>Ga0208036_1000097_pt1 | contig 68881 bp, 58 predicted proteins | sample June2015DPH_11_1_2_FD_184706 | JGI IMG/M metagenome (GOLD analysis project Ga0208036, IMG submission 184706) | Peatland microbial communities from SPRUCE experiment site at the Marcell Experimental Forest, Minnesota, USA - June2015DPH_11_100... | ecosystem: Environmental > Terrestrial > Soil >...
TTTTTCTGGTCAACGACGCGAGCCGCGGTTTTATCCATATTTTTCGTCAGTCTTGACTTTTTCTGCCGCTCTCTTTTTTTAATTATTGTGAGCGGCATGGCGCCAAAGGCGCTCATTTGGTTCTTTCCTTTTGTGTCAAGACAAAAGAAAGAACGACATTCTTAACACAAAAAAAATCACAGGCGCTGCTTCCGAACAATCCCAAGATTCCCTTTGTCTCTATTCTGTTCATCCTCATCTAACTTGAATTTATTGACCGTCTCCTGCAGTTGTTCAGTGAGATGCTTGAGCCCTTCTGAAGCAGAGGCAACTTCTCTTGTGCTGTTAGCCATTTGTTTCGTCACGGAATGAATAATCTCCACGTTCTGAGAGATTTGCTCGCTTGTGGTGGACTGCTGCTCGCTCGATGCTGCGATCTGTGTTATCATATCCATTACTTTTTGCGATATCTTTACGATCTCTTGCAATGAATGTCCGGCTTGATCTGCTAATTTCATTCCTTCCTTCACTTCCAGGGTTCCTTCATCCATCGATGTGACTGCCTGCCCGGTTTCTCGCTGGATATTCTTGATCATCACCTCAATCTCTTTTGTTGCCTTCAATGTCCGCTCCGACAATTTGCGAACTTCATCAGCCACAATGCCGAACCCTTTTCCTTGTTCTCCTGCCCGCGCCGCCTCTATCGCTGCATTCAGTGCAAGGAGGCTTGTTTGGTCTGCGATGTCATTGATGAGCTTCACGATCTCTCCAATCTGTTTGCTCGACCGCTCTAATGCCTGCGCTATTTCTGAACTCTTGCCCGTTGCTTGTGCGATTCGTTTCATCCCCTCCGCTGTTGCCGAAACAATGTATCCTCCTGCTTCTGCCGTCAGGCGGGCTTTCCGTGCGGTATCTGCTGTTTCGTTCGCACTCTTGCTGTTCTCCATGATCGTTCTTGTCATTTCTTCTATCGCTTTGGTAACTTCATGTGCCTGGCTCATTTGTTCCTGCGATCCGGCTGCGATTTCTTCTATACTCGAACTGATCTGGGTCGATGCATACGCAACTTCATTCGATGCATCATGCATGTGCCGGATGGTTGTTCGCAACATGCGGATCATGGTTGCAAACGAACGAGTCACATGACCCATTTCATCGCCGGAGGTAAGTTTGCGTTCCAGAGCCGGTGTTGATACACTTCGGAGGTCGCAATCTGCAACAACTTCGGCCTGGAGTTTCAGCTCGTGCATCGGTTCCAAAAGAACCGCTTTCATGGAACGATGGACGATCCATCCCAGACCAGCAATGACTGTGAGAGTGATCAGCAATGCAATTATTTTTGTCCTTGTTTCTCTCGCATGAATTTCCGCCATGGGACCGGAGAACCCAAATAAGACAGCCAGGTTTTCTTCCTGTCCGTCCGGTGCGGGGTTGACGCCAAACCTTGCGTGACACGTTTTACATTCCGGTTTCAAATGATACGATGCAAAAACTGCGAGGAAAACATCGTCCCTCATGGGCACTTCTTCGACAAAGAGTTCGAGTTTTGGATCACGCTTGAAAGCGGCTTCAGCTCTCGTTTCGATTTCATCATTTCCGTTCGTGCTGTAATTTTCTGATACACGAACCTTATGAAATTGCAGGCCTTTTGATTGCGCGAACTCTGCCGCCGTGGAATGAATCATAAATCCGGACGCCGCTACCAAGGTACGGAGTTCTTCACGATACCACGATTCGGTTTCAGCGATTTGTGCCGATACAAAGTACCAAGAACCAATGCCGGTGACGAGCGCGAAAGCTCCGAGAATAGGATAAACGATTTTTTGTTGAAGGGTGAGATTTTTCATAAAGTCTAAACGCCTCTCTGTCTGTGAGGGTGTCTTTTACTCAACTTCTCACTGTCTCGATTCCTTATCTGCTCACCAACTCATCTGCTCTTCTGCTTCCCTAACTCGAGCACTGCAAAAAGTTCTTTCCGGCATTGTTCCGTCACCGTTGGATTTGGATACTCGCGGTACAGGCGAACCGTTTTCTTTAAACTGTCCAAATATGCGGTGCAATTGGGGCAAGCCTCCATATGTCTTTTGATCTCGCGGCATTTTGGCGAGTCGATATGTTCGTCTAATTCGCCGCAGATGTGCTTTGCAATTTCTTTACAAGAGAGATGTTTCTTTTTCATGCCGTCATATACTCGTTCAATTGTTCACGGAGGAAGACTCGCGCACGACGCAGCCGGGATTTTACTGCCGGCACCGTGAGTTTTAAAATTTTTCCCGTCTCTTCTGCCGATTGTCCCTCTACATCCCGTAAAACAAAGACCACGCGGTAATCATAAGGCAGTTTCTGGATTGCGGCATCGAGCTTGGATTTCAATTCGGCATTCATCATTTTATCTAATGGAGTATCGCGCCATGCCGGAACTGTGAGAGCTGTAGTGCCGGTATCATCGGCTTCGTCATGGTCATACGCGCTGTGCGGTTTGTCGATATGTATACTCGCCGTCTCAAGCTTCGTCTTGCGGCGCTTCATCCGGCAGTTGTTGGTGACGATACTGTACAGCCATGTCGTAAATTTTGACTTGCCGTCGAATTGATGCAGTTTGCGATAGACGTTGACGAACGTATCCTGCCACGTCTCTTCTGCCTTTTCTTTATCGCGGCAGACTTTGAAGGCGAAACTATAGACAAGATTCTCGTACTGCTTCACAAGCTGTGTGAATGCCCGATCATCCCCTGCCTGCGCTTTTTTAACAAGTGCCAGTTCTTCGGTGGGGAGGATGTGTTGGGGATATTTCACTACTCGCCGGCAGTACCGGTAGATGTTTTCATCTTTTCTATGAATCGTTTCATCTGGTGCGATACCAGCCATCCGAGGATTGCCATAATCAGCATGAGTCCGACGATCAAAGCCGCGGAGTAGAGTAAGAAATCTGCCACGGGCTTAGTAAAAATCTCTTCAGGGACTGCCACAACCATCCAGAGCTGCGCAGATTGGAGGGCGCTCGTAAAAATACGCCAGGAACGAGTTCCTTCATGAACGATTTGGACTGTGCTCAACGTGTCTATGGAGGTACGCACTCCATCTAATTTGAAGGACGAAGCGTTCTGCGTGATGACGCCTGACGAACTGTGAATGCTTACGGAATAATCTTTATCAAATGGAAATCCGGCAAGAATATCGTTGAGTCGTTTTGCATCCCATACAACCGTTAACATAAAGGGAATCTGCCTAACTTGAAACTGCGTTTGTAGAGCAAATATTTGCGCCGGCAATTCTGTCTGACTGAGCCACGCAATGTGAAGTGCGCTGTCCACTTTTGAATGCACCCAAACGCTATCTGAAATTTGCAAATTGAACATAGGATAGGAAGTATTCTGGCTCCTGAGTTCATCAGATGGTCCGGATGAGTGGATCCTTATTTGAATGATTTCCGGGTGAAGCGTCATCATCATGCGGAGAATGGTTTCTCCTTCGTTCGGTTTCTCTGTCACCTGGGATATAATAAATCGCGGGATATGAGACCAACCTGCGATGGCATGGTCAAGATCATCCAAGGTGGATTTCTGGAATTGCTGGATGACGCTCAGCCGTTCGGCGAGAACCGCTGCCTCATACTTTGGGCGCACGACCATCCACACAAGAAGCAATGACGCTGCGGTAATAATACCAAGAGCAATAAGAATTTTATTGAGGAGAGATAGTTTCATAATGACCTGCGAATAAAGTGTTCAAAATGTTCATTAGGACTTGTAAAAATGATAAGGATATTTGTCTTTAACCTCCACAGGTTTGTGAACATGGTGAGAAATTCGTCTTTGGTAATGAAATGAATATTTCATTGCGATCCCGATTTATCGGGAGAAGTCCCGCTTTCTGGATTCCGCTCCTCTGACCACGAGTGTCTTTGTTGCGGGATTCTTGAAAGCGGAACAATCTGCTGAAATGAGCAAAAAAAAAGATTGCTTCCCGGAGTTTATCCCGCTATAAGCGGGACTCGCAATGATTTTGAGACTATTTATTCTGTGCCCAGAGAATCAATCCCTCGCGGAACGGGTTGTCAATATCCGGATGCTTGGGCAGTACACGTACAGTATGTCCTATCCGTCCGCTGGCTTCGAGTTTAATAGTTCCGGTAAATTCATGCGATCCGTTCTCTGCTTGCTTGAGGTACTGCATGGGTGATGTTTTAGGAGATTCGATATCGCCATTTGCATCTAACGGTCCGTAGAATATTTCCACCGAAATATCATCCGATGTACACTTACCGAGGTCAAGCCACGCGTGGATAACACAAGGATCGCCGACTTTGAAACCATCGTGCTTTTCATTTTTCACTTCGAGAATTTTGAGCGTGCTCCAATTGGTGCGCAGATTTTGTTTCCACACGGCAAGCTGCTTTGCATGCTCCAAATTGTTTTTGGAAAGAATTTCAGCCCGTTGAAGCGCCGGCAAATACATCTCTTCTGCATATTGGCGCACCATCCGGTTCGTATTGTACTCCGGTCCAATGGCACGCATGGCGCTTTTCATTTTAGCGATCCACGGACGCGGAAGGTCGTCTGTTGTGCGGTTGTAGAACAACGGAATGATTTCCTTTTCGAGCAGATCGAAGAGCGCGTTTGACTCCACTTCATTCTGATACTCTTCGTCGCGATACTCTTCGCCGCGGCCGATAGCCCAACCGGTATTCGAGTTGAATGCTTCAGCCCACCAGCCGTCCAGGATGCTGACATTGATAGCGCCGTTCAGTGTTGCCTTCATGCCGCTCGTGCCGCTGGCTTCCATCGGGCGGAGCGGTGTGTTCAGCCAGACATCGACACCTTGTACAAGGTAACGTGCAACGACGATGTCGTAATCTTCGATGAATACCATCCGCCTGCGTGCTTCCGGACGGCGTTCGAAATGTATGATTTGACGAATCAACTCTTTACCCGGATTATCATTCGGATGTGCTTTGCCGGCAAAGATGAATTGAACGGGCCGTTCCTTATCCGTGAGAATTTTTATTAAGCGTTCGGGATTACGCAAAAGGAGAGTAGCGCGCTTATAGGTCGCAAAGCGCCGTGAGAAGCCGATCGTGAGCGCCTCCGGTTTGAGTATCTCGTTCGCTTGTACCACTTCCGAAGGAGTCGCACCGCGAGCTTCAAGCTGAGTTCGGAGACGATTGCGCGCGAAGGCAACAAGTCGCTCGCGACGGCGTTCATGAGTACGCCAAAGTTCTTCATCCGGAATTTGATGCACCCTGCCCCAGAGCCAATATTGTTGGCCCGCGTCATCACGCCACCCGGGACCAAGGTACCGATCTAATAGTTCTGCCATATCGCGACTGATCCATGATGGTGCGTGCACACCATTGGTGATGGAGATAATGGGAACATCTTTTACCGGAACTCCGGGCCACACGTTCTTCCACATCTCTCGCGATACTTTTCCGTGCAGCTTGCTCACACCATTGCTGTGCGCGGACATCTTAAACGCGAGAATTGTCATACAGAAACTTTCACCTGCGTTGTTTGGATTTTCACGTCCAAGTCCATGAAATTGCATCGCGGAGAGTCCTAATTCTTTGTAATAAGGACCAAAGTACTTCTCCATCAGTTGCGGGTCAAAGTAATCATTACCGGCCGGCACAGGTGTGTGCGTTGTAAAGACAGTGCTTGCAATCGTCTGTTCACGCGCTTCTGCAAAGGTGATGTGATACTCGTGCATAAGATCTCGGCAATGTTCTAATGTCAGGAAGGAAGAATGACCTTCGTTTAAATGATAGACAGCGGGTTTCAGTCCGAGTGATTTGAGCGCGCGGTATCCGCCGATGCCCAAAAGAATTTCTTGTTTGATGCGCATCTCTCGGTCACCGCCATACAACTGATCGGTGATATCCTGATCTTCCTGAGAATTTTGAGGAATGTTCGTATCGAGAAGATTGAGCGTTACTCGTCCGACCTGCACTTGCCAAATTTGAGCGATAATCTGACGGCCCGGGAAATCCACAGAAATGGTCTTTGGTTTTCCTTCAGAGTCGAGCGTCGGTTTTAGCGGAAGCCCGTAGAAATCGTTTTCCGGATACCGTTCTTGCTGCCATCCATCGGCGTTGAGATACTGACGGAAAAATCCTTGTTGATAGAGTAAGCCCACACCGACAAGCGGTAATCCCAAGTCGCTCGCAGCTTTCAGATGGTCGCCGGAAAGAATTCCTAAGCCGCCGGAATAATTTTGCAGACACTCGGTTAATCCAAACTCCGCAGAGAAATAAGCAAAACATTCACTCTTTGCCTCCGGATGAGTTTTGTAGAACCAGCTTGAACCGGCATCCTGATAATCTGAAAAACGTCGGCATGCACGTTCAACCTGTACGAGGAAAGCATCGTCCCTCACTAACGTATTCAGCCGTTCCTGTTTGATCATTCCCAGCATTTGCACAGGGTTATGGTTGGTTTGTTCCCATAAGTCCAAATCAATTCTCATGAAGAGTTCCATCAGCTCATGGTCCCATACCCAAAGTAAATTATATGCAATGGCTTGGAGGCACTGGAGCTCTTGAGGGATGGACGGGGCTACGGTATAGGAAAGAATCGGTCGAGTCATAATCGTATCACTTTCTAATGCTGAACCACTATAAAATAAACGCTCAACAATTGAGATGAAGAAAAAGAAGTCAACTCGCAATATTTTTTCAGTGCTATCATAGCAAACATTCAGCAGAAAAACCACCAAAGGACTGGGAATTCCATTGCTTTCGCTGGTATTATGTATTATATTTGAATCTATTATGAGCGATGCCGCCTCAATCAGCGGCAACTTCCGCGCACAGTAAGTTCATCGAATTGGCAAAAAAACCTCATATTTTCAATATTTTCTTCGCATTCCTCACACTCTCAGCTATTATGGTTTTCAGCACGACAGTATGTGGTATGCCGCTTATCCTTACAAACGGCCAACCAACATTAGAAGGGCTGGACGCAGGAATTCACCTCGATTCGCCCACTCGAAAAAAAATCGATTTATCGGGGACGTGGAACTTATCCATTGAAGGTGAAACATGGATAGAAAAGTTGTTTGGAACGAATATTCAAAAAGAGGTGAAAGTCCCCAGTTCGATTGATTATGAAGGACGGATGACGTTCCGTCGTACATTTACACTTGATGAGGAACTTCTCAATAATTTTGTGTTCAAATTTGTTGCGCTTGGAATTAATTATGAGTGTGAAGTCTATATCAATGAAGTGTATGTGGGAAAGCACGTTGGTGGGTATACGAGTTTTGAGTTTGAGATTCCGGAAGATGCACTTCAAATTGGAAAGGAAAACACCATCAAAGTCATGGTGAGCAATCGACTCAGTGCATATAGTACATTGCCGGTTCGCAAACAAGTATGGGGATGGAAGAATTACGGCGGCATTTTGCGCGATGTCTATTTGCTGGCGACACCGCGGCTCTGGGTGGATCGTATGCATGTGCAGACCCGCATCAACCAGCAGATGCAGCAAGCAATAGTGCATCTCGACGGTGTTCTGAACAATAGACGATTTGAGGGTTTGAATCGCGATTCACTTTCGGCAAAACCGAAACAAGTATCCTACCTTTTAAATGCAGAGCTGTACGAACGGTTTTCGGATCTTCTTGTGGCGCAAGGAATGTCGGCACCGTTTCTGGTAGAATCGAACAAGAATACAAACGTTCAGCTTGAGCTCACGGTGAATGGACCGAAATTGTGGAGTCCGGAAAGTCCCGAGCTCTACATCTTGAAGACAAATATTATTTCCGTAGACGGGAAACAGAAGACTACCATAGACCAATACAGTTTGAATATTGGTTTTGCATCTGTGCGCGTTGAAAATAACACGTTGGTGCTGAACGGGAACAAGACGATACTCAAAGGCGTTGTATGGCATGAAGATTCACCGAAATACGGAGCGTCTCTTTCATACGAGCAAATGGAAAAAGATGTCGTCCTCATCAAATCACTTGGTGCGAACGCGATCCGATTTGCATTCCATCCGCCGCATCCTTATATGCTCAACCTGTGCAGTCGGTACGGATTAGCCGTATTGGAGGAGATACCGCTCTGGAATGTTCCGGCTGATATTTTGAATGAAGAAGCATTTCAATCCTTAGCCGAAACTCAGATGCGAGAAATGATAGAACAAGACGGCCATTTTCCGTGCGTGCTTGCGTGGGGTATGGGTGATCAGTTTGATTCTGCAGATGAAGAAGCCGCTGGATTCGTTCAGAAAATGAGCGGCATCGCGCGCCAGTTTGGTGATCGTCCTGTGTATTACGGCTCTCGCATGTTGAAGAATGATGTCTGCGCATCGTACGTTGATTTTGTCGGTATTGTTTTGCCGTCCTCCGATCTCAAGGAGTATAGACGGTTGTTGTCGGAATGGAAAAAGAAACACCCGGAACAACCCTTGATTATTCTGAGTTACGGGAAGGAAGTGGATCAGGAGAATCGGAACGGGTATAGCGACCCATCATCGCAGGAGTCACAGGCTCGATTCTATCTCCAATACTATGCAGCAATCAAGGAAGCAAATGGGGCGGGCAGTTTTGCAGCGGCTCTCACGGATTGGCGCGGTGATCGTCCTCTCCTCAGCTTCCCGTTTGGTGATCACTATCTTCAGCCAGTAGGTCTGCTCAACCAGACAAGGGAAAAACGGCTCGCGTACGAGGTCGTTCGCGAGCTCTATAATGAAGAGCGGATTGCCGCCATTCCTGCCGGCAACTACCGTGTAAGTTTTCCATGGGCTCATGTGCTCATGGGACTGTTTGTGATTATTCTCATCGGTTACGAATCCACGAACCGCCGATTTGGCGAAAGTCTCAAGCGCTCCTTGACCCGTTCCTATAATTTTTTTGTTGACTTGCGCGATCTGCATGCGGTTTCCATCGCACACACGCTTATTCTTTCGAGTGCAATTTCCCTTACGTTTGCATGTTTGCTCTCCGGTATTATGTATCATTATCGCGGAGATAAATTCGCCGATTACATCCTCACGTATCTGTTCGTATGGGATCCGCTGAAAGTGCAATTTATTCATGCAACTTGGCGTCCGTTTGCTGGTATCGCGGTGCTTACGGGGTTGTTCTTTTTCTTCGGGATGCTCCTTGCTTTGCTGATAAAAATATTTGCTTTGCTTGTGAGAGCGCGTGTCTCATGGTTTCATGTGTACTCGATTTCCGTATGGAGTGCGGCGCCTGTTATTTTCCTGAGTCCGCTTGCGATGAGTCTGTTCAAAATCATGGAGAATCCTTCTTATGTACTTCCGTCGCTCGTGCTTATGCTCCTCTTTTTCTTCTGGACATTCTTAAGGGTACTGAAAGGGATTTCTGTGATTTATGATCTGGTTCTGGTGAAAACCTATGTCGGGGGAATCTTTGTGTGCATTCTTCTTCTGGGTGGCCTGTTCTTCTATTACGATTCGGTCTATGCTCTGAGTTCGTATGTGAAATTCATAATACATCTCGCGCAGAATCTCGGATAATGTATTTATCCAAACTAGAAATATTTGGATTCAAGTCATTTGCCCAGAAAGTGAACCTCACGTTTGATGAAGGTTTGACTGCAATCGTGGGCCCGAACGGCTGCGGGAAGACGAATGTCGTTGATGCTATTCGATGGGCATTAGGCGAACAGCGTCCGACAACGCTTCGTTCAGATAAAATGGAAGATGTTATTTTCAACGGTACGAAATCACGTAAACCGCTGAATGTTGCCGAAGTCTCCATTACCATCGAAAACACCAAAGGCATCCTTCCCACTGAATATTCTGAAGTGACCATCACGCGCCGCGTGTTCCGTTCCGGTGAAAGTGAATATTATTTGAACAAAACGCTTTGTCGATTGAAGGACATTCGCGATTTATTCATGGATACCGGCATGGGTTCGGATGCTTACTCCGTGATCGAATTGAAAATGGTGGAAAGTATTCTCAGTGATAATTCCGACGAGCGGCGCCGTTTGTTTGAAGAATCCGCTGGTGTCACGAAATATAAATATCGACGGAAAGAAGCAACTCGTCGTTTAGAAGTTGTGCGGCAAGACCTCACGCGCGTGAACGATATCATTCGCGGTGTAGAGAAAGCTGTGAATTCTCTGGAACGTCAGGCGCAGAAAGCGGAAAAGTACAACGAACTCGTAAAACAATTGCAGGAACTGGAAGTGGAGTTGCTCAATCGCGAGTATTCCAACGTTGTGCTGAAGATCGAACCGCTCGCACAGCAGCTTTCCGTAGCCGCGGACGAGAAGAATCGTCTTGAAGTGGAAGTGAAACAAGAAGAAGCGTTGCTCGATGTGCTGCGGCAGGAATCGGAAGAATTGGAACGGCAGCTTGCAGTTACGCAGGAAGACCTTGTTACGCGCCAGTCTGCTATTCATGAGTTGGAACAGCATCGCGCAACGTCACAGGAGCGCCGGCGTTCGCTTCTCTCGAATATTGAGCGCTTTGAACGAGAGAAAATAGATCTCAGTCAGCAGCGTGTGGAACTGGAACAGAAGCAATCCGAACTGGCACAATCGCTGGAACAGCTCCAGACGAAAACGAGTGCGGCAGAAGAAATATATCTTCAGAAGAAAACCCATCTTGATGAATTTGAAATACAACTGAATGCCAAACGTGCCGAACTGAAAGCCAATCAGGATCAAGTCATTGCATTGATGCGTGAACTGGCGGAATTACGCAACCGCGAAAATCAAGTGAAGGCACGCATAGAAAACATTCGCGGTCGTGTTGGGTACACGAAAGAAGAGAATGAAACATATCGTCTGGACATAGAAAAGAATGCTGAATTGATTGCCAGATTAACGGCAGAGAACAAACAGCTGCGTCTTGCATTTGCCGAAGCTGAAGTTCGCACGCACCAGATGGAAGACTATAAGCAGCAGCTGCAGGATGCGGTTGAGCAATTACGCCGACAAGATCACGAAGTCCTTGGCGACGTGGAGCGGAAACAAGCGCGCATTGATTTTTTAAAGGGACTGGTGGAAAGTTACGACGGGTATTCCGAAGGTGCGAAGTATCTCATCACGAGCAATGAATGGAGCGCGAAGATTCAGACGACAGTGGGTGAGGCAGTACAGACCGAACCACAATTTCGCATCGCGATCGAGACAGCGCTCGGCGAATCGGCGGGATATGTCGTCGTCGAAAATGTGCAAGAAGCGTATGCCGCCATCGATTTTTTAAAAAAGAATAAAAAGGGAAAGGCAACATTTATTTGTCTTGACCGGTTGCCAAGTATGTCCAATCATCGTGTTTCGATTCAAAACGCCGGTGTTATCGGATGGGCGAGTACTCTGGTGCAGTTCGACAACAATCACGAGCGGTTGTTCAACTTTCTGTTCGATGAGACTCTGCTTGTGAACGATGTTTCTTCGGCGCTTGCTGTGGTGAATGATTATCCGAGTATTCGCTGTATTACGCTCGATGGGGAGATTGTGACGGGCAAGGGCGTTGTCCGCGGCGGCAGTGTACGGCAGGATGAAGGCGGGCACATCAGCAAAAAATCGCAACTGGAAGAATTTACCGCTGATGTTCACAAGCTGCGGGAACGACACGAACGCATCGAACGCGATCTTCAGAAAAAATCCGAAGAATTGGAAACTGTCAATTTGAAAAAGCTGACGGAAGAAGCACGGACGATCGAACAACAGAAGACTTCGGTGGAAATTCGCATTGCACAATTAGAGTTTGAAAAGAAACGTGCACAGGACAACATCGAGCGCAACGAAACAGAAACGGAAAAACTGGCACAGGAAATCGAACTGCTCAACGCAGAGCTTCAGACACTTGCGCCATCCATGACGGCATTAGAACGGCGGCAAGCAGAAGCTGAACAGCAAGTCGGCGCTGCAGCGAGCGAAGTTGAAACAATGGATGCGCTCTGGAATGAATATTCCCGAGTGGCAAACGAGGCGAACCTGAGTGTTCTTGTGCTGCAAAGCGAAGAGCGCAGCATTGTGCAGGCGAAAGACTATGCAGCATCGACGATGCAATCCATTTCGGTCACATTCGATCAGCGCACAGAAGAAATCTTCAAAGCAAAAGAAGATAGCACGTCGCTCGATGCTGACCTGGAAGCTATTGCGATGAGTCTCACGGAAGCGCACCAGGAATATGACGCTGTGATGGAACAGAAAAAATTGTTCGATCAGGAATTTAGCGCCAAACGCAACCAGATTCATGAAATTGAAATGAAGTTAAAAGATGAGCGGTTACGGCAGGAAGGTTCCTTGAAAGCGGCACACGATTTGGAGATCAAGATTCAGGAACTGTCGATGAAAGCAGAGAACCTCAAGTTGCGTGCAAAAGAGGATTTCGATTTCGACATACAGCCGCAGGAGTTTTTGGATGCCGATCAATATAATTTTGGTGCTGTACGCGAAGAAGCGCACAAGCTCAAAGACAAAGTTCATGCACTCGGTGCCGTGAACTTTGCCGCATTCGATGAGTACAAAAGCGAAAAAGAAAGGCTCGATTTTATGTCTGCCCAGCGGGACGATCTGGAACAGTCAGAAAAGACCGTGGTGGAAACGATCGACGAGATTAACACGACGGCGCAGAAACAATTCATAGAAACCTTTGAACTCATTCGCGAAAATTTTATTACGACGTTTAAGGGATTATTCGATGAAGGGGATGAATGCGATTTGCGTTTGGATGAAGAACAGCCCGATCCATTAGAAGCAAAAATTGAAATCATTGCAAAGCCGCGCGGCAAACGTCCAACATCTATCGACTTGCTCTCCGGAGGAGAAAAGACGTTGACGGCGATTGCATTGTTATTTGCCATCTATCTCGTCAAGCCGAGTCCGTTTTGTATTCTTGACGAAGTGGATGCGCCGCTGGATGATTCAAACATTGACCGATTTGCGCGTATTCTCCGGAAATTTTCCGACAACACACAGTTTGTTATCGTTACTCACAACAAACGGACCATGGAAGCTGCAAATGCAATGTACGGTGTTACGATGGAAGAAGAAGGTATATCAAAATTAGTATCGGTACGTTTTAACGAGGTTCAAAACAATTAGATAATATTGTAGGGGCGAGGTAACCTCGCCACTGCGGAAGATTTATGATCCGTATTTTTTGTGATTTTGATGGAACCGTGTGCTTGCAAGATGTGGGCGAGCAGTTCTTTCGGGAATTTGCCTGTGAGAAAGCAAAAGAGAGTGTTCGGCATCTCCTCAGCGGTGAAATTACCATGCAAATGTGGTTGACGGAATTGTGCGAAGCGATTCCTTCTATCAATCAAAACCAATTTATAAACTTCGTGGATCAATTTAGTGTCGATCCGCACTTTGCCGGCTTTGTCAGTTTCTGTAGGGAGCGGGATATCCCGCTCACGGTTCTGAGCGACGGATTAGATGCGTATGTTGAGCGTATTCTTTCAAATACAGGATTGGCGCAGGTACCGTTCTTTGCGAATCGCGCGGAATTTGTCGGAGAGAAACTGAAGGTTTCCTTTCCGTACACAGATGCGGAATGCAGTTTGTGTGGTAATTGTAAGCGGAATCGTATGCTGAATACATCGGCAGATGAAGATATCATCGTGTATGTCGGCGATGGATATTCCGATCGATGCCCGATTCGGTACGCAGATTTCGTGTTTGCAAAGCGGCAATTGATAAAATATTGCCAGCAGCAAAATATTACATTTTTTGAATTTAATCATTTCGGTGATGTGCAGGTGAAGCTGGAGGAAATTCTTCAGCGCAAACGCATTCGCCATCGGCAGGAAGCCGCGATGGCGCGACGCGAAGTGTTTGCACAGGGATAAGGTATGAAGTTGCTCAGAGAAAAATTATTTACGCTCCGGAGTTATACGCCAATCCCATTTCTGCTGGTGATGATTATTTTTGCTCAACCGACAGTGATGACGATGACGGTCGGAGTTGTTTTGGTAGCGTTCGGCGAGTCGTTGAGGTTCTGGGGTGTCGCATATGCCGGAAGTCTTACCCGCGTAACGGGCAATGTCGGTGCACCGGAAGTGATTGTGTCAGGGCCTTTTGCGTATGTACGTAATCCGTTGTATGTAGGGAATATGCTTACGTACATCGGTGTCGGCGTTATGTCGAACGCGCTGTTCCCATGGTTCGTGTGTGCGGCAGCGGCGTATTTTGTATTTCAATATTTTCAAATTGTTCTTGCAGAAGAAGAATTTCTTGTCAATGAGTTCGGTGTGGGATATGTTGAATATAAAAAGAATGTTCCGCGTTTTATTCCGCGTATCATCCCGTACGCACATCTTTCACAAATGCGTCAACAGGCACGTTGGCACGAGGCGGTACGGTCCGAGCGGCGGACGTTTCAAGCATTAGGTTTGGTGTTGTTGGTTCTTCTTGTTCTTTGGTATATGAGGTAATCCGTGGTCAAACGCGTGATGATCATCGCTGGAGAAGCATCGGGCGATTTGCATGGCTCCGGTGTTGTGCGAGAGCTGAAGCGTCTCTCTCCCGGTATCGATGTGTATGGTGTCGGCGGCGATAAAATGAGGCGCGAAGGGATGGAGAATATTTATCACATCAACGAACTTGGTTTTATGGGATTTGTGGAAGTGATGAAACATCTCCCATTTATTAAGACGATGGAACATACGCTTGAGCAGATCGTCAAGTTCAAAAGGCCGGATGTTTTGGTTCTGATCGATTATCCGGGATTTAATCTCCGGTTTGCACGCATCGCGAAACGTTATGATGTCAAAATCGTCTATTATATCAGTCCGCAAGTATGGGCATGGCATAAGTCGCGAGTTAAAAAAATGCGGTCGCTGGTAGATAAAATGCTCGTCATCTTTCCATTTGAAGTTGATTTGTATCGGGCAGAAGGAATTGATACGGAGTTCGTCGGCCATCCGTTGTTGGAAGCTCTGGAATCGAAGCTTGATCGAAAAAATTTCTGTAAACGGTTTGAACTCGATGCGCAAAAGAATATTCTTGCTTTGCTGCCGGGAAGCCGAAAACAAGAAATTGAACAGATATTTCCGGATATGCTGAATGCCGCACGAAGAATCGCTGCAGACAAGGAAATAGAAATCGTTGTTGGTGTTGCACCAACACTCGAAGAACAGTACTTCCGGACGCTTTACGATCTAAATGGTGTTCGTTTGATCTCAGGATTGACATATGAAGTGATGGCAAATGCAGATTTTGCATTTGTTACTTCCGGCACTGCAACATTGGAAACCGCATGCTTCGGAACACCGATGTTTGTCGTGTATAAAACGTCATGGCTTACATATTGCATTGGCCGGCTGTTAGTGCGAGTGAAGAATATCGGACTTGTCAATATAGTGGCGGGAAAAACAATCGCACCGGAGTTTATACAACACCGGGCGAATGCAAAGAATTTAGAAAAGTCGGCATTGAAATTGTTGAGCGACGAGAAAAAATTGAAAGAAATGAAAACGGAGCTTTCCAAGGTAAAAGGAATGCTTGGCAGTGCCGGCGCATCGCAGAAAGTTGCCGAACGAATATTGGAAATCAAGTAAAGAAAGTCGTCAGTCATTAGTCATTAGTTGTTACTGTTTACTGATAACTGAGAACTGAAGAATAAAATGCGAAAACTCCTGTTACCGCTCTCTCTATTGTTTTGGTTGGGAGTTATTCTTCGTAACTGGTTCTTTGACATAGGAATTTTGAAAACGACGAAAGTGAGTGTACCGGTGATTTCGGTTGGTAATATTTCAACAGGAGGAGTCGGGAAAACACCGATAGTTGAGATGTTGATTGAAAGACTGAGAAACAATCGTAGGGTGTCGGTCGTCAGTCGTGGGTATGGAAGAAAATCAGTTGGAACAATAGTCGTAAGTGATGGATACGGCAATTTTTCCTCAGTGGAAGATGCAGGAGATGAGCCAAGTCAACTTGCGAGAAAATTTTCCAATCTCATCGTTGTAGTCGATGAGAAACGTGCCCGCGGTGCTCAAAAAACTGTAGAACTTGGCGCAGAGATGATATTGCTGGATGATGGATTTCAACATCGATATCTCCATCGTGATCTGAATCTTGTGGTGATGACGGCAGAAGAAATAGTAAAAGGCGATTGGCTGCTGCCGGCAGGGAACAGGCGTGAGCCGTTGGGTTCGCTAAAGCGGGCTGATGCGCTGGTAATTACAAGGTGCAAAGATATGCAGGATTTTGAGCAAGCGAAAGGAACTATTGAATCGAAACTCAGAGCGGAACCTCACCCTAACCCTCTCCTAAGAGGAGAGGGAGTCATTGGTGTCCAGACGAAATTAAAATCGTTCAAACGAACACCGATGAACAAAATAGTAGAAGCTGGACAGTTCATTGGCAAAAATATTATTGCTGTTTCCGGAATCGGCAGTCCGAAAACGTTCGAGTCGCTTCTTACAGATGCAGGAATGACAGTCGCGAAGCATTTTGCATTCTCCGATCATCACTGGTTTTCTGATGAAGACATTCAGACGATCGTCAAAGCAAGAAAAGCATTAAGCGTTGATTTTATCGTCACAACAGAAAAAGATTTTATGCGGCTGAGAGAGCGATTTATGGAATTTCTGGAGACCGAGCCGGTGATCGTTGCTGAAATTCAGCAAGTGTTTATTGCTGGAAAAGATAAGCTGGATGCATTGATAAAACATGTTGTAGGGTAATGCAGATTGGAATTACAGTGAGCCTTTTTTTCACAAAAACTTGCAGGATCGTTCTTGCGGGAAGTTTTTCAATATCAATCAAATAAAAGAACTATTAATCAATAGGTAACTGAAAGGATAACACACACAATGGCAAAAGTACCAAAGTATGTTTATTTCTTCGGCAGCGGTAAAGCTGAAGGCAAAGCGGAGATGAAAAATCTTCTCGGCGGCAAAGGAGCGAACCTTGCCGAAATGGTTAATATCGGATTGCCGGTTCCGCCGGGTTTTACGATCACGACGGAAGTCTGCTCCGTGTATTATCAGAACAAACAGAAATATCCAAAGTCGCTGGAGAAAGAAGTCCGTACTGCACTCACGAAAGTCGAAAAGGCAATGGGCGCAAAGTTCGGTGATGCAAAGAATCCGCTGCTCGTTTCTATTCGCTCCGGCGCGCGTGCATCGATGCCCGGTATGATGGACACTATTCTCAATCTCGGTCTCAACGACCAGACGGTTGCCGGACTTGTCGCCAAGACGAAGAACGAACGCTTCGTGTACGATTCGTACCGCCGCTTTGTACAGATGTACGGCGATGTCGTGCTTGGATTGAAGCCGGTGAACAAGGATGACATCGATCCGTTCGAAGAGATCATTGAAGCGAAGAAACATGCAAAAGGCGTGAAACTTGACACCGAACTCACTGCCGAAGATCTGAAAGAACTCGTTGTAAAGTTCAAGGCAGCGATCAAAGCAAAGACCGGGCACGATTTCCCAGAAGATCCGCTTGTACAGATGTGGGGCGCTATCGGAGCCGTGTTCAGTTCTTGGATGAATGACCGTGCGATTGCTTACCGCAAGATGTACGATATTCCTGAATCATGGGGCACAGCAGTGAACGTGCAGACGATGGTGTTCGGCAATATGGGTGAAGATTCCGGAACCGGCGTTGCCTTTACGCGTGATGCGGCTACCGGGGAAAATTATTTCTACGGCGAGTATCTGATGAACGCACAAGGCGAAGATGTCGTTGCCGGCACTCGCACACCATTGCACATATCAAAGCTGAAGGAACAAGATCCAAAATTATACGGACAACTTGACAAGATCCGAAAGACTCTCGAAAAGCATTATCGTGATATGATGGATATCGAATTCACCATCCAGCAAGGTAAACTGTATATGCTCCAGTGCCGTGTTGGTAAACGAACCGCATTTGCGGCCATCAAAATTGCAGTGGATATGGTCGGTGATAAATTTATTTCGGAAAAAGAAGCGTTGACGCGTATCGAACCGGATCAGTTGAATCAACTGCTTCGTCCGATCTTCGATGTGAAGGAAAAAGATGCCGCTGTCAAATCCGGACGATTGCTGGCAAAGGGTTTGAACGCAGGTCCCGGCGCTGCCACCGGACGCATTGTGTTCAATGCTGTTGATGCAGAAGCGTGGAAAAATCGCGGCGAGAAAGTTATTCTCACCCGTATTGAAACTTCCCCGGAAGATATCAAGGGTATGGATGCATCGGAGGGAATTCTGACTGCTCGCGGCGGAATGACCTCGCACGCTGCACTCGTTGCTCGTCAAATGGGTAAGGTGTGTGTTGCAGGATGCGATGAGCTGATCATCGATTATGCCAAGCACACGATGACCGTGAAGGGCAGAGTGCTGAACGAAGGCGATTGGATTTCGCTCGACGGCACAACCGGTCAAGTGATAGAAGGCAAGATTCAAACGAAACCGTCAGAAGTTCTTCAAGTTCTCGTGGAAAAAACTCTCGATGCGAAAGACGCGCCGGTATATCAAACGTTCGCCAAAGTCATGCAATGGGCAGACAAGTACCGGACACTCAAGATTCGCACGAATGCAGATCAACCCGATCAGGCTGCAAACGCAATCGCGTTTGGTGCAGAAGGTATAGGTCTCTGCCGCACTGAGCATATGTTTTTCGGTGAAGGGAAGATCGGTCCTATGCGTGAAATGATTCTTGCCGATACGCTCGAACAACGCAAAGCGGCATTAGCAAAGTTGCTGCCGTTGCAGCGTGCAGACTTCGCCGGTATCTTTGAGGCGATGCACGGGAAACCGGTGACAATCCGTACGATCGATCCACCGCTGCACGAATTCGTACCGCATGAGGAAAAAGAACAACGCGCACTTGCACAAGCAATGAAGATCAGCTATGAGAAGGTCAAAGAACGTGTCGAAGGCTTGCACGAGTTTAATCCGATGCTTGGATTCCGCGGCTGCCGTCTCGGTATCATTTTCCCGGAGATTACTGAAATGCAGGCACGCGCTATCTTTGAGGCTGCTGCTGATACTCAGAAGAAGGGCATTGCAGTGGAACCGGAAGTAATGATTCCGCTTGTCGGCAACGTGAAGGAACTTGTGAATCAAGAAAAGCTCGTTCGCAAAGTAGCGGAAGCTGTGATGAAGGAAAAAGGCGTAAAGTTCAAATATCTTGTTGGTACGATGATCGAAATTCCGCGCGGCGCTATTACTGCAGATGAGATCGCAGCAGTTGCCGAGTTCTTTAGTTTTGGCACGAACGATCTGACACAGACAACACTCGGTGTTAGCCGCGATGATGCGGCAAGGTTCCTGATTCCGTATGTTGCGAAAGAAATATACACGAAAGATCCGTTCGAAGTTCTCGACCGTGACGGCGTTGGCAAAGTGATGAAGATTGCCGTCGAGAAGGGCCGCGCAGCGCGTCCCGGCATCAAACTTGGCATCTGCGGTGAACACGGTGGTGATCCGTCGAGCATTGAGTTCTGTCATTTGATCGGTTTGAATTATGTAAGCTGCTCACCGTTCCGCGTTCCGATAGCACGACTGGCTGCTGCGCGTGCGGCGCTGCTGAATCCGGCAGAACCGGCGAAGAAAGCTGCCAAGAAAGTTAATAAAAAAGCAAAGACATCGCGCAAGAAGTAAGCCGATGGTAAGTTCACTAAATCATAGGGGCGGTGAATCCGTTTACCGCCTTCTTCATCTTATTATAATAGAAGGGATATGAGCAATGAAGCTCTCCGATTTCAAATATCCGCTTCCGCGTAACTTGATAGCAAAACAACCGGCTAATCCGCGCGACCACTCGAGGTTGATGATTATGAACCGTGCCGAAGATACTATTGAAGGACGGAAGTTTTATGAAATCGCTGAATATTTTCAAAAGGGAGACTGTCTTGTTGTCAACGAGACACGCGTGTTTCAGGCGCGTCTCTACGGTAAAAAAGAAAAGACGAATGCGAAAATCGAAGTCTTCTTACTGCGCGAGTTGAACGCTGAAGAGAATATTTGGGATGTTATCGTCGATCCGGCGCGCAAAGTACGCATCGGCAATAAAATCTATTTCGACGATGGTAAACTCTGGTGCGAAGTTATCGACAATACCACTTCACGCGGCCGCACGGTACGCTTCAATCATAAAGGTGATTTTTTCAAAATCATCGATAGGATTGGTCTGACACCGTTACCGCATTATATCAAGCGGGATGCGACCACCAAGGATAAGGAAAGCTATCAGACAGTGTACGCTCGCGTCGTGGGTGCAGTTGCGGCACCAACAGCAGGATTGCATTTTACAAAAGCGCTCCTCAAGAAACTTCAATCAAAAGGTGTGAAGATAGCACCGGTTGTGCTCCATGTTGGACTCGGAACATTCCGTACTGTCGAAGTGGAAGACTTAACGAAGCACAAAATGGACTCGGAGTATTTTGAGATCTCCAGCGAGGCGGCGCACATTATTAATAAAACGATTGATTCAAAGCATAACGTCTTCGTTGTCGGCACAAGCACATGCCGTGCTGTAGAATCAAGCGTTACCGCGGATGGTCATGTGAAGCCGGCGAAAGGGTGGACCGATAAATTCATTTTCCCGCCATACGATTTCAAGGTTGCCGATAAACTGATCACCAATTTCCATTTACCGGAATCGACACTGCTTATGTTAACGAGTGCGTTTGCAGGACATGACTTATTGATGCATGGCTATAAAAAGGCTGTTAAAGAAGGATACCACTTTTACAGCTATGGTGATGTAATGTTGATATGGTAAGTTGATTGATTGTTTTAGAGGGAGTGACGCATTCGATTCGATAAAATAATCGAGAGCGGATCTCCCTCTAACTATTTTTTCTAGGCGTGCACTTTTTGTATAAAAGGAATATCGGAGAGATGTCAAGATCAAGACCCAAAGTGTTTGCAATTATTCCTGCGGCAGGTTCTGGTACGCGCATTGGCGGAGAGATCAAAAAGCAGTTTCTGCCTCTAAAAGGGAAGCCGATCATCGTTCATACACTCCAGCAATTTGAACATTGCTCGGATATAGATGAAGTGGCGATGGCTATTCCAGAATCGGCAATGTCTGATATGGAAGCCATTGTTACACGGTACAGACTGCATAAAGTCAGCAAGATGATGATGGGCGGCAAGAAGCGGCAGGATTCCGTGAACAACGTCCTCAATCGTCTGACACTGAAAGATTCCGACATTGTGCTTGTGCATGATGGTGTTCGGCCATTCATTGAGACGAAACGCATTTCGCATCTCCTGAAAATCTGCAAGGAATATGATGCAGCGGTGCTTGCCGTTCAACCGAAAGATACGATTCGTCGTTCGACTGGCGGCGGCTTTTTCGATCAGACGCTGGATCGCACAGCACTCTGGCTGGTGCAGACGCCTCAAGCATTTCGCGCAAAATTATTGGTGAAGGCATTTGAAAAAGCGCGAAAAGACAAATTCTATTCGACGGATGAAGCTGCATTGGTCGAACGGCTCGGCGTCAAAGTGCGTATTGTGGAAGGAAATTATGATAATATCAAAATTACAACACCTGAGGATTTGGAGCTGGGTGCATTGATATTGGATCGGTGGCATGCAAAAGGATTGATGTAGGTGTGATGCAGTAGGTTGCTTCTTGATGCTGAAATGAATATCTTATAAAGAGCTTGTTATTAGAGAAACAAAGGATAAATCTGTATGATCAACATGGTGATTGTAATGCTCTTGAGTTATCTTGTAGGATCGATTCCGACGAGCGTTATGCTTTCTAAATGGCGGCATGGATTTGATATTCGCAGCAAGGGAAGCGGCAATGCAGGCGGCACCAATGTTTTCCGTGTTCTCGGCTGGAAGTCAGGCGTCTTTATTATTGTGATGGATGCATTAAAGGGTGTTCTGGCGACGACCGTGGTAGCGCGATTGTTTTGGGATCCGACATTACCATTCTATAATCATACTCCCTTTGACGACTTTACCATTATCCAAATGATTTGCGGCGGCGCGGCTGTTATTGGGCATGTCTTAACGGTGTTTGCCGGATTCAAGGGTGGAAAAGGTATCGCGACAGGAGCGGGAATGCTGATCGGTATTGCACCGACAGAATTTGCGGTTTCCATCGCGGTGTTTTTTATCTTTTTCTTTGCATTCCGCTATGTATCATTAGGTTCTATTATGGCAGCAGCAGCATTTCCGTTGTCGTTGATCATTCGGTATAATATCCTCTCAGATGAAATTCACAGTTACAAGACACTCGTGTTTTTCAGTACAGGGATTGCACTCTTCCTGATCTATTCTCATCGCGCTAATATTAAGCGATTGGTGGAAGGAACCGAACGAAAAGCCACGAGCTTTAAAAGCAAAACCGAGTCTGTGAAATCCTAAATAACACTCGATTCTCAAGCAAAGAACCCTAACCTGACGTGTCATTAATACTATGAAGATTACCGTTCTTGGCGCCGGCAGCTGGGGAACGACTCTTGCTCTCGTTCTGCACGACAATCATCATAAGGTCAATCTATGGACCTTTGATGACACACAAGCAAAGTACCTGCGTGAGAAACACGAGAACGTGGAATTCCTTCCCGGTATCTCTCTGCCGTCTGAAATCGAAATTACGACAGACATCGAAACGTCATGTCAAGAACGTGATATGATTGTGGCGGCGGTGCCGTCTCAATTCCTCCGTTCTGTTCTCCAACGCATCGCACATCTCGATCTGGACCACACTATTATATGCAATGTTGCTAAGGGAATTGAAAATGGTTCGCTCATGACCATGTCGGAGGTTCTGTTGGATGTTTTAATGCATGAACGTAAAGAAAACCTCGCGATCCTATCCGGTCCAAGCCATGCGGAAGAGGTGAGTTTGAAAATCCCGACGATGGTTGTGTCTGCATCGTTTAAAATGAAAACAGCAAAGATGGTGCAGGAAGCCTTCATGACCGACTACTTCCGAGTATATGTGAACGAAGATATCCGCGGTGTCGAGCTTGGCGGTGCAATTAAAAACGTTATCGCTATAGCAGCAGGATTGAGCGATGGTGCAGGTTTCGGCGATAATACGAAGGCGGCAATTATGACGCGTGGTATCTATGAGATTACACGTCTCGGTGCAAAGATGGGTGCACAGCCGATTACATTTGCCGGCCTCTCCGGAATGGGCGATTTGATTGTCACCTGCATGAGCCGGCATAGTCGTAATCGTTATGTCGGTGAAGAAGTCGGCAAAGGATGCAGTGTCGCGGATGTACTGGCTGGAATGGTCATGGTCGCTGAAGGTGTGCCGACAGCGAAGTCTGTCCATCAACTTGCGCAAAAGCATCATATCGATATGCCAATGGCTGAAGAAGTATATCGCGTTCTCTTTGAAGATAAAAATCCTCGTCAAGCCACGCTTGATTTGATGGGCCGCGATACGCGCAGTGAGGGAGCGCATTAGGCTATTTTGCCTGACTTTCCTCGTAGTGGTACATTTTGATTCCCACATACTGGAATCCGGTTTAGTGGCATTTCAATTATAAAAATGTTAACATCTAAAAAGAAATGAAAGCGCGCAATATTTTACCGACATCTGATAAGACAATACGAACAGCCTTGCGAGAGAATCTGCGGAAGATCTATGAGTCTGATTCTACGGTAACGATTATCGAAGAGCTTGGACTTGCACACGGCGAAGCTCGAATCGATATTGCGGTTGTCAACGGAAGTATTCATGGGTACGAACTGAAGAGCGATCTAGATACACTACGTCGCTTACCGGAACAAATGCGTATATATAACTCTATTCTTGATTATGTGACGTTGGTTGTGGGGAAAAATCATTTACATGATGCTTTCAATATTATCCCAGAATGGTGGGGAGTGACTATCGCTAAGGTTCCAAGTTCTGGGGACAAAATTTCTTTTTGCAACATTCGTGATGCCGATGAAAATCCTCAGAAGAATAATGTCGCGATTGCCAAATTACTCTGGAGAGAAGAGGCGTTGCATATATTGGAAGAAAAGGGTGTGGCAGGAGGAGTCCGATCCAAATCAAGACAGGTCTTGTACGAAAGATTAGCAGAGGTTTTAAATCAGAACGAATTAAGAGCGAAAGTCAGAGAGTACTTATCCACTAGGGAAGGTTGGCGATCAAATGTGTCACTAGTGACAAGTGGTGATTGATCCCTGCCTTCAGCCAAGTTTCGGTGCTTCCTGTGCCTTTCACTGCGCGGTTTTTTATATATATCGCAAAATGTTTTGCTTTTGCAGAAATATAATTATCACCGCTAGAAAATTTTTCTCCGTAAAATCTGCTATCATCTACCAGAAGTGCAGCACTAGCTAAATATAATTCGTACTTCTGTTTTTTCCCTTTCATAATCAACCAATCATTCTCTAAGGCGTATTTGATGCTTGTTGTTGGTGGATAAAATTGAGTTGCCTCTTTGTAAATGGGATGTTGAATCGTATAGTCAGCAAACGTAGGTTTTCTTTTTAATTTATTATCACTGACTGAATTCTTCCAGCAATTCCATTCAACTCGCGGAATGAGATTCTCTTCATCTGGTTTACATTTAGACAGGTCTTCCGGGAAAGAGCCAGCTGCAAAAATGTACGTTCTCCATTTCAATAGGTTTGTGATATTTTGACTAAGATTAAGAAAATGTGAGTATTTATTCCCATTTTCATCAGTCTCCTTTATATCCACTAATAGATCAATATCCTTTTCTTTCAACCCAGATTTTGATAATAATGCAGCAAGGTTTTGGTTAAGCTTCTCTATATCTGAGAAGTCAGTACATATTAATCTTAAACAGAATCCTGTTCCATTTTCCCTTGCCAATTTATAAGCTACCTTTTTAATCGCTTCGTCGTCATTGAGATGAATAACCGGAATAAATTTAGCATGGCATTCACAGCCTCTACGTGCAATGATCTCGAGGCTTTTGGTTTTTAAAGGTGATGTAAATAGCAGGCTGACATCAATGAATATAGGATTACTCCCCCATACTTCTATGATTTTGTCTGGGATCTCCGGTGCTAAATTTTCGAATCTTACAACAAGATCTTCAAAGCTTTCATTCAATTTCGGTTTTGGCATTACAAACTGAATCAAAGGAGTAATGTATTTTTTTTGTTCAGTGAACAATTCCTTAAGCGCACCTTGTTCAGCGCGTTTCCATTTAAGTATTGGCACAAAATGATGCGAGTCGAACATTTTATTTATTCCATTTTTCGTGAGGGAAGTAATATCTGACTTTCGATTCGTTCACAATCTTGCTTAAATAGACATAATTGTTCCCTTTATGTCTGATTTGCCCCGCTATGATTGCAACGTGCACTCCGAGTTCTTTCGCAAGACTGTTTGCAGCCATTGAGGAGGGGATGAGACGGGCTGGACTCACTTCCCATTTGGCTTTAGGTAATAGTATTTCTTCTGCCAACGCATCAGCCGCTTGTTCTTTGCTGTCAAGATTAATAGCCTTGATTCCCTCGATTTCATCGTAAAAGAGGTTGATACCCGAATCATAATGTAAGGCAATGTGTGAAAGCTCATGCATCAATGTAAACCAGAAATTATCTAAACGATCATATCGGAGAGTCAGTCCGATAATAGGATGATCTTTGTCGCTCAGGATTGTTGCTCCGTCCAGATAGGTCTTGGCAAAGTGAGGTTCAATGATAAGGATAATGCCATGTTCTTTTAAATATTCTTGGACATGTATCGGACTTTTGTCTTCTATGCTCAATTTGACTAGTTCTTGCAAGAAATTTGGAGTGATAACGCCGAGTCTGTATTTTTTAGGGATTTTTATTTTTTGAGCTTTTTTCATAACAAATGTTGCCCAAGCAGACAATGCTCTTTTGTCCGTAAGCGGGGATGATCGGTAATTGGATTTGCGTAGCATCCCTACAAATTGTTGTTGAGCACTGAATTGCGAGAAGAAGGTTTTTAGCAGATCCTCTTTAGTATGTTTCTTTAAAGAATAATTGCCAAAATAACCTCTTCGGTGCATTTCTACCACTAAATGATCATTCCAATTCTGATATTCGAAGTCCTTGCCTAATCCTGGCTTTTGTATGAGTACTTTAGAAGGAATACCAAGACCGGCTTCGAGAGATCGTACCATCTCTAGTGTTAGCTGTCTTTTGCCGGATAGAATTTCTGAAACTCTGCTTCTGCTACCGATATATGGTACGAGATCGTTGGGTTTTAAATTGCTTTGCTCCATTCGGAACAGGATGGCTTCAATTGGATCAGGTAAGGATTTTGGAAAAGTTCTCGATTCATAATCACTAACTAATGTGGTCAACAAATCCAGTTTTTCGCCATCTTCAGATTCTGGATCAGGGTTAGCGTTCATAAGCTCTTGAATAAGTTTAAGAGCCTCTTCGTGATCTTCTTTCGTATTAATTTTTTTTATTTTTATATTCATGTCTTCTTTTACCAATTCATATATTCTTGGTGAGTCCCGGCCTTCAGTACTAGGACAATTTTGCTTTTATAATTTATTTGTGTCAGTAATCGATATTTATTCCCTTTGATATTGAAAACCGCTTGGTTATTTCCAAGAAAGCTTGCACTGCCATATCGCTGCCTAACATCCTGCGTTAGAGACCAATCAGCTTCTTCAACATCAGCTTCCCAAGAATCGATTTGAGAACATGCATCAGGATGTTTTTTCTTAAAGTCATCGAGTTTATCTCTGCCTATTATTCTCATTATGCCTTTTTGTTACCTCTATAATTGTTCCCATAGTGGGAAATATAGTAAACTAATTACCCAATGTCAATAGTTAATGATATTCTTACTGCTTTTAATCAAATTATTTTAAAGTAGCCTACTACCACTTTCCTTCGCCTTGCTTTCCCCTTCACTTTTCCGTAATTTTCTCAAAGAGATGAATTCAAGACTACAAAATAATACAGGTGTAATGGATTGATTGTCATCATAGGTATTTTTGCCGGGTATCTTGTCGGCTCGATTCCTACGGCATATCTCATTGTTCGTCAGGCAGGGCTGGATGTGCGCACGCAAGGCAGCAGAAATGTTGGCGCTCTCAATGCATACAATGTGACGCAATCAAAAAAAACGGGGATTGTAGTTGGAATATTGGATGGAGTAAAAGGATTAGCTGTCGCATTAGCAGCCGGACAAATTCTCGGGGGATCGTTTTGGATTCAATCATTGGCATTGAGCGGAGCTATCATCGGACATAATTATCCGATATGGTTGCGATTCCATGGTGGAAGAGGGTTGTCAACTGCGGCTGGCGGTATGTTCGCCATTGGAATCAGCTATACAATTGTTTGGTGTTTGACGTGGTTTATTTTATTCAAAATCATCAAGAATGTTTTAAACGCGAACCTTATTGCTATTATCCTCGCACCCATTATTGTACTGATGCTTCCCTCTGCGTGGATTGAAGCACTGATGGTACGTGAAGTTCCTGCAACTGATTATCGAATTTTTTCATTTATCCTAAGCGGGATTCTTCTGATGGGTCATTGGAATGCCGTGAAGATTCTTTTAAGAATTGAACATTAATATCTGAATTCTATCTTTAAGAAGAGGTTGTACTATGAATAATCCGTATGTACGTTTCTTTATAATATTAACCGTGCCGCTGCTTGTTGGTTTTGGCATCGGATATATAGTAAAACCAGCCGGAGTGCAATCAGCACAAGCTGCCAATACAACCTTCGATCAAACATTTTCATCAACGGGACTAGTACAAGAAAAGAATGCACAAGAAAGCGATCAGCCCGCTGTTACCCGGCAGAACGCCATCACACGCGCTGTGGCAAAATTAAGTCCAGCAGTCGTCGGTATCAATGTCATCGCTGTGCAGCAGATTCGGTATCGCGATCCGTTTTCGCAATTCTTTGATGATCCGTTCTTCAAGCCCTTTTTTGGAGATCGTGTCTACAATCAAGAAGTGAAAGAGCTTGGCTCCGGTTTTATCATTTCGCCGGATGGATATATCGTTACGAACGATCACGTTGCAGGAAATGGAACAGATATCACAGTAACCATCACGGGCGGAAAACAGTTGAAAGCAAAGGTCGTCGGTACCGATCCGGCAACGGATATTTGTCTGCTGAAGGTCGAAGGAAAAGATCTTCCGTATGTTACATTGGGTAATTCTGATGATGTGGTTATTGGTGAATGGGCTATTGCTCTGGGAAATCCGTTCGGTTTGTTCGAGATAAACGACAAGCCGACTGTGACGGTCGGTGTCATTAGTTCTACTGGGATGAAGTTGGGACAATTGCAAAACCGTTATTATCGAGATATGATCGAAACAGATGCAGCAATCAACGGAGGCAACAGCGGTGGTCCGCTCGTCAATAGCAATGGCGAAGTAATCGGGATGAACACATTGATCTTTACAGGCGGACAAAGCAGTACGTATATCGGGTACGGGTTTGCAATTCCTATCAATAAAATTAAAAAAATCGTGATCGATTTAAAGAAAAAGGGAAAGATTGCGCACGATATTACTGCAGGCTTTGATGTGCAGCCTGTGGATGCCCTCCTTGCTCAAAATTTCGGTATGAAACAGCCGCAAGGTGTTATCGTCAGCGATATTCAATCCGGCGGGCCCGCGGAAGCAGCAGGCTTGAAAGTTGGCGACATCGTTCTTGAAGTGAATGGCGAGAAAGTGAATTCGGATGGTGACATTCTTTCTGTGATGATCGAATTAAGTCCTGGTGATATTTTAAAATTCAAAATTTATCGTGAACACAAAACCATTGACGTTGCTCTCAGACTGGCAGCAACACAGAAGGGAAAATAATGATAGAACGATATACACGCCCCGCTATGGGGAAAATTTGGGAAGACGAAAACAAATTTCGTGTTTGGCTGGAAATTGAAATGCTGGCATGCGAAGCGCAGGCGAAACTTGGGGTTATTCCGAAAAAAGCTGTGAAACTCATTCGGGAAAAAGGAAATTTCAAAGTTGCGCGAATTCTTGAAATCGAACAGGAAGTAAAACACGATGTCATAGCATTCCTGACGAATGTCGGCGAATACGTCGGACCCGAATCGCGTTTCATTCATCTTGGCATGACGTCGTCGGATGTCCTCGATACAGCGCTCGCTATTCAGATGAAACAGTCTGCGGAGTTGTTATTGAAAGGGATGGAAGGATTAAGGGACGTTCTTGCACGACGGGCAAAAGAATTTAAACACACGATCATGATCGGCAGAACCCATGGCATTCATGCTGAACCGGTGACATTTGGATTGAAACTTGCATTATGGTATGCAGAAATTGAGCGCAATATTGAGCGGCTCAAGGCGGCGCTCAAAACTATTTCCGTTGGAAAAATTTCCGGTGCAGTAGGCACATATCAGCATCTTGATCCCGCTGTTGAACGCTATGTTTGTAAGAAACTTGGCCTGCAGCCGGCACCGATTTCAACTCAAATACTTCAGCGTGACCGCCACGCGGAATTTATGAATACACTCGCACTCTGCGGATGTTCATTAGAAAAATTTGCGACAGAAATTCGCCATCTCCAAAAAACAGAAGTGCTGGAAGCAGAAGAATTCTTCTCGAAAGGTCAAAAAGGCTCTTCGGCAATGCCGCATAAACGAAATCCCATTGTCTGCGAACGTATTGCAGGATTAGCGCGAGTCCTTCGTTCAAACGCTCTGGCAGCAATGGAAAATGTCGCATTATGGCACGAACGCGACATTTCGCATTCGTCGGTTGAGAGAATCATTATTCCCGATAGCTGCATCATTCTTGATTTTATACTCAGCGATATGACGAAGATCATCGATAAGCTGCTTGTCTATCCAGAGCATATGACACGCAACTTAAACGCAACACGCGGACTCATCTTCTCGCAAAAAGTTCTGCTTGCACTGACGAAGAAAGGCATAAAGCGCGAGGATGCATATAAAATGGTGCAGGAACAAGCAACGAAAGCGTGGAAAGAAGAAAAAGAATTTAAAGCGCTGCTTCTTGGAAGCGAAGAAGTTATGAAGATTCTTTCAAAAAAAGAGCTTGATGAACTTTTTGATCCAAAAAGAAGTCTGAAACATATTGACTACATCTTTAAGCATGTAGGAATTCATTAAGGATTGGAGCACCGCTATGCCGCAAAAGTTTCAGAATTTCATCAACGGTCAGTGGGTTGACGCGAAATCGGGAAAGACGTCTGCTAACCGCAATCCCGCCAATTGGGACGATATCGTTGGATTGTTTCCGAAATCAGGAAAGAAAGATGTTAACGAAGCAGTGAAAGCTGCTCGTGCGGCATATGAGAAGTGGCGATTAATGCCGGCGCCGGCACGTGGTGACATCTTAAGAAAAATAGGCGACCTTCTTGTGAAAAATAAAGAAGAGATCGCTCATGAGATGACGCGCGAAATGGGAAAAGTGCTCGATGAAACTCGGGGTGATGTTCAAGAGGGGATTGATACTGCGTACTATGCAGCGACAGAAGGACGCCGGTTGTTTGGGCACACCGTTCCATCTGAACTTCCCAACAAGTTTGCCATGGCAATCCGTGTTCCGATTGGTGTGGCGGGTATTATCACACCATGGAATTTTCCGATGGCGATTCCGACATGGGGAATTTTTCCTGCAGTACTTTCCGGGAACACCGTCGTCTTTAAACCCGCAAGCGACACGCCAAAGACTGCGACGACACTTGTTCAAATTATGATGGAAGCTGGAGTACCAGAAGGCGTTGTGAATCTCGTGCATGGCACCGGCGGAGAAGTAGGCAATGCCATCGTTACACATCCCGATGTTGATATGATTTTATTTACAGGATCATCCGAGATCGGGAAACAAATCTCTCGGGACGCAAGCGCAACACTGAAGCATGTCTCGTTAGAACTTGGAGGCAAGAACGCACAAATTGTGATGGACGATGCCGATCTCGTGCTTGCACTCGATGGCGTGTTATGGGGCGCGTTCGGTACTACGGGTCAGCGTTGTACAGCAACAAGCCGATTGATTCTTCATGAAAATGTCTACGAGAAGTTTATGGAGATGTTGGTTGAGCGGACGAAGAGACTTAAACTGGGCAACGGACTTCTTCCGACGATCGATGTCGGGCCCTGTATCAATGAAGCACAGCGAAAAATTGTACAGTCGTATGTAGACATCGGAAAGAACGAAGGTGCTCAACTTGTTTGCGGCGGTACTATTGCTCATCAAGGCGATTTGGCAAAGGGTTGGTTTTATGAACCGACAATTTTTGATAACGTGAAGCCATCTATGCGTATTGCTCAGGAAGAAATCTTTGGTCCCGTGCTTTCTGTTATTCGCACAACATCACTTGAAGAAGCTGTTGGAATTTTAAATGGAACAATCTACGGTTTATCTTCTTCTCTCTACACGCGGGATGTGAATAAAGCATTTGCTGCAATTCGAGATATTCAGGCAGGGATCACGTACATTAATGTACCTACAATCGGAGCAGAAGCGCATTTACCATTCGGCGGAGTGAAGCAGACCGGCAATGGTCACCGCGAAGGCGGCTGGGCAGTCTATGATTTCTTCACCGAATGGAAATCTGTGTACATCGATTACAGCGGCAGGCTTCAGCGGGCACAAATTGATAATTATTGAGGATTAAAATCTCAAATCCCAAAAGTCAAGTTTCAATCAAATTCCAAAGGATAAAGTGAAGAAAATCTGTATTCATGAGATTATGAGAATTGAAACTTGTCCCGCTTTACGGGATCCAGTACATCGGGATTTGGGAAGTAGTGCACGAAGGGCTGCATAAATGATTTTAGAATACGTGGACGATTCGGGCGATGATGGTTTAATAAATAGTCCAACAAGATTCTATGTTTTAACGACAATATTCATATATGAAAATTTATGGAACGATACTTTTTCCAGAATAAAAGAATTTAGGAAAGAACTTAAAAAAGATTATGGTATAAGATTAGTAGACGAATTAAAAGCTAACTACTTGATTAGAAAACAAGGATTTGCCCATAGATTAAACCTTTCAGAAGATGATCGAATTAAAATATATAAGAGAGCATTTGAATTCTTATCAACGATAAAAACAATAAAAATATTTAGCGTGTGCATCAGAAAAAAAGAAATCAAAAGTCCCAATTTAGACATATTCGGCTATGCTTGGAAATTACTTCTTACGAGACAACACTATACAGCGAATAAATTAAACAATGAGATTGGCCGCACAGATAAAGCGATTCTTATATCAGATGAAACAAATGAAGACAAAATTAGAAAAATTCTAAGGCAATTAAGGGTTATTAATTATGTTAATGGAAAGAATATAAAGCTGGATTCGTTTATTGAAGACCCGTTCATAAGGAAATCAGACTATTCCTATTTTATCCAATTATGTGATCTAATAGCGTTTTGTGTGGCGGCTAAAAATCTTTCCTCAAAAACAACCGATCCCTATGACTTTGTTAATCTCTACAAATTGCTTGAACCGATAATTGAAAAAAGTGTTTATTCGCGAAGCGAGAGCGAGGGCGAGGGCATTGTATATTTTCCCCCAAAATAAAAGTCCCCGCAGATGCGGGGACTAAAAACTTAGCACGGGCCTACACGATCCATTCGGAGGGTTCGGTCGCGCAGTCCAAGTTAAAACCTTTCCATGACAAAGTCAACTTCAAAATGTACCACTACCTGGATTTGGCTTTTGTGTCTGGATATTTGTAATTTGTATTATGATAGGTCGTCCATATATCATTTCGTTCTATGAGCATCAGGAATTCTTCTGATGGATCGGTGCATGTGCGGTAAATGTATCGCACGCGCAAGAATCACAGAATTCGTTTACAGTGTGAATTTCGAGGTGCACCATGTTCGAAAAGAAAAATGAAAAACCGACGACAACAAACCCCATAAAAGTCCTTCCGTCTGAAGTGCATACAGTGCTGAACCGGCACATGCTGGCAGATGGTTTTAATCTCGTTGTAGATCTTCAAAAAAGTCACGGGTCATATATTTACGATTCACGTACGAATCGAACCCTGCTCGATTTCTTTTCATTCTTTGCTTCCAGTGCCTTGGGTATGAATCATCCCAAGTTAACGACTCCGGAATTTCTTGAAAAGCTCGGACGTACGGCGGTCAACAAGCCGTCAAACTCCGATGCCTTCACAGTAGAGATGGCGGAGTTTGTGGAGACATTTGCGCGCATTGCTCAGCCGTCATACCTGCCGCATGCCTTCTTCATAGATGGAGGTGCATTAGGAAATGAGAATGCATTAAAAGCCGCATTCGATTGGAAAGTGCGTAAGAATCTTGCCAAGGGTTCTACACGCGAACTCGGTAGGCAGGTTATTCACTTCAAGAATGCGTTTCATGGGCGCACAGGCTATACCATGTCGTTGACCAATACTGATCCTCTCAAAGTCAAGTACTTCCCGAAATTTCAATGGCCTCGTATTCACAATCCAATTCTCTCCTTTCCGCTCACAGATGCAGTATTGGAACAAGTGAAAAAAGAAGAGATGATGGCAATTGATCAGATCAAAAACGCCATCAGCAAAAATCCGGATGATATCGCGGCGCTCATGATCGAACCGATTCAAGCAGAGGGCGGCGATAATTATTTTCGAAAAGAATTCTTTATCGAAGTGCGCACCATCTGCGATGAAAGCGACATCATGTTCATCTTTGATGAAGTGCAGGTGGGTGTCGGCATCACAGGCAAGATGTGGGCGCATGAATATTTTGTAAAACCGGACATGATGTCGTTTGGTAAGAAGATGCATGTCTGCGGATTTGTCTCAAGCACGCGCATCGATGAAACTCCTGATAATGTTTTTCATGTACCGAGTCGCCTGAACTCTACGTTCGGTGGAAATTTGATCGATATGGTACGTGCTGCCAGGATTTTAGAAATTATCGATGAAGAACATCTTGTGGAAAACGCCCGTGTCGTGGGAGAATATTTACACAAGAACCTTTTTGTACTGGAGAAAGAATATCCGGAACTTGTAAAGAATGTTCGCGGACTTGGTCTATTTTGCGCAATGGATCTGGATGCACATCAGAACCGTGAACTGATCAAAGAGAAGGCATTGGAAAAAGGACTGATGCTTATCGGCTGCAGTGATCGGACGATTCGTTTTAGACCGCCGTTGAATTTGTCGAAAGCGGAAGTAGATGAAGGGATTGATATTATACGCCGCTGTCTGAAAGAAATGAAGCCGGCCTAAGAAAGAAAGAGTATGGAAACATCGCAACGAACAAATAGGGCAGATCTCAAACTGAACACCAAAATTGTGCGGGAACTGCTTGTGAGGTTTATCAAAGACCAGACGACGAATGCCGGATTTGCAAAGGGCGTTATCGGTATTTCCGGCGGAGTTGATTCGGCTGTATCAGCGACGCTGGCAGCAGAAGCGCTGGGGAAAGAGAACGTTCTCGGTGTGATGATCCCCTTTCGTACGAGCAATCCTAAGAGTGTTGAAGATGCAAGGCTCGTCATTCAAGCGACCGGCATTCGCTCGGAACTCGTGGATATCAGCAAAATGGTGGATGGATACTGCGAGGAAAATAAGATTACCGATTCGCTCCGCCGCGGCAATGTGATGGCTCGTATGCGAATGATTGTACTCTATGATCTCTCGGCGCGTGAGAAAGCACTGGTGATCGGCACAAGCAATAAAACGGAAATTCTTGTTGGATATGGAACTCAACATGGCGATCTTGCGAGCGCAATCAATCCCGTAGGTGATCTCTACAAGTCGCAGATCTGGCAGCTTGCAGAAATACTTGGAGTTCCAAAGTCGGTCATCGAGAAAGCACCTTCTGCGGATTTGTGGGAAGGGCAAACGGATGAGACCGAAATGGGCGTGACCTATGCAAAGCTGGATGCTTTGCTCTTTGAGATGATCGATGAACGGCATTCGGATGAAGAATTGGTGACGTTGGGATTCGAAGAAACGCTCATCAAGAAAGTACGTGGAATGATTCAGCAGAACCAATTCAAGCGCCGCCCGCCGGTGATAGCAAAGGTTTCTTACCGCACGGTGAATGTCGATTTCCGTTACGTCCGCGACTGGGGAATCTAAAATGTCAGAACATGTTCGCGGTACCCTCTTTCTTGTTGCCACTCCCATAGGCAATTTAGAGGATATCACATACCGCGCCGTGAAGGTTCTGAGTTCCGTCGATCTCATTGCCGCAGAAGATACTCGTAAGACCAAAATCTTGCTCGCTCGTTACGATATCAACAAACCGATGATGAGTTATTATAGCTACAACGAGAAAGGACGCGCACCACAATTAATCGAAAAGCTTCTTGCCGGTCAATCCATCGCACTTGTCTCGGATGCGGGAACGCCGGGAATTTCTGATCCGGCATTTCATATCGTTCAGCAAGCAGTGGAAAAGGAAATACCGATCATTCCTCTTCCGGGTCCAACAGCGTTTATTTCTGCGCTCATTGTGAGCGGTCTTCCAACAGACCGGTTTGTGTTTGAAGGATTTCTTCCGCTGAAAAAAGGCCGTAAGACAAAATTTGAATCACTGAAATCAGAATCACGAACGATTATTCTTTATGAAGCTCCTCATCGCATTCTCAAGACGCTGGCGGATGTCGTTGCATTCTTCGGCAATCGCCGGATTGTCGTTGCACGTGAACTGACGAAAAAGTTCGAAGAAATTGTGCGCGGAAACGCAGAATTCGTTCTCGCGCAACTTGAAAAGAAAACACCGCGCGGTGAATACGTTGTTATCATCGAAGGAAACGAGTCGTATTCCGACGATGCGCCGACCTTTGAGTGACCACCATCTTCTCTGACTCTGCTGATTCCTTTTTTCGCACGTGTCTCTTTCAATAACAGATATATTGTCTTGTCTCAGGCTTGTCTCGGTCAATGAACAGAGATAAAGAATTTTTTCTCCGTATCATATTATCTCAACATATTTGCACTTTTCTTGAAAAGAGAGTAGGACGCAGGTTTTGCGTCTAAGTGCACACTTTGCATAGTGCAAAGTGTGCTTTGGCGATTTCATTCCATTGTGCCTATGATTTCCACGGTACTAAACTTGTTATGTATTTTGTGTGGTTATAGGCACATGAAGACTGTAACTTTCATAAAAGGAGACATGAAAAATCATTAAACTATTCTTTATTTCCAGCATCCAAAGTTCAGATTGATAGTTAGACAAATCACTATGTTTCATCTAAAATGGAGATACTCATGAAACAACGTCTTCTTGTATTTGCTGCGGGTCTATTCCTGCTCATGTTCGTAATAGGATGTGAAAAGTCATCAAATATGGCAACTCAGCCCGGCAATTCTATGCCTGTATCACAGCAGAATCAGGCCGCGATGGCGAGCATCATTGCACAGGATCAATTGTTTACCACGGATCAAACGGCATTGAGTGATGCTGTGCCGACATTGGCAAAAACTGATACTGCCATTCTCCCGCGCGGTTGGGGACGCAAAATCGAGAGCGCGACGCGATCGGTTTCCTACAACCAGCTGAATGACACAACGGTCATAGCGACTGTAACAAATACTCTAACGGGACAAGTGTGGATACGTATCAAACAAAGTCCTAAAGACACAATTATTTACAAACCGCTCTCGGAAACGATTATCCACAGAGTGGAATTCAGCCAAGTTCCAGTTTCCGGATTTGATTCCCTGCGAAACTGGAAGATGGTCGCCATCTCTGGAGTACAGGGTGGAACGAACAACGGCGGATTGATAATCCAAAATTTAACATTCTTTATGACTACCGATACCATCAGCGTTACCGATCCATTGGATTCGCTGTTCCAAGTCGCAAATATGACACATAGCAGGCGCTGGGGAATTCGAGAGTTGCAACCGGGTTCCGCGGTGTCCTTCAAGGTGCAAGTCACTGTGAAGAGCACGGATCCTGACAGCGATATCGTTGTTGATCATCGTCCATTCTGGTTTAGCTCAGGATGCATTTATCAGCGTGCTTCGATGTCGTTGATCAGTTCGGTCTCCAACGGAGACGGCACATTTACAAGAGTATACCAATCGGATAGATGGGTTTGGCCAAGCGCGTTCGCCGGGAGATACTTAGTATACGTGGGAGCCATTACACGACAATCGATCTACGACGATCAGGCACCGTTCTCTTCAAATATATGGGCGATTCCGTATATAGTGGAATAAACAAAGAAACATCTCCCACAGTAGTCCCCTGTGGTGGTGAATGCGAAGCCTCCGGTCGTTGTTCGGGCGGGAGGCTTTGTTATTTTTGAGAGGACGCTAAGATTTGATTCAAAAGGAGAGATACCTGATGTGGTTTTTCTAGCTGCGGCACATGACCGCATTGATAGATAGAATGTGCAGTTAAGTCTGGTAATAAATTTTTCATTATGCTGACTGATTCTTTTGAAATCAATCGATCCTCATTTCCCCAAATTACATCTACCGGCATTGGAAGCGCTGAAATCTTTTGATTGAGAAAATCCTCTTCACGAATAGACCTTACAAAATCACTTACGTGTTTTTTCTTTAAGGATTGAAAGATAGAGCTTGTAAAGGGTTTGAAATACCACGGATAATGAGACCATAGATGATAAAGGAGCTGCCGAGCATCGTCAAGAGTGAGTAGATCGAATATATCTGCTTGTTGTCCTACTCCAGGATATTGAATGCCGGCATTATTGATGAGAATCAGATGTTCCACCGATTCAGGATGATTGAGTGCTGCACGAGCCGCGAGCCATCCACCAAGCGAATGTCCGATTAAAATAATTGGTAACCGCTGTGTACGCTGAATGAATTGTTCCACGGCGCAATCCAATTGTTTAAGCGAGAAGAAAGGATCACCTGAAGTGATTTTTGAGAAACCAAACCCCGGAAGATCTAGACAAGAAATAGTGTACGATTTGGAAAGCGACGGAAGTATTTTGATCCAAGTACTGGAAGATGTACCAAGGCCGTGGATAAGAACAAGTCGCTTTGAGGCTTGTGGGCACTGTCGCTGGAAATAGTGCAACCTGCTGGAATCTAATTGAAGATGGCAGCTTTGAAATCCATGCCGATGGAAACTATATCTCACGAGCCGATGAAGGGTAGTGATGATCATACTAAAACGGAAATTTGTGATTATACCAATGCTTCGTCATTTCCATCCAGAAAAATAGACCGCGCCATCGGCCGTATGGTTTATACCTTCGTTCAATGGTACGGTCACTCACTGTTCGACCACTGTGATACAATTCGTAGTACTTACCACGCACCCAGGAATCTAATCCAAGATAGTCGTACCGACCAAGAAGTTTCAGAATATTTCCTGCAGCATACTCACCGACACCTTTGATGGAACGCAGCTCTTTGAAAAGTACGCCGGTGGATAATTCTGAAGATCGCCAACTTTCTACATTGAGTTTGCCGTTTGCGACCTTTTCTGCAAATTCCAGAAGAAACGGAGAACGATATCCTGCTCTGATGTTCTTTCGAAGAAATCGTTCCGTAGTCCCGGCTATAGCTTCCGGTGATGGAAAACTTTTCTGTGAATCATCAAAGGGTCTTCCAAGTTCCCCCACAAGATTCTCGATCATAGTTTCCGTCAATGACCAGCTGCAATTTGTAGTGCAGATCATTTTCACGATATCTTCAAACACGGACGGCGCGCGAAGCATCCGTCCGGCTTTCATTTTGGCAATCCAACGATGTTTCGGATGATGCCGAGTTTCACGATAGAAATCAGAATAATCCTCTGTGAGTCGAAGACACGATGCTATTTGGTGCCTAATATTGAAGCACTGGGCTGTTGTTAGTTTATGAGGATAACTTACGAGAATATTGAGAGGTGAGTCCTTTTGGCTGGTGATTTGACAATACGCAAGTGAATTGTCGTTCAATGTGAGAAGTCGATTCAACGATTGCTGTTCTTTATCCACACTGAACGGCAACAGAGAACACCATCCGTGGCTGTACACAGTACGCCAGAAGCTAAAATCTTTCGGTGCAGGAAGCGAGAGTGTAGTATTTTTTAGAATACGTTGTCCTCCTTCTGTTATTTCCAATGTACCAGAAAAACAATCATGCTGCAAAATAATATATGAATTGCATTTCCGCTAACCCTTTCCGATTATTGATACAGTATTTCATTTGTATTTATTTCATTAAAGAACAGGTCATGCTACCTCAAGAGTAACGGCTTATTTCTCTAAGTATGCAGCTTTATTATAATTCATTTGGATCAGAATCGTTGCCGCCGCTTATCATTCTCCATGGGCTGTTTGGCTCGTCAGATAATTGGCATTCGTTTGGCAAAATATTCAGTGAGCACTTTCACACCCTTGTACTCGACGCTCGCAACCACGGACGGTCGCCTCATAGCGATGTGTTCCATTATCACGCGATGTCAGAAGATGTTGTGGAATTTGTGCATCAGAAGAATCTTTCCTCGGTATCGCTTCTCGGACATTCGATGGGAGGAAAGACTGCAGCGCTTGTCTCGCTGCTTCATCCGGAACTTATCGACAAACTGATTGTGGTTGATATCGCTCCCCGTTCGTATCAGGCGCACCATGACTACGTTTTTGATGCGCTCACTTCTCTCGACCTCAGTATGTTTGAGTATCGAAAAGATATTGATGAAGTACTATCGAAGAAGATACGGGAGGTTCCGCTTCGTCAATTTCTTATGAAGAATCTTATTCGAGATGATTCCGGTAGGTTCCATTGGAAAATGAATTTTGAAGTCATTGAAAAGAACTATGATCAAATCAATGAAGAGCTTCCGCGCGATCATCAATTCGATAAACCGACGCTCTTTATCCGAGGTGAGAACTCAGAGTACATTCAAATGGAAGACATGCCCGTTATCTATAAACTTTTCCCAAAGGCAAAGCTTGCAACCATCAAAAATGCCGGTCACTGGGTTCAGGTGGATGCACCGGAAGAATTTGTTGATACTGTACTCAATTTCTTGTCTTTCTAATGGTTTCTCAGTAGCCGTCTGCGTTTCGCCACTACATTTAATTGATGGTGAAAGAGGTTCGCGTTGAATGTATCATCTCGGGCTTTGTATTTCTGTTCTCTTCATTCTGCCTGTTGATATTTATACCGCCTGACCTGCCGCCCAGCCGGACGACCAAGCCCATTGGAAATTGTAACCGCCCAGCCATCCGGTCACATCTACAACTTCTCCGATGAAATAAAGTCCCGGTGTTTTCTTCGCTTCCATCGTCTTTGAGGAAAGTTTGCGTGTATCAACCCCGCCGACAGTGATTTCAGCTTTTTCATAACCTTCTGTTCCGGTTGGTGTGAGTTGCCATCTTGTTAAAGTTTTGGTTATTGTTCGTAAATTAGAGAGAGAATATTGATTCATGGGTTTTGACCCACCGCGTTGTTCCAGCCAGGCTCTGATAAAACGCGATGGCAGGAATTGTTCTAAGATAGTGGCAAGCTGTTTTTTGCTTTGATGGATTTCTGTCAGAACGTTGAGAACATCAATGCCTGGCAGAAGATTGACCGAGATGGAGTCGCCTTCATTCCAATATGATGAAATCTGTAAAATCGCTGGACCGCTCAGTCCGCGATGGGTAAGAAGAATGTTCTCTCTGAAAGACATTCCATTGCAGGCAACTTCCGCTTCGAGAGAGACACCACTCAGACTCCTAAAAGCTTCAAAGTCTTTCGCGCTGAATTTCAATGGTACTAATCCTGGTTTGACCGGGATAAGGTTAATATCGAATTGTTCTGCAACCTTGAACCCAAATGGAGTTGCGCCCAGCTTAGGAATTGAAAGTCCGCCTGTTGCTATGACGAGGGAAGAAGCGGCCAATTGTTGGTTGTTCGTGGTCAACTGAAAAGTATTTTTTTTTATGATCTCGAGGATGTGAACTCCAGTGTCAATCTGAACATTTGCCAATCGACACTCTGCGAGCAGCATTTGGATGAGTTGCTTGGCACTGGTATTACAGAAGAGCTGACCAAGTTTCCTCTCGTGATAAGGGATATTATACTTTTGAACCAGTGAAATAAAATCTGTCTGCGTATACCGTGCGAGTGCTGATTTAGAGAAATGCGGATTCTGTGAAATATAACAAGCCGGGCTCGCATGGAGGTTTGTGAAGTTGCATCGTCCGCCCCCGGATATGCGAATCTTTTCTCCAACAGAGCTGTTGTGTTCCAATACTAATACGCGGCGTCCACGCTTGCCTGCTTCGATAGCGCACATGAGTCCCGCTGCACCTGCACCAATGATGATAATATCTGTCGGATTCATTGCTGAAAGAATATCGTGTAAAAAGAATCATACTTCAACAAATGCATAGGAAACGAGTGCAAAATTTTGTATCTTGTATGAGTCGCAAATTGCGACCGACCGCATCCGTGCATTAGCATAGCATCGGGAGCGGACATTTGAGACTCGCTCTCCGATGATAAAAGCTAAGGTAGTGCACGGAAAATACTCCGGTCTTCGCTCATACGCGATTTCCCGAGTTGATCTCTCCGAGCGTTTGTAACTTCTGCTGGTTCCCATCTTTTGTAGCGTGTTTCTTCATTTTATAGTAAGGATTTATTCATGCCATTTTCAAAACTAGGTCTTGACGACCGACTCGTGCAGGGTATTCTCGCAACGGGATATACTGCACCGACCGCCATTCAATCACGCGCTATTCCTTTAGCCGTCGCTGGACGCGACATTATCGGGTGTGCGCAAACCGGTACCGGAAAGACCGCCGCGTTTGTTCTGCCGATGCTCAATCATTTTCTCCGACATGCCGTATCTCATAAAAGCCATCTGACACGCGGACTTGTTCTGACGCCGACACGTGAGCTTGCACAACAGGTGGAAGAATTTATAACAGGATATGGGCGCTTCGCGTCTTTGCAAAGCATCGCCATCTATGGCGGTGTCAATATGGAAAGCCAAATTAAACGTCTTCGCCGGGGAGTGGATATCGTCGCTGCAACACCGGGGAGATTGCTCGATCATATGAACCGTCGTACCGTCGACTTGTCTCACGTTGAGATTCTGGTGATCGATGAAGCGGATCGAATGTTCGATATGGGATTTATTCAGGATGTCCGAAAAATCATCAGCCGCGTTCCGGCAAAGCGGCAGACAATGTTATTTTCCGCAACCATGTCGCTCGAAGTGAGGTCGCTCGTTGCGACCATCCAGACCAATCCGGAGATGATTGATATCGGTGAACGACGGAAACCTGTAGAAACAGTGAAGCAGCATTTTTATTCGTCACCGCAAGAATCGAAAATGGACTTGCTCTTTCACATTCTCCAGTCGAAGGAATTAGATTGTGTTCTCGTTTTCTCGCGCACAAAACATGGTGCGGATAAAATTTCAAACAGGCTCGAACGAGGCGGCATTAAAGCAGTTGCTATTCACTCGAACAGGACGCAAGCACAGCGGCAGCGGGCGTTGGCTGGATTTAAACAGGGGCAATTTAGAGTAATGGTCGCAACCGATATTGCCGCGCGCGGCATTGATGTGGAAGGGATATCACACGTTGTGAATTTTGATACGCCGACATTTGCAGAAGATTATATCCATCGCATCGGCCGCACAGGCCGTGCATCTGCGACCGGAGATGCCATTACATTCGTATCGAACCAAGAACTGAAATACTTAAAGAGCATTGAACGGTACACCGACAAACGGTTTGAATTAAAACGGTATCCGGGTTTCGATTATACGAAGAGAGCACCGTTACCGGAGAGACAAGCTGAATCGAAATCATCGGAAGATCGACGTGATAGAATGCACGGAAAACGAGATGAACGCCATGATCGTCGTCGCGCAGATTCTGGAAGACCACAACGAGAACAGAGGCATACGGAGTCTTCCGGAAAACCATACCGCGAACAGAGACACAAGGACTTTTCAGAAAAGCCACATGGTGAGCAGAGGCATAAAGATTCATCCGACAAGTCCCGCCGTGAATTTTCATCGCGTGACCGTCGAAACGATACCACGCGCAGGCCGTCGCAGGGAACGGGGAGGCCGCAGTTTATTACGAAACAGCAGCCTGTTCAATCAATTCCTCCTTCACAAGAAACCGACTGGCGTAAGCTGGTTTCTGAAATTGAAGAAAGCAGTGGTTTCAAAAAGAAATTGAAAAAGCTTTTTATTCGTGATAAGGTATAAGTATTAATCAATAGACTGTGCTCGTGGCTATCGGCTCCGAATCTTTTTGTGATTTGGAGCCTTTTTGTTGTTGCATATCTATTGTATCTCGTCTTGCTTGCTTTTCCCATCTTCATTCCTGAAATTGTAAACAATTCGATGTTTCATTATTCACATATTTTAAGATGAATCATTATGAAAACTTCAATAAGGATTTTTGTATTGGCAATACTGCTAGCCATCTTTCTTATTGCTTGCAATAAACAAAAATCAACCAAAGGCAATGAAGAAATGAAACTTTCTCAAAAAATCGCTCGATTCACTCCAACAGAAATTTCTACTGACATTCCAAAACTCTCTCCTGGCGACAAGAAAGCGCTCGATAAGATCATCGAAGCCGCACGATTGATGGATCCGATTTATTTGCGACAAGTATGGAGCGGTAATGCTGAATTGTTGAAGAAGCTTGAAGCTGATACAACAAAAGAAGGGAAAGAGAGATTTCATTACTTCTGCATGAATATGGGCCCGTGGTCACTGCTGGATAATAACGAATCATTTATTGAAGAGGCACCCCAAAAGAAGCCTGTAGGAGCAAATTACTATCCTGAGGATATGACAAAGGAGGAGTTCAACAAATGGATGGCGGCACTTTCAGAGAAAGAACGGGAACAAGCCACAGGATTTTTCTCTACGATTCACCGCAACCCAGATCGGACGTTACAAATTGTTTCATATAGTAAAGAATATCGAGAATGGCTTGAACCTGCGAGTAGATTATTGAAAGATGCAGCAGATCTTACTGAGAACAAGACACTCAAAAAGTTTCTTTCGACACGGGCAGATGCATTTCTCTCGGATAATTATTATGCCAGCGATGTTGCATGGATGGAATTAGATGCACCGATCGATCTCACTATTGGTCCATATGAAACATATATGGATGAGTTGTTTGGATACAAAGCGGCATTTGAAGTGTTCGTAACACTTCGCGACGATGCTGAATCAGCGAAACTTGCAAAGTTCGGCAATTATCTCCAGGATATTGAAAATAATCTTCCGATTGATCCAAAGTATCGGAATCCAAAGTTAGGTGCGATGTCTCCAATTCGTGTTGTCGATGTTGTGTATGCCGCAGGAGAAGGCAATCGGGGAGTACAAACAGCGGCTTTCAACCTTCCCAACGATGAAAAAGTTATCCGTGACAAAGGCTCGAAACGAGTGATGTTGAAAAATATGCAGGAGGCGAAGTTCAACAAAGTGCTCATACCGATTTCAAACGTTGTGCTCGATCCTGCGCAGCAATCGAAAGTATCGTTCGAAGCGTTTTTCACTCATATCCTTGCACATGAGTTGATGCACGGACTCGGACCACATAATATCACCGTCAATGGAAAAGCGACAAACGTACGGAAGGAGTTGAAAGATCTCTATTCTGCCATCGAAGAAGCAAAAGCAGATATAACAGGACTCTTCGCTCTTCAATATCTGGTTGACAAGGGTTTGCTGGGAAAAAAGATGGAAGAAGAAATGTATACAACCTATCTTGCCAGCGCCTTTCGTTCTGTGCGTTTCGGCATCAACGAAGCACATGGCAAGGCTGTCTCATTGATCTTCAATTATCTGACCGATGAAGCGGCGATTTGGATAGATGAAAAAGCAGGAACATTCAGCATTGATGAAACAAGAATAAAGAAGGCGGTGGAAGAACTCACCAGAACCATTCTTACTCTTGAAGCAGAGGGTTCATACAACAATGCGAAGGAGATGCTCGATAAATACGCTATTGTTCGTCCGGAAATGCAAAAAGCACTCGACCGGTTACGTGACATTCCTATAGATATTGAACCGAATTTTCCACTTGTACCAAAGGTAGCCGGGAGCATTCGGTAAATGTTGAATGATATGCATCGATTATTTAAAATGTATAAATGATGAGAGAATATGTCAAAAAAAAACAATTCGACAGATCAACAAAAGAACGTTAAACTGAAATCAAGGCGCAGAATGCAGATAGGAATATCTTTCACGGTTATCGTGATCGCACTCGTCATTATTTTTATGCCTAAAAAAAACACGCAAGATACTTCAACTCTCACTGCTGCTCCGATGTTCAAGAAGCAGGGTGAGTTGACTTTGACTAAAAGTGATGGAAAGTCTATCCTTTCCATAGATATTGAGATCGCTGACGATGACGCCAAACGCGAAGTGGGAATGATGGGGCGCCCGTCAATGGAAGAACGACAGGGAATGCTCTTCATCCTTGAAGAAGAGCAACTCGCATCGTTCTGGATGAGGAATTGCCCACTTTCGCTGGATATGATTTTCATAAACAAGCAAGGAAGAATTGTTACCATCCATAAGAATACGAAACCATTTTCAGATGATTCCTACTCCGCTACTGCAATGACAATGTTTGTTCTTGAAGTGAATGCAGGATTTACCGACAAGTACGGCATTAAAGAAGGGGACGTGGTGAGTTGGAAGAGAAATTGAGTGAACCTTGTCAAAGTTCTCTCGGTTTGAGATCATACAACTTTGACAAGGTTATCGAAAAGTCATTCTTCTTTTCCCCGCATCGAATCCCACAACGCGTACGCAAAGAGCAACACAAATGCCGCTAAACCCGCAATTTCGCCGTTGGTAGATTCTGCCCAATGCACAAAGTACCAGTTTGAATAACCAAACGACCACTGCTGGTCGATAAATTTTAGGAAAGCGTTGAACACACCAAACAATGCACCGCCTGCAATGAAGCCGGAGGCGATCAGTGTACCTCGTTGGAAACGGGCGTTGTTTAACTTTTCATTTGTCGTTCGTGTTGAGACGAACCATGCAATGATTCCCCCGAAAACGAGAGGTGTATTGAGCTCTTGTGGAATGTACATCCCGAGAGCAAACGCCAACGGCGGAACTTTGAGAATCACTAAAAGCAATGCAATCACCGCGCCGACAATGTATAACACCCATGGCGTTTGTGCGTTCGACATTAACGGCTTAATAACCGCTGCCATAGCGTTTGCTTGGGGTGCAACCATCGCTTGATCGCCTGTGAATCCATACGCTTGATTCAGAATAAGAATGACTCCACCGACTGTTGCTGCGGATACAAGCACGCCGAGGAATTTCCACATTTCTTGTTTCTTTGGTGTTGAGCCGAGCCAGTAACCGACTTTCAGATCGGTAACGAATCCGCCGGCAACCGAAAGTGCAGTACACACGACACCGCCGATAATCAATGCGCTCACCATTCCGGAATCGCCGCTCAATCCGATTTGTGTCAATACTAATGATGAGAGAATCAATGTCATCAAGGTCATTCCTGAAACCGGGTTGGTTCCGACGATGGCTGTTGCATTCGCAGCTACTGTTGTGAAAAGGAAAGAAATAATTGTTACAACCAGCAATGATACGATGGCCTGTCCAATTGTGGGAACTACACCGAGGACAAAGAAAACAAAAATCGCAATTGCAGTCAGTAGAATCAGAACAACAACCCAGAGCATGCGGATGTCTGTTTGTGTGCGGAACGCTTTTTCCTCGCTGTCGGTCTTACGGTGAGCGATTTCTTTATAGGCAAGCGAGAATGCGCCGGCAATAATTTTGGAGGAACGAATGATGCCGATGATGCCCGCCATCGCAATTCCGCCAATACCAATTTGGCGAACATAGGTGCGAAAAATCTCTTCCGGACTCATCTGAGAGATGAGTTTTGTAGCTGTTGCGCCGAGCGGACCAGAAAGATGTTGACCAATTTCATAGACTAACGGCACCATAACAAACCATGAGAGGAAAGAACCTGCCACAATGATTGCTGCATATTTCAATCCGATAATATAACCGAGTCCGAAGACCATTGCCGAAACGTCTACCTTAAATACCATCTTCAATTTATCGGAAAGTACCTGTCCCCAGCCAAACATCCGTGTTGTGATAACTTCCGACCAAGCGCCAAATGCACTAAAAATAAAATCAAAGAGCCCGCCGATCATTCCGCTCACAACAAGCACCATCGCTTGTTTCCCGCCCTTTTCACCAGCCACAAGAATTTCAGTTGTCGCTGTTGCTTCAGGGAAGGGAAGAATGCCGTGCATATCTTTCACGAAATATTTTCGGAAGGGTATAAGGAAGAGAATCCCGAGAAATCCGCCGAGCGCTGATGCCATAAACATCTGGAAGTAACTTGCCGGCAGTGCAAGGATGTAGAGAGCAGGAATTGTAAAGATAGCTCCGGCAACAATCACACCAGATGCTGCCCCGATAGATTGGATGATCACGTTTTGCCCGAGTCCATTTTTCTTGTTGGCAACTCCCGTAAGACCCACTGCAAGAATAGCGATTGGAATTGCAGCTTCAAATACCTGTCCGATTTTTAATCCAGAGTAAGCAGCAGCAGCAGAAAACAAAACCGCCATGATCAATCCCCATGTCACCGACCAAACAGTCACTTCCGGGTATGTTTTTTCCGGTACCATAATCGGTCGATATTCTTCGCCCTTCTTTAATTCCTTGTATGCATTTTCCGGAAGAGCGCTCATTGATGGTCCTTCTTGTTTCATGGATACTCCTTGTGTTGCTTTCAAGTATCAGTATTCAGTTGTCGTTCGAATGTACGAGCTGTAAGGGATTACTGGATACAATCTCAATGAACCGAATTTATATAATTAGCAGGTAAAGAATTACGCAAACCACTGAAACCCTTATGGCCTATACACTCTGTTGGTTGCCAGTGCTGTTTTTAATCATGATGTACCTGCATTTATGGACATGTGCTCCACCATGTGATTCAGGTTCTTCAATAATCCCTGATTCAATTATTTGAAATTCCTTAAAATGTTCTCTTAAATCAGAATCAGTAAAATAATGTATAGGTTTTCCTATCCTTGATTCATTAGTATTCGGCTCAATTTCTTCTCCTTTTCCAAAACTTTCTTCCAATTCAGACATCACAACAATAAATCCATATCCATGTTCCTTTAATTGGTTACGAAATTTATCAATTACTACCTTTCTTTCCTCTTTAAGAAAAAGATGGAGGACATTGAAACAAAATATCGAGTCATATTTTTCAGAATCAAATGGCATATCAAGAATTGAACCATTGAAATATTTAATATTTACGTTATTTTCTTTGGCAATTTCTATCGCACGTTCAGAGATCTCAATTCCAGTCACTGTAAACCCTGAGTCCATAAATAATTTTGCATTCCGGCCATATCCAGCACCGGGTATCAATATTGAATTAATTCCTAAGTCAATAAACTTATCTTTTGCTATGAGAGCGGATTTACATGGGTTCAATGTCCATATAATTCCTTCATCATGAAATCTCTTATTCCAATATTCCTTTTGGTCCATTTTTATTTTGTTGAAGTGTCTCTTCTTATGTATGCAATTGCAGCCAACAGTTAGGATGGTGTATTTTTCTTAATTCTGTAATCTGACTTCTGTTTTCTTACTTACTCTTTTCAACCCAAATCTGTACCAGATTTAGCACTGTCTCCACTGCTTTTTCCATTCCCCATACATTAACCCATTCAGTACAGCTATGATAATTTGATCCACCGGTGAAGATGTTGGGTGTCGGCAAACCGTCTGCGGTAAGCCGTGAACCATCTGTGCCGCCCCGGATGGGAGTCCATAACGGCTGTAATCCGGAACGTTTCGTTGCTTCATAGAGATAATCAATCACGCGAGTATCTTTCTCCAACTCCTCCCGCATATTTCTGTACTGTTCGTTGATTTGAATTTCTATTTTTGCTTTCGGATAGAGTGGTTGGACTTCGGCAACAATTTTTTCCACGATCTTCTTTAAATCATCTAACCCTGCTGTTTGGAAATCCCGGAAGAGAATTTTTACTGTTGATTTACCTACGCCGCCTTCGAGTACGTATGGATGGATGTAGGGTTCATATCCTTCTGTTGTCTCCGGTGCCTGGTGTTTTGGCAGACGAACGATAATTTCAGAAATGACACGGACAGAATTGACCATGATGTTTTTTGCGCTGCCCGGATGGATGTCGCGGCCATGAACGGTGATAAGGCATGAGTTGGCGCTGAAGGTTTCTTTGTTCAATTCGCCGGTGGTATCGCCGTCCAGTGTATATGCGAATTGCGCCCCGAACTTTTTGATGCCGAAGAACTTTGTTCCCGCTCCGACTTCTTCATCCGGAGTGAAACCAACCTTGATCTCTCCATGAGGAATTTTTGGATTAGCGATTAATTGTTGGAGAGCAGTCATGATAATCGCAATGCCCGCTTTGTCATCGGCGCCAAGCAATGTTGTACCGTCGCTTGTCACGATCATTTTACCTAATGTTGTTTTCAGCGCTGGATTTTCAGATTCCCGAATGACAATATTTGAATCTCCCGGCAGCACAATATCACCGCCTTTGTACTCTTTGATGATCTGCGGCTTTACATTTGCGCCGCTGACTTCCGGTGAAGTGTCCACGTGTGCGACAAATCCGATGGCAGGGACTTTTATTGAGACATTGGCAGACAGTGTCGCCATCACATATCCATGTTCGTCAATGCTTACTTGCGGTATGCCGAGGTTTTTTAACTCCTTGACCAGTACATTGAGCAGATCAAACTGCTTGGCGGTGCTAGGGTAAGACTCGGAGTCTTCTTTCGATTGTGTGTCGATGACGACATAGCGAAGAAACTTATCTAGTACGGTTTCGGTCATAATGTGTCCTTTCTTAAAAATGGGTTGCCGGACAGGATACTATCCCATCTTACACGGAATGTTGGTGCGTTAAGATAGAAAGAAGGCATCACAAAAGCAGTAGAAAAAAATGGAAATACTTCTCTTGCACTAGTCGCTAATTGTTATTATTATTTTATCAATCATAATAAAAATCGGACGCGCCACCGATGAAATATTTCATTTGCTTTGCAATATGTGTGCTCATGTGTGCTTCAACATCATTAGAAGCGCAGATTGTATCTTTTCCCTATGCAGAATCCTTTGATGATGTCACGGCACCTGCATTACCGTTGAATTGGAGCACCGATGGCTTTGCTGCCATTACCTCTACGTCCCGATCTTCCCCTAATTGTATTTCGACTACAGGAAACTCGACTGTGAAGTCGATATTGTCTCCTGTCTTTGATTTCACGAACCATGTCCCGGAGAGATTGATCTTTTGGGAACGGCGGTCAAGCACGGCAGCAACATATCGTTTTGAAGTACGGGCGTCTCTTGATGGAACGAACTTTAATATTCTCTTAGCTCACTATGAGACGATTAGTTCAACTTCCGGCTACGTTCAACGAATCGTCGATCTTGAAGGAAGCGGATTACAACAGCAACCGAATGTCCGATTCCAATGGCAGTTGCTTGGGGATAATACCAACACTACCGGAGTTCTGCGGATTGATGATGTATCATTGACAGTCTCGACCGGATTGGATATTGGAATGGCATCGATGGTTGTTTCTCCGTCCAATGCGACTCGCAAAGACACATTGACTCTTTCTGTTTGTGTGAAGAATTATGGATCGCTTGCGGCATCCAGCTTTTCGGTTCAATTCTTTTCTGATAATAATCTCAATGGCATCGCGGAATCAGGTGAACAATTCTCTGCGGTCGGTGGACTTGCACTCAGCCCCGGTGATTCTTTAATTTGCGAAACACCGCATCCACCGATGAAGGCAGGCGAACATTGTTTCATAGCTGTTATCGGATTCTCTCAAGACGAGAATAAAGCGAATGATACCTTGCACCTCGTTGTCAATATTCAGTGCTTGAGAGGTGACTTGCTCATCAATGAAATCATGTATGCACCAACCGGCGATGAACCGGAATGGGTGGAATTCTATAATGCTGCTCCCGACTCAATCAATTTGAAGAATTGGAGAATTTCGGATAGCAATGTATCGACAAAATCTATTATCTCGACGACCGACATATGTATGGCTCCGAATTCCTATCTCATCGTAGCAAAGGATTTGAATTTTAGTACGATACATCCAGATGTAATCTCTGTTATAGCTAATTTCTCAGCGCTCAATAATACTACTCCCGATGCTGTAGTTCTTTATGATGCTTTATCCCGTTCGATCGATAGTGTTATGTATCAACCGAGTTGGGGAGGACAAAATGGAAAGTCTCTTGAGCGGATCGATATATATACATCAAGCATTTTGGCTGCAAATTGGGGAACGTCTCAGGATTCACTCGGCTGCACTCCTGGGAAGATCAATAGTATTGCGCGGTTAGACTACGATCTCGCAATAAGTAATCTGACGCAAACACGAATCGTATCCAGCGGGAAAATGATGCCCGTTATCAATGTGACTGTTCAGAACATCGGAAGACAGGCAATCGATAGTGTCATTGTACATTTCTATGCTGATCACAATCGTTCTATGTGTCCGGACACATCAGAACTATTGCAGAGCGTTGTTTCGACTCAAAGAATTTTTGCCGGTGATTCAGTGCAGATATCCGAATCTTTGCCACAGCTTGCTTCAGGCGAAGTGAATGTTGCGGTCGTCGCTGAGAATTGGCGCGATGAACGATTGAAGAACAATCGGGCTTCGGTTACGATCAAAATCGGTTATGAATTACGTTCGCTGATTATTAATGAAATTATGTATGATCCTCTCGACGGTCAGAATGAATGGTTCGAGCTATATAATCGAAGTTCTCAACCGGTCGATCTTGCACATTGGACATTCAACGACAGGGCAACTTCGAGCGGGGTCAATTCGTTTGTCATATCGGACTCTGCAATGACGGTGCTGTCTGGAGGATTTGCTGTTGTTGCCGCAGAATCGACGGTGTGCAATATCTTTCCAAATTTGGGAAGCTCTCATCCAGATATCTCTTTATCCATTCTTAATCGTTCCGGCGGATTTAGTTTTAACAACGATGGTGATGCGATTGTGCTGAAAGACCTCACGGGCCAAACTATCGACAGCGTTGCCTACTTGCCTAGCTGGCATAATCCGGATGTCGTTGATACACGCGGACGATCCCTGGAGCGTATTAATCCAAACATAGACACGAATGATCCGCGTAATTGGAGTACGTGCACGAATGCTGTGGGCGGAACACCGGGAAAGATCAACAGCGTGATGACAGTAAGCGCAGTGAGCAACTCTGCGATTTCTATTTCACCCAATCCATTCTCTCCTGACGGCGATGGCTTCGAAGATTATTGCATCATTCATTATAATTTACCGATGATTGCTTCGATGTTGAACGTGAGAATTTACGATATAAAAGGGAGATGTATTCGAACGCTTGCGAATTGTGAATTCGTTGGAGCAAAAGGCGAAATTATTTGGGATGGGTTTGACGAGAGCAGGCAAAGGGCTCGCATCGGCGTTTATGTTGTTTATCTTGAAGCGACCGACCGGTCAAGCGGCAGAGTTGAGCGAGCGAAGGCAGTGGCGGTTGTGGCAACAAAGTTATAATCCAAAAGTTATACAAGAGTGTCGTGAAATAGTTTGTGACGCTCCCGTAAAACGACCACCCTTCCACGGTTTACAATCTTCTCGATAGAGGTTCAATTTTAAGTTGTGTGTGGTTTTTCCAGTTTCCCTAATCCCCACCAAAAGAGCGCAAAAAATAACCCGGGATACATTGGCTCAATACCAAACCAATATGTTGGTACACCATGGTAGGCATTGATGTGACCGGAAATAAGACTTGCAGTTGAAATAAAATAACCATTTACCATAGCTCCGAATGCATATACTGCAGGGATCTTGAGTCGATCAAAGTAACTTGCCAAGACCGGTACCAATAACCCTGGAATAATGCATGAACCGATTGTATACCAGATTCCTACAACGGAGGGAATCAGTACTGCGAGAGCTATTGAGAAAAGTGCGGAGATTACGAGACCGATTTTTGTCCATCGTTGAACAATAAGCGAATCTTGCGTCGCATTCTTCCACCGACCAACAATATCTTTTCCAATTGTAATGGCTGAGATAAGTGTGAGACTACTCAATGTTGACATAATAGTTGCCAACATACCGATATAAAACATGCCTTTTGCAATTGTCGGTAACGTTACTTCTGCAAGAAGTGGATAGGAATACATCGGTTGTGACAATGTCGGAAGAGAAGCGCGCGCGTACAGCCCTGCTGTCGTTGTCATAAAATCAAAGACGAACCAGAAGAGGATGGAAATAAGTATCCCTCTCTTTGCCGTTGTGCCGTCTTTTGCCGCATAGCATCGCTGATGGAATGCCGGATCGACGAGCGTCCACAGGGCGATGAAGAACCAGACAGCAATATATTCCAAGCTGTGCCCACCGTGCCACGTGAGTTGTGTCGGTGAAACATGGCTGCGAATATAATCCAGCCCGCCAAATTTTGTGAAAGAGAAAATTACAACAAGCCCAAAGCCGAGGAACATCATAACGAATTCAAATGTGTTTGCCCAGACATCAGAACGGAAACCGCCTTTGTAGAGGTACACAACTGTCAGGAAAGTAGTAATAACAATGCAAAGAGTAAGATCAACTCCAAATATTAATTGCGCAAGAATGCCGAGCATCAGGACGTATGCGGCTGGTGTTACAAGGAAGAATGTGAGAATACCACCGGCAATCGCAGTCCGTTTATCATATGCCTGCTCAAGTTTATCTGGGATCGTGAAGAGATTGGTCGCGCGAACTTTCTTTGCGAGGAATATTGCGAAGATGAAAGCAAAGATATAATATGGAACACCAAAAACAATCCAGTTGGAAATACCAAACCGATAAGAATATTCTCCAACACCGAGAATCCCTCCATACCAAGTGGAAACCAATGTTGCCACAAACATCGGTAGTGTCAGTGTGCGGCTTGCGAGAAGATAATCATCTGCACCGGATTTTCGTTTTCGCGCTGCTCGAAATCCGATAAAGACGACAGCGGCAAAATAAAGAATGATGAGTGCAATATCGGTAAAGGCAAGATGAACCATAGGCGATTGAATGCCTGAAATGTGTAATTGCTCGTTATTCATGGTTTAATATTCCGTGTGTGTTTTCGATGGATATCAACTTATGGAGGCGAGTGAACATGCCGCGATTATTTTAAAGGATTCATCACAAAAGCGATAAGATCGCCGTTCCGGACTTTGATGCTCACATGAGATGAGGCAACGAGATTGCTCGTACTTTCGCGAATACCAAGCTGAAGCGATTCATTGTTGAGGTTCCATTTTAATCCTGTAGTGACGATCGCGCTGCATCGAGAAAGCGGTAGAAGCGATATACTTGTTCCGACAGGGAGAGTAATCTCTAACTTATGACCGACGGGTATGAATTCTCCGGTGTCGTCAATAAATTTAATAGTCGTTTTACGTGAAAACTTTGCAAGCGCACTAAGATTTCCGATTGCATGATCAAGCCGCCCACCCGTGGCTCCTAGTACTACTATTTCAGCACATTTCTTTCGTATTGCTGCTGTCAGTGCTTTTTCCAAATCAGTAGAATTCTGATCTTTCAGTTTCTGTTTTGCAACTTTGCTGAAAACGCGAAGTGTTTCCTTCCGCACGGAATCAAAATCGCCGATGATAAGGTGCGGAATGCTGCCGAAACGAACAGCGGTGTTAGCTCCACCATCTGCACAGATAAAGTACTCCGAAGAAGAAAGCACTTTATGAAAGAGCCGTTTGCTGGGCGGATGACCGTTCGCAAGAATGAGTGCGCGTTTCATAGTGTCGGTCTCTATAAAACTTTGAGTTCAACTCCAGCCCACAACCACCGTCCCGGCAGCGGAACGCCGACGATTTCTACATACGATTGATTCAATAGGTTCGTTCCCTGAACAAATATATTTATGTGTGAAAACGATTTATTTACCTTTGCCTCTACGAGCGTATAATTTGTCCCGTCTAATTTAATTTTATGTGTAGCACTAATTGTTCCATGAATGGAAAGAGGGAGAGTTCCAGTGACCACTGCATTGAATTGATGCCTTGGATGCGTAAAGCTGTACAGTGAGCTGTAGACGTTTCCTCTGTCGATGCGAGAATCCAAGTAGGTATAGCTTACAAGAAGACTCTGGAGAATGAAGTCATTTTCCGATTCTCGATCTGCAGAGAACCCATCTCTCCACTGGAGCGATGCCTCTGCACCGCGAGTTACAGCGGAAGTAAAATTTGTTGCATGATAAGCAATGTCGGAAGAAGAATATTCAACATAATCTATGAGATTCTCTTGATCCCGCTCAAACACTGAAGTCGAGAATTTTATTTGTGGACGAAGATAGAGATCTGCACCCGCTTCATAGGACCATCCGGTCTCTGGTTTTAAATTCGGATTTCCAATTCTTGAAGGGCTGGTATAATACAATTCAGTATAACTTGGTGCACGAAAAGAACGCCCTGCCGTCAAGAATATCTTGGACAGTGTTGAATAGAGATATCCCACATCGAATGTCGGATTAAATTGGTCGCCATAATCCGAATGAATATCCTCCCGCATTCCGAAATCCATGAGAAAAGTATTCTGGAGTATGCTATGCACCGTTGCAAGGAACCCAAGAGAAGACCGTTGATGATTCTTGAGATTAGTGCTTGTGATGTCTTCACTATTTCCTTCGACCCCTACAATCAAAGAAACGGATTCATATGCCTGAATGATAGATTGAAGTTCTCCGTTGTACGAATTTGTTGTATTGATGTTGACGAATTGATCGGGTGTACGGAGATCATACATAAATTTATCATAATGCCTTCTATAAGAAAATGTTGGCTGGATGACGGACGAAGGAACCGCGATTTTTGTCGTTGCACTTAAAAACGTTGTCTCTGTCCATTCTTTTGATGGAGACGGTCCGTAAAAATCAAATGCACCGAACGCTTTATTGGTATATCCTCCAAATACCGAGTACGTTCCAAAGGGAAGCTCTACCATATTGTTTGATGAAATGCTCGTAATTTTAAAATCGGTATCGAATTGATAACCATCCGAGCGCCGGTGCTCAATGGAGTTCGATGAATGAATACTCGGAGAAGAAAAATCGTAATTTCCAGAAGCATTGAGTAAACCGTACTCACCTCCACTCAATTTCAATGAGAGCGATTGCTGGTCAGGCACTCTTGTGATAATATTAATTACGCCTCCATAAGCATCTGGCCCGTAGAGAGCAGAACCAGCTCCCTTGAGTACTTCAATCCGTTCAATTTGATCCAAAGAAACAGGGAGGTCAAAATTATGATGCGCCGTTTGCGCATCGTTCATACGGACACTATTGAGCAGGATGAGCTGTTGACCAAACAGAGCGCCTCGTATGCTCACATCTGATTGGACTCCAAAGATTCCACGCGGTTGGATATCGACATTTGATTCCCGCTGCAACAACTCTTCCACGGATGTTGCCCCCAGTGATTTAATCATCTCCTCGTCAATGACATCGATAGTTCGGCTTACGTATAAGGTATTTGTCGGTATACGGCTTGCGGTGATGACTATAGGTTGCATTGACACTGTGATAGAATCTTTATCTTGCGCAGCTACCCCAAACTGAATCAAGCAAATCAGAAGAAGTAAAAACGGGAGGCCTTTCATGTGTTCCTTTTTTATCATTGCATTACAAAGTTACAGAATTACCTTTACTGAATCAAAAATTACGAGAAGCCGTCTCAAAAATAATATCCTGACAAGCTAAAATGGGTCCGTTATCTATGTTTTGATATTTTTATAATTTTATAATTGCAATGACATACCGAACACATAGTTTCGCTCGGCCGCGGGAAAGAATTCTTGGCCCTGACCGCTCATTGTATAAAGGGCATCGAACAGGTTATGAACTTCTCCTCGCACTGTCATGTATACACCGGACCCAAACGCGAATCGATAGGTCATAGAAGCATTGACTACTATGTATGAATCATTTTTCTCAAGGTCGTTCTTCGTATTGTCGGTGTAGAAGGCACCAACATATTTAGCGTCGAGTGAAGCATTCCATTCAAGATATGAATGTATCAGGCGAATGTTTGCCATAAAATCTGGAGAACCTGCAATGGGGTTGCCATCTAAATTATGCCGGTAAACAATACCATTGCTTTCACTATCCACAACTGCATAACTCACCAGACGATTATAGGAGATCGTTGTGTTGCCATTCATGGAAAATCCATATCCGAGAGATGTTTGTCCTTCCAATTCTATACCTAAATGGCGCGTATGGTCAGCGTTGCCGGTTACGGGCTCGCCAAAAATATCGACTTGACCGCTTTCAATGAGTTCGTCTTTAAACTCCATCCAGAAGAAATTAACAGACGCCAGCGTCAGTCCATTCCGATACACCGACCCAAGTTCGAAATCATACAAATGCTCTGGTTTTGCAAGCGGTTTACTGAAATCATATTTCACATTTCCGCCGACCAAGGTTGCTTCGAATTGGGGCGTGCTTCCCCATATGGATTCTTCAGCAGAATAAAGGTCTTTCAGTCGAGGCTCGCGAGATGTATAGGCGATATTGACGTACGTATTGACTAACTCGTTGACGTTGTAATTCAAACCTATTCTCGGATTAAGAAAATAATATGGAACAGAAAAATTGTTGTTATAGAATTTTTCATTCGACAGATCGTAACGATTGTAGGCAAATTGCAAATCGGTCATCAGTGTCAAATTCTCCCTCAACTTATAAAGTTCATGTCCATACAGCGATATAATATCCTTTCGTCCTTCATATTCGTAGATATAATAGTCGGGATCATAATTTGCCGGTAGATTTTCTGCATAGGCAATTTTTCCCCAATGAATGGAATGATGAAAACGCAATTCCGCTCCAAGTGTCAACGTTCCAGTTCCATGATCGATTTCCAAGCGAGGCAACCAGCCCCATTGTTTATTTCCAACGAATGCCCGAACAAGAATATTTGCCGGGTTGGCTGTAGTCGGAATACCGTAGGCATTTCCCAAATGCAACGAAGAAGTATCTAGGCCGGCTCCATCATAATCATAATACCCGTCTCCTTGAATATAAAAGAAGGTATTGTTGAACGTGATGTTGGGGGTAAGTTTCCACTCGTGCAGCAATTCAAAATGCGGCTGCGAAAATTCTTCCGATTCTTGCGGCCTTCGATTTGTGGCATAGGTCACCGTATCTTGTGCGCCGTTCAATTCAAAATAATTGTAATTCGTGCGGCGGAGTCTGAGATCGTTGTTGTAGAATTTTGGAATACCGTTATACACAAGTCCATCGCTGAATGGGCCTCCGTACAAGTGAATACGTGTTGTCATTGTCTCGTCAAGTCGTTCGACACCAAAAAAGTATGAGTTGATCTCATCCCACGATTTATCACGATAACCGTCTGTTGAAAGTTTGCCCAGCCGTCCGTAAAACATATATCGGTTGTCCACGAGTCCGGAATTAAATGTCGCAGAATATTTACGTGTTGAAAGAACAATGGTATTTGTTGATCCGTATTCCTGAAAACCGAGGCTGCTTTCGAAGAGTACACTTGGCTGCGGTTGGAATGGGACAGCCAGTATATTGACGGAACCGCCGATTGCCGGGGGACCGTAAAAAGCGCTTCCCGCACCGCGTTGAACTTGAATATTCGTTGTGCTGCCAAGCAAGTCGGGAAAGTCGATCCAGTACACACTGAAATCTTCAGGATCATTTTGCGGCACACCATTTACCATGACCGATAGCCTTTGTTGTTCAAATCCGCGCAGGTTAATATAACTATACCCACCGCTGCTATTTCCATTTTCAGAGTAGAACGTAATGGAAGGCAAACCGGATAACAAGACAGGGACATCTTGTACAGAATATTGTTTCTGAATTTCAGAATGATTCAAATTCGAAAAAGTAACCGGTGAACTTCGTTCCGCCGCATGCGTAGCTGTAATAGTCACTGGTGCAGATTGATAGACCGTATCTCGGTCTGTTTTTTCCTGCGCCGAGGCGATCGTGCATAGCAGAAGTGCTGTAACTTGAATGTGTTTCAACATTTCTTCCTCCATTTATAAAAACAAAAACCGTTTCCCATAGGATCATGGAAAACGGTTTTAGAAAATCGTTTTTTACTTCCCTACGCTGGTATTATCCAGATCAGGTTACAAGGGTGTGATCTCAGCCCGGTCTTGAAGAGAAAAGAAGACCGTAGCACCCCATTCAACTTATAGAAAAGAACTCACTCCGTATAAAGATACCACTTACGGGGAATACCAGAAAAATAACTAACTACAATTCAAATATACTCTGCAAAACGTAAGATGTCAAGGGCTTGCTTCTTATTTATTCTTTTTCGGGTTTATATCCCGCAGCCGGAGGCCGCGAAATGATATCCCTCAAGGCGGGATATCAATAGCTACGAAGACATCCCTCTCTCAATATTAGCGTCAGCTTGTGTCTGTATTGTTTTAGTACTGATAATCCTGTTCAATATTTTTATGCGTGTCAGGCGCCGCGCGCCACAAATATATTTGTTCATTCTTATTTCCTCCCACCAAACAAGCAAAACAAACCATATTTATAAAACAGATTAACATCTAAGAATCCTGTATTTTTCATCATTTCTAATTGCGAGTCTAAAGTGCCAGGAACATTGTCTTTATTACTTTTATATTGGGATGGAATATATTCCAATGACTTATCTCTTCTTGGACTTATTTTTGCCTCATACTTCAGTATCCATTCTTTCCATATAATTAAATCTAGTTGCTCCAATTCTTGGGAAGGAGACAAAACCGGATCATAATTTATAAATAAGCCGCCAGGTTTCAATTTGGCGTAAATATATTTAAACAAACGACCTTTTTCAATCCCGTTTAAATGGTGTATAGCTAATGATGAAACTATAAAATCTGCATCATCTTCAATAACAGATGAACCATAAAGATCTTGAAATGAAATATGAACGGTCTTCTTGATATTTGTGTTCGGAATATTTTTTCTTGCAGATTCAAGCATATGTTCTGAACCATCGATTAATGTTGAGAGAAGGTTCTTATTAACGTCTAACAGTGCTTTCGTTATAGCGCCATCCCCGCATCCTAAATCAATGACATGAGGATTTATTATTTTATTATTAATATAAAATGAATATATGAGTTTTATTAATTGTAGTACCTGTTCTCGTTGGGGAATATATATATCACTCTCTCTTAAGTATTCATGGGCAAATCCGTTATTTGTCCATTGAGTTTTACTAAAATCTGTTTTTGAATTTTTCATCGGTTTTCCATCATACTTCTCGTCATTTTAATTTTTTTATTTCCAATTCACTTGTGGCTGCATGACGCCTAACGTGGCGCATAAAAACGACGTCCTGTTGCAGCCGGAGGCTTAGAACAGGCACGTGCGAGAGATCGTAACCTTTTTAAATATAGTTAATTTGCGATTCAATTTTATGCGTGGTATATGTCGCGCAACCGTTCAACGTGACGATTTGATCGATACAATCAAGTTCAGAGTTTTATCTTATTTATTCTAAAATTACCTAAGATTTATTTAGATAAATTATAACTTATTCCTACAAACCAACCAATTTTATATGGTTCAGAATAAAGTGGGTCTGTTTTAACTTTATATAAATGATTTTCGTCCTGAATATTTGAAAGTTCCTTGCTTTTACCAATAACCATGCCTCCATTAATGATAAACCTTTCCTTTCGTCCAAGCATAAGGCTTACTCCTGGCATGATTTTAACTTGAGTATTCTGATCAACACCCAAACCTAATACAATACCTCCATTGAAATTGCAGGCAGTTCGCCAATAGGCATGCATATAACCAGCTATACCATAACTTATAGAATTATTGTCTGCTTGTATTAAATTATAACCAACAACGGAGTCGTTTACATAGTTAGGTTTGTTTACATATTCTTTATCGACGATGTTTGATAAAAATATACCTGTACTGAAATCAATTTTCCATCCTCCATTCACCAAAAATGGAATATCAATTTTTATTTCATCGCTGCTTTTATTATAAGCGGAGTTCGGTTTTGCAGTTACTGTGATTGTTAAATCATCGGCATTGGGTTTTGGTATGAATGAATGAACAGTAAAGGCCTGATCATTGATTTCACAGTATAACGAGGCTAGTTTTTGTGGTATTTTTGACGATTCAATTTCTTTTGTATCTTTTAAAATAGAATCAATGGCTTCTTTTCTTTCCTTTTGGGTAGTTTTATAAATGGGAGCATAAAATGAGATATTAATTATTTTATCTGAATAATAGTTTATGATTCTAGCAACATCTGATTTGTCATCTGATGTATCATTTTTCATAAATTGTTTATAATATTCTTTTTTATAATTTATTATTTCTTCTGGTGATAAATCTGAACCCACAAGTGCAACAAGTGCATAATAGAATTGCTCAGCAGTTTTAAGTTTGACATATGAGTCATATAAATTTTCAAACGTTTTTAGTTCCTCTGTTAGATTTGGCATTCCTCTGGTAGTATCAGATCCATTTTTAGGGGCTGTTTTTTGTAGATATGTTTTGAATAAATCCGGCATATCCAGATTATTATTAATAGGCTTATTATCTACAACCACAGTATACTTAAATGAGTTAAAATTCTTCAATGTAAAAGTGAAATTATCATTTCTAAGTACTCCGCTTGTATCACCAATGAGTTTTTTATTGTAAAAATCGAATGTTTGTCCATTCGCTGATATTGTAATAAAAAGTGCCAAGAGTAATAAAATGTTTCTCATATGTCCCTCCTTTGGTGAAATAGTAACGGCGACTGCGCCTGGTTAGGCAGCAAAATGCTATTGCAAAGAAATATTAAGAGTAAGCGACACTGAAAATATTTGTTCTTGCAATATATATGAACCTGCTACAAGTAATGCACCAGATGAATCTGCAAAGACTTGATATATCACACGATCACTTAATGATTGGTGGGATGCCAATAGCACTTTCGTTAGTGTTAACGGAATAATCTTTGGCCCATCCATGAATGTTTTTCCTCGTTCATCTTTTAGCGTCCAAAGACCTGAATAATAGAGACTACCGACTATCATGGTTAAGGTGTCCGTTGAGATAGATTGATTATACAAAGTCAATGCCGCACTTAATGTGTCATTAATACCAAAGACCGTTTTGGGAATTACAAAAGTATAAAGAATACTATCCTTAACATTACTGACGCTCAATGTTGGTGCTGTGCCATGTGCAACAGTATTATTTTGTTTGCATCCATTACCAACCAACAGAATAAGTACAACGAACATACTATATCGCATATATCCTCCTTAGATTCTTGCGCCCTAACGGACGGGCGCTAAGTCCCGATTTGATCTTCGATCAAATCGAGGATCCCGTACAGCGGGACTGCGGCACTGATAATTTTCAAATCGCACTAAACGAAACAAGTTCATGCTGAAAACCAAATTAATAAATACAAAAGTTATAGGTACTATAAACAGAATTAAAAAAACAAAAACCCACCATTAGCCATGAATTTTGCACCCAACTCATTCCGTCAGCTAGCTTGTTGAGCGCTTTCTGCGAAACCCCGCTGCTTTCTAGCGGGGAGCGCCTGGTTAGCCGTTCGTTGGCGTTGCGAGAACGTTGCGTCGATACTTTTTCCTGTTCCAAATAAATCTAATAGAAACGGCTTTTCGATAACAACTCTCAATGCACTTGCCGCAAACGAGGCATTCTGAATTTGTCACGAGTCCATTGTTCTTGGTAACATATTGCGTTATTGGGATTTTCACAAGGCAGTCCCTGTCGCACTTGCCGCAAAAGTTGCATTTCTCTGTATCAACCACTGGTATCAATCTGGAAAACGTTGCTCCTCCTGCACAGAGCGTCCCCATGAAACATAGGTTCCGACACATCCATCGCCTATCAAACAAAAACCCAAAGAGAACAGCTCCAACGCTATCGTAGAGCCAAATTAGTTTGTAATGGTCATCGAAATTCATGCTGAAGAATCCGAGATTGAACTGCAAATGCGTTATTTTTCCTGATTTCAGATTGAGGAAAAAGAATGCGAGAGCTGTGGCGAAGAAAGCAAGTACCAACACTATCCGATTAACCCGTATCCGCCATCCTGGCTTGCGCCATGGAATTTTAAACAGAGACTGTTGACCCGAAAAATCCTGCAGCGTACCAAAGAAACAGAGCCAGCCACATCCGACTCTCCCGATTAGGGGTGAGAGCAATATCAGGCATCCCCAGAAAACGACAACCCAAGTAACTGCCCCCCAATAAATCGAGTGCCAAATAAAAGCAAAGTTTAACGCTCTAAAAATAATGGGCGTAAGAATTAAAAATAAGATTCGAGCTAACAAATTATAGGTGAATACCTTTTTCATTTTTTCATTCCAATTATGTTTGGTATGAGTTGCGGCAACGCCAATGCCGCCTAACGGACCGGCGCTAAGTTTATCCCCAAATGTTTTTGTTGGGGACTGCGGCGCTGATAATTTTCAATATTTTGAAAATGAAACAAGTTCATTCTGAAAAGTTTATTATTAAGAACCAAAACCTATGCTCGCCATGCTTAACGTACCTGAGCTCATTCCGTCAGCTTGTCCCAAAGGGATCCCTTCGGGAAGCGCCTGGTTAGGCGGCATATTCTTTACATTCCACGAATTATATCATGTCTCATACACCTATCCATTCGAATATAAATAATAACACTTGTGTGCCTTGGATAGCTATTATAACTGACAACCCATTCAGGAATTTTAATCTTCGTATATAATGTGGCTGAATCTAGAACCAATTCTTTTACATCCACGTGATAATATTCAATATATTTTTCTGCAAGCTCGAGTGCTTCATGAAGGGAAATAGGTAAAGGATTTCGTAGAATTAAATTTTCCTTAGAATTATAAATATTTGTATCCTCTGGTTCGCAGAGGAAGTTTCTAACAAAATCTGCATGTAAATTCAAATTATTCTGGTTATTGATTAATGAATCGATATGAAACCATGCCGGTGCCGGAAGGCGAGAAATTGGATCTGTGTTCTGTGCGAACGTTGGTATTGAAAATATTACTAGAGTAATAATAATTATTTTATTCATAACTTTTATATGCCGCCTAACGGAACGGCGCTAAGCTGCGGCGTTGATAATTTTCGTAATGCAACCAACGAAACAAGTTCATACTGATGACTTTCAATTCTGTACTAAACCTATCTTCGCCATGAATTTCGCACCTAGCTCATTCCGTCAGCTTGAGCGCCTGGTTAGGCACACGACAAAATAATTTTATAAATATATTTCTAATCCGCACCGCCTTGAAGCATTCTCGCTGCGTCACGATATAGGAATGGCACCCAGAAATATGGAGTAGTTTTGGTTCCTCTAGGCTCAAAGAAACCTACTTCTGCTAAGCTATTAGCAATGATGAGAGCTTGACTTTCATCAACCTTCCATATTTTTGCAAGAGTATGAGAATATTGTTGTGTCTTTTCACCGGCCAATTTTTCAATGTATGGACGAAGACCTGGATACTCTGCAAATAGTGTTTGCGAAAGTCTCACATCTGAAATACTCGGAAGTGCTTCTCTAATTGACTGACCTGAAAAAAGACATTCTTGATCAAGCTTTTGGTCACCAACTTCGATGTGTCGAAGTTGTATTTCGCGAGAAATGCTAAGCAAATGTATTAATTCACGCGGAGCTGTATGTCCAGTGCCATCTTTAGTATGACCTATCATCCAATCAAGTGTGTTTGGCCTTTTTTGACCTATGTCTACCTGTCCTGGAAATATTCTATAAAAAAAAGTTGTTAGATTCGTAAAAGAAGAAAAAGACTTCCTCAGGCTTGATTGAATAAAATTTACAAATAGATTCATTATTTACCGCACGTCGCAACATTAGAGTCATCAATGAAGAACGATCCCATGAAATAGTTAAATGTCGAGTTACATGACTTGCTTCCCTAAAACCAGATTTGGTAAGACGATTCCAGATGTCTGTGCGTAAGAATATTTTTAGACGAACGTTGGAAAGGTTTGCAAGATCAAGATAGTTACGGAATAAAGCTCGGAGTGCATTTTCTTCTAAAGTGTCAGTTTCAGCGAAAGCAACATCAAGTCGATCAAGTAGAATCCATACCGTAACGCCCAATTTCGTGAATGCTTTATCAGCATTTTTTAAGAGTTCATCTACCGATATTATAGATTGGTTTGATTCTGTTGATGGCTCATCAAAACTAATTTTTCCTAAAAAACCAACGGGCAATCCACTGCTTGGATCAATTTTAATTTCGCCTTGTACTGCAGTCGGACGAAATACGCGTTTCACATACTCGAATACATTCTTAAGCATTCTGGAAAGATTTGTTGTGCTTTCGAGTAGTTTTGCTTGTTCTAAATAATCTAAAACTTTACGCGCATTTTCGTCATTTGCGGAATATTCTTTAAGTGTGGCGCCGAGTAATGAGAGTAGGTAAAGCCTCCATAGTCCCGTGAATTCACGTTCTGTGGTTGGTGGATCTTGCTGAAGATCTTTGAAAACCGGGGTACCTCGAGGTTGTTCTGCTGACACTACAATGATACCTCTGTCAAGTAATTCTGGTGCACGTTGTATCAAGAGCGAGTATAGCGCACTTTTGCCAGTCCCCTTCGCACCATATATTATGTCAACATCGCCAGCAAAAGTACGCCTCCACTGATCTGTGGCAACAAAGTACTTTTCGAGTTCTTTACTTTCTTCTTCAGCTACACGATGACCAAAGTTAGAAGATTGCAAAACCTCTTGTTTAGTCATATAGCTCCTTAAAATTAAGTCGTGTGCCTAACGGACCGGCGCTAAGCTGCGGCGCTGATAATTTTCAATATACACAAAACGAAACAAGTTCATGCTGAAAAAGAAATTATTAAGACTAAAACCTATGCACGCCATGCTTAACGTACCAACACTCATTCCGTCAGCTAGCTTGTTGAGCGCTTTCTGCGAAACCCCGCTGCTTTCTAGCGGGGAGCGCCTGGTTAGGCCACATTTATTTTAAATCACAATTCTGTTTTAGTTTTGCGATAAAGCTAGTACTTACCCAATAAATATCGCTATATTTATTTTTAATGCTTCGTACAAAAAATAAATATTTTCCATCAGGTGACATTGTTGGTTGACTGTCTCTGTCAGCACTATTAATTTTTGGTCCAAGATTCTTAGGATTAGTCCAAGAATTGTCAGCCTTTTTGTAACTGATATACAAATCAACTAAACCAGAACCACCCGGCCTATCGGATGAAAAAATCATATAGCTTTCATCGGGCGCAATACATGGATGTCCTGCTCCATATATTGAATTTACAGGCGGACTGACTTTTACGGCTTGTGAATAATTACCATTGATAAATGAAGAAAACCAAATAGCACTTGTGAAGTCCTTGTTAAAATAAATATTTCCATTATTTGCAATTGAGCAAAATGATTCATCGTCATTTGGATTATTTATTGTACTTGGAAGTTTCACAGGCTTTCCCCACGATTCCCCGGCTCGCTCACATATCCATAAATCTACATAAGCATATTCTTTTGAAGGACGCGCCGATGAAAATACAAATTTTTGACCATCGGGTGAATAATCAGGAGAAATGTCGAAATAACTTGTCGAATCAATGAATGGTGCAGGCTTAAAGTTGCTCCACATATTATTTTTGTAATTTGCATACAATATGGTAGCCCACGTCCAATTTACTCCGTCAAATGTACTAAAACAACACTCCTTACCATCGGGAGAGAACGATATCTCTCCTTCAAATCTATTATTCAATGAAACTATATTGGGTGCAAAAATAATCGCCGAATCGCCAGGAGGAGTTTGTCCAAAATAATCAATCGGAATATCCTTATTTTGCTGTCCGAATAATAGATTAGATATTAAAATCAAAATTATAAAACTATATATTTTCATTGTTATATTATTTTTCGTGATGTGTTCATAAATGTGGCCTAACGGACTGGCGCTAAGTTTATCCCCAAATGTTTTTGTTGGGGACTGCCACGCTGAATAATTTCGTATTGCACTAAACGAACTGAGTTCTCGCTACCAACTAAATTATTATGCACAAAAACTTTAATCGCAATGTTAAATCGCAGCACGCCCATTTGGTCAGCTTGAGCGCCTGGTTAGGCAAAATCTTTTTATTTCACATGCTCAAGGCAATTTAATTTTTTTCACTATCCATCCCTTTATTGGAAAGGTCACCAGGCCTGACAACAAGCCGGCATAAGCTATAACAATTTCATATTTTAAAACTAGCCAAAAACCGACTTCATTCGGGACCGAGAATCCTAAAAACCATAGAAATCCGTAAAGAGGTCCATTTTCTGCAAGTTTAGATCCCCTAGATAAACGGAACATAAGAATAAATATAAAATCGAATAATAATTTTAACAGAAAAAGAATGACTAACTCTTTCATGCCAAAGCCCGCGGGAGCAGGCGCTCCGAATAAAGGATAAATCGTCATTTCAGCTACGGAAGACAAAATAACTAATCCTATGAGTGTCCATATATAAATCATGACATTTTTCATGTTTTTGACTCCGAATATATAGATGCCGTCTGTGGCAACAATGAAAGTATAAAATTAATGATTATATGATTTCCGATTTAATTCCTCTCCACATCTTTTATTCAATAGATGTGTCCCAAAACGGACTACAAAATGAATCTTTGCTTGCGCGTGACTCTTTAAAGATTTTGCCTAACGGACCGGCGCTAAGCTGCGGCGCTGATAATTTTCATAATGCACCCAGCGAAGTGAGTTCACGCTGAAAAAGAAATTATTAAGACTGATACCTATGCACGCCATGCTTAACGTACCCAGCTGGCAACCGTCAGCTTGAGCGCCTGGTTAGGCGGTGCTATTATTTTATAGTTTTATTTGTACTAACTCTATTTAATAATTCCATTTCTTTCCAATAATCATTTGGTACGCGCCATATTCGATAGTAAATATAAACTGCAATTATGCTTGTCGGAATAAATACATATAAAAAGAAAGTTAATCCCGCAGCAATGGAAAACATTATTAGAATTAAAAATTTAGCTAATAGAAAACTCTTTCGTCGTGCATCTCGTACAAGTGATCGCCAATTTTCAAAGTAAAGATGATTAGCTGAAGGAAATTCTTTTACAGTTGAGTCTTGCTCCTTGTATTTTGTTTTAATTCCCGCTTTTATTTGTAATACGATGCTTAGGATAATAAATATCCAGATTGCTAACCAAATAATCGTCATGTTCACAGACCATTTCCTTTTTAACAAGACAATATGTAATGAAAGCACCGCCTAACGGTTGGCGGCTAAGGTGCTGCACTGAATACCTTCAATGCTCATTCTGTCAGCTTGTGCACATATTAGGGCTCACTGAAAAATGATTCAAGGTGAACTATCAAGAATTCGGAAAAATGAACTAGGAACCATGCGTAGACGTACCAAAGGATACTGGTAATAATTAAGACCCCTAGTATAAAATATATAGATATGGGCTTTTTCCTCATTCTCCTAATGACGTTCCATGGAAGAAACAATCCAATGACAGTGAAAATGATGGACGAGATCAGAATTTGGATACCTGCATTCTTGTGGGCAAGTTCGGATATCTCAAGCAATGACACATTTAAGCCGACGAAAAAACCGGCCACAGACCAACATAATATATAGATGGTTTTGATGATAACTCTGAAGAAGAGTGAGTCTCGATTATCTGTCCGATTGAAATCTTCATCCATGATAAATTCCTTTGTTAGAGCACCGCCTAACGGACGGGCGCTAAGCTGCGGCGCTGATAACTTTCAAATTGTTAAAAACGAAACAAGTTCATGCTGAAAAGTAAATTATTAAAAACAAAAAGCTCTACGCGCAATGCAAAATGCAACCACGCTCATCCGGTCAGCTTGAATACTATGACAAAGTCAAGCAGATTTTAAAAGAATCGGATTGACAGATTTATAATTTGGAATGTATTCCGTTCTGGTTCTGACAAGCGCACAGACTAGCTTGAGCAATTTATTGGAAATATTATTCAGAACCAACCTCTTCGGTTTTCCTT
>Ga0208036_1000112_pt1 | contig 65125 bp, 45 predicted proteins | sample June2015DPH_11_1_2_FD_184706 | JGI IMG/M metagenome (GOLD analysis project Ga0208036, IMG submission 184706) | Peatland microbial communities from SPRUCE experiment site at the Marcell Experimental Forest, Minnesota, USA - June2015DPH_11_100... | ecosystem: Environmental > Terrestrial > Soil >...
GACGTCCGAGGCGCGGGTCCCGTCAAAACCAGAGTCGAAACCAGCGGCTTCGGCGAAGCCACAGCCCGCGAAGAAACCTGCCGAGAAGAAGCAATCCCCCGCCCCTGCCGTCGCTCTCGCGCCAACGCCTGTGCCGCTTCGGCCCGTGTCGCCTCCGCCCGAGTCGAGCACAAAGACTCTCGCAAGCCCTTCTGCTCAGGGTGAAGTCCTGAAAAAAGTCTTGCCCGACATTCCCCGGAAGGCGCGCGACACCATTCGCGGCACGGTCAGGCTCAGCGTGAGAGTGGCTGTTGATCCCTCCGGCAGAGTGGTTGGAGCGACGCTCGATTCCCCCGGACCGAGCAAGTACTTCGCGAATTTCGCTCTTCAGGCGGCGCAGCGTTGGGAATTTGCGCCGGCAAGAATCGATGGCCAGAATGTCTCGAGCGAGTGGCTCTTGCGATTCGAGATCACCCAGACCGAAACGAGGGTTTACCCCATCCGGACAACTCCGTAGAGGAATTGCCTCTCATTCCACGCCGGGGCGGTTTTTATTGAGACAGCGGAGGGGCAGAAGCGGACATTGCCGGGGCGGCTTCTATTGAGACAGCGGAGGGGGAGAAGCGGACATTTTGTGCGTGAGGTCTTCATCCGCCTTCTCGTGCAGTTCGCGAACTTTGGCAAATTCCCTTTGAGATTCCGCCGTGTCTCCCATAGCCTGGTACACACGTGCCAGCCTGTAGTGCGCGTCCGGTTGAGCGGGATCCAGCTTCACCGCGCGCTGAAGCGCTGCCACGGCCTCCCCGTACCGTTTCTGCTCCGTAAGAACGACGCCCAGATCAATGTAGGCGTTGCGAACCTCGTTGTTGAGCTGTACGGCTTTCGTGAGCAGGGGGAGCGCCTTCTCCGGATGCTCCCTCTTCATCTCGATATCGCCGAGATAAGCGAACGATTGGGCGTTGCCGGGGTCCACCGTTAGCTCAGCCTCGAACTCGCGTTGGGCCTCGTCGTACTGATGTAACTTCCAATACAGGAAGCCGAGCCCGAAATGCACGTTGGGATCTCGCGGGGCGACTTTCGCAGCTTCCTGGAATTCAGCGATGGCCTCAGGGGTCTTACCCAGCCCATCCAACGCCTCCCCCATGAGAACATGGGCTGCAACAGAGTCCGGATCCTTCTGCAGGATTTGACGAAACTCGTCCAGCGCGCAGGAATAGTTCTTCGCCCACAAGCAGCTCTGGGCCAGCACCTGGCGAAGTTCGGTGTTGGCAGGATCGGATCTTGCCGCGACCCCCAGGTGCTCGGCTGCTTCCGCAAACCGCTTCGCACCGTAGTAGCTCATGCCCAGCAGTGTGCGCGCCTGCAAGCTATCCGGGTCGGCAGCCACGGCGGCGCTGAATGGGGGGATCGCCGCGCGAAAATTCCCCTGTTTAAACTCCGCCAAGCCCAAATTCAATTGCACCCCCGGCAACTTTGGACTGAGGGCAAGCGCCTTTCGATAAGCGGATGCTGCTTCCCGGTACTCATGTTCCTTGGAGAGGACCAAGCCCAAGCTGGCAAACGCCGCTGCATCGCGAGGATCGTGACGTGTCACTGCCCGCCAAACTCGGGCGGCCTCCGCCAGTCTACCCTGTTGCTCGAGTGCGATCGCTTCAGAGGGGCTCGCGGTTTGCGCGCCCGCCCAGACGGGCAAGAGCAGCGCCGCAGCGATCAATTTCACTTTCCAGGCGTCTTTATGCAAAGCAGGCCCTCAGCAGATGACCCATTCAGGCAGACTGGATTTGTCGCTTCTACCCAGCAGAGCAGAGCGTCCATCTTCAACTCATATTGTAGCTCTTCCCGGGATCGGCAGAAGCACACGGGACCTGATGCTGTGCTTGCGGGCTGGCCCGTATCCAATAAAGCCCCGCCCACATTGCGGGGGTCGCAGGACCAGCCGCCGCGCATTTTTCGCTCAGGGTTTGCGGGGCCACGCACAAAAAAAGTGCGGCGGGTAACCGCCCCGCCGCACTTTGGTTATTCCTTTGGACAGGCTCCGAGGAGCGTGTCCTGGAGTTAGTAGACGAACCTCAGCGCAAACTGCACTGTCCTCGGGCCCGTATCACCCGTGACCACGCCGAATTGGGAGCTCGTGAAGTTGGCATTCACGGCGTTCCACTGCGGGTGGTTCCAGGTGTTGAAGGTCTCCGCGCGGAACTGAATCATGCTGCCGCGCGCTTCGCTGAACACGAAGTTCTTGAAGAGAGACAGGTTGGTGTTGAAACGGCCGGGGCCATACACAGGGTTGCGCGGCGAATTGCCCCATGATCCAGCCGCTGGGTACGCGAAGGAATTCGTGCTGAACCACTCCCCCAACGTCCCCGGGTAGGTAACAGCGGAGACGAGGTTCGGCCGGTTGGTCCCGACCGACAGGCCATTGCTTCCCGCGTTATACGCGCTGATGGACCCCCCACCCGAACCCGCGACGATGCTGAGTGGTACGCCGGTTTCCGCCGTGATGACTCCCGACACTTCCCATCCGCCGAGGGTCGCTTTCAGGAGTCGGCTCTGGTTGTGCTTGAGGAATGGGATCTCGTAGATGAACGTGCTGATGAACATTTGCCGGCGATCGAGGTTCGACGGGCCCATGTCGTAGTTCAGGTTGTAGGAGTTACTGACATTCCCGAGGTCCCCGCTGCCGTTCGTGGTTGGGTCAATGGCTTTCGAATAGGTGTAGTTAAGGGTGTAGGAAAGGTCGCTCTTCACCCGTCCGTTCAAAGTGGCCTGAAGGGAGTCGTAATGGGCGCTGCCCAGGTTCGAAGACAGAATGATCTGTCTAAAACCCCTATAGGGGAGCAACAGGTTGTAGCCCGTCCCACCGCTGTTGACGAGGTTCACAAGTTGGCCCTGGGGCGGAAGGTTGATGTCGTATTGGGAGTTTGCATTGAAGTTCCGGTTGCCCACGTAAGCCACGGACAATACGTTCGATCCGAAGATGGAACGCTGAATACCAACGTTGTACTGAAGGCTCATCGGATTGTTGTAATTGACGCTATCCAGACCGGTGAGGTTGAGTACCCCGATCGATCCTGGAGGCGCCGTACCGCCAGCCACCAGGTTGTGAGGATCCGAAAGGAGGACGTTGGTGTTGCTGATGGCCCCAGAGAATGGGGGGTTCTGTCCGGCATTGTACATATCGTTGCCCTGGACGCGTTCGTACATGACGCCCGTGCCTGCGCGCAGAACGGTCTTGCCATTTCCACCGAAGTCATAGGCAAAACCAGCGCGAGGACCGAATGCGCCCCAGTGGTTTTTCACTAAGCCAAACGGAACGCCGGGCTGGCCGGGTTGGCCAATCCCGTTCATGTAGAAAGAAAGGCCGGCCAGGATCGGATTGGGGCTTGTGCCCAGGCCTGGACTCACAGCGGCGCAGCCAATAGCAGGGTTAATGGCAGAGCAGATATTGCCATTAGTGTCGATGATGGCCGCAGCAGCGGGATTCCAAAGACTGGGATAGAAGTTGCCCATACGGGAGTTTGCTTCGTAGGTGTGCGGGATACCATCCCACCGTATTCCAAGGTTCAAAGTGAGTTTCCTGGACACGCGCCAGTTGTCCTGGGCATACAGGGCGTACGAAATGGCGTTCCAGTGGCCGGTGTCCGCAAGGGCGCCTTCGTTATAGCCTTGGGCGTAGCCGAGCAGCAAATCGGCAAAGTCATTTCCGGTGAAGCTGCCGTCGAATGCATAGGCACCCTGGATTTCGGCGAATAGGTCCTGGACCTTCTTGTAAACGGCCCAGCTGCCGCCCACCTTGAACTGGTGGGCTCCATGGGTCCACGAAATGTTGTCTGACAACTGGTAATCGTTCGCGGTGTTCCTCCATGGCGAACGATTGAGATCGAAGTTCGCCCCGGTCTTGGTCAGGTTGATACCCGGCGTGCGGGCGTCGGGGTTCGGACCGGGGAATATCCGAATCTGGGTGAAGGGCGATGCAACCTTGCCGGTGGGCAGGATGGCGATGCGGTTGCCGTTATAGTTGAAAGTGATTTCGTTGATCATCGTCGGGCTGACGGTGTTAACCACGTGGGCCACGGCGCTGTACGAGGGATTGCCGAACGTGTTCCCGGCTGTCGGCAGGTTATCGCCGCTCCACATCGTGGTTGCGTAGGTCTGCATGATCTGCTCGGAAATCCAGTGCCCAAAGACAGACCACTTGCTGTTGAAGGTGTGGTCAACGCGGGCAACCTCTTCCCTGACGGTGGTCGGTGCGTCGGCTCCGCCCCTAAACACGGGGTTCCCGTGAGCGTCAACGGCATTATCCGCGGGGAAAATGCCGTCATTGACAAGGGCCAGCCCCTGTGAGCTGAGCAATGCAGCAGGGATGATATTGCCGGTGAATGGCACCAAAGTCGAGCCAGTCCCCCCGCAAGTTCCACTGGGGGCCGCGGTGCTGAGCGTCTGTCCGGCAAGGGTGTACGCCGCCGCTATAGTCGCCGACACCTTGTTGCTGCAAGGTGTATGGATGGCCGGCGCCCCGGCACCGCTAAAGTTGCCGCCGTAGAGTAAATGGGACGGAACCTGCTGGTTGGTGCTGCCGCCATGAATGAAGTTGCGCCATTCCATGTTGTAGAAGAAAAAGGTCTTCTTCTCGGAAGACTTGAAGTCCACCGGGCCGCCCACGTTGAAGCCGTAAATGTTGAATCGCAGCTTCGTCTTGGTATTCTGGAACGGGTCAATAGCATTGAAGGCGTCGTTGCGCATGTACTCCCATGCCGAAGCATGGAACTGTTGTTGTCCAGGCTTGACCGCCATGGTTATCGTCCCAGCGGACGAGAGGCCGTATTCGGGATCGTAACTGGAAGTCAGCGCGCGAAACTCCGAAATGGCGTCCTGGGAAGGCATGACGATGGATCTGCCGGCGCCGCCGCGATCATCGGATTCGCCGCCATCAATTAGATAAATGTTGTGCTCTTCACGCTGGCCGTTGATGCTCACGTTGGTGTTCGCGCCCACCGGAGTGGGGTCTTGAGAGTCCGGCATGGTGCTGGAGACTCCCGGCATCAAGGTGACCATGTTGTAGAAGGTGCGTGAGTTATTGGAGATGTCCGTCATCTGTTTGGCGGTAATCACGCTGCTGATTTCGCTGGAATCCGACTGCACGTGCAAGGCGTTCGCCTCAACGACCACCTTCTCAACGACGGTGCCCACCTGCATTTGGAAATCAATGCGGACGCGGTCGCCGACTTGCAGCAGTAGATTCTTCTGCTCCGAACCCTTGAATCCGGTGCCCTCGGCCTTGACGTCGTAGTGGCCGATGCGAAGGTGTGAGATCAAATAGTTGCCATCGTCACCGGTGGTTGCCGATGTAGACAGGCCGGTTTCGGCGTTGGTGGCCGTAATGGTCGCGTTCGGAACCGCAGCTCCCGACGCGTCCGTTACAGTTCCGACGAGGGTTGCTTCCTGCGCCCAGGCTTGACTGCCAAAAACTGCCAGGAGCAAGAAGAGAACCGCGAGATAGCGCAAACTGCGGCTTCTCGCGGCAGAAACAACTGCTTCTGCACACTTCGAGACAAACAATTTCACTACCCACCTCCTGAGCTAATTACGTGCAAGATTTTCAGCACACCCTGAGTGCGAGTTGGTCCCGCAAGCATAGGCACTTATGCAAGCGCCCACAACACACCCATGGTTTAGCTTTCTATCCCAACGACTTGTAACTGTCAAGCAGAAAGTTCCCCTGACTCAGTGACTTACGTTTTTTATTCGCCGGGAACGAGGCATGATACGCCCGGCGGGAGTGGCCGCGATTCGGCAAAACTCAAAGAGAGGGTTAGAATGACTCCGGTGGCTGCTCCCGGAGACGCTCCAGGGTGCGACCGCGCTGGATCGGAAGCAATCCCACTGGCACTGCCAAGCTGGAGATTCCATTCGGGGTCACACGAATGCATCCTACTGAACGGCGAAGATTTCCAGTCATGAAGAGAGAAGGACAGGTGGCATGCACGATTGCCGCACTGTTTTTATCGGTGCCCTTGAGCGCGCAAGCGCCGACTCCCTCCCCTGCACGGGCAGTCGACCCTCTGACCAAGCAAACGGCGACCGTTAGCAAGCTCGCAGGCGACAGCCCGATTCGATTTGGGTACCAACCGATTGATTTCAAGCTCGATAGTTGCGAAACGCCCGAACGCCATGCGCCCGAAACCATGGCCGGAGGAGTGGCCGTCTTCGACTACAACAACGACGGCAAGCTGGATATATTCTTCACCAACGGAGCTGATATCAGGACGCTTCGCAAGACCTCGCCAAAATACTGGAACCGGCTGTTCGAAAACGACGGCCAGGGACACTTCACAGACGTTACTGAAAAGGCGGGGCTCGCCGGCACCGGCTACGACACCGGCGTTGCTATCGGCGATTATGACAACGATGGGTACGAAGACATCTTTGTCGCGGGCGTGTACCGCAATACGCTCTACCACAACAACGGAGACGGCACGTTCACTGACGTGACTGCCAAGGCGGGGCTGAACAAGCCCGATCTCGAATTCGGGCCGCTCTGGTCAGTCGGCGCTGTTTGGGTGGACGTGAACAATGACGGCCTGCTCGATCTCGTCGTCATCAACTACCTGAAGTGGGATCCTGAACACGAGCCGGTTTGCGAGATCGATGGACACCGTGATTACTGCCACCCCAAGATGTACAAGGCTACCCCCAACCAATTGTTCCTCAATAACGGGGACGGGACGTTCCGAGATGCCTCTGCCGAATCGGGTCTGCGCGCGCACCCGGGGAAAGGCATGGGGGCCGCCGCGGCCAGCTCGAACCTTGACGGCAGGATGGACCTCTTCGTCAGCAACGATAAGCTGTTCAATTTCCTGTTCCGAAACAGAGGTGACGGCAAGTTTGACGAAGTGGGGTTCGATGCCAACGTCGCGTTGCGGGAGGACGGCGTGTTCATCTCCGGCATGGGGGTTGATTTCCGCGATCTCGATAACGACGGATATCCAGACATTTGCCTGGCCGCGCTCGACAATGAAACGTTTCCAATCTACCGCAATACGGGGAAAGGAAGCTTCGTTGAGGTCACCGAGGCGAGCGGCATGACGGAGCTCAGCTTGCCGATGGCAGGTTATTCGCCGACGATCGCCGATTTCGACAACGATGGCTGGAAGGATATCTTCGTGTCACGCGGACACGTTCAGTCCCCCCTGTCCGCGCCTCGCGTCGCCGTCGAGCAACCGAACACGGTCTTCCGTAACCTGGGCGGCATGAAGTTCGCCGCCTTGACGGCCGAGGCGGGATTGACTTCACGACCCCCTGCCCGCCACCGCGGTTCCGCCATCGGCGACCTGAATGGGGACGGGCGACTGGATGTCGTGGTGAGCGCCATCAACGCTCCCGCGGAAATCTGGATGAATGAAAGCCCGGGCAACAATCATTGGCTGGAGATCAAGCTTCAGGGTACGAAAAGCAACCGAGACGGTATTGGAACCCTCATCAAGGTGGTGACGAAGACCGGCGCACAGTACAACCAGATGTCCACGGCCGCGGGGTACGCTTCGTCCAGTGCCGGTCCCGTTCATTTTGGACTGGGGCCGAACGCTTCTGCCGACCTGGTCGAAATCCGATGGCCCTCCGGCATCGTCCAGCAGTTGCGAGACGTGGCGGGCGACCGCATCCTCACGGTCAAGGAGCCAGCACAGTAGCCTCCTACGCCCGGTGAACACATCGGCTCTGTCCCCCGGCCGTTCGCGGGTCAGAATCACTCCACTACGCCAGCGTCAGTACGAGCTTGGTGACCGTTGTGCAACAAGCTGAATTCCAGAAACAGCTTGTCGTGCTCCATGCGCTGAGCAAGCAATTGCCTTGCATGTCCACAAGGAAAGAGGGAATCCGCATGCCTCAACCGTGCCTGCAGCGCCTTGAAGCCTTCGCCGGATGTGACCCGAGCCTAAGAAGCTGCCTTCGCACGGGCCGTCTCTGGCACTCCGACAAGCTCATCAAAAAGCGTTCGGTAATGAATCATTGCCTGGCGCAATTCTTCCGTACTGGCCTGCCCGCGCGTTTGACGAACCGCGATTGCGTGGGCGGAACGGTAATTCTCCAGAACCAAAGGATAGTCCACGGAGATATCCGCCGCACGCTGTTCAAAGTCACTTATCGGATAGCCGCGTGTTGACATCACATCGCGCAGGAGCTGATCGGCTTCCGCCACCGCACCTCCGGGGCCGTCAACGAACCGCGCTTGCACCCTGCTCCAGGACTCGACGAAGCGAGCACGATCACCCGGACCGAGCGGCCGGATGTGGAGACTCTCCACTCGATCTGTGCGCTTATCGAGCCCCGCTTCCGCATGTCGCCGGCTCCCACCTTCTTGCAAGGCGCGGTCATATTCAGCGCTACCAAACCGAGTGCGCAGTTTTGCACTGCGGCGCCTTCGAAGAGAGCTCAGTGTAGCGATGACCGCAAGGGCAATCACAATCACGCTACAAATGATGATTAATGTCGTTGTGTTCACAAAGTTCATAATATTCATACGAATTACCCCAACTTTCTTGCCAAACCCATGGTTCGAGTTTGGAATTCTGCAATTCCACGGACTCAGCCGGGCAGATGATCCGCCATCGAAAGGCCTGCTGTCTGTTCCATTGCGGACATCTCGATCGCTTCACGAATTTCGAGAGAGGAAGAGCACGCGAAGGGGGCTTTCCGGCTAAGTTCCCGGTAAACGATCAGTTTATGACTATGTGGGCTAGTTCTGCTAGCTGTCCAAGAGCGCCATTTTGCGTGTCGCAACCCTGAAAGGACGGATTCTCCGATAGCATCCGATTTCTGGCGGCGGACGGATCTCGACCCATGTGACCGTTATTGAACAGACAGCCAGGATCGCGAGCTGGTAGGCTTGTGGTGGAGCTCCATATAGATCAAGGAAATATGGGCGCGCCTGTCAGGCCGGCACCGGCGCTGTGTTTTGATGTCTTCTCCGCTCCTGGCGCGTTGTGCCTTGTGAATCGAGCTATGGCCAGGTCTTATGACATCAGTACGCCGGCCAGCGGCGGGCAACAGGAATCCCCTCGGGCGGAAAAGGAATCGTGACTTATGACCATCGCAGTCGATCAGACCGATCTTGCGGCAGGAGAGAAGTCCCAAGTGGAGTTGGCTATACCACCACCGGATTCCGCTCCCCCGCCACGCATTGGGAAGCGCTTTCAAAACAAATGGGCCAAATGGGCCTTGGCCATCGGTGTCGTTGCCGTGGTGGGCACAGGTGTGGAACTTTGGCGGATGCATACGCAGAACGCGATTGGCTACGACACAGTGGCCGTCGAACGAGGGTTGATCCAGGCGAGCGTAACGGCCACGGGCACGCTCAATGCCGTTGTCGATGTGCAGGTCGGTAGCCAAGTATCGGGCAATATCAAGGCGCTTTACGCCGACTTCAACACGAAGGTGACAAAAGGCCAGCTTGTCGCGCTGATCGACCCCGAAGCATTCCAGGCGCAAGTCGATCAGGCGCAGGCGGCACTCGGCTCGGCGCACTCTGCATCCATCACCTTGGAGGCACAGGTCATCAAGGCGAACGCAGACGTTGCTGGGGCGGTGGCCAGTGAAAAGGGTGCCGAGTCCACCGCCGCCAAAGACCAGGCAAACGAACTGAACGCCAAGACCCAGTCGCAGAGATCCGATAGTCTGTTCAGCGGGGGATTGATCTCCCAGCAGGATCACGACTCGGCCATAGCAACGTATGACGCCGCTCAAGCACAGGTAGCGGCCGACCAGTCACAGATTGATGCAGCCAAGGAGACCATCCAATCGGCACAGGCTCAGGTTCAAGTGGCGCAAAGCCAATTGAGTTCTGGGCGAGCGCAAGAGCGCCAGGCGCAAGCCGTAGTCGAGCAGGCCAAGATCAACCTCGCACATACTCGGATCACCGCTCCGGTTGACGGCACGGTGATCGCTCGCCGCATGGATGTAGGTCAGACCGTAGCCGCATCGTTTGCCGCCCCCACCATCTTCGAGATCGCGCAAGACCTGACGAAAATGCAGCTCGATACGAATGTGGATGAATCCGATATCGGCAACATCACGGCGGGGCAGACGACAACATTCACCGTCGATGCGTATCCAGGCACTACATTTCGCGGCCAAGTTACCGACGTGCGCAAGGCGCCCATCAATGCGCAGAACGTGGTCACCTACGATGTCGTCATCGCCGTCTCGAATCCTGACCTCAAACTGTTCCCCGGGATGACGGCCAATGCCAGAATCCTTACCGCCAAGCTCGATGACTCGCTCAAGGTGCCAAACGCGGTCTTGCGGCTTCATCCCTCCGCGGCAGTGCTGAAGCAGCTTGGCCTCCCGCCCCCACAAACCGGCCAGCAGACGGTTTACGCGGCGCCAGGGGGAAAGCTCCAAGCTATTCCGGTCACTTTTGGGCTCTCGGATGGCAAATTCACAGCCGTGACAAGCGGCAACTTGCAAGTCGGAGAGCCGGTGGTGGTGACGTTTAGCACGGGTGCGACTGCACCGAGCGCTCCGACGCCGTCTCCCGGCGCGTCGCAGCGCGGGCCTAGATTCTAAGGAGAGTGGAGTGCCGCCGCTCATCGACGTCCGAAGCCTTACGAAGACCTATCAACTCGGGGACGTGACCGTGAATGCCCTCCAGGGGGTCACCGTCACCGTCGAGCGAGGCACATTCGTGGCTGTCATGGGGCCATCCGGTTCGGGTAAGTCGACTTTCATGAATCTTCTGGGCTGCCTGGATCGGCCGACCTCGGGACGCTATCTGCTCGCAGGCGTCCCCGTGGAAAGCCTCGATCGCGATCAGCTCGCCGAAATCCGGAACCAGAAGATCGGCTTCATTTTTCAAAACTTCAACCTGCTTCCCCGTATGGACGCGCTGGAGAATGTGGAACTCCCGCTGCTTTACAAGGATAGTGATACGCCGGATGCGGACGGCTTGGCCATGCGTGCGCTGGCCTCGGTCGGGCTGACCGGCCGGGAGCACAATCGTCCCACGCAGCTCTCCGGCGGCCAGCAACAGCGTGTGGCGATTGCGCGGGCGCTGATTAACCGGCCGGAAATTCTTCTCGCGGACGAGCCCACCGGTGCGCTGGATTCGCGGAACAGCGCGGAAATACTCGGCATCTTCCAGCGGCTGAACCGCACCCAGGGCATCACCATCGTGGTGGTTACGCACTCCGATGAGATCGCCGCCTACGCGGATCGAATCATCGGGTTTCGCGATGGGCGCATCGTGAGCGACGCGCCGGTCGTCCACGCAGAGAAACTCAGCCAGGCGCCGGCCGTTGCTCTGCGCAGCACCATCGAGTTGCCGCTATGAAACGCTTGATCTCATCCATCCGCATCGCGTTCCGGGCGCTGGCGATGAACAAGCTCCGCTCCGCGCTCACCATGCTGGGAATTGTGATTGGCGTCGCCTCCGTGATCGCAACCGTAGCGGTCGGCTCAGGCGCCACCCAGCGGATTCAGGATCAGATCGCGAGCATCGGCAGCAACATCATCATGGTCCTTCCGGGGAGCACCACAAGCTCCGGGCTGCGTCTGGGCAGCGGCAATGCGGTGACGTTAACACAAACAGACGCAAAGGAACTCGTTGCGCAGTGTCCCGACCTTGCGCTTGCGGCGCCGACAGTACGAGGCTCAGCACAAGTGGTCAACGGGAACAACAACTGGGCCACTGTGATTTACGGCATCACTCCAGACTATCTAACCGTCCGCCAGCTCTCCGTTGCGGACGGGGATGGGATCGCCCAACAGGACGTCGATGGAGCTACCAAGGTCGCCCTGCTCGGCAAAACAGTGGTGGACAATCTGTTCGACAGCGCTGACCCGGTCGGTCAGACGATCCGCATCCAGCAGGTGCCATTCACGGTCGCAGGCGTGCTCACACCGAAGGGCCAGTCGTCCTCGGGCCAGGATCAGGACGACGTCATTCTGCTTCCGATTTCGACGGCGATCCGGAAAGTAATCGGCGTCAAACAGTCCAATGCCGATGCCGTGGACAATATCATCATGCAGGCTAAGAGCCCCAGCCAGATGCAGGCTGCGCAGGACGAGGCCGAGGCATTGCTGAGGCAACGCCATCATCTCCAGCCGGCCGATGCTGACGACTTCTCGATCCGTAACATGGAAGAGATCTTTGCCGCGCAAGAAGCGTCTTCGAAGATTATGTCGCTCATGCTTGCAGCCGTGGCTTCGGTCTCGCTGGTTGTCGGAGGCATCGGCATCATGAACATCATGCTCATCTCCGTCCGCGAGCGAACGCGAGAAATCGGACTGCGGCAAGCGCTGGGCGCGAAGACACGCGACATTCTCAACCAGTTCCTCGTGGAGGCTGTAACCTTGTCCATCGCCGGCGGGCTCATCGGAATCTTGCTGGGGATCATCGCATCGTTCACCATCTCGCGTCTGGCGCAGTGGTCGACGGTGGTCGGTCCGGGGGCAATTTTGCTTGCGGTCCTCTTCTCCGCCCTGGTCGGAATCAGCTTTGGCTATTACCCTGCCAGAAAAGCCGCCTATCTTGATCCCATCGAAGCCTTGCGGTACGAGTAGCGCTTTCATCCCGCAGCGAGACCAACAGGGTGAAAAAGAGCAGACCGAGGAAGTTCTTTTGAGCGCGTGCGGCACTGCGCCAATCGTGGGATGCTGAGCTTTTTGCGATCGCTCTATTACCCGCAACGCGTTTCAATCGTTCGCAAAAACGATCCGGCCACGCCCATCTCGACGCTGGTAAACGACAGGCAGCGGGATGAGCGGAAGCCCGCAAACGTTAGTTGCCAGCATTGTGTCTGCAGCCCGGCAAAATTGCATCCGATCCTCTGCAGCTTCTCCGGTATCCGGCGAATTGAAAAGTGGCATCGCCTCCTTCCCCACAAGTTCACCACTCAGATAGGCTTCAATATTGTTTTCCATGTCTGCTGGAAAGGATGGCACAGGGCCAACGAGCTTTGCTAGATAGGTATTCAGCATGACTTCTCTGAATACCGGAAGTGCGGCTCTGCCGCCCGTTTCCATTTTGCCCAGTGAGCGGTTGTCATCGAATCCAATGCGCACCGCAACAGTGATGCCGTCGGGGCCGTAGGTAGACCCCAAGAAAAGGGCGTCCCGGAAGTTGTTCGTCGTGCCGGTCTTGCCCATCACCGGAATTGGGAAGTTACGCGCGTCGAGCGCGTGCGCCGTCCCCGAGGGAATGCGCACGACGCCCCGCAATCCTTCCTGGATCATGGATAGCTCCCATCCGTTCTCGTCGCTTGAACAGCGGGGCAGTTGATGGCTGTAAATAACGTCTCCATCACCATGTTCGATCTTTGCAATCACGTAAGGCTCCGCATGTATGCCGCTGGCCATCATCCGGTAAGCGTTTGCAAGCTCCAGCAAGGTGACTTCGGATGCGCCAAGGGCCGTCGTTTCATAGTGGTGCAATACGGTGCGGATCCCAACGTCTCGGGCTGCATTCAAGACAGAATCGATTCCGATCTGTTGAATGACCCAAATGGCGACTGCGTTTCTCGACTCCGCCAGCGCCCGGCGGGCTGGGATCATGCCTTCAAATTTATTATCAAAATTGGAGATCCACTTCGGAGGAAGGTCTCCCGACGTCACCACCGAGATGGGTTCGTCGGGCACGGGAGTATCGAGATCCAGGGCACCTTGACGGAATGCCGCCAGATAAACAATCGGTTTCATGGCCGAGCCTGGCTGGCGTATAGACTGCGTTACCCGGTTATAGTCGCTGTAAATGGTGTTGTGGCCTTTATACGTGCGCCGCCCACCCGCCTCGGCCAGGATGGCAGAGTCACTGTTCCGCAGAACAACCACGGAGCCCTGAATCAGCCCGGCATTCAGAGGATGACGGCTTTCATAAAGCTTCAAGCCGTTTTCGAGTGCTGCGTTAGCGAAGCGCTGGATCCGATCGTCGATCGTTGAATAAACCTGGATGTGGCCCTCCAGCAGTTGGTTGATTCCGATATCGGAGGCGGGGGTGGCGTCGAGTCGTTTAAGCTCATCGAGAACATTCCCCACCGCTGCGGGCGCTTCGATCAAGCCATTACTATGCGCCGCCAAACGAATTGGAGCTTGCTGGCAGCGACCAGCCGTCTGTGCGGAAAGAAAATGGTTCTTCACCATGAGGGCCAATATCTGATTTCGTCTGCGGAGTGGTTTTTGATTGTCTGCCAAAGTGGGGGCATATTCGCCCGGCGACTTGGTGATGCCTGCCAGAAGTGCCGCCTTGTCAGCGTCATTTGCAGTGAGCGCTGTTACCGACATGCCAAAGTAATACTGTGAGGCCGCTGCGAAGCCGTAGCGGCCATTCCCCAAGTAGATAAAGCTGGCGTAACGCGCGAGTAGTTCTTCTTTGGCCCTGCGCTTGGTTCCGTAGCGCCTCTGCATCTCTACCTCAATCCACAAGGAGAGACGCATTTCCTCTACTTTCAGCAAGAATCTGTTGGCGCTCGGCACACCGATAACGAAGGCGAGAACGTGCGAGAGAAGACCCTGGTGTTGAAGTGTATTGCTGTTTTTCGTGCTTGTAAGTCTTTGCAGGAAGTAACCGCGCACAAGCTGTTGAGTAATCGTCGAGCCACCTTGTGGAAACACCGGTGCGCGCTCCGCGGCATTCTCGCCGTTTGAGCCCCCGGCGCGGGCGATCAAGGCGCGGAGGTTCGTCTTGCCGAGCAATCGGGGAAAGACGGAATAATCCACTCCCGCGTGTGAGAAAAAATTCTCATCCTCGGCCGAAAGGATCGCCTGCCGGAGGACGTCAGGAATGTTCTTATATTGAATGATTTCCCGGCGTTCCCTTCCTAATTCGATGAGGACGTGGCCATTCGCATCGTAGATGTGACCCATGGTAGGAGGCTCGAAGCGAATGAACGCGTCTAGATCGGGCAAATTTGTTCGATTGTAGCTGATGTAAGTAATTCCGCACAGGATAAGCCCAAGTGGGACGGCAGCTAGCAGAGACGCGATGCGAAGCAAGCGGCTCGTCTTGTAGACCCTCCATAGGCCGGAGAATAATCTGTGAGGGGTCCAACGGAACCGTAGAAAAAGTAGCTGAGTTTTGAGCATGTCAACTGCTTACAGCCGGAGCGCGGGGTGTCCTGATTCTTGATCCCGCACTTCGCGCCTTCCCGGTACTTTCTCGTCTGAAGCCAGCAGCCTCTCATAGCGAGGGTTTGGATTCTGTTCGATATAGGTCACATCCGTGTCATCAGTTATCCGCGCGGCTCAGTATAGGTTCGGGCTTTGTCAGATTTCGGGACAAATGGAAAAGGCACTTAATTGGGAGAAATTCTTGTTTTCACAGATGTGCTGTACGGAACATACATCGCGGCGCCAGGGGTACATAATTACAGTAGCGGGATTCTGAATCTAGGCATCGCGGGCGTGGAGCACTACTTCAATGCACCATATAGATCGCCACATCAGTTCACTATTCTTGGCTGCTGCCTTTGCTGCACCAACTGCAATCATGGCCTATCCCAGACCTCAGGGCAGCAGCGTCCAGGTGCGAGTCTGCGATGGCCGCTGGGCCAAGAGCACTGGGAGGCATGCGCAGGTTAACCATTAAGATCTGCTGGAGGTGCAGTGTTGCAATCCCTAAGGAACTTGGTCTCGCCGTTCCACATATCTTTACCGCTCTTGATATCCCGGACTCTGTTCGTTCTCCTTTGCGCTGCGGCGCCGGGAATCGTCGCCAGCCAAAATTCTCCGCCCAGCGATAAACAGGAGGGCGCGGTCCAGGCGCAGATGCGCAACGTCGCGTATCACTTCTCGGACACCGTGGTAGTGGAAATAAAATCGCTGGACGGTGAGCTCGTGCCCCTCGGCAAAAACGAATTCCCCGTCTTTGACGACAAGGACTCGTTTGACTTGCGGATCAGCACGGCGGAGATCGCCATTGATTCGTCAAACTTGGCAAACCTGCTCAATTCTTATGTTTTCGCGCGTCCGCATTCGCCCTTAACACAGCTATCCATCATCGTTGGGAAGGGCCGCGTGAAAGTGAAGGGGAAGCTCCACGACAAGGGGGACATCCCAGTCGAAATGGAGGGGATTCTCATTCCCACCGCTGACGGAAAACTTCGCCTGCACAGCGAGAAGATCAGGGCCATGCATCTCCCGGTAAAAGGTTTGATGGGTCTCTTCGGTATCGATTTAGGGGGGTGGATCAAGGAAGGCAAAGTTCCGGGTGTGCAGGCTCAAGAGGACGATCTGATCCTTGATCTTCAACAGATCCTGCCGCCTCCCCATCTTGAAGGCAAGGTGATCTCCGTACGAATTGAAGGCGAGAAAATCATTCAGGTTTTTGGCGGTTCAAATGTCAAGCCTGTGAAAAGTATTCGCGCCGGAAATTACATGGTTTACAAGAACAATCGTCTCCGCTTCGGCAAGTTGGTTATGAACGATGCGGACTTGATCCTCATCGACATGACTCCAAATGATCCACTCGATTTCTTCCTGGATCATTACAAAGAACAGCTTTCGGCGGGCTATGCAAAAATTACACTGGACTCCGGCTTGCGCGTGTATCTAAAAGACTATAACAAGCTTCATCCCGCAAAAGCGTCTCCCGGCAACCACAAAACGAAGTGAAGTTGAAGGGCGGAACATCACGGCTGGTGGTGCGGCCGAGGTCGTTATGTCGTCAGGTATCGCCGGAGCGGTTTTCAGTGTCGAAAGGTCGGATCCAGCAAGATTATGCCTCGGCAGGCGCTTGAGGTCAGAACCTGGAGATTTGAAGCTTGAGAACGGCTACACCTGCAAGCAGGCCGTGAAGAAGTAGAGCTGTCTCCGTGTCGCAGCAATCGAACCTGGCCGGCAGGGAAGAGCCACCGCTATCTGCTCACAGAATATGGGCCGTCCGCCGCAGGGCGATAGTCGGAGTAAGTGAGAATTCTGTCCATGTCGAGGGTCTTCAGGAAGAGGATTCTGGCGCTTGCCCGTACTTCGACGCGTTTCGGCATCCAGACCGCGTCACCGACACAAGTCTGCTCCAAGATGATGTGCGAGCCGCGCAGCACGCGGGCCACGAATAGACCCATCGAGAACGACTGCGTTACCTCGCCGTCGACCTTAATCCAGCCGAAGTCCTGCTTGTCGACCCAAAGCTTGCCTCCCACCCTGGAGAACATCTTGCCGTACTTGCCGTGCGCGTGATAGCCCGGGTGCGGCGCGGCCTGAAGCACGTAGGCCAGCCTGCCGCCGACCATCTCTTCACCGATGAGATGGAAGTCGAAGGCCTCCAGCACGTCCCGGAGGAAAGACCTGTTTTCCTGGTCCTTGCTGAGACGCGCAGTCTTTTCCGCCGGCGTTTCGCGCTTCAGCTTTTCCAGATCCGCATCGCGTTTCCTCTGTTCCTTGGCCGATGGAAGCTGCCCGTTGTGCTCGATGAGCTCCTCGAAGCGAGCGCCGTCGACAAGAATCATTCTGGTGACTTCGACATTTTCTGATTTCACCTGCCCGAGCGAGTCCAGGCGCCGATCCTCATCACGCTCCATGTACGTGTAATGCTCACGCGCCTGCCAACTGCGCTCGGTGGCCGCGATCGACAGGCCCACGATCTGACGGGCGTCCAGGACGTTTGCATTATTCTGAGGTTTGTCCGGCCCGGCACTTTGAGCGAAGAGTGCGGTTGAAGCCGCGGCCATGACCAAGAGCATTTCCATCCGGGATTTAGCCAGGATTCCCATCTTTGACTCGAGGACGGCGAAGCCGAAGACCCCGCAAAATCACAATCCATGAAGAGGCTAACGCGTCGAGAGTTGAGAGTCTGTGCCAAAAGGAACAAATCCACTTGTGTGCGTATTAGAACAGACAGACGAACCTCGACCTGGGTAGAGTTATTTGGTTAGCGGCAATCTTGCCCCTCTCAGGGCAAGGTCCGGTCCCACGTTCTCAGAGATAGCGAAGGAGAACCGGAGGCGGGCAGAGTCCGCTCTTTCGCTTCAGTGGTGAAGGACAGAAGTAGAGAGAAGAGAAATCCGGTGACGCACAAAGGGTTCATTTTGCTGGTCGGGATGTTTCTGGGCAGCCGCGTGCCGGCGATTGCGCAAACACCCGCGCCACAGATCGTTCTAGCGCAAGAACGCGCTGTGCCAACTATGACGATGCTCCGGGCGGTATCGACCGCTTTGCCGACCGCTTCCTTCCTGCTGTCCCAGGACCCCGGAAAATCCCCTGCCCCTTTCAGTCTCGTGTTCGCTGGAGCCTACGAGCGCGACCACAGCCTGGAGTACCTTCCCCCGACGGAAAAGGTTAAGACTTTGTTATTCACGCAGTCCAGCCTGCCGCTCGTCCAACTTTGGGACAAACGGCTGCAACTGGACGCCTTTCAGAGCACGCTTAGCATTCAGAACGTGCAGTTTGGTCCCTTAGGCTATGGTGGTACGCAGGGCCTTCGTTCCCCGCGACAAAGCTATCCGGGCGGCCTGGGTTCGGTCCGTCTCTCCGGTTTCAGCCTGAGCTTTCACTTTGGCCGGGACGCCCGGACAGGACGCCCGCCCCAGGTATGGCGGCGTATGACGCGGATTGTTGGGAACGTTCTAAATTAGACTGTATTGCTTCGGTCTCGATGTCATCATGGATGTTCGATGAAGAAGAAAGCCAAGAAAGAATCCGGCGAAGCGACACGTGCCAGCGTCAAGAGAGAAATGGCGAAGCCGCGGATGGCAAAGTCCGCACGCGAAGGGGAAATAAATCTGGCCGCTGCGCGAATCGCTCCGGGTAAGCTCTGAAAGAACAAGCTGCAGTCGCATCCGCTCCCTCTTCTGCGACGTGCAAGGTAGTCTGCGCATTGCTCCGGCGATGGAGGCAGCATCGAGAGACCGTTGTTGGAACATGGGGGAGACTGCTAGAAAACACCGATTTCGCCTGAAGAGATACGAAAATGCCAGATGAAGAGTGGATCAAGACACTTGCAGACGGCAGAAACGTGAAGTTCATCTACCAAGAACTGCCGGCGGATGGGGCATTTATCACCGCGCAGCTTGAAGGTAATGAGGTCGTCTATTCGGTCGTATTGACCAAGGCAAGAAACCCGCTCAGTCGTGAAGATGTGGAAAGCCATTTCCGGAGCGAGTTTTCGAAGAAGTAATAACACTCAATTGGGGACACCGGCAATGGAGGTTGGCGTGTTTGAGCAGGTTCGGGGTGTCGAGGAAATCGCGACCCCATTCAGTGCTGTTTCGTCAGCACATTGTCTCAATGCGAAAAGACCATGTGCCAGTTTCCGGTGCGGAAGTACAGCTCCAAATCACTCGCACTCGCCATTCATCTAGCGGCCATTACGGCTGCTCAGGGTAGGCACAGCATGAATCGACACCTCAATCTTCAAAGGGTCGTATTGCTTGGATTTGTCCTATCACTGGCGGGAGTCCTGTTCGCACAGCGCCTGCCCGATAAGAAATTGCTCGTCAATGGGAAAACTACGGGCGCAGCAGTTTTGCAGGTCGATGGCCGTTTCTATGTAGATATCGAAACTCTAGCTCAGATCACCAACGGATCGGTCACAGTCGAGGCGAATCAGATCGTATTGACAATACCCAGCTCGAACTCTGATGCCACATCCCCGCAAACCACAGAGGGGCTGTCAAAGGACTTTGCGAGCGCAGCTATCGCCGCCTTGGCGGAATTGAAGGAGTGGAAGGGGGCACTGGGAACAATGGTTACTTTTGGATTGACTGTTGACGGGACGTGGGCACAAATCTATCACGACAGGGTACAGACCAGCCTCGCGCAAGCAGCCGTAGCGGCGTCAACCAACTCAGACCGCAATGCTCTTCAGCTGCTCAACAATCAGTTTGCCAACCTGGCAAAATGGGCCAGCGTTGTTGTTGCAGAACGCCAAGCTCTCAATGGGGCCAGGACGATGGATCCGAACGCCCTGCAGAATGATCCAGTACTGGCAAAATTCTCGACCTGCGGCAAGTTTCTGAGTACCATGCTCATCAGCCGTATTTTTGTCGACAATTCGAGTTGTGACTAGCCGCTGCACTCCGCAACTTTTCGCGCTAGACCCGCCAAATCGAGAAATGCTGCGTTCGTTCCCCAGTTCCGAAAGCTGCTCTCCAAGCTCCGGTCAGGCTCAGGAATGGGAGAGCGATCGCGGCGACAATTAAGCAAAGCAAGGGACAGTTGTCTGATAGCTGTGGCTGTATGTGCCTGAATCCGGCAGACATATCGGGTCACACGGACATTCGATCCGGTCGCTCCAGGCCCGCTTCCACCTTGCTAAGGAGATTCCTCCCAGAACTGTACGAATGAGAATAGTCCACTATCTTGATAGTTTTGGGTCGCGATGGTGTTCAAAATTGTACAGACGGCAAAATCCAGGAGTCCGTATATTCCCGGTATCACGGGTAGAAGCGAGGAACGCTTTGTCACTGAGTGAAGAGGAGAAGCCAATGCGTAAACTGACGGTTAGCACAATTTGGATCTCGGCGTTCCTGCTGGCCTTCCTTGTGGCCGGATGCAGCGACCCGGACGCGAATCCGAATGCGGGGAACCCCGGCGCCCCCCTAACCCCGCCTGCGGTGTTGGCACCGTCCGTGCTTCCGCCCAGCGGCTCTTCAGGCATTTGCCCCAACGCCGTTGTCACCGCGATATTCAGCAAAGCGATGAACCCTGCGACGATCAACACCTCTACCTTTACTTTGGCCGCGCCAAGCGGGAGCGTGACTGGGCACGTTACCTACGACACGCTGAGCAATACTGCCACCTTTACACCTGTGTCCCCAGGCCTTGCGTTGAGTACGACTTATACCGCCACGATCACCACCGGGGCGCAAGACCAATTCGGCAATGGGCTGTTGGCTAATTTCACGTGGAGCTTCACGACCGCTGCCTCGGCGTGTTCGACGGGTGTGCCGTTGCTAACGGCAGGAAATTTCAAAGTCCTGGCTGGTTCCACGGTGACCAACACCGGCCCCACCACTATTACGGGCGGAAATCTTGGACTTAGTCCGGGAACCTCGGTCACGGGATTCCCGCCGGGAACGCTCATCGCGCCTGCAGTTATGCACGTGACCGATCCCACCGCGGCGCAGGCCCAGCTCGATTTGACCGCGGCCTATAATTTCGCCGCCGGTATCGTCTTACCTGCACCTCAAGTTCTGGCCGGAGATCTGGGGGGCCTGACACTTACAGCGGGCACGTACAAAACCTCGAGCTCGACAGGGATAACGGCAGGTACTCTCACCCTGACGGGAAGTGCCAGCGATGTCTTTGTCTTCCAGATCGGTTCCACACTGACCACTGGATCCGGCACCCAGGTGGTTCTTTCGGGCAGCGTTGTGGCGAGCAACGTGTTCTGGCAAGTAGGAACCTCAGCCACCTTGGGAACGAACTCAACTTTCGCGGGCACGATTATGGCCCTTGATTCAATCACGTTGAATACCGGCGCAAGCCTACAAGGCAGGGCGCTGGCACGAAATGCCGCGGTCACCATGGACACCAATACGATCACTGATCCGTAAGCTGAGGCATCCGGGAGTGGGATCATCTATCCAACTCGCGTGCCGCAAAAGAAGTTTGAGCCATCAAGTTCGGAGGGAGATTCGCATGTCATCTCAATCAAAGAGCCATCCGGGTCGGGGCTTAACAATGTTGCTGGCAATGGTTGCTGTGCTGTGTATGTTTGCCACCCGCGCCGCAGCTCAGGACCGGCCTGCTCCCAAGTGGGAGCTTTACGGCGGATACTCCTTCTTTTATCCCGGCGCGGACGTACACGGCCAACTTCCAGGAGCATTGCTCCCGTTGAGCAGCCGCCTGGAAGCGAATCCGCGAGGCGCTGGCGCCAGCGTCACCTATGATTTCAACCGCTGGCTGGGACTCACTCTCGATACCAGCGCCCATTGGGGCAGCGGTGAAATCGGGGTAGCCAACAGAATTGACGACGCCGCTTTCTACAACCTCTCACTAGGCCCGAAGATTACGTTCCGCAGCAAGCATTTTTCCCCATTCCTTGAGGTGTTAGTAGGTGACAATCGTCTTACGCCTGATGCCTTCCACCGTATCGACAAATTAGGATTCATGTTCGGCGGCGGTCTTGATATCAACCTGTCCAGGCACGTCGCTCTACGACTGATCAGGGCCGACTATGTAATGTCGAGTTACCGGTATGCTCCTCCGGCTGTGCCGACTACTGACATCCGAGGCCTGAGAGCACAGGTTGGCCTCAATTTTATGTTTGGTGGCGGAGCGCCTCCAGTGCCACCCAGCGCAGTCTGCTCGGTGCAGCCGACCGAAGTCTTTGCCGGCGAGCCTGAGACCGCGACTGCCGCTGGATCGAATTTCAGTCCCAAGCGTACGGTCAAGTACAGCTGGAATGGCACGGGTGTGAAAGTTGCGGGGAGCGAAGCCTCCACGCAGATCGACACCACAGGGCTGCAACCCGGCTCGTACGAAGTCACTGCCAACTTGAGTGATGGCAGGAAAAATGGTGTTGCATCCTGCAGTGCGAGGTTTACCGTGAAGGTGCCCCGTCCACCTGTGATTTCATGCGCGGCAGATCCGGCGAGCGTGCAAACGGATGGGACCTCAACCATCCACTCGAACGCCAGCAGCCCGGATGGCCGCCGGCTCACTTACAGCTACAGCGCAAGCGCCGGTGAGATCTCCGGTAACGGTGACACCGCCACGTTGAATACGCGGGGCGCACAACCGGGCCGTATCACGGTCACTTGCAGCGTGGGCGATGACCGCATTCCGCCGCTCACGGCCTCGTCCACGACCATGGTGAACGTGGAAGCTCCGCCGCCTCCCGCTCCTGCCCCTGAGATCAAGCAGTTGGAAGCCAAGCTTGCCCTCCATAGCATCTACTTTCAAACCGCTCGGCCCACGGCCGAGAATCCCGAGGGCGGCCTGGTCGACAGTCAGGCAGAGATCCTGAAAACTTTGGCGGCGGATTTCACGAATTATCTGAAATACATGCCTGATGCTCACTTGATCCTCGGTGGCCACGCAGATCCCCGCGGCTCGGAGGAATACAACAAGGGCCTCACGCAGCGGCGCGTGGATCGCACCAAGAACTTCCTGGTGCAAAACGGCGTACCTGAGGACCACATTGACACGCGGTCGTTCGGCAAAGAGGACCAACTGACTGCCGACCAGATAAAGGACCTGATAGCGCAAAATCCGGACTTGAACCCGGCCGACAGGCAACAAATGCTGAATAATCTGCAGGTGATGGTCCTGGCCAACAATCGGCGCGTTGACGTCACCTTGAGTACCACGGGACAAGAATCCACTCGCCTGTACCCGTTCAACGCGAAAGATTACTTGGCGCTGATCAGCATCAAGGGCGGAGAAAAGAAGCCACCACTCAAGAAAAAGCCTAGAAGGTAGCGGCGGAACGCGGCCTTCATATTGACAAGGCATTTAGCCCCTTAGGAGCGAATACTCGGGGGCACGGACGCGGCAGGCGAAACCTTGAGCGTCGCGAGCTCACTCGCAGAGAGCGGGCTCTCGCGGAATTCCGCGACAAACTCCTTACAAGCGTTTTCTATTGGAGCCGCGCTAGGTCCTGCGCCTGCTTTGCCGCACCGATAGCACTCCTCAAACCGATGGTTCGCCGCTTCCGAGGCGCAGGCTCAGGTTGCCTTCTTCAGTGTTTGGCCACCCCATGGCGTTCGTTTGAGAATTCAGAAATGTGTGTGATCCGCCTATAGGTCAAATCCAGAAGGTCGATACGTAGCAATTCTATCGCTGCTCGAAGCGTTAGTCGTGCAGGACGACGCTTAGAAGGGACTTGTTGATTTGCAGCTCTCGCAACATGCCGCCGTACTCGATGAAGCCCAGTGTTCTGAATTTGTTCATGAAGAAATTGACCCGGGCGCGCGTCGTACCAATCATCTCCGCCAGCATCTCTTGCGATACTTTGGGGAGTACTCCGTGGGGCTTGTCTTCTTTACCGTAACGGGCAAGCAATAGAAGAGTGCGCGCCAACCGTTTCTCGCTGGAGTTGAAGAGGTGGTCTACCAGGTCCTCCTCGACTCGAATGTTTCGCGCCAGCATATAAGCGATGAAGCGGTCGGAAAAAGCATGTTCAGCGCGGAGGGCGCGAATCATCTCGTTTTTCTCAATGACGAGCACGGTGGTAGGTGCAACCGTGGTCGCAGTCGCCATGCAAACGGACTGGCCCGCAAGGCATCCTTCACCAAAGAAATCGCCCGGTCCGAAAATCGCCACAACGGCTTCTTTGCCGGTCTCATTGACCACAGTAAGCTTCACACTCCCTTCCTGAATGTACAGGACGTTCTTCGCGGGATCGCCCTGCGCAAAGACGGCTTCTTTTCCTCGAAACTTGACAACCTTTCTCCCCATGCCGGCCGAGTCGAGAAACAATTTCACATCGAAATCAGGTTTTCTCGAATTCGCTTTTTGGGGGAAGCGAGGGACCCCGACGGATACACGTCGAGTTGGGGAAGACATGATTAAACCCGAACTCGGCCCAACGGTGGAGGCATTTGATTTCGTTCTCATCGCTCTGTTCTCCGACCCCCGTAGGCAAGGTACACTCGTACAACTTGCACGATAGTGTGCTGCAAATGGAATAAGCGAGGTATCGGGGATGCTGCTAATAATGAAGGGCTTTGTCCGGGAAAACCCTGACAAGAGGGCGCAGGTGCCCTACATATCGGGGCCGCGAGGCGGCCTGAAGCAAAATTCCTACCGAGCCGAGCGGCCCGGCTCACTCTCCAGCGTTTCTGGGGTCAATAGACCCATTTGCACGGCAAAACGAATCACATCACTGCGCGTCCGAAGTCCGAGCTTCTCAGCAAAACGTGAACGATACGTCTCCACAGTTTTCACGCCCACAAAAATCCGTTTGGCTATTTGTGCACTGGTGTAACCCCGCGCCACGAGTTCGAGCACCTGCAGCTCACGGTCGCTAAGGATGTTTACCGGCCGTGTGGGACCAGCTCTTGTACCTCTCTTCGCCAGCACGTCCTGGACAAGGACGTCGGCCAGGCTCGGGTCCACGTAGGTCCCTCCGCGATGCACTGCTCGTATGGCTACCAGCAGCTCCGCATCCACGGTCCGTTTCAACAGGTAACCAGAGGCGCCGGCGGCCAATACCGATCGCAAGTAGGCAGGGTCATCGTGCATCGTGAGGACGAGCACCCGGGTCTTGCGGCAGTGTCGCGCTATCTCCTGAAGCGCCTTCATGCCCCCGACCCCAGGCATGGTGAGGTCTAGCAAGGCCACATCCGGTCTCGTTTCCCGCGCCGCTTGAACCGCCTTCTCTCCATCGGGAGCTTCCGAGACAACTTCCATATCGGCCTGGGCATTGAGCAGCAATCTCAGTCCTGCACGGAGAATTGCGTGATCATCCGCGATCAGGACCCTGATCTTGTGCGCTTGCGCCGGCACTTTAAAGTACCCTCCGCCCCCCGAGGACTGAAGGTCCTAGTCGTGAAGTGGTATTTGCACCAGAACCCTGGTCCCCTTGCCCTGGGAGGTAAAACTGACCGTTCCGCCCAACATGGCTGCTCTCTCTCGCATACCCTGAATCCCTAGGCGGTGCGAGGAGACAGCCACGGCCTTAGCGTCAAAGCCACATCCGTCATCTATTACTGCTACCTTCAGGGCCGTGGCCGAACGCGTGAATCTGATGCTGACATTCTTGGCTCCCGAATGTCTGGCTACGTTGGTCAGGGCTTCCTGGAGAATGCGATACAAACTGATCTGGACTGCTAGCGGCAGGTTGCCGGAGCCAATTCCACTCGGTGTGAGATGGACGGCTATCTTGTGGGTCTCTCGATACTCGGCAACGTATCGGCTCAGGGCAAAACCCAGGCCATGGTCCTCCAGCACCATTGGGTGAAGCCCGCGGGCGAGCCGTCCGATCTCTTCCATCGCCCGGGCAGTGATTTCCCGCAGCCGCCGCCCCTGGGCCTTAACATATGCGAGGTTCCGGGAGTGGGAGTGTTCCAGAGCACGCAGGCCGACCAAGAGAGACGTGAGCAACTGGCCGGTTTCGTCATGCAATTCGCGCGCAACCCGGCGCCTTTCCTCCTCTTGAGCCGAAAGCACACGTTCCAGGAGAAGCCGGCGTGTCGCTTCGGCTTGTTTGATTTCTTCGACCTGCTTGCGTTTTTGCTCGCTCAGATCGGTTATCACCATGCCCAGGGCCTGGCCCTTGTATTTCCGAAACCGGTTCAGAGACAAATGGACCGGAACCAGACTTCCATCTCTACAACGCAGGTCGAATTCGCCTTTGGTGACCCCTTTCTGAGCCTCCGCTAGGAAAGCCTCAAATCTGTCCCGCTCTGTTTCCTCGATGAGCGACTCAACCGCCATCCCGACAACCTTTCCTGGTGGCCTGCGAATCAGTTCTGCAAACCTGCGGTTGCAGTAGAGTACAGCACCATCTCGGGAAAGAGTCGCCGCGCCTTCGCCCATGGCCTCCACCAGCATGCGGTAAGCGGGTTCTCCACCCTTCAGAGTAACCACTTGCGGTCCGCGACGGCCGGAAACCATGAAAGCATCCACTTCGCCGGACTGTATGGCGCTCACGGTTTCCTGCACAGTTTTCAGCCGAGCGAGGAGCGTTTTTCGCTGATCCCGTGGCGTGGATGACGGCAGTTTGCGCTTCTTAGACATCTGCTATTGGAGCCCTTACTTCAGCGCACCGGTTGAAGATCCAACCCCACAACGACACTTTCGGTCTTTGAGAGGTTCCCAATGATCTTTTTGACCGGCGGCGGGAGCTTTCTCACCAGGGTCGGAATGGCGATGATCTGATCGCCCTTGGCCAGTTGCGGCTTCTCCAGCAAGTCCACGACTTCGATACGGTACTTGCCCCGCAGCGTGTCCTCACAAATCCTCTTGAGGTTGGCGATCGCAGCAACCGAATTAGGGGTTTGGCCCGCGATGTAAAGGCGCAATCGCCAAAAGTCACTACCGGCACTTTTGGCGGGGGGGCGCTTCCTTCCTGAACTCTTCTTCATGTCGGTCCTCGGTGTCTGGCCCAGATGGGCCAAACTTGCTACTTGGCTGACGCGACTGCGCTTGGGCCGGCGACCGTCGTGGCCGGCGTATGATCCGTCACCACGATGCCCAATTCGATGCCTCTCTTACTCACGATCAGCTCACGAGGTTCGCGTGAATGTGCCATCCCGCGAGACTTCAGAAGGTAAAGCTCGCGTCTCGGTCGTCCATTTGGTGCAGTGTCCCGCAGCACAATCCAGGTGTCCATGAGAGAGGAGACGGCCGCCGCAGTTCTCTCCTGGGGGTCTCCTGCGAATGTGAGATTCGTGAACATCGACGTGATCTGTTCCATCTTCAAGAAATCGACCAAGCGCATGAGCATCGATTTAACGCCGTAAATGCCCGAGGCCGAAACCAGGTTTGTGATCGGGTCGATTACCACCACGCTGGGCCGCAGTTGCTTGATCAGTTTGTGAACACAGGCCAGGTGTCCTTCCAGGCCGGTGCTGGTCGGCCGCATGGCGTGGAAGTGCAATAAGCGCTTCTTTATCCACGGCTCGAGGTCGACGCCAACGGAGCGCATGTTACGGAGAATCTGGCTGGGTGACTCTTCAAATGCGAAATACAGGCAATCTTCGCCACGGGCGCAGGCGGCGCTGGTGAAGTTCGCCGCCACGCTGGACTTCCCGGTTCCCGCTGTGCCGGACACCAGCACACTGCTTCCACGGAAGAACCCCTTACCTTCCATCATCTCGTCCAAAGCGGGAATTCCCGTTGAAATGCGGTCCGTGGGAGCTTTGTGAGTAAGTACGAGAGAGGTGATGGGCACCACCGAGATACCCTCTTCATCGATCAGGAACGGATATTCATCGGTGCCGTGGGAAGTGCCCCGGTACTTGACGACTCGCAGCCGCCGGGTGGAAATCTGTTCCGTAACCCGATGGTCCAGCGCGATCACGCAATCGGCGATGTATTCCTCCAGTCCGTGGCGCGTTAACGTGCGGGTTCCGGCTTCCCCGGTAACGATCGCGGTAAGCTTGCGGTCCTCCAGCCAACGGAACAGCCGGCGGAGTTCCGCTCGCAGTATCGCGGAGTCAGCTAATCCGGCAAAAAGCGCCTCGATGCTGTCCAGGACAACGCGCTTTGCTCTGATCGCTTTGACCGCGTGGGCCAGACGGATGAAGAGGCCCTCGAGGTTGTATTCTCCCGTCTCGGCAATCTGGTCTCGCTCAATGGAAACGTGGTCCACCAACAACTTCTTGCGTTTGGTAAGCGCAGGCAGATCAAAACCCAACGATGCGACGTTGGCCGTCAGCTTCTTCTCGGTTTCTTCGAAATCCATGCATACGCCAGGCTCGCCGTATCGAACAGCGCCGTGCACCAGGAATTCCATGGCGAGTAAGCTTTTGCCACATCCTGCGCTGCCACACACCAGCGTGACACGGCCCTTCGGCAGGCCTCCGCCTGTGACTTCATCCAGCCCTTGAATTCCAGTCGGGGCCTTGGCGAGCGAGGTACGGACGACTTTCGGCTTGGCGCGCGGCATAGCGAGGCTCCTGAAACCAAGTTCCTTTGGCTTGGGTGTCAAACAGATTTCGCATTCTAGCATAACGGGTTCCTGATGGTGGCCTATGCCGCGCAGTTCCCCGCGAAAGTAGAGAAACTGGTGGCGTTGGACGCCCTCCTCCCGGGCGTGGGCGAGTGGGAGGCCGTAGACAACAACCCGGGGTTCTGGCATTTCCGCTTCAACGGGCCGACCCCCGAAGCCTTAGAGCAAGGACGCGAGTGCATCTACTTCGAACACTTCTGGAACAACTTTGCCGCGGGCAAGACGCGCTCGATTCCTGAAGCGTACCTCCTGAGTCCCGTAGCATTGAGGAATATGCCATCGCTGCCGAACGCCGCCCGTGGCGCCGCCAAGCTGACACTTGAGCTCGCGGGCAGTAGGTATTCATACGGCGGCGTTGGGAATCTGAGACCGGTCGGCGGCATTTTATTCTTTCCCTGACTGGAAATACATTCCTGAGCAACGCTCTCATGGGATAATGCCGCGGTTGCTGGAGGGGCCGCGGATGGGAAGACAAGCAACGTCTTTCGAGGGCTTCTGGGATCGGCCGCTGCAGGACCTGTTCCAACTACTGCAGGCAACTCCGGCAGGGCTGACGACCGAAGAGGCCAGCCGGCGATTGCGTCTCTACGGCCCAAACAGCCTGGTGCGGGAGTCCCGGTTCGCTGCTCTGTTCAGTTTTTTCCGTTTTTTCGCTAATCCCCTCGTCATCATCCTTGTGGTTGCCAGCGGCGTATCTCTTGCACTCGGAGAGCACGTCGGCGGGCTGATCATCATCGCGATCGTACTGTTCAGCGTGCTCCTGAATTTCTTCATGGAATTCCAGGCTCGACACGCGGTGGAGGAGATTCGGAAGCAGATTGCCACAACAGCGGCGGTGCTGCGGGATGGACGAGAACAGGAGCTGCCGATCGCCGAGCTAGTTCCGGGAGATATCGTCCGGCTCAAGGCAGGAGACCTTGTGCCGGCGGACGGCCGTTTAGTGGACGTAAAGGACCTGCACGTGCGCGAATCCGTGCTCACGGGGGAGTCTTTGCCGGTCGAGAAGACCGTGGCTGACCTTCCAAAGGAGAAGCACGGCGTCGCGGACGCGAGCAACAGCGTTTTCCTGGGCACTGCCGTTCAGACCGGGATCGGTACCGCGGTGATCGTCTGCACGGGGAAAGATACCGCCTGCGGTGAGATTGCGCATCGTCTGGCGATGCGGCCGCCGGAGACGGAGTTCGGCCGAGGCGTACGCCACTTCGGAATGATGCTCACCTGGGTGACCATGTTGCTCGTCCTGTTCGTCCTGCTGGTGAACATCATTTTCCATCGTCCGCTGCTGGAGTCTTTTCTCTTCTCGGTCGCGCTGGCCGTCGGGATGACACCTGAAATGATGCCCATGATCATCACAGTGACGCTGGCCCAGGGCGCGAAGCGGATGAGGAGGAAGAAGGTTCTGGTAAAACAACTTGCGGCAATCGAAGATTTCGGCAGCGTGGATATTCTCTGTACCGACAAGACGGGCACACTCACCGAAGGGGAGATCGTGCTTGACCGGCGCGTGGATTTCCAAGGTAAGGATAACGAGAACGTCCTGCAGCTCATTTACCTGAACAGCCGCTTTGAGGCGGGCATCAAGAGCCCTCTGGACGATGCGATTTTGAAACACGAGCCCCCTTCCATTGCGGGGTATGACAAGGTGGACGAGATCCCTTTCGACTTTAACCGCAAGCGCCTTTCCGTGGTGGTGCGAGAGGCTGACGACTACCTTCTCATCACCAAGGGCGAGGCTGAGGGTGTCTTTGCCGTCTGCGAGACGGTGACCATCGACGGCGTACCTCAGCCGCTCGACGATGGCCGACGGGCAGAGGCAGAAAGCACCCTTCAAAAGCTGAGTGCGGACGGGTATCGCGTTCTTGGGGTGGCCGTGCGGAAAGTGGAAAAACAGGATGCGTACGCCGTGGCGGCCGAACGCGCTATGACGCTGGTCGGGTTCGCGGCATTCCTTGACCCGCCGAAGGAGGGGGTTCTTTCCGTCCTGGAGGCGCTGAAACAGGATGGCATTTCTGTAGTCGTCATGACGGGCGACAACCAATACGTGACGCAGAAAGTAGCCCACGACGTAGGGCTGAGCGCAGACCGCATTGTCGTCGGGAACCAGATCGATTCGATGGACGATGCCGCGGTGGCCTACCAAGCGGAGAACGGCGCCATCTTCGCCCGCGTATCCCCCGAACAGAAGAATCGGGTAATCCTCGCTCTCAAGGCGCGCGGACACGTCGTTGGCTACATGGGTGATGGAATCAACGATGCTCCGTCGCTGCACACTGCGGATGTTGGGATTTCAGTCATGAATGGAGTGAACGTTGCCAAGGACGCCGCCAAGATCATCCTGCTGGAAAAGGATCTTGCGGTCGTGAACGATGGGGTGCTCGAGGGGCGGCGCTCCTTTGCCAACATCATGAAGTACATCATCATGGGCACGAGCTCGAATTTCGGCAATATGTTCAGCATGGCCGCGGCATCACTCTTCCTGCGGTTCCTGCCCATGCTCCCGGCGCAAATCCTGCTGAACAATCTTCTTTACGACGTCTCGCAGCTCGGCATCCCCAACGATAATGTTGATCCGGCCATGAAGCAGCGGCCCAAACGATGGCAGATTGGATTCATCCGGCAGTTCATGACCATCATCGGTCCGATCAGCTCAATTTATGATTTCCTCACGTTCGGGGTGCTGCTTTGGCTGTTCCACGCTGCCACGAACGAGTCGCTCTTCCATACCGGATGGTTCGTGGAGTCCCTGGCGACACAGACGCTCGTGGTATTTGTGATCCGGACGGCAGCCAACCCTCTCAAGAGCCGGCCCAGCCGGCCGCTGTTGGTAAGCGTGTTGGCCGTCGTTGCCGTCGCGATTGTGCTGCCGTACACCCCGCTCGGGAGCTTGCTGCAGTTTACGCCGCCGCCCGTATCGCTGCTGGGCGCGATTGCGCTTCTTGCGGTGACCTATCTCTTTCTCGTGCAGGCTGTTAAGTCCTGGTTCTATCGCAGACACGCGCTGCTTTGACGACACTGGTTGCCCATCTCCGAGGGATGACTTCCACGGCCTTACTCTTGGCGTAATACGGAAGCTATCCGGTGAAGTTCCCGCCTGTAAGACGATTCAAGCGATTCTGCGGCACGCAAACGTCAGCGCCACGCTCGCGTTTTACGTCGAGACTTCTGCTCAAGATTCGATCGCGGCAATGGCCAAGCTGGAACGCACTTTGGGCAACGATTGGGCAACGCCAAAACGTGCGGATACTCCTAACTGATAGAAAAGAGTGGCGCGCCTGGGGCGACTCGAACGCCCGACCTCTGGTTCCGGAGACCAGCGCCGGTAATCTATCTTGTTGATTCGTCTAGCTCAGTCTTGCATGCTGAGTGTTCGTTTTGCATGGTGTTCGGCAGGTTTCGGACCCTAATCGGACCCACGTTGTGGGGCCGCAAGATCGGTTGTTTGATCGCTTCGTTCCTCGGATAAGATCTTCCGTGGAGCTCATGGCAATGAACAGCCACATGCCTGGTCAGGACGATATTCAAGAGCGCCTGAAAACAACGCAAGAGGAATGCCAACGGCTTCGTGAAGAGAATGCGCGTCTCCGTGCGATGCTCGGGATTGATCAGTCGCCCGCCACTGAATCCGTTTCCCAATCGGTCCTGGTTCCAAAGCTCTCGTCCACCGGCACAAGCGGGGTTTCCACTCCAGAAAAGAAGATTGCGCTCTTTCGAAATCTGTTTCGTGGACGCGAAGACGTTTTCGCCATTCGATGGGAAGGAAAGAGCGGCAAATCTGGCTATTCACCGGCTTGCATCATGGATTGGCGTGCCATCCATATCGCGAGATCAGAGGAGCGAAAGAGGGTTGCCCGCAAAACCCGGATGCTCCAGCCACTGACGGATGACACGATTCGTAATCATCTGACTGGAAAGCACACGGTCGGCATTTACCCACTTCTGCCTGACGACACCTGCTGGTTTCTTGCAGTGGACTTCGACAAGAAGTCCTGGGTAATTGATGCAGCAGCGTTTGCCGCAACATGCAGGCGATTGGGGGTCCCCTTCGCAGTCGAGCGCTCGCGATCAGGGAATGGCGCGCATGTGTGGATATTCTTTGACCGTCCGGTGTCCGCTGCCGATGCGAGAAGGCTGGGATGTGCCTTATTGACACGCACCATGGAAAATAGGCATGAAATCGGCCTTGATTCATACGACCGCCTTTTCCCTAACCAGGACACCATACCCAAAGGCGGTTTCGGAACTTTGATTGCGTTGCCATTGCAAAAGCGTTCCCGAGAACAAGGCAACAGCGTGTTCTTGGATGAACTGTTTCAGCCTCATCCTGACCAGTGGAGGTTCTTAGAATCCGTTCAGAGAATGCCAATCGATCAGCTCGCTCGAATAACTCACTCGATAGCTCCCGAAGGGAATCCCATCGGAGTGCACCTCCATTTGCCTGATGAAGACGAGGGCGAAGCTCCTTGGCTCTGGCGCCCTTCCCGGAAACGGAAGGAAAGACAAATCACCGGTCCGCTGCCGCCGAATGTTCGTGTGGTGGTGAGCAATCTTATCTATATCGAGAAAGAGGGCCTGCCGTCCGGGATGGTAGATCGCCTAATTCGCATCGCTGCTTTTCAAAACCCTGAATTTTACAAAGCTCAAGCAATGCGGCTCTCGACCTATGGTAAGCCGCGGGTCATATCCTGCGGTGAAGTCTTCCCCGCGCACATCGGCCTCCCAAGAGGGTGCATGGAAGAGGTGGTCCGTGTTTTCAAGTCATATCACATCATTGTGGAAGTTCATGATGAACGAACCGCGGGGCGGCAAATCAATGTTTCTTTCCACGGTGAATTGCGGGCTGAACAACGAGACGCCATCGAGCGAGTGCTTGCTTATGACCAAGGCATACTCTGTGCGCCAACGGCGTTCGGAAAAACAGTGGTGGGGGCTTGCCTTATCGCCAAACGAGCGGTTAACGCCCTGATCCTCGTGCATCGGCGTCAATTGATGGACCAATGGCGCGAGCGATTAGCGGCGTGTCTGGCTTTGCCGATCGGGCACATCGGACAGTTCGGGGGAGGGAAAGCTAAGAGAACCGGTTTGATTGATGTTGCTGTAATCCAAAGCTTGCAGCGTAAAGGAGCAGTTGAAGATTTCGTCGCGGACTACGGCCACGTGATTGTGGATGAATGTCATCATCTGTCAGCAGTCACGTTTGAACGAGTCCTTCGCGAAGTCAAAGCAAAGTACGTTTTGGGATTGACGGCAACACCGACTCGAAAAGATGGGCATCAACCCATCATCTACATGCAATGTGGCCCGATACGTTTTTATCTCAGCGCGAAGAAGGCCGCCGAATCTTCACCACTCCAACATAAGGTTTTCCCAAGGATTACCAATTTCGGTTGGAATCGGCCTGAAAATGAGACGGCCATTCAAGATATTTATGCTGCCCTCATCGTTAGCCAAGAGAGGAACGACCTGATCGTCCGAGACCTTCAGCAGGCTTTGTCCAGCGGACGTTCACCACTTGTTCTGACAAGTCGGACTGGACATCTCGATTACTTGGCTGGACGCTTGAGTGGAGTTTGCCCGCACATTTTCATTTTGAAGGGTGGGATGGGCACCAAGCAAAGAAAGAAACTGGCTGAATCTCTCGCAGCCGTTCCTCGCGATGAACCGCGCGTGATCCTAGCAACCGGAAGTTACCTCGGCGAGGGATTTGACGACCCGCGTCTTGACACGCTTCTTCTTGCAATGCCGATTTCGTGGAAAGGTACGTTGCAACAATACGTAGGCCGCCTGCATCGCCTCCACGACAACAAGAGCGAAGTCCACGTCTACGACTATGCGGATGTGATGGTGCCTATGCTGGCTCGCATGTACAAGAAGCGGCTTGCAGGGTACTCTGCACTCGGCTATACGGTTGTCGAGGGTGCGCGCAGTTGATGCGGCGACTGCAACCTGAGCCCTATGATGAAGAGAGGAAGGCGCATCGCTGCAAGTTGTGAAGCTATAGGAATTTGGTTGTGGTGCCCGGAGGGATTCGGACCCACGACGCTCTGCTTAGAAATAGATCCAGATGTGGAGAGAAGACGTGATTTGACCAGACGGTAGTCAGAAGAGCATCGCAAGAGGTTCGCTGCCAAGTGGAGGGAGGAAGGTATCCAAAACACTCACTCCCCACGTCCAAAACCAGTCCATATGTTCCTTCTTCCTTCGAGCCCTGCTTCATCTCAAACGCTACAGGTCGTTGGAATGAATCAGGATAGAACCGTCCGCTTCTTTGCGCCCGGCAAGATATTTGCGGCGCGCTTCCCGTTCGATTGCAGCACGGTTCGCTCTAAACACCTCAAGCTTATCTCTACCATCTCCATGGAAATGGTCATCCAACGCCTCTCTGCTGATTTCGCAGCGCACACGGGTTTCTCCGTCCTGTCCCCAGAAGGCGACGACTTCGCGGTCAAAAACATATCCCTCTTCCGACGCCGGAAACCTCAGATCCTGTTCTTCGCGCAGGTTCACCTTCTCGGGAAACAATCCCGGCATCCAGCGTGCCGCCAGCGCTGCCGGGAAGACCAGGCGAACAGGCGCGCGCACGCTGTCGGCGGTCAGCACTCCCCGTTCCATCAGCGCCGAGACGATGCGGCGCGCATGGCGCTCGCCTGCGCCCACTGCGCCCGCTGCCTCCCCGCGCGGCAGTTCTCCGCGATAGAGCACGGCTTCGAGAATGCTGCCCGCTTTTGGCGGCAGAGTCCCGAGCCTGACCTCTTCTTCCGCCCACAGAATGATGCGCGCCCGCAGCCGGTCCGGCTGTACCAGGCTTTCCATGAATGTGACCTGATCGATGCACACGCTCAGAAAAAATCTCGCAAATTCGGCCAGCGCCTCCTCACTGAGCTGGCCGCGTCCGTCAAGATTGTTCCGCCGGGGCCCGTCGCAGTCGGCAAGGTGCTTCTTGTAAGCCTCGACATTGCGTGCCAGACCACGCGCGACCGACCAGACGGCTCCTGTATCGAGCGTTTCCAGCAGCATCGCATGTGACATCAGGCGAGCAACTCGTCCGTTGCCGTCGAGAAACGGGTGAATCCACAAAAGGCGGTGATGCGCTGCTGCAATGCCGAGAATCGAGTCCGTCCTGCTCAGGTGGCCGTAGACTTCCTCGAAACGTCCCAGGAAGCGCTGCAGCGCGCCGGGGCTGACGGGGATGTGGGTGCCAACCTTCACATCCCGCCGGCGCAATTCGCCGGGCACAACCTTTACACGCTCTTTCTCCTCCGGGTCCTCCACCCACAGCAGATCGTCGGGCAGCAGCTCGCAAAAACGGCGATGGATTTCACGGATGCGGTCACTCGTTACCGCGCGCCCTCCCAGTCCACCGGCGTCAATCCACTTCTGGACGGTGATATGCGCTTTCGCTTCGAGCTGCAGATCGCGCTTGCGGGCATCACTGCTATAGTCGTTTTTCAGGGCACGCTCAATGTCGACGGGATGCGTATCGTGTCCTTCAATCAGGTTGCTGTAATAGCAGTTCATTGCCCGCACAAGATCGGCGAGCGAGGTCACCAGGCTCACCGGCAGGCTCCGGCGAAACCCCGCCGCCTTCTGCGCCAGTTCGACCGCAAGGTCAGTGAGCGCGCCCCGGTGACGGGACGTTTCACCAATCAGCAACGGCTCCATCAGGGCCGTCGGCTCCCCGCGGTCTTTTGCCGCCACTATGGCCGCCTGCATGTCCGCTATCTTGTCCATGGCAAGACTATATATAACATAGTGTTATGTGATTGTCAATAGATTTTGTGTCCGTACAGAAGTCCGCTTAACAGTCCGCTTTAAAGCTCGTTAGCAACTTCCTTTTTGAACGCTTTTAGTCCCCCGCCCCTGTCGGTCGTTTTGGGCTAGGGACTATGCCTGATGCCCAAAGAAGGAGGCCTTTCGCAGTCAATGCCAAGTGTTTGGTTCGGCCCTGCGGGTGCAAGACTGCGGAGGACATCCTTCTTGGCATCTGGGGTTGGGACGGGGAGTCAGTCCCGATTAACCCTCAGTGATCACCCAAAACCGGCCAATGAGGGTCACCTGAAAACCGGCCAACGATAAAGCCCGGGACATTGACTCTGGCGAGAGGGCCTATAGCCTCCGTCAGCATGAGCAATGTCTTGAGCGAAGAGAAGAAACAACAAGTCGTCTCACTGGAGAAGCTCGGATGGCCTCTACGGCGCATCGAGCAAGCCACCGGTGTGCGTCGAGAAACAGCAGGCGCTTACCTGAAGGCGGCCGGGATCGCGGTACGCACGCCGTCTCGGAATCCGTTCTTCGTGCTGAGGAGCGACTGGCAAAGGTGGTTTTGGACCCAATCGGACCCAAATCGCAAAACGGCGCAAAATCGAAAACGGAGGAAGGCGTTTGGATTCAATAAGTAAGTGGCGCGCCTGGGGCGACTCGAACGCCCGACCTCTGGTTCCGGAGTCCGAACTGCAAACTGCAGGGTGTGCGTCTTCAAACGGATGGAATCGTGCTCTGCGGGCGAAATCATGACGTTCGGGCTGAGGTGGGCGCGACTTGTGCAACGAATCGTGCAAAAAACCGCTTCGGAGTCGAGCGTTGGGTTGACCATTGGGCTGACCATCGGGCTCTCTCCTCAGTTCGGTGCCGTCACCGCATCCTTGTGAAACAGCGCGTCCATCTTCTCGACCGCTCGAAGTGTCTCTGTCGGAACGCTCTTGATGTAGAACTGCGCCGTCGTTTGCACGTTCGAGTGTCGCAGGAGCGACTTCGCCGCGCATCCACGGCGCGGGCCGAGCCGGTGAATTAGCGGACTTTGCTCAGTTGCCGTGTCCGAATGCGCCGTGTGCCTTCTCCAGTGGGATTCGGACTGGATCGCCACACTCATACAGGATGCCGGCATCACCTTGTGATCGGATACCGCGTTGAGAGCTCCTTAAGGCCATTGTATTCAGCCTGACTGAGATTCGGAAGCCGGACTCGGTAACCCCAAGCATGTCCGTACACGTTACAGTCTGTTCGCTCCTCGTGCGGACCATTCACTTCAGCCGACGGCAATGTGATTGTGCGACCGGTTCCATATTCGAGCGTCACCGTGGCTGGCCGCCACGACGCGACGGAGCTCGGCCACGTAGGATCCTTCTCGCTCGTTATCCACGCTCCAGCTTGCCAACTTCTGTCGCCGAGCGAGAAATTACCAAGAACCCCGACAACCGGCGCTGCACTCGTTTCTTTGAGAGTCATCACTGCCCTGACGGATGGTTCACCTCGGACGACGTGACGGTTACGAGGGCGGAGTTTGCGAGGAACGCCCAGCGAGTTGTGTATGCGGACGATGACGCTCGCGAGCGCCATATATTCCTCGTGTCGGGTCTCATTCTCAATCATTTTGAATCCGTGAGCATTAATATGGCCATCAATTCGCCCAAGAATCTCTCGAAGTTGCGTTGGGTCGGTGACGCGGTCGGCCTCTAGTGCGCGGTGCATGGCGTGTGTCCAGGCCGTACTGAATGCCCGCCATTGCCGCAGTGCAACCGCAAACCCAGTCTGCAGGAGTCGAAGCAGGTCCGGCCCACCGAGATTCGGAAGAAACAGCAGACCAAAAAGAGAAGCCGAGGCCACGTCCTGTTCGTCAGTGGTCGTCGCCGTCTCGCCGCTGCGAATGACCTCGTCGTAAATGTCAAGAAAACGCGGGTCACCTGGGTGGGCGTTCAGCAACGGAGGAAGAAGGACTCGCACCGTCTCCTTGCGCAACCGTTGAGTTCCCAGCCAGTGCCTGACTTGCTCCGCAGCGGTCCTTAGCTGGTCCGTATCCTTCAGATGCGGGCAAAGGGCCTTGTAGCATTCGAGGCCTTCAGTACAGAGCGGCTCCTGCCTCCCCGCCGCCTCTGTTACTGGAAAGCTGGGCTTCTCAATGACAGTCTCAAGCACTGCCTGCAGCCATGCCGAAGGGACTGGCACGTCGTCCCCGGCGCGTTTGTCCAACCGGTCTGTGATCGCCTTGAGCGCCGATTGCGCCTGCTCGAAGGTCGTAGCTGTTGCGAGGCAAAACGTTCTTGCACAGATCTCAGCCCCCAAACACCGGCAGCTCTCAAACAGCCGCAGGATGCTGTCAACGCTCAACTGACCAGTAACCCCAGCGAGCAGAAGCTCGGAGCGCCGGAGATCTGCTTTAGCACGTGCTAGATCGGTGGCCACGCGATCAGCTTCTATCCTGCTCTGCGCGAGCTCTTCGCGCGCCTTTTGCAACTCAATCCTGCGAGAGCGGAGACGCCACCATGCCCCGAGAGCACCCAAAGCAGCGCCGAGTGCTACAAGAGCTACAGATGCCACAGCGAGCAAGCCGACAGTGTTCGAAGGTGCTGATGACTGCACCTGTATGGCGTACGAGAACGCGCATACGACAGTGGAGGCTGAGAAGTCCATTATCTCGTCTGGAATGCTGGTCCCGCCAACTACGCAACCCCTGCAAACGCGCGGCGAGATGTGAATCTTACGACAAAACCGTTGTAGGGTTCGCCCTGAAGGGTCCACTCGTGGCTGTGGGCACAATCGGCAATGAACAACCGCGTCGTAGCACTCAGGTTGGGTGCGAAGATGCGGTGTTCGTGAATCATAGAGCTGATTGTGGTTATGCGCCACGGCAATTCAATGCCGTCCGGGGAAACCACCACGTACTCGAAAACATCAGGAACCATACGCGTGCCATTCTTGAACTGGTCGTACGCTTGCCGATATGCCTCGATGTCAGCGCCATCGTAGGTCACGAGATCGTCGTGCTGGATGCGGTCCAGCAGTATTTCCTCTCCGTAGGCGCAGAAGCTGCTGGAGCGTCCGATTTGCGCCTCAAACGTTTCCGGGGACATGTCAAGCCTCATCCTGAGAATGTGTCGACCAGACACGAACGGGCCGACTCGCCACATCGTGAAGGGCACGTTCGCGCGAGGGTTGTCACCAATCATGACCCGGGGGGCAACCGATCCGCTCACGACCTGATAGTCGGTTGCACCGACCCGAACGCGGCCACCCGGACTGATCTGGATCGGATCGAACGACTGGTGCAGCTGCACAATCCGCGAAGTCAGCGACCGCTCGAATGGTCCCCCGGGCAAACCTGAATCTTCGCCAGTCGACCATGACTCCTCGGTGACATTTACCGCTTTGAGACTGCCCCGGTGCAATATGATCAGAGATTGTTCCGAGCCGGAAGGATTATGCAAGAAGATGTCAACCCAGATCCTGGACTCCGATTCGTTTGCAAGGAAGCATTCAATAACCCGTTCGACGGGCAATGCCACGCCTGTATCAGTGCCGAGCGACACACATCCAGTTGCACGGATCATGTTAACGCTCCTTCCGAGTTCGGTTGCCGATGTATGGGACACTTCGCACGGCGCTGCAACGGTACACGATTTCGCTTGATATGCACGGAGCAAAGAATGCCGTCTGACCAACCCTCCACGGCAGGGCGATAGCTTGCACGCCTAAGTGGCCCCGTTTATCATAGGATAAGATAGTTGTCAATAACAAAAGCCCCTAACAGCCTGTGGGTTCTGGGAACTGTGGCAGATGGATCCCCGAAATCCTGGCAGATTCGTTTCCCTTGGGCAAGCCCTCCTCAAGCTGGAGATGCCGCGTCGCCCGGAGGGTGTTCCTACCAAAAACACGATCTGCCCAAACTACGAAGCTCGTGCAAGAAACCTTTTCGGAGCTGAGCGTTGGGTTGACCATTGGGCTGACCAACCAAGGGTCAATCCTAAACACGTCAACAAGCGTAAGTCGCGAATCACGTTCTGTAAACCGAACGCAGCGGGAGTTAACATTTCTTTACAGCGAAGCACTGGGTACCAAGCTAGAATGGTGATACTTATTCGCCGAGTGTGGAATCTAATTTCAAAGTGAACCAACTCATGCAGGCAAGCAACGCAGAAAAGGCGATGGACTGGCCACTTCAGAACATCTTGGTGATCGACGATGACGTCGAACTATGTGCCCTGGTGGCGGAATACCTAAGGCCCGAAGGATTCCAGGTTGAGGCAGCGCACAGGGGGAACGAGGGCATTGAGCGAGCTCTATCCGGTGAATTCGCGTTGGTCATTCTGGATGTCATGCTGCCCGGGATAAAGGGATATGAGGTGCTCCGCAGAATCCGTGCTCGGTCAGCCGTACCCGTCATCATGCTAACGGCGCGAGGGGAAGAGGTGGACCGCATCCTTGGCCTGGAAATTGGCGCGGACGACTACGTTCCCAAGCCATTCAACCCGCGTGAGCTTTCTGCACGAATCCAGGCTGTCTTACGGCGTTCTTCGCGAAGCGCGAATGAAAGTGGCCCGCTGCGCGAGCGCATTGAACTCGGGGATGTGGAGCTGGACAAGGGTGCGCGCACCGTTCGACGCGGGAATCAGAACTTGGATTTAACTTCCATGGAGTTCGATCTTTTGGCGATGTTCCTCAAGACGCCAGGCCGGGTCATCACGCGAGAGGAATTGGTCAAGACCGTGCTGGGCCGCGAACTCAGTGCGTTTGACCGGAGCATTGATGTACACGTCAGCAATCTACGAAGAAAGCTCGGAGCAAATGCAGATGGCGGTGAACGCATCAAGGCAATCCGAAGCGTCGGTTATGTGTACGTGACGCCTGCAAAGGCGCAAAGGTGAAATCTTGTGCGAAGCCTGTACATAAAGATCTTCCTTTGGTTTTGGCTGGCGATGGTGCTTGTGAGTGCAACGCTGGTCCTTTCCATTGTCGTAACCCAATCGAAGTTTTCGCGTGTGCGCGACGAAGAAGTGGTTAGAGCGCTGACGCCTTTTTTCGCCGAGCATGCCGCCAGGCTTTTTGAAGAGCATGGCGAGGCTGCCTTAAGCGAATACCTGGCGACCATGCCTGGGGGAGCGGGGCCACACTCGTATTTCTTTAGCGAAGACGGACGGGAATTGCTGGGTCACGCGGCACCGACCGAGACCGCCGACGCATATCAAAAGGCGAGACAAACCGGCGAAACCCAAATCGAGAACGGTAGAGGTCGTCATTTTGTGGGACAGAGAGCGACCGGTCCCAGCGGAAGACATTACGTCCTTCTCTTGTACATGCGGCCGCCGTTCCTGGAGTTTTTGCAGGTAAACCCTACAATCCTAATTATTCGTCTGACTTGCGTAGTACTGGTCGTGGGTCTGGTCTGCTTGTGGCTTGCGCGCTACATTACGGCACCTGTGACTAGACTCCGGGCGGCGACACGTCAGCTGGCGGAAGGGAATCTCGGCGCACGTGTCGGCAGCGCCAACGCCAAGCGACAGGACGAACTTGCGGAACTCGGCCGCGATTTTGACCACATGGCCGAACAAATCCAATCACTGATGGCTTCACAGCGTCGTCTGATCAGCGATATTTCACATGAGTTACGATCGCCGCTGGCGCGGTTAAGTGTCGCGCTGGGTCTCGCATGGCGGCAAGCGAACCCCGAAATCGAAGGCTCTCTCGAACACATCGAGCGGGAGGCGGATCGCTTGAATGAGCTCATTGGAGTCTTGCTCAAACTTGCTCGTTTGGAGAGTGATGCAGAACCGGTGAATCGGGAAACGATTGAATTAGAAGTACTGCTGCGCGAGGTCACGGCGGACGCTGACTTCGAGGCACAGAGCCGCCACGCTACGGTTCGAATTGTGAAGTCCGAACCCTGCTCGATTATCGGAATTCGGAGCGCCTTGCGCAGCGCGCTAGAGAACGTCCTTCGCAACGCTGTGAATTACACGGCCGAGGGTACGGATGTCGAAGTGATTCTTGAACGTATCCCCGATTCATCACAAGAAAGTGCCGTAATCCGGGTTCGTGACCACGGCGAAGGCGTTCCTGGGGAGGCCTTAGAAAGCATCTTCAGACCTTTCTATCGCGTTGCCGATGCGCGGGATCGCTCTTCAGGCGGAACTGGACTTGGACTAACGATTACAGAGAGAGTCGTACGTCTTCATGGCGGCCAGGTGAAAGCTCACAATTCTCCCGATGGTGGTCTGGTTGTTGAATTGCGCCTGCCGCTTAGCCGTTCTCAAGCTACAGACGTCACTAGCCCCGCAATCTCTCTGCCGCTGCAAGCTGACTGAGATCCGTCACGCAAGCACCGTCGCGAGGGTGCATGGTGAGCGACGGGCGCAGGATGGCCTTGCTGCTCCCAAATGGTTACAGGAGATCGGTCGCACGTCTTAAGAGAACTTCTGCCATCTTAACCATTCTTAGCTAGCGGATTCACAAACGCAACTGTCTAATCGACTGAGGCAGGATCAGATCTTCGAAAAGCACAGTCGTCGCCCCAGGGCGACGAGTAATCATGAGCCAGACGATGGAAGACCTAAGATTTCGCGCACAAATGAACCTTGAACCCGTTGCCTTCGGCTTGGTGCTGCTTGCCACCCTCGCGTTTACCGGCTGCACGGCCAACAGGATGAAAGCTGCCAAACCGAACGTCACGGTGCCACCCAGCTGGAGTTCCGGTGGCGAGGGGCTCTTGACTACGTCGTCAGAGGACCTCTCCAAATGGTGGCAGAGGCTTGGAGACAGCACGCTACTCAGTTTGGTCGAACAGGCGCTGAAGAATAATCCGGACCTTCGCACAGCGCGGTCGCGATTGCGGGAGGCTCGTGCCCAGCGGAATCTCGCTGCAGCCAATCGGTTTCCTACGCTGACAGCGTCCGTTTCAAGCTCTGGAAGCAAGACCAGCGGTTCCGCTACCACCAATTCGCTTTCCGAATCGTTCGATGCAAGCTGGGAGCCCGATGTGTTTGGGGCGAAGCGCAAAGCTCTGGAAGCCGCCAGCGCAGATGCCAGAGCCACAGAAGCAGAACTTCACAACACGCAGGTTTCTCTGGTTGCCGAAGTAGCATCGAACTACGTGGCGCTGCGTTCGTTCCAGTCGCGGGTGGAGATCGCTCGTAAGAACGAAGCCAGTCAGTCTGAAACGTTGCAGCTTACCGAATGGAGAGCCCAGGCGGGCTTGGTAAGCAGCGTGGATGTGGAACAAGCCCACACAAATCTCGAACAGACTCGCGCTGGCATCCCATCACTCGAGGCCAGCGTCGCTCAGACCGGGTACCAACTGGCCATTCTTCTGGGACATACGCCGGGCGCGCTAAAACAACAGCTTGCTAAGACCGAGCCGGTTCCTTCACTGCCTGATACGGTGACAGTGGGCATTCCAGCCGACACGCTGCGGCAGCGGCCCGATGTACGTGCCGCAGAACAGAAAATCATCGCCGAGACCGCCCGTCTGCGACAGGCGGAGACCGCGCGGTACCCAAGCTTCTCGCTGAGTGGTTCGCTAGGAATTGAGCAACTTACGAACGCGGTTGCATCCGGCACTTCGGGAGCGGCGACGGGCGGGACTGCAAAGGTTGCCTCGTTTTCGGGGAGTGTGCTCCAGACTCTGTTTGATCGCGGCCGCATTCGCGCGCAGATTGCAGTCCAAAACGCTGTGCAGGAACAGGCCGTGATTTCCTACGAATCGACGGTGCGCACGGCGCTGAAGGACGTTGAGGACGCACTCGTTTCGCTGGTCAAGAGCCGCGAGCGTTTGGCCTCTCTGAACAAAGCAGCTGAATCCGCCCGCAATGCAGCGCTTCTCGCGCGCAATCGTTATACGGCCGGTGTCGCTGATTTTCAGACTGTGCTCGACACGGAGCGAACCGTGCTCACGATCGAAGACAGTGTCGCGCAAACGCAGGCGGACCGTGCCTCGGCGCTGATCCAGCTTTACAAGGCACTCGGCGGTGGCTGGTCCCCGGACGCAACCACGGCGGTCGCGAATAACCAAGGGAGTCATTCGTGATGAATACCGCAATTCAGCAAGACCAGGATTTCGCCCGTTTGCTGGGGTCTGAACACGCCAACGGACGCATCGCCAAGTACGCGCGATGGGTCGGCGTGACGATTGTGCTCGTGCTGCTGGCGTTGGTGAGCTACATGGCGTTGAGGTCGCGAAGCACGAGAGCGGCTCCGCACTACGAGACCGAGATTGTGACTCTCGGCAATCTTCAGGTGGCAGTCACCGCAACCGGGAATCTGCAGCCGACGAACAAGGTCGACGTGGGCAGCGAGCTTTCGGGGACGGTTGAAGCTGTTCTCGTGCAGGAGAACGACCGGGTGAAGAAGGGCCAGGTGCTGGCACGTCTCGACACCTCGAAACTCAGGGACCAGATCACGCAGTCCCAAGCCAATTTGACCTCGGCGCAAGCTAAGCTCGCACAAGCCGACGCGACGGTGAAAGAATCTAGCGCAAGTCTCGAACGGTTGCGTGAAGTGTCGCGTCTCTCCGGTGGAAAGGTACCCTCTAAAACCGAAATGGAAACAGCCGAAGCCACGCTTGCACGCGCTCAAGCTGACCAGGCCGGTTGCCTTGCGGCGATTGACCAGGCGCGTGCCGCTTTGGGCTCAGACCACATCAACCTTTATAAGGCGTCGATTCGCTCGCCCATCGACGGCGTCGTGCTCTCGCGCTCGGTTGAGCCCGGCCAAACGGTTGCCGCCTCGCTGCAAGTAGCCACCCTTTTCACGGTTGCCGAAGACCTGCGAAAAATGGAGTTGAAGGTCGACGTCGATGAAGCTGACGTGGGCAGCGTCAAAGAAGGTCAAACGGCCACCTTCACTGTGGACGCCTATCCGGGCCGCACATACACTGCGAACGTAACGCGAGTTGCGTATGGCTCGCAAACCAAGGACAACGTGGTCGCCTATTCGACGGTCTTGAAGGTCAAGAACGATGACCTCAGCTTGCGTCCAGGAATGACGGCCACAACAGAAATCACAACGACAACGCGGGACAACGTGTTATTGGTCCCAAACGCCGCGCTGCGCTTCACTCCGCCCACAGCCAGCTTTCAGCCGCAGAGCCGCGGGCTCGTTAGTAGCCTGATGCCGGGACCGCCCCGAGAGAGGGCTTCGGAATCAAGCATTACGCAGTCGAGAGGAAGAACGCTGCAGGTATGGACGCTGCGCGACGGGCAGCCGATCGCCATAGCCTTGACGACTGGCGCAACAGACGGAAAATTCACAGAAATGGCTGGTGGAGACCTGAAGGAAGGCATGCGCGTCATTATAGACACTACGCCCACGGAAAAATGAACACGGTCTTGGAACACATTCCATGTAACGGGATCAAAGACTCCGAGCCGGCGGAGGTTCTCATTGAACTCCTCGGTGTGACCAAAACGTATGGGCGGGGACAGTCAGCACTCCAAGCATTGCGTGGAATTGACATCCGGATCAGGGAGAAGGAATTCGTCGCGATTATGGGCCCGAGCGGGTCCGGAAAATCGACTGCAATGAACATACTCGGCTGTCTCGACACGCCTTCTTCGGGAATTCACAGGTTTCGGGGAATACACGTCGAGAAATTATCGCGCGATCAACGCGCTCTCCTGCGAAAGTATTTCCTTGGCTTTGTCTTCCAGGGTTTTAATATATTGCCCCGTACTACGGCATTGGAAAATGTTGAGCTTCCACTCGTTTATCGAGGCCAGGCCGCATCTCAGCGAAGAGAAACCGCACGGAAATCGCTAGCGCTGGTCGGCCTGACTGGCTGGGAGAAGCACACCCCCACAGAGCTGTCTGGCGGTCAACAACAAAGAGTAGCAATTGCTCGAGCGCTGGTTACCCAGCCGCTCGTGCTGCTAGCGGACGAGCCAACAGGGAACCTGGACTCGAAATACGGACGCGAAATCATGGAATTGATCCGCTCTCTCAATCGCGATCGTGGAATCACGGTCCTGATGGTCACACATGATCCCAATATCGCGGCATACGCGGACCGAATTGTCCGATTCGTTGACGGACAAATTGAGGCCGACACTCATCACTGAAGGATGTAACGATGTTCTTGAACGCCTTGTTTCTTGCTTTAAAGGAGATGCGGCGCAACCTGATGCGGTCCTTCCTCACCGTCCTCGGAATCGTGATTGGTGTTTGTGCTGTCATTACCATGGTCTCGCTCGGGAATGGTGCCACCAAGGCCGTTTCGGACCAGATCGCCAGTCTAGGCAGCAATCTCTTGATCGTGTCACCTGGCCAGCGCCCTGGCGCCGGCCGTGGCGGGGCAAACGCACCCCCGTTCAAAATTGCTGATGCGAACGCCATCCAATCTCAGATCGGCGGCCTAAAAGCCGTGGCGCCAACCGCAAGCCAAGGTGTCACGGCAGTGTCAGGAGCAAGAAACTGGACGACCTCCGTCACGGGGAGCACGAATGACTACTTCACGACTGGGAATTGGCAGCTGAGCGAAGGGAGGACGTTCACGGACGCCGAGCAGCACGCCGGGAAGGCTGTGTGCATTCTCGGTGAGACGGTGAGAAAAAAGCTATTCGGCGGCCAAAACCCTGTTGGTGGCGACATTCGCCTGAGGAACGTCTCCTGCGAGGTCATCGGCCTTCTGGCGTCGAAAGGGCAGGCATCGATGGGCAGGGACCAGGACGATATCGTGGTCACCCCTCTCCGAACACTCCAGCGGCGCCTGTCCGGTAAACAGGATGTGGGTGCTGTGATGGTGTCGGCCAACGAGGGTGCATCCATGGAGAAGCTCAAAGAACAGATTGAACAACTTATGCGAGAGCGCCGCCGCATCACCGGCGACAAAGAGGATGATTTTAACGTTCTTGATACCAAAGAAATCGCCGAAACGGTGGCGGGTGCCACCAGGGTTCTTACCGCTCTACTTGGGGCGGTAGCCGCGGTGAGCCTGCTGGTCGGGGGCATAGGCATCATGAATATCATGCTGGTTTCCATTACCGAACGTACTCGGGAAATCGGCACTCGGCTCGCCATCGGCGCCCTTGAGCGGGAAGTTCTGCTGCAGTTTCTGGTGGAGGCCGTGACGCTTTCTTGCTTTGGGGGAGCGATCGGGCTTGCGTTGGCGACGATCGCATCACTGGCCCTCGCTAAGATCATGCAGGTTCCGTACGTATTCAACCCTCAGATCGATGTGCTTGCATTCGTCTTTGCAGCCATTATCGGTGTGATGTTCGGGTACTTACCCGCGAAGCGTGCGGCGCGGCTCGACCCTATCGAGGCGTTGAGGCATGAGTGAACAGGAGACAAACTCACTATCGTTGTTCCTCGAAACCAGTGGCAACATCTAACCAGAATCAAGGAAAAGTCCTTGAGTCGATCTGTTGGACAAAGGACTCATGAACCCTCTTCTCAAGCGGAAGAGCGTACATGTAGCCGAGGCCACGAATGGCTTTGATGCGCGTGGAACCCTCGGGATATTGCCCAAGCTTCCGGCGGAGATGGCTCAGATGAAGGTCGATGCTGCGATCGGGCGGTGAAAACTGCCGGCCGAGTGCCAACTGAGCGAGGTCTTCCCGGGTAACAACCCGTCCTGCATTTTGAAGCAAGACCTTAAGCAAATCGAATTCGGCGATCGTGAGCTGCAACGATTCGCGTGCACGGAGAACGGTTCGTGCAGAGGTGTCCATCTCGATGTCGGCTACGGCAATGCACGCGGAAGGAAGGGCCCGTCCGGAACCGCGGGAATGGGCCCGCCGAAGAACCGCACGGAGGCGCGCGACCAACTCGCGCGGATTGAAAGGTTTGGAGAGGTAATCATCTGCACCCACCTCAAGTGCTACGATCCGATCCACTTCTTCGCCACGCGCGGTAGCGATGACAACGGGGATTTGAGAACTCGCGCGCACTCTCCGGAGGAGCTCCAAGCCGTTGAACCCGGGGAGCATGATGTCCAGGACGACTATGGCGTGATGTCCCGATAGAACTCGGTCAAGCCCCTCCCTGCCATTGTGAACGACTTCGACTTTCAAGCCTTCCCGTTCCAGGCACTTCTTCACGAGTTTGCATAGCTCGTCGTCGTGGTCAATGAGGAGAACAGATTCTGTTTGCTTGCTGAGATTGAGGGTTTCCATGGCTTTGCTTGCGGACTGCACTCCACACTCCATCTCTTCTCTGAAAATGCCCCTACCTTCTCACATTGGATATTCCCGTTTTACCGTCTGAAAGTTCCTGGTTTGTATGGACGCACTGAGTGAAAGGAGGGTTGCCAATACAAATCTTTACGAAGGCCTGACCGATCTTAACCGTGCTGTTCTTCCTCTGAGGGTATTGTTTAGGGCTTTGTCGCTTCTGCCGTGAACGATTGGTTTCTGCGGCGGCTGCACAGAAATGGATTACGAGAGACCAGCGGGCCCAGGGCGCACCTTTGACGATGAGTTTGCTCCAAAGAGCGGGCGATACATGGTGTGCTGCCGTCGGCCTGTTGTTCCTTCTGATTGCAGGTATGGGTTCTTCTTGCTTTCTGCACGCGCAGGGACCGGAGGCGATCACGATCCAGCGGATCGACTTTGTCGGCAATCGCAGGGTCCGCAGCGACACACTGAAAGCCCGAATTTTCAGCCGCGTCGGCGATCCCTACAGTGAAGAGGCGTTGCGGCGCGATTTTCAGGCCCTGTGGAACACCCAATTCTTCGAAGACGTCCAGTTGCGCGTCGAGGACAGCCCTGAGAACCCGCGGGGCAAGATCATCATTTTCGACGTCAAGGAGCGGCCGGTGATCCGCCGCATCCGTTATGACGGCGTTCACTCGGTATCCGAGTCCGACATTCTCGAGCGCTACAAGGATCGCAAGGTGGGGCTCACCGTGGAGAGCCAGTTCGATCCCACGCGGATCAAGAAGGCTCAGGTCGTGCTGCAAGAGTTGCTCGGGGAGCACGGGCATCAGTTCGCCAAGGTCACGCCCGAATACGAGCGCATTGCAGCGAGCAACGCCGTCGTGCTCATCTTTGAGGTGGATGAAGGACCGAAAGTCAAAGTCGGGCGGATCAAGTTCACCGGGAACCACGCCTTTTCCGACCGCAAGCTGATCCGCGCGATGAAGCACTCACGCCCCTACTCCATCCCGATGTACCTCTTCAGCATCAACGTGCTGTCGAAGACGTTCGATCGCAGCAAGCTCGATGAAGACCTCGAAGTGGGCGTTCGCGGGCTCTATCAGGACAACGGCTATTTCCGCGTGCTGGTGAAAGACCCGGTCCTCGAGACCGTGGACGTTGAACACGGCATGCGGTTGCCCGGCCTCAGCCACAAGCACAGCAAAGTCACCAACATCACCATTCCCATCGAAGAGGGTGATCGTTACCGCATGGGAGCGCTCAAGATCGTCAGTGCCGACCCCGACAATCCACTCCACCTCAAGGTGGATGCTCTGAAGAGAATCTTCCCGCTCAAGGAAGGCGACATTTTCTCCGCCGGAAAATTACGGAAGACATTCGAGGAATATAAGAAAGTCTACGGCCAGTACGGGTTTATCGATTTCACTTCCGAGCCCGTTTTCGATATCGACGAGACAAACAAGCACATTAATCTCACGCTCAAGTTCGACGAGCAGAAGATGTACTACGTCCGCCGCATCGAGTTCACAGGAAACACGACCACTCGCGACAAGGTTATCCGGCGGGAAGTACTGATCGACGAGGGCCAACTCTTTAACCAGCGGGCCTGGGAAGTCAGCATCCTGCGGCTGAACCAGCTCGACTATTTCGAGAAGATCAAGCCGGAGGACGCCGAAATCAAGCGCAATACCAAGGAAGGCTCGGTGGACATCACCTTGAAGCTCAAGGAGAAGGGCAAGCAGTCCATTTCCCTCCAAGGCGGTGTGAGCGGGATCGCGGGCACCTTCGGCGGCCTTACATACCAGACGAACAACTTCCTCGGTGTAGGAGAAACCCTGACGCTTTCCGCTCAGATCGGCGATATCCAGCGCACTCTAATGTTTGGCTTTACCGAGCCCTATCTTTTCGACCGGCCCATCTCCACCGGCTTCACCGTCTTCAGCAGCCGCTACGCTTTCGATCAGGCCCGCCAGATCTCGCTGCTTACCGGGCAACAGACCATTTTGAACCCGAACATTGCCCAGAACTATAATCAAGACAGCCGGGGTTTCACGTTGTCCGCCAGCTATCCGCTGCGGCGTTTTTCGTTCACCCGGATCGGGATCACCTATAGCCTCACGCAGAGCAACATCAAAGCCTTCAGCCCGGCCGCGCAGACCCTTTTCAACGAGGTGCAATTCCGTAGCTTCGCTGGTCCCAGCGCGCTCAACGGCATCCTTCAGAGCCGCATCACGCCGTCGATCAGCTACAACACAGTGGACAGCCCACTCAATCCCAGTCACGGCAAGAGCTTCTACTATGCCCTCAGCTTCGAGGGCGGACCGCTCGGCGGCAACACCAAGTCCATTTCCAATACGTTCGAATTCAAATACTTCCGCCCAATCAACAAGCACCGCAACGTGCTCGGCCTTCGTGTCCAGGCGTCGCATATCACGAGTTTCGGCGGGCTCGACTTGGTGCCCACCAGCCGTTTCTACATGGGCGGGGAAGACTCCGTGCGCGGATTCGATACCTATGGAATCACCCCGGTGGCCTTCCTCCCCGTTAACAACGCCGCATCTTTTACCGTCAATACCCCGAACCTTTCCGGCGCAGGAAGTCCGACCGCCATTGCGGTCAATGTTCCCGTCCTGCAATATCAAATCGCGCTTCCGGGAGGGGACTTGCAGGGCGTTGGGAATTTGGAGTACCGCATCCCGATCGTCGGGCAGACGTTCGGAATGACCCTCTTCTTCGACGCCGGCACAAATGGCATCTTGAACCGGAAGGGCTTGGAACTCCCGCAAGCGACGCTGGACAACTTCCAGACTGTATTTGGCAATGCGATCAGCAGTACGATCGGCAAGCAGGTGTCGATCCTACCCGCTTCGAATTTTCATCTTCGCACATCCACCGGCATTGAATTCGTGGTGCAGCTCCCAATTATTCAGGCGCCGTTCCGCATCTATTACGCATTTAATCCCAATCGGTTCCACGAGCAGATCATCCCGCCCGCCGGGGACTACAACTTGCAGGACCCCAATCTAGTGTGGCTTCGTTTGAACTATCCGGGTTTCTACCAGGATCAGGTGCTGCCCAAATTGCAGGCGATCAAGAACAACCCGGCCGTGGGAGGTTTGAATTTCTTCGAGCCGTCTCGAACCATCCGGTTCACGGTGAGTCGTACGTTTTGATCCCCGCGGCCAGCGGGCCGCGGAATCTTTGGAGCGTCAGGGCCTCCCAGCCGCCGAGCGGAGGAAAGCGAAGCAGCCGGCGGAGAGAGGCCAGTGGCCTTAGCGGAGAGAAGAACATGCTTGGGAATGCCACACCGTTGAAAGCGCGGACCGTGCGCGTGCTGCTTGCCTGGATGGCAGCCGCTGTTGCTCTAGCCACCCAATGGGGCTGCGGGAGTTCCAGCACCAAGACCGCAGTCGAGATATCGCCATCGGGTACGACGAGCGTCCTCATCAACCAGGCGCAGACGTTTACCGTAACGGTCACCGGACCGACCAATACCGACGTCACTTGGCCGACGACGGTATCCGGGACCGGGTGCACTGGCACTCCCAACCCGTGCGGAACACTATCCGGTGGGACGCATAACACCACGACCACGAATACAATTGTTTACACTGCTCCAGCTACGGTTCCCACTCCCAGTTCTCCGCCGACGATAACGTTCACGGTGGCTTCCGTGGCCGATCCGAAGGCCACGGCCACCGCCACGATCACGATATATTCCGGCATCGTGATCACGGTGAACCCGTCGGGAGCCACCATTAACGCGAACGAGAGTTGGGTCTTCAACGCCACCGTCGCGAATGATGCGCAGGCCCTGGGTCTCACATGGACCGTATCAGACACTACCGCAGGCACGATCACTCCGGGCACCTGTCAGACTGTCTCGACCACTCCTCCCCAGCAGACTTGCCCGGCGACTTTCCAGGCGAACGCGAAGACCGGGGCGTTCACGGTCACCGCGACGGCCGTGGCGGACACCACCAGGACGGGAACTGCGACAGTCACTGTCGTGACCGCGGCAGATCCGACGTTGACCTCGGTTTCGCCCCACGTGATGCCGCAGGGGGGGCCTCTGCAAGACCTCTATCTCACCGGAACGAATCTTCTCTCTAGCACGATTGTTTTCATTGACGGAAACAACGTTTCCTCGGTCGTCCCCTCGGCGAACGTTTCGGAAGTTGTTGTGGCCAACACGAACGGCATCCGCGTTCGCCTGACCTCTGCGTTTCTGGCCACTGCAGGGACTCATACCGTCCAGATCCAGAAGCAGGGTGGCACTCCTCTGAGTTGCACTGGGACCGCCCCATGCTCCTTCCAGACAGTGCCGGTGCGCCCGAGTTTGGTGAGCAGCTCCCCGGCAAGTACGCTGCAGCAGGGCCAGTTCAGCTCTACGATTCGGATCGACGGGGGATACTTCGGCGCGCCATCTTCGCCGATCGTGACGGCCAGCTTTGAAGGCAGTATTCACAGCGTGTTGCCAACAAGCCCGCGCCAGATCACTGTGCTGTTGGATGCCTCCGAGCTGAAGACGCCGGGCCTTCACCCTCTAGCTGTCCAGAACAACAACGCCACGCCAAGCATGGCTGTCACCAACGTCGCGGTGCAGCCTGATCCAAACGTCAATGCTCCTAGCCTGCTTGGCTCGCCAATCCCCATGCCTCCCGGGGCAACCGGAGAAGCCCCGACCCCTTCGGCGATTACTGTGGACTCGACTCTCGGCATCGGCATCGTGACGCTGAAGGGAACCGATTCGCTGCAATTGCTTAACTTGAATACGAACCCGCCGTCGCTCGGCGCGGCGATCCAACTCCCGAATGGAAATGCCGCTGTTGCCGCTTCGAAAGGTCAGGGGACGCCTCTCGGACCCTGCATCCTCTGCCCGACGGGCGTGGCCGTGGACAACCAGCTCCACATGGCCGCCGTCGCGAATAACACTGGGCGAAGCGTCAGCATTGTGGACTTGCAGGCCGGATCGGTTCCAGGCACGATTGACCTGAGCGCGGTCACGCCCGGAACTAGCGGTGCCGCGCCGATCTTGCCCTTCTCTGTGGGCGTTGACCCCGATTCTCACCTTGGCCTTGTGGCCTATCAATCCGCGAATACGGGCAGCATTATCAATGTCGGGCAGACCTTGCCGGCGGGCGCATCATGCATTTTGGGGGGGACTCCACCTTACTGTGTTATCGGGCAAGTCACGCTTAGCACCGGCGACTCTCCTCAGATTGCCTTCGAGCCGCATCTGCGCTGGGCGATGGTCACTCCTGGCGGAGCCGGGCTCATGTCCTACGTGACTCTGAACCCGCAGGCTACGGCAATCCCCATCCTGAGCGTGGCGCGTTCTGTCGACGTCGTCACGGTGACAACCGCTACGAACCACGGTCTCAACCCCTCCCTTTCTTCGCCGCAGACTGTTTTGATTACCGGCGTCACCGGCGACACCAGCTTTGACGGCACCTTTACCGTGGCCAGCGTGCCCACCGCCACCACGTTCACCTTCTCCCAAACGGGTGCGGACAAGACCGTCAGCAATTCCGACGGTACGAAGATTGGCTCATTGTACTTCTCCGATCCCCTGGTGACGCTTAGCATCAACTCCACGGTGCAGGGCATCGCCATCAGTCCCGAAACATTCACCGCCGTGCTCACCGATCGGAACGCCAGCCAGTCCTACGTCGTCAGCACGATCAGCCAGACCGTCAGATCCGTTACGCTCACCGAGGGCAGCAATGGTGAGCAGGTGTTGGGGGGCGTTGCAGCAGCCTTCCAGCCGTACACCAACGTCGCTGTCGTAGTGAGCAACCTGAAGAATGAGATATTCCTGATCGATCCGGTCAGCCCCAGGATGCTCGGAGGCTCCACGGTTTCTCTGGGCACGAACCCGATCTCCACGGGTGGAACCGGGTCCAGCGCGGTAGCGATCGATCCGCCAACCAACCTGGCTCTGGTCGCCAACTCCACCAGCAACGACGTCAGCACGATCTTGCTCAACGGCAATAACCCGCCGATCAAGCCACTCCACATCAGCGATGTGATAATTCCCGACCCGGCGCGCGTGTTGACCGCTGGCTTCACGTTCACGTCTGCCAGCAATCTGAACGTCACCATTCTCGGGAGCGGCTTCTCAGGCAGCACGGAGGTGCTCCTGGATGGCGCGGTTGTGGGGAGCGGCACGGTCTCAAACAACGGTCGGCAAATTGATATCACGATCCCAGCTTCATTCCTGGCAGCGCCGCGCCGTTACGCGCTACAGGTGTCTGGCGGCGGAGTCGTTTCGAATGCGGAAAACTTCAGCGTCGTGCAGTCGATCGATTTCAGCGGGGTCTCTTGCGGCACTTCGAATCCGTCGCAGCTCGCTGCCGTGGGTATCGATGCGGATCGCGATCTTGCCGTGGTCACCAACGCAGGGTGCAACAATGTGTCACTCATCGATGTTTCTCCTACGGACGGGAAATTCGGCCAGATCATCCAGACCGTAGGGGTCGGCACGGCCCCCGAGGGCGTGGCCGTCATCTCGCGTCTCGGCCTTGCGGTTGTGACCAATCGCAATATTGATGTCACCACGCTCCTCAGCCTGGGTACAGGCACCGTCTCCCTGGTGAATCTCGACACATTTGCCCTGGCCACCAGCGATATCACGGTGGGCACAGAGCCTCTTGCAGTGGACGTTGACCAGGACGCTGGCACGGCGCTGGTCGCCAACTTCGGTTCCAACTCCGTGAGCGTGATTGACCTCGTAGCTACTTTAGCTGGCGCGGCCGCATCGCCTCCCACCACCCCCATCCCGATTACCTTTTCTGTGAATCAGCAGCCGACGGCCCTGGCAATCGATCCGGATCTTCATCTCGCTGCGGTGCTGAATTCGACCTCGGGCACAATCGATCTGATGAACACCGTGGAGGGAGGGATAACGAACAGTATTCTCACAATCGCAAAGCTCTTCACTGGGGTGGCGTTCGATCCGGTTGCCGGCAACGGCGAGTTTTACGCGACCGCAGCCGACATCGATGCGATTTACATAGTGGATCCCAGCACCGGGACGCCCACGCCCATTCCCGGCGGCATCAATCCTGGTCCGATTGCGTTCAACTACGAGACCGGGGGGATTGTGGCGGTCAATCCTGGGAGCAATACCATGAGCATCTTTGACGCTCAGAACATTACTCCTCAAGCAGTCTTCGGGCCGGTGACCGGCACGGCGCAAACCGCCGCGACATCCGTCGCGCAGCAGTTTGGCGTGGCCATCCATCCGCGGACGAATCTTGCGGTGGTTGTGGACCAGCCCAACAATCGCGTACTCCTGATGCCGCTGCCTAAGTAGCAGAGGCTCTGGCCGGGACGGAACACCGGTGCTGCGCCGGGCTGGCGGGGTTTACCAGGGGCGCGGCTGAGGGAGCTTTTCGATTGCCCCGGTGAAATCGATTCAGCTATAATGCGCGATTTGCACTGCGGCCTTATGCCACGAGGAAGTCTGGGCCTCGCGTGTTTCCGAGAGTTTCCGCAAGAAGCAAGGAAAGAAGGAGATCAAAGTGAACGGGAAAATGCTTTTCTGCAAGTCGGCGCTTGCCGCTGGCGCGCTTCTGCTTGGCGCCACAGCTTGGGCTCAAGGCGGCGCCGCGCCGGCTCCGGCCGGACAACAGAAGGTCGCGGTGATTGACGTTCGCGGAGCAATGATGAATACGGCCGAAGGCAAACAGGCTTCGGCCGAACTTCAGTCCAAATATGCGCCCCGTCAGACCGAACTCGAGAACCTCAACCGGCAAATCAGCGACCTGCAGAACCGCTTGACTGCCGGGCAAGGCAAGCTCAGCGATGAAGAGCTGAACCGTTTGCGCCGGCAGGGCCAGCAGCTCAGCACGCAGCTGGAACGCAAGCGCAATGAGATCCAGGAAGACCTCAACGCCGAGCAAACCGATATCATCGACCGCTTGGGCCGCAAACTGCTGGATGTCGTGGACCGGTACTCGCGCGAGAATGGCTACGCGGTTGTGCTCGACACCTCAGCGCAAGGTGGCGGAGTGGTCTACGCGGCAAACCAGATTGACATCACTCAGGATGTAGTCCGCTTGTACGACCAGACATACCCGATCAAGGCTGGCACGGGCGCGGCACCGGCACAGCCGAAGCCTACCCCGGCTCGGCCGGCTCAGCCCCAACAGAAGCCGCCGCAGCAGTAGACAGGCCGGCAGCCGCGGCCCGGGACTCTGGTGACACGTTTCTGGATGGCCTGGTGGAGTTGAACCGCCAGGCCGTCTTCTTTGTTGGTTTTTGACTCTATATCACTCGGGCTCGCTGGGATGCCGCCCGCAGGGCCGGCTCGCCGACTCACATAGGCGGGTTTCGTTCGCTCGATGCACCCCGGCCAGTGCTGCTCCTTGCTTTTGTTTCCTTCGGAGTCTATACTTCGTTTTGCTCAGAACGGTCGCACGAACGAGTGGGCGAGAGCCCACTTTTTTGTTAGTGGCGAGAGGGCGCCGTCCGGGGCCGAGGCGCGGGTGAGCGTGGATCTAGCCCGGATTCGCGAAACCGCCGAGCGCGTGGCGCTCTCGGAAGGCCTGGAAGTTGTTGATGTCGAGTGGAAAATCGGCAAGCAGCGCTTCCTGCGGGTAACGATTGACCGCGCATCGCAGCCCGGCGTCGGCGGGCCGGATGACACGGCGGCGGTCGGCGGAATCAGCCATGCCGATTGCGAGCGCGTGAGCCAGCAGTTGAGCGTGATTCTCGACGTCGAAGAACTGGTTCCCGGCCCGGGCTATATTCTCGAGGTCAGCTCGCCAGGCCTCGATCGCAAGCTCACGAAGCCGGGCGAGTTCGAACGGTTTCGCGGCCGCTTGGCGCGCATATCCACGGCCGAGCCGGTGGGGAACGCGAAGTTCTTCGAGGGCCGCCTGGCGGGATTCGCTGACGGAAAGGTGCGCATGGAATTGCAGGGGCGCGAGCCGCGAATGGTCGAAGTGCCTTTCGAGCTCATTCGCAAAGCGAACTTGGTTGTGGAGTTTTAGGAACAGGCAATGTCGAACTTGCTCTCCCAACAAATTGAGATGCTCAGCCGCGAGAAGCACATCGAGCCGGAGGTCGTGATCGCGGCGATCGAAGACGCCATGGTGGTCGCAGCGCGCAAGCAGTACAAGACCGAGGAGGACATGCGCGCGAAATTCAATCCGGAGACCGGCCAGGTGGACGTCTTCGCGGTGCGAGCGGTGGTCGAGGAGGTGACCGATCCCAAACGCGAGTGCACGCTCGCTGAGGCCAAGAAGGTCAATCCGGCCGCGGAAATCGGGGGCGAGATCACCATCCCCAAACCCACCGACATGTTCGGCCGCATCGCGGCGCAAACGGTTAAGCAAGTCATCATGCAGAAGGTGAGGGAGGCCGAGCGCGACACCATCTACGGCGAATACCACACCCGGGTCGGTGAACTCGTCAACTGCATCGTCAAGCGCACCGAAGGTCCCGACCTCATCGTGGATCTCGGCCGCGCCGAAGCACGCCTGCCCAAGCGCGAGCAGTCCAAGCTCGAGGCTTACAATATCGGGGATCGCCTGCGCGTGGTGATCAAGGCCGTGGACCGCGCCGCCAAGGGGCCGCAGGTCATCGTCTCTCGCGCCGATCCCGTGCTCGTGCAGCGATTGTTCGAGATGGAAGTGCCGGAAATCTACGACGGCACCGTGCAAATCCGCGCGGCGGCCCGCGAAGCCGGCGAGCGCACCAAGATTGCCGTCGCCAGCCGCGATAAAGACGTCGACCCCGTCGGCGCCTGCGTGGGGATGAAAGGCATGCGCGTGCAGTCCATCATCCGCGAACTGCGCGGCGAGAAAATCGACATCATCCCGTTCAACGAGGATACCCTTACCTTTGCGCAGAAGGCTCTCAGCCCTGCCAAGGTCACCCGCGTGCAGATCGTCGACCCGGAGAACAAAAAGCTCGAGGTCATCGTCGAGGACACCCAACTCTCGCTGGCCATCGGCAAGAAGGGACAGAACGTCCGCCTTGCCAGCAAGCTGATCAACTGGGACATCGACATCAAGAGCGAGGAAGAGAAGCGCCGCGAGATCGAAGAGCAAATGACCGCGCTCACCTCTCCCGGCACGCCGCTGGCCCAGCTTCTGGGCGTCGGCCCCAAGACCATTGAGAAGATCGAGGCGCACGGCATCACCTCGATCGAGAAACTCGCCGATATGACTCCGGAGCAGCTCATGGAAATCCCCGGTATCGGCGAGAAGATGGTCGAGAAGATCTATCAGTCCGTACATAATTTCTTTGAAGGCGGGGAAGGCACAGCGGCTGCAGCCGAGGCGCCCGCGGAAGGAACCGCGGCTCCGGAAGAAGCCGCTGCCGAGCCGTCCCCGGCAGCGGAAACCGAGACGCCAGAAGCGCCAGCCGAGGCTCCCGATGCCGCAGCCGAATCCAGTGCCGACGCCGAGCAGACGGACAAGCCCGAAGAGGGTAAGGAGTCTTAGCCACCGGAACGCATGAGCGACGCAAGTCAGATTCGAATCAACGAGCTGGCCCGCGAACTTGAGGTCAAGGCCAAGGCCCTCATTGACTACTTGCCCGAGATCGGCGTCCTCGAGAAGAAGACCCATTCCAGTTCGATTGATGTCGCCGCCGCTGAGAAGGTCCGCAAACATTTTCAGGACCTTGCCAATGCTGAAGCGGCCGCCGAAGCCGCCGCCGCGGCGGAAAAAGCCGCGAGGGATGCCGCCGTCAAGGCCGCACGGATGAGACCTCCCACGGCACCTCCTCACGCGACGCCTGCTGCCCCTGCTGCGAGGCCCGCAGCTGCCGGGCTCGTTCTTCCGCTGAAGCCCGCAGCCCCAGGAGCAACTCCCGCGGCTGCTGGCGCGAGGCCGGTTCTTCCCCCACTTCCCCCAATTGCTGCCAAGCCAGCGGCTCCGGCCGCGGTGGCGGCTTCGCCGACCGCGATTCCCAAAACGCCCGTTCCAGCGGCCCAGCCGCCGCGTCCTGCGGCTGCGGGTCATGCTCCGGTTCAAGCTGCGACTCCGGCGAGACCTAGCGTTCGCCCTCCGCTTCGACAGCCGTCCGGCGCCCGACCTGGTGCGCCTGCCACGATGCGTCCTGCTGCGACCGGCGCAGCTCCCGGCGGGCCGCGGCCCGGCCAACCCATTGGCGGGGCCCGCCCCGTTCATCCTGGCCGTCCGCCTCAGCGCACCGGACCTCCTGGCGCGCCGGGAGGAGGGAGGCCCTACGGAGCCCGGCCCAGTCAGCAGCCCGGGGCGCGGCCTGGTGGTCGCCCCGGCGTCCGTCCAGGCATGCTGCCGCCGCTGCCGCCGGACAAGTTCCCTCCGAAGGCTGAGCCCGGCAAGCCGCTCTACGCACGCAGGCCCGCGCCGCGGCAGCGTCCTGTCATTGACAAGCGCGAAGCCGAAGGCGAGCGCAAGCTGCATCCGGTCCGGGCGCGTCCGAGCGCTGGGGGACGCGCCGCGATTGCGCCGGTGGCGCCGCCGGCGCCGCGCGAGCCACGCGACATCACGATTATGGAGGGCATCACGATTCGCGATCTCGCGGAGAAGCTCGACGTCCGCGCCAAGGATCTTCTGAAAACGCTCCTGGATCGCGGAATCTTCGCCAGCATCAACCAGGCGCTGGATATTCCCACGGCCACAGGCCTGGCAGAGGCGTTCAACGGCGTCGTGAGCGTGGTTTCGTTCGAAGAGGGCATGGTCCTGGAGGTGGCCAAGGAAGAGAAAAAGGAGAATCTCCTTCCGCGGCCGCCGGTGGTCACCGTCATGGGGCACGTGGACCACGGCAAGACGAGCCTGCTCGACGCGATTCGCGAGACCGACGTCGCCGGCGGCGAAGCCGGCGGGATCACGCAGCACATCGGCGCATACAAAGTTCCGGTCAACGGTCGGAGCGTAGTCTTCGTGGACACGCCCGGCCATCAGGCCTTTACGCGCATGCGCGCCCGTGGCGCCAAGGTCACCGACATCGTGGTCCTGGTGGTGGCGGCGGATGATGGCGTCATGCCGCAAACGCGCGAGGCCATCGATCACGCGCGCGCCGCGAACGTTCCCATCGTCGTCGCGCTCAACAAAATCGACAAGCCCGATGCTCAGCCGGACCGCGTCAAGCGCCAGCTATCCGAGGCGGGACTCACACCTGAGGAGTGGGGCGGCGACACTGTCCTTGTGGAAGTCTCAGCGAAGCAGAAAAAGAATCTCGACAAGCTGCTCGAGATGCTCCTTCTGGTCGCAGATCTGCGCGAGCTCAAGGCCAATCCGGAAGCGCCCGCGAGCGGCACCGTGCTCGAGTCGCGCGTGGACAAGGGCCGCGGCCCGGTGGCCACCGTATTGGTTCAGAACGGCACGCTGAGTACGGGCGACTTTTTCATATGCGGCGCCGTCTTCGGGAAGGTTCGCGCGATGTTCGACGACCGCGGACGCGCCGCCAAGAAGGCGCCGCCGTCGACGCCGGTCGAGGTCCTGGGCTTGCAGGGAGTCCCCGAAGCAGGCGATCAGTTCCAGGTAACCGACGAAGCCAAGGCGCGCCACATCGTGGAGTACCGCCAGGGCAAACAGCGCGAAGCCGCGCTGGCCCGCAGCGCTGCCAGCTCCCGCATCACGCTCGATCAGTTGCACGAGCAGCTCAAGGCCGGCGAGGTGAAGGAGTTGCCCATCGTGATCAAGGCCGACGTGCAGGGTTCTGTGGAGGTCCTGAGCGAAATGCTGCCGAAGCTTTCCACCGATCAGGTCAAGGTCAAGATCATCCACGCCAGCGTCGGCGCGGTTTCCGAAGCGGACGTCGTATTGGCTTCGGCTTCCGGTGGGATCGTCATCGCGTTCAACGTGCGTCCGGACCGCAAGGCGGCCGACTTGGCCCAGCAGGAAAAAGTTGAGATCCGCACGCACACGATCATCTATGAGGTCTCCGATGAAATGAAGTTGGCCCTGGAGGGCCTCCTCGAGCCGGTGGTCAAGGAGACTTACATGGGCCGCGCCGAAGTGCGCGACACCTTCCGGATCAAGGGCGTAGGCATGATCGCCGGGTGCTACGTACTGGACGGTTCGCTTAAACGCGACGGCGAAGTCCGCGTCGTCCGCGACGGCACAGTTATCTATACTTCGCGTCTCAGCTCGCTCAAGCGCTTCAAGGATGATGCCAGTGAAGTGCGCGCGGGCTTCGAGTGCGGCGCAGGAATTGCGAATTTCAATGACGTGAAGGTCGGCGACGTCCTGGAGTGCTTCCTGGTGCAGAAACTGAGCGCCGCGGAAGCAGCTATGCAGGGCGTCACTCCGCGCGCTTAGCTGTCCGCGCTGTTGGGGAGCTCGCGATGCCCGTCGGCCTGCTGACTCTAGAATTACACATCCCGGACGCGCAGTCGCTCAAAGACAAGCGCCAGATTGTGCGCAGCCTGAAGGACCGCCTGCGCGGGCGTTTCAACGTCGCCGTGGCCGAACTCGATCACCAAGATACTTGGCAGCGCTCGATCGTGGGCGTCGTGACCCTGTCGAATGAAGAGAGCCACGTCGAAGAGTCGCTCCAACACATCCTGGCTGAAGCGGATCGCCTGCTGGGGCCGGTGCTCATCGGCCATCAATTCGAGATTTTGTGACTGCCGCCATGACTGTCGTCGGACACCGCCACGAGCGCATCGCGGAAGAGATTCATCACGAAGTGAGCGCCATGCTCGCCGGGGAACTGAAGGACCCGCGGCTGGAGGTTTTGGTCTCCATCACCGAGGTGCGGGTCCCTCCCGATCTGAAGCAGGCGCGCATCTACGTCACTATTCCCGGGAGTGCCACTGAACAGGCCGCTGCGATGAAAGGACTCCGCGCCGCCTCCGGCTTCATCCGGCATGAGCTGGTGGAGCGCATCCAGCTCCGCCGGGCACCGGAATTGATCTTTGTCCTGGATCGCTCCGAACAATACGGCGAACGCATCGAGGAATTGCTCCGGCAGGTGAAGAAAGAGGAGCCGCCCGGGCCTTGATGGACGGTATCTGAGGCGGACAGGGCGCCGCAGCCGCATCACCAGGATCAAACACACATGCTGAGAAAGCCGCAGCCTGCGCCCTACGACGGCGCCTTAGTCGTTGACAAGCCCCGAGGCAAGACCTCGCATGACGTGGTCGAAGCCGTCCGGCACATCGCCGGCTTCCGTCAGATCGGACATCTCGGCACGCTCGATCCGCTCGCGACCGGTGTCCTCGTTCTTCTCCTGGGGCGTGCCACGCGCCTGGCGCGGTTCTACAGCGGCCGGCGGAAGCGTTACAGCGCCAGCTTCCGCTTCGGCTTCGCCACAGATACCTACGACGCCGATGGGAAGCCTCTGGGCCCTGACGCGGCGCCCCAGCTCGATCACGCGGTCATTGAACGCCTCGCTGCGGCGTGCGTCGGCCGCTTCGCACAGACGCCTCCGCCGTTTTCAGCGAAGAAGGTCCACGGCCGCCCGGCCTACGAATTCGCGCGCAAGCAGAAACCGGTGGAGCTGAAGCCGGTCGAAATCGAAATCTACGAATACAAGGTCACCGGGATCGAAGGATCGCTCGCCCGATTCACCATCGAGTGCTCGACCGGCGCCTACATCCGTTCTCTGGCTCACGAAATGGGGCAAACCCTCGGCTGTGGCGCACACCTTGCCGAAATCACACGGACCGCTGTCGGCGAATTCGCGCTCGATCAGGCCGTCTCCCTCGCCGAACTCGGCCAGGCCGCCAAGGGGGGCCACTTCGGCGACTACGTCATTTCGCTCGACGGCCTCCTCGCCAATTATCCGCGGGTCAATGTACTGCCCGTGGTTGAGCGGCGCATCCGCCACGGCACGCGCTTCAACATCCAGCTCGCGCAGATTCAGCCAGGCCGCGTCGAGCCGCCGCCAGGCGCCACTGCGGAGCTGGATTCCGGCGAGCGGTGTCCGCCGCGGCTACGCGTCTTCAACCAGCAAGACAAACTCATCGCCATCGCCGAAGCGGTCGTTCCACGCACCTACCAGCCCATCGTCGTCTTCGAGCCTCTTCCCTGAAGAGCTCCGCGGGACGGGGATTTCCGATTCGTGGCACGAAGTCAACTTGCGTGAATTCAACGAGTGAAGCCGCGACCCACAATGAGCCCCTTTTCAGAGTCACCCTACTCGGGGCCTACGCTAGCACCTACTGCGGGGGCTCAGGAGACGGAGGAGGTTGGGCGAGCGGAGGGATTTGAGGGTTGGGCGGAGTTTGGCGAGGTGGGGGTGGCTGGAACGGCTGAGCTGGCAGGGTAGGTCCGGGTGACCCCGCTCCTCCGCGAGTCGAGTTGTCGCCACGTCCGGCATAAAGCGCGCGAACCTGATGCGGCGGCAAGCGCAACAGCCTCGGCGTCACAAAAACCAGCATCTCCGTGTCCTGCAGCTGCGCCTGCCGGTTGCCGAGCACCGGCACGTTCAGCAATCCCGGTAAGCCGGAGAGCGACTGTGTCTCTTCCCGGTCGAGCAGGCGGAAGACTATGGCGGTCTCGTCTTCCTTAAGCCGCACCGTCTGGTCGATTGTGCGGTTGGAGATGATCGGTATGCCATCCTCCGAATCGCCCGTCAGGGCGCGAATCTCGAATTCCAGGTGCAGCGTTACTTCGCCATTCGGATGCACCGTGGGAGTGGCCTTCACCTTCAGCCCCAGGTCCACATACTCTGATCCGGGAAAGGCCTGTTGCAGAGCGCTCGCTGCGGCCGCTCCGGAGCTCAATGGGTTCAAGAACACCGAGGCTTGGTCTGAAGTTCGTTCGGTCAAGGCCACGTCCGAGGCTCCCCGGCCGCCTAAACCGGAGGCGACGATGGCGGTCGGCCCTTGCTGGGTCGGCAGGGCGTTGAATGGAGTGATGAAACCTCCGGTCGCTTCTCCCAGGAAGAGAGACAGAGTGTTGTCGCCGAAGTTTGTCACCGCCAGATCGCCGAAGCCATTGGAGTCGAAATCAGCGATGGCGACGCCGCTCGGCGCACTCCCTGTCGTGAGGGGCGAGTCCGCGCTGGGCAGGAACGATGCGCCGCCCTGGTTAAGCAGCACGGTGACCGTGTTGTCCGCCAGATTCACCACGGCCAGGTCGGGTTGGCCGTCCCCATTCAAATCTCCCGCAGCGATGGCGACGGGATTCCTTCCCACTGCGATCGGTGAGCCCGCCGCCGGAGTGAAGGTTCCGTCACCTGTGCCTAGCAGAACCGCAACGTTGTTTGCCGTTCCGGTGCCGCAAACGACCGCCAGGTCCGGGATGCCGTCTCGATTGAAGTCGGCGCTGGTAATGCCGCAGGGTGATGCCGTTGTCAAAGGGAGCGCCTGTTCGCCATTCTGCAGAGGGGAAGGCGAGTTCGGGGCCAGCGTGAAGCCGCCGGCGCCATCGCCGAGAAGGACCGTGAGGGTGTCGTCGATGGAATTGACAACAGCGAGATCGAGGTGGGAATTGTTGTTGATGTTGAACTGGCCGACGGCGATGGCGCCGGGGCCGTGGCCAACGGCCAGAGGCGAATTGGAAGCCTCGGCGAATCCGCCGGTGCCGTCTCCCTGAAGAATGGCGAGATTGTCAGAGCTCTGATTGACGACGACGAGATCGGCAAAGCCGGTCGCCTCGCGGAATATGCCGCTGGCGATGGCCACTGGCCCCGTTTCGTTCGCCGCCAGCTTGAACGGAGAGGTGGACGGCTGGACGAAATTGCCCGTGCCGGCCCCCTGATTGAGCAGGATGCTGACCGTATTGTCGTCGTGGTTGGCGATGGCAAGATCGTTGAGCCCATCACCGTTGAAGTCCTGTGCCACGAGTGC
>Ga0208036_1000120_pt1 | contig 62979 bp, 62 predicted proteins | sample June2015DPH_11_1_2_FD_184706 | JGI IMG/M metagenome (GOLD analysis project Ga0208036, IMG submission 184706) | Peatland microbial communities from SPRUCE experiment site at the Marcell Experimental Forest, Minnesota, USA - June2015DPH_11_100... | ecosystem: Environmental > Terrestrial > Soil >...
GTGGAAAAGTCTGAACGGCTGACTTTTCCACCGCGCTTGGAAATCCGGCAAAAGTCGCCGGATTTCCACATTCCCACAGCGCCGACGGCGACCCTCACCTCTCAACTGCCCAAAAGATTACACATCCCCCTTCGACCATGGTTGAGTGTCGGCCTCGCCGACCTGTCTGGGCAACCTGGACGCCCGTTTAAGCTAACACGTGAAATCGGAAAAACACTCGGAAAAGAAGCTGGAAGCGAAAAGCCGGAAGTTTGAATGACCGCGTGCGATCCTGGCCTTGACTCGGTTCGACATCTCCGCTCTTGAGTCCCGGCTTCCAACTTCTGATTTCTAATTCCTGAATTCCACCTTCCGAACCACCGCCGCAAAAAAGCCGTCCATGCCGTGAAGGTCCGGGCGAGTGCGCAGGTAGCCCTCTGAATCGAACAGCGGCGAAAGCAATGGGAACTCATCGGAGAGTTCCCGTGCCGAAACTAATCGTGCCGAGCCATCGGACTGGAGCGCGCTCTCCACCACTCGCTCGTTCTCCTCGGGCTCCAGGGAGCAAGTCGCGTAGACCAGGCGCCCGCCCGGGGCGAGCATCCGGAGGGCATTCCGAAGAATTCTCGATTGCAATTCGCCCAGCCGCACCAGGTCCTTTGCGGCCAGGCGCAATTTGATTTCGGGGTTCCGTGCCAGCGTTCCGGTGCCGGAGCACGGGGCGTCGACCAGAATGCGATCGAATTGGATTCGGAAGGGAAGTTCGCTCGCGGCGTCGAGTCTGATGAGGTTGAGCCTGACGCTTTCCGGAAGCAGCATCGAGGTCACTTGCTTCATGGTGCGCAACCGCGGGCCGCTGATGTCGCAGCCCACCAGCAAGCCCTCGCGTTGATCGCCGGCAAGCTGGCTTGTCTTGATTCCGGGCGCAGCGCAGAGATCCAGCACCCGATCGCCCGTCCGGGGTGCTACGAGCGACGCGACAACCTGCGACGCTTCGTCCTGAACGATCGCCTGCCCCCGCCGAAGCAGCTCCGATGATTGCGGGCTTCCGGACTCCACGACCAGCGCCATGCTGGAATAACGTCCGAGGCGCGCCGTAATTCCTTCTCTCAGGAATCGCTGCCGAGTTTCCTCGCGCTCGCCGGCGCTGGCATTAATCCGCAAGGTGACAGGCGGCACGCAAACGCTCGCCCACGCGAGAGATTCTGCCGGTGCGGTTCCAAAATGGCGCGCCCAGCCCTCGGCCAGCCAAGGCGGCAAAGATCGAACCGCGGCCGCCAGGATTTCTTCGTTTGGATGGCTGGGTTCCTCTCCAGTTCCTTCCCGCCGCCTGAGCCCGCGCGACGGTTCGCACTTCCGAAGCACCGCGTTCACCAGCCCCGCTGCTGATTTTTTTCGAGCCGCCTTCGCCAGCTCCACGGCTTCATTCACCACAGCCGACTTCGGGATCTTAGCCAGAAACAAGATTTGGTAAAGGCTCAGCCGCAGGATGGCCGCAATCTCAGGATCAAAATACGATAGCTTCTTGCCGGAGAGCTTTGCCAGCCGATAGTCGAGCTCGCCTCGCCACCGCAAGGCTCCCATCACGATTTCAGTGGCTAGTCTTCTATCCGCTTCTTTCAGCGCGGAAACGCCGGGGCCTTGCAACAAATCCACAGCAAAGCCACGGCCGGCTTCCACGCGAAGCAGAATGCGATACGCGGCTTGGCGGGAGGGAGAAACGGGCACAGCGGAATTATGAATTATGAATTCTGAATGATGAAGGAAAAACCGCCACGGTGCGAACGCCGCCGGCCGCTCTTGACAGGCAGCCCGGTTTCAACTAGTCTTAGACTAGATAAGGAGCGGCCATGGACACCGTAGGCCTGTTCGACGCCAAGACTCATCTTTCCGCGCTACTGGAGCGCGTCGCCCAGGGGGAAGAGATCACTATCACCAAGCACGGCACACCCATAGGGGTCTTGATCCCGGCCGGGAATCGTCGCAAGAAAGATCCAAGGCAAGTTGCAGAACGGATTCGCGCCCTGCGCAAAGGGGCGAAACTCAAAGGCGTTACCGTTCGCCAACTCATCGAGGAAGGACGCCGCTATTGAGCCGCTTTGTCCTCGACGCCTCTGTGACCCTTTGCTGGTGCTTCGAAAACCAGGCATCCGACTACTCGGAATACATTTTCGAGAGGATGGCGGCCGGGGACGAAGCCAGTGTGCCATTTGTCTGGCCGCTCGAGGTGGCGAACGCGCTGGTCAGAGCTGAGAGAATGAAAACCCTGAAAGTGGCACAGGTCGCGGGATTTCTGGGGGAGCTCAATGCTTGGCCCATTCAGGTGGACACCGTCGGAGTGACTCGCGCTTTTCAGCAGATTCTCAGCGCCGCCCGCGAGCTGCATCTTTCCGCCTACGATGCCGCCTATCTGGAGCTCGCTATCCGTGAGGGACTGCCTCTGGCCACTCCGAACAATGATTTGAGGAAAGCAGCGCGAACGGCGGGCGTCAAAATCACGACGGCAAAATAATCGCCGCGCTACGTTGCCATGTCGCCAGGCTACTCCAACTTTTCGCCCGGTCGCAGGCGAAATCCGTTCAGAAAATCGCGGGCCGAGATTCGTTTTCGGCCGGCGAGTTGGAGTTCCTTGATCTCGAGAGTGGTGCGCTCGGCACAGACGACTTTCAATCGGCCATTGTCCACCAACAGCGTTCCGGGGGAGGGCACGGCGGGCGCTGGGTCGTGAGTGGCGATCGCCATCCAGACGTGCAGGTGGTTGCCGCGAAACGCGGTGAACGCTCCCGGCCACGGGCGCAGGCCGCGCACACGCCGCGAGACCTCGTCGGCCTTCTTGGACCAATCGATTCGCCCATCTTCCTTGCTGAGCATTGGAGCGGGCGTCGCGGCCTTCGCGTCTTGCGGACGAGCCTCGACGGTTTCGTTTTCCAGCCCCCGCAGCGTTTCGACCATTAGCTCCGCGCCCATCACGCTCAATCGCTCGGAAAGCGTCTCCGTGGTGTCGTCGGGGCGGATCTCGGTCTCGCGCTGAAGCAGGATGGGGCCGCTGTCAAGGCCCTCGTCAATCTGCATGGTGGTGATGCCGGTGATGCGCTCGCCGCGGATGATGGCCCAAGGGATGGGTGCGGCGCCACGATATTTGGGCAGGAGTGATGGGTGCAAGTTCACGCAGCCAAACCGCGGGAGCTCGATCATCCAGGGGGGAATCAGGTGGCCGTATGCGACCACCACGATGGCCTCCGGACGGAACGAGGAAAGATAAGCCAGCGTCTCGGGGTCCTTGAGTTTGTGAGGCTGAAAAACCGCGAGCCCGGCGCGTTCCGCCGCCTGTTTGACTGGCGGCGCTTTCGTTTGGTGGCCACGGCCCGCCGGCTCGTCCGGGTTGGTCACCACAAGCTGGATGGAGAAGCCTGCGCCGATGAGTTTTTCCAGCGTCGGAACTGCGAATTGAGGTGTTCCACAGTAAATTATTCGCATCAGTCCGGGATTGAGTCATTGAGCCATTGAGCCATTGGAAGAAACAAGTCTTTCAATGGCTCAATGACTCAATGACCCAATCGCTCAATTCTTCACCATTCTCCCGCTTTCATCATCTTCTTCACCTTGCGCTTGATCGAGTCACGCTTGAGCATGCTGAGGTGCTTGATGAAGAGGATGCCGTTCAGGTGGTCGGTCTCGTGGCAGAAGGCGCGGGCCAGCAGTCCCTCACCCGTCTTCGTGAATTCTTCCCCGTGGGCGTCGTGAGCGCGGATGGTGACTCGCGTCGGGCGAGGCGTCTTGGCTCGAAAATCCGGCAGGCTCAAGCAGCCTTCCTCCAGCATGTCCTCACCCTCCGTCGCGACAATGACGGGATTGGCCAGGACGAGTTTGGCGTCCGGTTCTTGCCCTGACGTGATGTCAATCACGCAAAGCCGCTTCGAGATGCCGATCTGGGGCGCGGCGAGGCCGACACCGTGCGCCGCGTACATGGTCTCAAACATGTCAGCCACCAGTTTGTGCAAATCTCCGTCGAAGGCTGCCACCGGCTCGGCAAGCTTCTCCAGCACTTCTTGTCCGTACTTCACGATGGGATATATCATGCGCAGCGATCAGCCGTCAGCTATCAGCTTTCAGGAGTTGATGTTCCGTCTTCGAATTTCCAGTTTCCAATTTCCGGTTTTAGTCAGAATTTGCGGACTTGTTCCATGTATCCGTCAAAATTCCGCCGAGTTTCTCCCAGCGAGTCCCCGCCGAACTTTTCCAGGAAGGCGCGCGCCAGAATGAAGGCCACCATCGCCTCCGCCACCACGCCTGCCGCGGGCACCACGCAAACGTCCGAACGCTCGTAGGCCGCCTTCACGGTCTCTTTGGTCTCAAAATCGACTGACTCCAAAGGTCGCCGAAGAGTCGAGATCGGCTTCAGATAGCCGCGCACCACGAGATCCTCGCCGTTCGTGATTCCGCCCTCGATCCCGCCAGCGCGGTTGGATTTGCGCGTAAACCTCAAGCGTTCGCGGTCGTAACCAATTTCGTCATGAGCGCGGGATCCCACGATCGCGGCATTCTCGATCCCGCTGCCGATCTCAACGGCCTTCACCGCCTGAATGGACATCACGGCCTGTGCCAAATGACCGTCCAAGCGCTCGTCCCAGTGCGCGCATGAGCCCAGTCCGGGCGGCACCCCACGCGCGATCACTTCAAATGTGCCACCCACTGTATCGCGCGCCTCGGTAGCGCGGTCCACTTCCTCTTTCATGCGCGCCTCGGCGGCAGCATCGACACAATTGAGGATGATCTCCTCACGTTTGCGCAGTGCCAGCACTTCTTCGAAAGTGAAGTCATCGCGCTCGATCGACACTTGGCCGACCGCGACGACGTGGCTGGCCACTTCGATGCCAAACTCCTTCAGAAAAAGTTTCGCCAGCGCTCCTACTGCTACTCGCGCCGCGGTCTCTCGGGCGCTGGCACGCTCGAGCACGTAGCGCGCTTCGCGAAAGTTGTATTTCAAGCAGCCGGCGAGGTCGGCGTGGCCGGGGCGCGGCGGCGACAGCGGCCGATACTTGGCGCGGGTTTCGGGGCTGTCTTCCACCGCCAGCGCGGCCTTCCAGTTTTCCCAGTCGCGGTTTTCGATTTGAATCGTGATCGGCGAACCGATGGTGTGGCCATGGCGAATGCCAGACAGGAATTGGGCGGCGTCAGATTCGATCTTCATTCTTCCGCCGCGCCCGTGGCCCGCCATCCGCCGCTTCAATTCCCGATCAACGTACGCAAAGTCGACGCGCACGCCCGCAGGCAGGCCGGAGAGGATCGCAAGCAGTGCTTGTCCGTGTGATTCGCCCGCTGTCTGAAATCGCAGCACCGGTCTCCGTCCGAGACAATTTTACAGCTCGCGGAAAGTGGTTAATTCTAACGGAATCTTTTACGCACGTCAAAAGGCGGAAGGCAGATACACCCTCAAAGATTTTTTGCTGCCCACTGCTTACTGCCTAGTGCCTTCTGTTCTATGCTGCCTACTGCTTTCTGCCCACTGCCTACTGTTCTCTACTGCCTTGTGCATACTGCCTTCTGCAACTATAATGCGCGTCGCGTGGAGCAAGTGTGAGATATCTCATCATTAGCGACATCCATTCGAACCTGGAGGGCTTCGAGAAGTGTATGGAACTTGCTCGAGGCCAGTACGACCAGGCGATCTGCCTGGGAGACCTGGTAGGGTACGGGCCGGACCCCAACCCTGTGATCGACCGCGTGCGCGACGTCGCCAACCGCGTGATCCGGGGCAATCACGATAAGGCCTGTTGTGGCATCGACGACGCTGAAGATTTCAATCTCCTCGCCAGGATCGGCACTCTTTGGACTCGCAACGAGCTGACGCCTGAGCACCTGGCGTTTCTTCGCGACCTGCCGGAAGGCCCCATGACCATTGAGAACTTTCAGATTGTCCACGGGTCGGTCGAGGACGAAGATGAATACATTATCGGCCCCGGCCAGGCGCTTCCCGCGCTGCGAACCCTGAAGACCCAAGTGGTGTTCTTCGGCCACACTCACCATCAGGGTGGGTTCATGCTGACCCCGGCAGGGAAATTTCAATCGATCCATTGCGACTCGAAAAACGATGGCCGGACGCTGGTCTTGCAGATCGAGGATGGCGGCCGCTACTTGATCAACCCCGGGTCCGTCGGCCAACCCCGTGACGGCGATTGGCGCGCCGCCTTCGCGATTCTGGACGAAAAGAAGCGGCAGGTCGAATATTTTCGCACGCCTTACGATCTGCCCAGGACTCAGGAAAAAATGTTGAAGGCCGGTCTGCCGGAGCCTCTCATCCGGCGTCTCGAATTGGGGCGTTAATAGAAGCAGAAGGCAGAAAGCAGAAGGCAGGAGGGGTGAATATGCGACGAGTATGGGTGGTTTTCTTCATGATGGGTGCGGCGGCTTGGGGTTTGACTTCGGGAAGCAAATCGGCATTCCCCAAGGCTCCGAAGAAGGGGCGCCTTCTCTACTTAACACTTTCCGTTGGCTTCCATCATGACGTGGTTCCGTTTTCAACCGAGATTGTGAAACAGATCGGCGAGAAGTCCGGCGCTTTTGAGACTACGGTGACTCCTGACGTCTCGCCGTTCACCGCCGAAAACCTGAAGCAATACGACGCCGTGATGTTTTATACCACCGGCGAATTGCCCATGACAGACGCGCAGAAGAAGGCTTTGGTTGACTTTGTTCGCGCCGGCCACGGCTTTATCGGCGTGCACAGCGCAACGGACACTTTTTACGAGTGGCAGGACTACGGCGAAATGATCGGCGGATATTTCAATGGGCATCCCTGGCATCAGCAAGTCACGATTGACGTAGCCGATCCCAAGAGCAGTTTGGTGAGTTTCCTGGCGCCGTCGTTTCAGGTCAACGACGAGATTTATCAAATTGACGATTTTGATCCTCGGACCTCGCACGTCCTGCTCCGTTTGGATCCTTCCTCCGTGGACTTGAAGAAGCAGGGCGCTCGCCCCAAGTGGTACGGTTGGCCTGTGGCCTGGACGCGAACGGACGGCAAGGGCCGAGTGTTCTATTGCAGCCTGGGCCACGAGCATGACGTTTGGGCCGATCCGCGATTCCAGCAATTGATGCTGAACGGCATCCAGTGGGCGATGGGCGTAGCGAAATAGGGAGCGGGGATTGTCCGTGGTCCCGTGTCCGTTGTGTGTCGTCAGGTGTCCGTGGTCATTTGTGCTTTGTCCCATCCTTTGTCCGTGTTCGTTGCCCTAGTCCATGACGCGACCAATCAGTTAGTGCCTGAGAACTGAAATTCTCACAAGCTGACCCCGTGTCCGACTCTTCGACAACGGACAACTGACGACGGACAAAGGACGTGGGATTTTTACGTGGGATTTTTCTTGACAAAGCATTGAGCCAACCTTATTAAGTGAGTTGAGTATTTGAGAGAGTAGAGGAGGGCTGAGGGACATATCGAACTCGCTTTCGGCCTCGTTAGGCGAGGTTACCACGCAAAAAAACGCCACTGCCTGGAAACCCGGAGACGGGCCAACAGGTAGAGCAGGCATGGCCGGATTAAGGCTTTGCCTAAAGTGGCTTTGTCCTGCCAGAGCGGACAAATACGTTGTGTGGAGCCAAAGCTCACACCAGGAGGGTGCTGGAGCCGTTCTGTGCAAAGGCGGCCAGGCGATTTGCCCCGTGGGTGCGTTGGCATCCATGGGGCTTTTTCGTATATGGGGTGATTTGTGGAGACCGTTTCGGCGGGGCAATGGCTCGAGTTTCGATTTTCGAATTTCGCTTGTCTTGGCTTGCCGCTAGCGGCTAGTGCCGTTCCGACTTTTTTGGGCAAACAGTTTTCAGCCACTCAGGGAGTCTTGGCGCAAGACGTAGGTGCAATACATAGGCGCAACAAGTTGGAACGGCACTAGCCACCCGCAACTGTGTTCGAAGCTGGAGAAGCTTAGATGATCTACTTCACCGAGCTTGAAAACTTGCCGGTCTACGACGTGAAGGGCGAATTTGTCGGAATCCTCAAGGACCTCGCCGTTAACCCCAGTCAGGATGCCCTTCGAGTAGCGGCCTATCTGGTGAAGACGTCCGGGAACAAAGTAGCGTGCATCACTCACGAGCAGATGCAATCGGTTTCCGTGCGCGCGGGCCAAACCAGCGTCCCGATCGATGCCGTCCGCTACTATGCGCCGGATGAAGCGATGATGCGCGTGAAGAAGGACGTGCTGGACCAGCAGATCATCGACGTCAATCACCGCAAGGTGGTGCGGGTGAACGACGTCGATTTTGACATCCAGCCCACCGACGGCCACACCGAACTGCGCATTCTGGCGGTCAATGTCGGACTGGGCGCGGCGGTGCGGCGTCTGCTTCAGGGCATGCTTGCCAAGCACACCCTTCGACGGTTCTCGGAGCTTTTTCCCACTAAGACCATTCCCTGGGCGTTCGTGAACCTGATCGAATCCGACCCGGCCCGCCGCGTGAGGCTGCGGATCTCGTACGATCGTCTCGGCCAGCTCCACCCCGCCGACATTGCTGACATCCTCGAAGAGTTGAGCCGCGACGAGCAGCAGGCGGTGGTCGAGTCGCTCGACGATGAGACCGCAGCCCAGGCCATTTCCGAGATCCCGACCAAGATGCAAGCGGATTTGATTGAGAGCATGCCGGCGGAAAAGGCGGCGGACGTCCTGGAGGAAATGCCGCCCGACGAGGCTGCCGACGTTCTGCAAGAATTGTCGCCCGAAGCCTCGGCCGTTCTCTTGGCCGACATGGAGAAAGAAGAGGCGCGAGAGGTGCGCGAGCTTCTGGGTTTCGAGCAGGATACCGCGGGCGCGCTGATGACCACGGACTATATCGTGGTGGGCGAGTCCGCCACCGTGGAGGGCGCGGTCGCAGCCGTGAAGAACTATGAGGGCTCGCCCGAGTCCATTCACGCCGTGTTCCTGGTGAATCCCGAGGGCGTGCTGACCGGCGGCGTCAGCCTGGCGCGGATTTTGACGGCTGATGCCACTGCACCGCTCCAGCCGCTCGTGAGCGAGCCGGTGATGACGGTCAGCGCGCAGGCCGACCACAAAACCGTCATCGACCTCTTTCACAAATACAATCTCGTCGTCTTGCCGGTCGTGGACGAAGCGGGTTATATGCTCGGCGTGGTCACGGCCGATGATGTGCTGGAATTGGTCGTGAATCGCAGGTAATCCAGTGGCAAGTGGCAAGTTCAGTATTTCAGTTTTTCAGTTCGTCAGTGGGTCAGTCCGCCACGGGCTCAGTAACTGAAATACTGAAATACTGACCAACTGAATCGCTTGTTGCCACTTGTCACTCCTTTCAGGTGATCAAGCTCTGTGAAGCGGTTTAACCTCAGGCGCTATCGCATTCAACTGTTCATCTTCCTCGCCGTGGTGGGCCCGGGCATCATCACCGCCAACGTGGACAACGACGCCGGCGGCATTCTCACTTACTCGCAGGCGGGCGCTTCGTATGGGTTTTCTCTCCTCTGGACGCTGATTCCCATCACCGTCGCCTTGATCGTGGTGCAGGAGATGGTGGCGCGGATGGGTGTGGTCACGGGCAAGGGACTCGCCGACCTGATCCGCGAGGAGTACGGCTTCCGCACCACGTTCATCCTGATGATCATGTTGCTGGTGGCCGACCTGGGCAACACTATGTCCGAATTCGCCGGGCTGGCCTCGGGCATGGAAGTCCTGGGTGTCACACGCTACCTCGCAGTTCCCTGCGGCGCGCTGATTGTTTGGGGCCTGGTGGTGAAGGGAACTTACCGGCTGGTGGAAAAAGTCTTCCTGGTGGCGTGCCTCTTCTACATCGCTTATCCTCTTTCCTGCTACCTCGCGCATCCCAGTTGGTCCGAGGCACTGCTGGCCGCGGTGAGGCCTACGTTCCATCTCCAGGCCGGCTACCTTTACATGATCATCGGAGTTGTGGGCACCACCATTGCGCCCTGGATGCAGTTTTACCTGCAATCGGCCGTGGTGGAGAAGGGCGTCAAGCTGAAGGAGTACAAATACTCGCGCTGGGACGTGATCGTGGGATGCATCATCACGGACGTGGTGGCTTTTTTCATCATCGTCGCTTGCGCGGCGACGATCTACGTGAGCGGCCACGGCGAAATCCACGACGCCGGCGAAGCGGCCGTGGCCCTTCGCCCTCTCGCCGGGCGCGCGGCCAGCGCCTTGTTTGCCTTTGGGCTTGTGAACGCTTCATTGTTCTCAGCCAGCATCCTTCCCCTCGCTACGGCTTATTACGTTTGCGAAGGACTGGGCGTGGAGTCCGGCGTGAACAAGCGCCTGCGCGAAGCGCCCACCTTCTATGCCATGTATACGAGTTTGATTGTCATCGGCGCCGGGGCGGTGATTATCCTGAGCGAGACCAAGCAGGTGCCCATCATGCTGCTGTCTCAGGTCGTGAACGGCATTCTTCTGCCCTTCGTCTTGATCTTCATGCTGCGCCTCATCAACCGGAAGGATCTGATGGGAGATTACCGGAATAACCGCACCTTCAACATCATCGCCTGGGTTTCCTGCGTGGTGATGATCGCCCTGACCGCGGTCTGGGTGGTGAGCTCGTTCCTGCCTGGCACGCTGCCGACGGGGTGAAGTTAGCCAGTTGTCCGTGGTCCGTCGTCCGTTGCCCGGGTTTCGGGATTTGGGGTTCGGGTTTCGGCCAGACTGCCCGAATCCCTAACCCCGAAACCCGAAACCCGATGTCCTGAGGCCGCCACGCGTTCTGCGAACCGGGCCAGGTGGTTCGCGGCCAAGCGCAAGGAATCCGCAGACTTCACGCGGATAGCCTCGGTGTGGCTGCCGGCGTTAAACTTGATTTCTTCCCACGGTCGCGAATCCAGCAACTAATAGGCGGAATAGTTGCACACTCTAGCACCCTGGGCGCCACCCTCGAATTGTCAACTGTCACCGAATCATATGCTTAAATCCGATCAAGTTTTGGAATCCCAGTTGCACCAAATTAAGCGGGTTGTCGCCTTTGTTATCTCTCACCATATCTGCAAACGAGTTAAAATCTAGTTTGCAGGCAGGAGGTATGCAAAATGGGAAAACATAAGCGAGGTATACGTCTTCTAATTGGGCTGGCAGCCGCGTTTTTGGCCTTCAGCAACGTATCAATGGCAACCATTGTCGGCCCAGGGGGTGGAAGTGGCAGTGGGGGCGATTGGACTCAGGGATTCTGCACAGTCAACTGTGCGGGGGCACCGAACGCGATGGCGCTGACGGAGCTTCAATTCGTGATGGAGACGGCCGGCGTGACGTTCAACGAACTGACGACCGCGCAGCCCGGCTGGTCAACAGCCATCTCCTACGATGGTGGGACCGGAATCTACATCTACGGGCCACCTACTCTGAGCGAAATCGACTTCACACTTGGCTTCTCATCGGACCCGTCGGTGCCATTCACCTTCGTTGCACAGCTCTGGTCCGGCACCACGTTCGATGCGCCGGACAGCGCCGCTGTATACTGGAGCGGAAGTGCATGGAGCTTCGGGTCCCTCGGGTCGCCCGAGTATGGAGAAGCTGCGGAGCCGTCCATCGCTCTGCTGTTAGGCTTCCAGTTCCTCGGTATCGGACTTGCGGTTCTACGCCGCGTTCGCGTATAGGCTGTTGGGCGCGAAGGGGGACATCCAGCCCGCCGCCCGATTTTTTCCCCCAACCATGGGCATCGGGTCGCGGGTCGCACTTACGGAAAGGGCACGCCCAGGCGTGCCCCTGCCGCTTACGCCGCCACGCGTTCCGCGAACCGGGCCAGGTGGGGCGCGGCCAAGCGCAGGAAATCCGCAGACTTCATGCGGATAGCCTCGGTGTGGCTGCCGGCATTGAACGTGATTTCTTCCGACTCGCCGAGCGTCTTATCCACCCACACATCCATGCCGTAAAGGCGCCCGAACGGTGGAAATGCTCCAAGCTCGCAGTCCGGGCAAAATTTCACCAGCTCGCCCTCCGGCGCCAAGGCCAACTCTTTGGCGCCGAGTTTTTCCTTCAGCTCGTGGAGATCCAGGCGATGGGTGGCAGGCACGACCGCCATCACCAGCCGGCCGTCCGCGTCAAGCACAATCGGCTTGGCAAACCGCCTGCCGGGCACGTGCAAGGTTTCTGCGACCTCTTGCGCCGCATAAGCCTGAGTGTGGGGAACGCATTCGTAATCGATGTGCTGGGAATCCAGGAAATCGCGGATACGTTGAGAGACGGACATAACAGCCTCCTCAAATCTGAGCTTGAGGCGACAGCGGTCGTCCTCGTTTTCTGTCCCTAACTATTCGACGAAATCCCCTGGTTCACAGTGACAACCGTCACTGCCGCGAGTGACGAACTCCGGCTCGGGGGTAGGGGCAGCCCTCGTGGCCGCCTCATTTTCAGCCGGGCGTAGCGGCACCCTTGGTGTGTGCCGGGGAGAGGGCAGGCACAAGGCCGGTCCCTGCGGTCCGCCAGCGCAATGACGGCGCTCCACGGCGCGTAGCTGAACGCGGCTTGCTTGTAGCATTTCTAGATCCCTTCAAAGGGGCGGCTTTATGCCGCTATTCTTGACTTGGCAGGATGACCCGGCACGGTGGGCTCGGTGCCGCGACAGCCAGGGCCGACCGGGTCGGTCACAGCAGGGCAGCGGCAGCGATCTTACCTGCGCCGAAATACTAGTAATATATTAACGCTTGACTTAACCTCACAGGTTTTCGGCCTCCGAATGTAACTTTTGAAACTTTTGCAACTTTTGCAACTATTTTTTATATCTGCTGGAAATAAAGAGGTTGCTCGGAAATAAAATTTGCAGAAATTTGCGATTTTGGGAAAAGTGTGGCATTTTGCCCCACCGCTTCCATTTTTTGTAGGGCCTCAAAATTTTCATAGTCTGAAGAATCCGTCCAGTTCGATTAGCCGACTACGCTGAGGCTGGGCGAGAGGTTTCGTGAAGCAAGTACCTGTCCATCCATTCGAGTATCAGGCGGCGCATCTCGGGTAGTTCCTCGTGCGCACAGTCGAAGAGCTCGATGCGGCAGTCTTCTCGCTTGCCGTGTTCCTGATAAAGCGGCAGCAGATGGTCGCGAATGCGCTCCACTCCCGCGGGAGGCGTCAGCGCGTCGCGGCGGCCGTTCACGCTGAGGCGCGGCCGCGCAACGATCAGCTCGTTGATTTGCGCGGCGTCGAAGTGTTTGAGCAGGGACGGCACGTAATAATAGATTCCGTGTTCCTTCAGGCCGTTGGCCTTGATCAGTTCCTCGTAGTCGGTAAGGCAACACACGTCGAGGCAAAGGCTCACGCGTGGATCGAGCGCGGCCAGCCACCACGCCTTGGTCGCCCCCATGGACATCCCCATCACGCCGAGGCGACGCGGATCGACCTCCGGCCGGCTAGCCAGGTAGTCTAGAGCGCGGAACTCATCGAACATCATCATGCCGTAGAGGACTTGCCCTTTCCAGAGCATCAACTTGAAAACGTCTTCTTCTCCCGTGTGGCCGTCCGGTTCGTGCTTGCGCTCGCCGAAGCACCAGCCATCGATGGCCAGCGTCACCAGACCTCTCTCCGCGCAGACCGGAGCGTACGCCGGCTGCACGTCCACGCCGCGCAAGAGCTGCTCCTTTCCCAAGTCGTACATGCCGGCGTGCCAGTGGATGAAAAGCAATCCTGGGGCGGGCGTCTGGCGCTTTTCGGGAATCAGGAGCAGAGCTGGAACGGGCTCCAGCCCATTCAGGTCGAGTACCAAGCGCTCGAGAGTGTAGCCATCGTGCTGCTCGGTGCTGACCAACTTCGGCGCACTGGGCCGATGTTCCCAAGGCAGGTCGCTCAGAAGTGACCAGAGCTCTTTACGCCGTTGCGCCTGAAAGGCTGCGAACTCCTCTCGCGAAATGACCGGGTTTGGATGCGCTTCCACGGACCACATCCTTTCCAATCCAAGCAAGGCAGCAGAGGCCTTCAGAAAATCCCTGCGGCGGGGTGACATCGATCGAGTCCGGAGTAAGGCGAAGGCATTTTGCTGCCTTGTGCCTATCGTCACGGCAGAATCATACACCCATCCGGCTGGGTTGCCATTGCGATTGCTCGCGCGACTTGCAGTGCCCCGACCGCTGTGTTAAGTTTTAATACGTGGGGATGCGATAGACTCTTGCTCGCCTCAGGTCTTTAGTGAAAACTGACCTTGCTGAAGCTCAACTCCTGGCCCAGATCAATCTTGATCGCTTGCCGCAGCACATTGCAGTGATCATGGACGGCAACGGCCGCTGGGCGAAGAAGCGCCGGTTGCCGCGCATCGCCGGACATCGCGCCGGCATTGGCGCCGTCCGCCAGGCGGTGGAAGCGTGCGCCCGGCTGGGCGTGCCTTACCTGACGCTGTACGCCTTCTCGGTGGAAAACTGGAAGCGGCCGCACACGGAAGTGAAGCTTCTGATGGCTCTGCTTCGAGAGTACTTGAAGAAAGAAATCGGCGAGCTCACCAAACAAAACATCAGCCTGGGAGTGATCGGAAGGATAGACCGGCTTCCCAACCCCGTGCAGCGCGATTTGCAGAACGCCATGGAAAAAACTCGGCGGAACACCGGCATGAGGCTGACCCTGGCGCTCAACTACGGCGCGCGCGCCGAGCTCGTGGACGCGGTCCGAACCCTGGCGCATCAACTGAATCGCGACGGCAGCATAAAGATTGACGAGGACACCCTCAGCCGCCACCTCTATACCCGCGGCTTGCCCGACCCGGACCTGCTCATCCGCACCAGCGGTGAGATGCGATTGAGTAATTTTCTGTTGTGGCAAGTAGCCTATTCTGAGATTTGGGTAACCGAAACGCTCTGGCCCGATTTCACCCAGAAGGATTTATTCCGGGCGATCATCGATTTTCAAAAGCGTGAGCGGCGATATGGCGGGCTGGGGCTGGGATGAATGATCAACTATGAATTATGATTGATGAATTCTGAATGATAAATGAGAAAATATGGGATCAAGAGTGCCGCGTTGAATGTCGGGTAGCGAGTCGGAAGGAACTATAAAGCCTGGATTATGAAATATGAATTCCGGACTGTGACTTCCACGCGCTGACTATTCATCATTCAGAATTCATAACTTCATCATTCAGCATTCATAATTTCATGACTCAACGTGTTTTGACTGGCCTTGTCCTGGCCCCGCTGGCTCTCCTGATTATCGTTAAAGCTCCGCCCTGGTTGTTTGTTCTGGTGCTTCTGGCCGTAATCGAACGCTGCCTTTACGAATACTTCCGCATCGTCCGCTCTGCCGGCTTTAAGACTGTCCCGGTGATTGGATACGTCGCGGCGGGCGCCTTGTGTGTTGCCCCAGGCGTCGTGGTCTATCGCCCAGAATCCCAGGAGACAATCTTCCTGGTGGTTATCCCTTTGTCGTTCGCTCTACCAATGCTCCTCGGCCTTTGGTGGCCCTCCGAGCCTCGCCACTATCTCGCAGCAACTACTTCGACCATTTTTGGTATCTTCTACATCGGCTTCAGCCTTTCGTTGCTGGTGCTCCTTCGGTTCGCCACCGGGGATTACGACGGCCGCACTACTGTGTTGCTGTTTCTGGTCGTGTGGGCGGACGACCTCTTTGCCTTCGCAGTGGGCCGATGGATCGGCCGAGCGCCTTTGATTCCGCGCATATCGCCAAAGAAGACTGTGGCGGGCTCACTCGCCGGCCTCGCCGGGAGCATTCTCGTGGGCTACGCGTTCGCTCGGGTGTTCTGGCAGACTGTGCCCACAAAAGACGTTATCCTACTAACAGCACTGATTGCGGTTGTCGGTCAGGTGGGTGACCTGGTGGAATCGGCGCTGAAGCGAGCGGGGGAAGTGAAGGACTCAGGAAATCTGTTGCCGGGTCATGGTGGCTTACTCGATCGAATGGACAGCCTGATTCCGGCCGTGCCAGCAGTAATGTTGGCTCTCGTGCTGGCGCCGAGTTGGCACCTGTAGTAACCAGCTTATGCCAAAGGGTCTCTGCATTCTCGGCTCCACGGGCTCGGTCGGCGCCAACACCTTGCGCGTCGTGGAGGGATTGGGCGAGCGCTTTCGTGTGGTCTCGCTCGCCGCAGGCAAGAACCTTGACTTATTAGCTCAGCAAATTCTCCAATTCAATCCTGCCATCGTCTCCGTCGGTTCGCCCGAATGCATCGAGCCGCTTCGAATGCGGCTCTCGGCGGCTGGTTACCGGCGTGAGTTGAGAATCGCAGCCGGCACGGAAGGGCAGGTCGAGGCAGCCACGCTGCCCGAAGTAGACTTTGTAGTCTCGGCTTCTCACGGCGTGACGGGTCTCGTGGCCACCTATGAGGCGATTCGGGCCAGCAAGCGGATAGGCTTGGCGAACAAGGAAACGCTGGTGGCCGCGGGCGAAGTCGTGATGCGTGCGGCGCGCGAGCGCAGCGTGGAAATCCTGCCCATCGACAGCGAGCACAGCGCCATTCACCAATGCTTGCGATCGGGCTCCCGGCATGAAGTTCGACGCCTGATCTTAACCGGATCGGGAGGCCCGTTTCTGAAGACGCCCAAGACAGACTTCGACTACATCACCCCGGAGCGCGCCCTGAAGCATCCGATATGGAAAATGGGTGGGCGAATCACCATTGACTCGGCGACTCTGATGAACAAGGGCCTGGAAATTATCGAGGCGCATTGGCTTTTTGGCCTGCCCTCGGCGCAGATCGATGTGCTGATTCACCCCGAATCGATCGTCCATTCCATGATAGAATTTCAAGATGGGTCGGTAATGGCGCAACTTTCCGTGGCCGACATGCGCTTGCCCATTCAGTACGCCCTGACCTATCCGGAACGGGCCACTGCGAACGGGGACCTCTTGGCCTTGGATCTTGTGGCCACGCGCCGCCTGCGCTTTCTCAAGCCCGACAGGCGGCGATTTCCTTGCCTGGATTTGGGCCGGGAGGCGCTGGAAAAAGGCGGGGCTCTCGCCTGCGCCTTAAACGCCGCAGACGAGGTGGCGGTGCAAGCGTTTTTGGCAGGTCGGTTGCGTTTTTCCGATATTCCGAGAGTGATCGAGACTGTGATGAAGGCGACGCCAACCACGAATCTGTCCGGCTTGGGCGCGGTACTCGAATGTGACGCCGAGGCGCGGCGGCGAGCGGGTGAGTGTGCCGCCGATCTGATGAAAGGGACTCCGAATTAATTGATGTTTTCGAATGCTCTGACCGCCATCCTCGTAGTGATCGTGGTTCTCGGCGTCATGATTCTGATCCATGAGCTGGGACACTTCTTGGCCGCGAAGTATTTCGGCGTTCGCGTCCTCACTTTTTCACTGGGCTTCGGCCCCCGGCTCTTCGGGATCAAGCGCGGCGATACGGACTATCGCGTCAGCGGCCTGCCGTTCGGTGGGTACGTCAAGATGGCCGGTGACGACCCCTCGCAGGACCGCGAGGGCGATCCCGGTGAGTTTCTTTCCAAGCCGCGCTGGCAGCGATTCATCATTGTGGTGATGGGGCCGACCATGAACGCCGTTCTGGCGATCGTCGTGCTCGCCGGTCTCTACCGGTTCCATTACGAAAAGCCCGCCTATCTGGAAGAGCCGGTTCGAATCGGTGAAGTGGATCCCAGCTCGCCCGCAGCGCAAGCAGGAATTCAGCCGGGCGATATGATCACGCGCTTGGGCGATCTCGTGAATCCGAACTGGGAAGACGCGGAGATAAAGGTCCTAACCAGCGCCAATGAACCTCTGTCCACTGTGGTCTTTCGCGACGGAAAAGAGTACCACCTGACCGTCACACCCAAAGCCCAAGGCGCGGAAGCCGTCGGAGGCGCGGGCTGGAGGCCGTTTATCCCTGCGGTCATCGAAGAGGCGGACGCAGGATACCCAGCGGGAAAGGCGGGACTCAAAGCCGGCGACCAGATTCTGGCTCTCGATGGCCGTAAGATCAACTTTCTGAACGTCAACGAATTCTTGCAAGCGGGCAAGGGCAGCCCCATCACTCTTACCGTCCAGCGTGCGGGCAAGGTTTTCGACGTGCCGCTTACGCCGATTTATGGCGATGTGAAAGGCGAGAAGAAGTGGCGCATCGGGGTGCTTTTCCGCAGCCCCGTGGTGGTTCGTCAGCTCGCATGGGGCCAGGCGCTCGCCACATCCGTTGAATTCAACGTGACAAACGCGACGCTCGCCTTTGAGGTTCTTCAGAAAATCCTGACGCGCCGCATGTCACCGCGCGCGTTGTCGGGGCCCGTCGGCATTACTCAGATGGCGGGCGAGGCTTATCGTGAAGGGTGGCCGCAATTGTTGACCCTGACCGCTCTGATCAGCATGCAGTTGGCTATTTTCAATATCCTGCCCATTCCTGTCCTCGACGGCGGAGTGATTCTGCTGTTGGCGATCGAAGGAACTCTTCGCCATGACCTGAGCCTTCGAGTGAAGGAGAGATTTGTGCAGGTGGGCCTGGCGATTTTGTTGCTCCTGGTCGCGGTTGTCACGTACTTCGATATCGTCAAAAGTTTTCGCGCCACGTAAGAGTCCATTTTGGAGCGGCGGTATCCCTGGCCCACCCGCGGCCTGCTGACTGCCGTGCATGGGTTGTGTAGCGGCGATCTCCGACCGCCGTCTTTGGGCGACCGCCGAGCGCCTCTTCCGCAGGTAAGGAACAAAGGACGAGGGACTAAGGACAAAGGACCAAACACTAAGGACCACCGATGAATTTTAGCGACAAAGAACACTTCCCGGCGCGGCGAAAAGCACGGCCTGTGAAGGTGGGGCGGCTGACGGTGGGCGGCAATGCGGCCATTGTCGTGCAGTCCATGACCAAGACGGACACTCGCGACGTGGAGAAAACCGTCGAGCAGATCCAACAAATGGAAGCGGCGGGCTGCGAAATTGTCCGCCTGGCCGTCCCCGACATCGAAGCCGCCCAGGCCCTTCCCGAAATCCGCAAGCGCTGCCCGGACTCCGTCCTGGTTTCGGATATTCATTTTCAATATAAGTTCGCCTTGATGGCGCTGGACGCCGGCATCGATAAATTGCGGATCAATCCCGGAAACATCGGTGACGCGGAGAAGGTGCGCATTGTGGTTCGCAGGGCGCAGGAGCAAAAGGTGCCGATTCGGATCGGCGTCAACGCCGGTTCACTGGAGCGCCGGTTGCTCGAAAAGTACGGCTTTCCGACTCCGGAGGCCATGGTCGAGAGCGCCCAATACCACTTGCAGATCCTCGAAGACCTCGGCTTCACGGATACCATCATCTCGCTGAAGTCTTCTAACGTGAAGCTGACGGTCGCCGCCTATCGCTTGCTGGCCAAACAGTGCGACTATCCCTTGCACCTCGGCGTCACCGAGGCGGGAACGCAATTTACGGGCACCATCAAATCGTGCGTCGGCATGGGCATGCTCCTGGCGGAAGGCATCGGTGACACCATCCGAGTGTCGCTTGCCACCGACCCGGTCGAAGAAGTGCGAGTCGCCTACGAACTGTTGAAATCGCTCGAGCTTCGCAGCCGCGGTCCGGTGGTGATCGCCTGTCCCACGTGCGGGCGGCTGGAAGTGGACCTCTTCAAGATTGCGGCCGAGATCGAGCAGGCTACCGCGCACATCAAGATGCCTCTCAGCTTGGCAGTCATGGGCTGTGCGGTGAACGGCCCCGGAGAGGCCCGCGAGGCCGACCTCGGCGTGGCCGCGGGCCGTGGCAACGGCATGATTTATCGGGAAGGGAAGGCCATTCGCCGCGTCACCGAAGCGGAAATCGTTCCGGCATTGCTGGAAGAGATCGAGCGATTCGTCGCTGACAAGGCCGCGGGCGTCGCTGCGCAGGAGCCGGTTGCGCTTGCCGAAGAGGAAGCTTTACCACGCGCGAATCAATCATTCCCTATTCTGCGATAATGCTGGAAAGCCAGTCCGGGCGCAAAGACACTATGGGTACGAGAGCCACAATCAGTTGGGAAGAATTCCTGGCAGCCGGCAAGGAAGACCAGCGCTGGGAATGGGTGGATGGAGAGATCCAGTTTATGTCGCCCGTAAACTTGAGGCACGAGAGAGTGTTGGCCGCATTGATCGCTTATCTGTTTGAGTATTCCCGCGCTCACGCCGGATGGATCTGCTTTGCTTCGAATTGCATATTCACGATGTCCTCTGGCAACTGGCGAATGACCGACGCGTCATTGGTCCGGGCCGATCGGTTTACGGGCATTCTGCCCACCAAGGCTGACTTCCCTCCTGACGTTGCCTTCGAGATTCTCTCGCCTGGCAATCCTGCCAGCGAAGTTCACAGCAGGCGACAGGACTATCTCGAGAGCGGCGTCACTCAGGTTTGGATCGACATCGCCCATCGGTCCGTCGAACTGATCGGCACCGACCGTCGTTCACGGTTCTTCAAGGAAGATCAAAACCTTGTTATCGACGAGCTGCCTGGATTCGCCCTTGAGTTGAGGACTCTCTTCGCGCTGTAATACAGTCACCATGGGCACAAAGACCACAATCAGTTGGGAAGAATTCCTGGCAGCCGGCAAGGAAGACCAGCGCTGGGAATGGGTGGATGGAGAAATCCAATTCATGTCACCAGTCAATATTCGCCACGAGAGACTCTTGTTCGTTCTAAATGTTCGCGCTGGAAACTACTGCGAAACGCATCCCGAGTGGATTGGCCTTACCTCGAACTGCGTATTCACCATGGCTTCCGGGAACTGGCGGATGCCCGATCTTTCTTTGGTTCGTAAAGAACGCTTCCCTGGCGGCGAATTGCCCGTGCGTGCGGAGTTCGCTCCAGATATCGCATTCGAGATCATGTCACCAAGCAATACCGCAGCCGAGGTCCACGGTAAGCGCAAAGACTATTCTGAAAGCCGTGTCGTTCAGGTTTGGATCGATGTCGGTAGCCGCTCCGTCGAAGTGATTGGCAAGGACGGCCGCTCGCGCTTCTTCGAGGAAGATCAAACGCTCATGATTGACGAGCTCCCGGGCTTCGCCCTTGAATTGAAGACCCTCTTCTCTTTGTAACCGGCAGTTCACTTCTACGATGTCGAGGTAAGGCTCGTCCCGGCGAGCTGACGGACGAGTCTCATCACGTGAAAAAAACGGGTAGCGCGTTGCGCGTCTTTCTGGATTTGGGTCTTGAGGGCTGCGGAGTCGGGGAATTTCATCTCGTCCCGCAAGCGGTGCAGATATTCGACGGTCATGTCGGCCTGCTGAATTTCGCCTTCGAAATTTAAAAGGAAAGACTCCACGGTCAGGCGGTCCCCTCCGAACGTGGGACGGAAACCCACATTGGTGACAGAGTCGAACCAGTTGTCTCCCAAACGAGTGCGGGTCACATAAACGCCCACGCGCGGCAGTTGTTCGTTCACCAGTCCAAGATTCAGCGTGGGTACGGTTCGTTTCTTTCCCATGCCGCGCCCGGCCACGATGGGTCCAGTCGACGAATGCGGCCTGCCGAGCATCCGGCCCGCGATGCTGACCTCGCCCTGCGCGATCAACTTGCGAATGTGCGAGCTTGAAACGCGCTGGCCGCGGATTGTGATCATCGGCAGCACTTCGACACTGAATGCATCTTCACGCCCGAGCTCCGCCAACAGCCGCGCGTCACCGGTCTGGCGATGACCAAAGCGGAAGTTCGGTCCCACAATGATGGCGCGCGGACGCAACTGTTGCACCAGAATCTCTCGCACGAAATCGCGAGGCGAGAGACGAGACAATGCCTCGGTGAAGCGCAGGACCACCAGCCGCTCGACGCCGAGCTTTTCAATGAGCTCAATTTTCTGTGGGCGCGAGGTCAGTGGCTGAGGCGCGCGCTCTGGCGCGAGGATCTTGGCGGGGTGAGGGTCAAATGTGACCGCCGTCGGGATCGCGTTCCCGACTTGCGCGGCTGCCACGACTTTTCGGAGCAGCTCTTGGTGGGCAACGTGAACGCCGTCGAAGTTGCCGATGGTCAGGACGCAGGCAGCCGCCGGCTTGCGAAGTTCATTGAGATCGTGAATGACTTGCATATCTTGTAGGGGCGACCCTCGTGGTCGCCCGCGGGCGGGCACAAGGCCCGCCCCTACTAAAGTTCAAGTTTCAGGCCATCGTACGCCAAGCTTACGCCTGCGGGCAGCGTGGCATTGGTTTCTTCGTGTCCCAATTCGTGTGCCATGTGTGTGAAGAACGTCCTCTTGGGCCTCAGTCTCTCGACCAAGGCCAGTGAATTCTCAACGTTGGAGTGCGTCGGATGTGGCTTGTGGCGGAGCGCGGCAAGAATCAGCACGTCCAGCCCTTCGAGCAGAGGCATAGTGCTTTCCGGAATCGTACTGAAGTCTGTCACGTATGCGGTCTGCCCAAAGCGGAATCCCAGGATAGGCAATTCCCCATGGAATACCGGCAGGGGAATGAGGCGCGTTCCCCAAAGGTCAAACGGGCCTTCGATCACGTGCGGTTCGAGCTTGGGAATGCCGCCGGCCGGATAGGTCGCGTCGAAAACGTACTTGAAGATTCGACGGATATTCTCCATACAATGCCCGTCGGCGTAAATCGGGATCGCGCCGCCCTGGCGAAAGCAGAACACGCGCACATCGTCGAGACCCATCACATGGTCCACGTGCGCGTGGGTAAAAACCACCGCGTCCAGCCGCTGCACGTTCTCGCGCAAGGCTTGGCCCCGAAAGTCGGGCGCCGTGTCGATCACCACCACTCGGCCGTCGTACTCCAGCAGCACCGATGGCCGAGTTCTTTTGTCGCGAGGGTCCTGCGACTCGCAGACCCGGCAGTGGCACCCCAGTGTGGGAACGCCGGTGGAGGTCCCCGTGCCCAAGAAAGTCAATCTCATTTCTTCTTTTGGGTGAAGCGCTTTTGGACTTCGACAAAGCTCATGCGGAGCTCGTAGAGGACTTCGTCGAGCATTCGGGCCTCATCGTCGGTGAGGTTGCCGTCAGTTTTCTCCTGCAAGACTTCCAGAAGATCGATGGTGCGCCGCGCATTCACCAGATCCGTCGGAATGCGTTCGCCACCAGGGCCGGGCAGGAAACCGAGCTGAAACATGGCGGTCGTGCTGAGATACGAGACTAAGGTGTCGAATCCGGCCGGTCCGGTCTCCGCGTATTCACCACCGAATTCTTCTCCGGCGGCCTCGGAAGCGGCACTTTCCGGCCTCGCCGCGCTCGGGCGAGAAGGCGCGGCAGCCGGCTGGGCACTCGTTGCTTGAGGCGCAGCAGAAGATGGAGCAGTCTGTTGTTCCTCGCCCGCCTCTTCCCGGCGCTTTCCATCTTCGCTGAAGAGCCGCCGATCAACTACCTTGAATTCGGAAGATTCTTTTCGATCATCAGGCATTGGCGTTTCTTCCTCCGTGCAACCCGCCGCATTGTGCGTGACGATTGCCTTTCCGTTGGGGCTCGCCCGTCGTTTGACTCGACAACTCAGTCTAACAACAATCAGCCGCAGCAACAAGGCCGCGGGCGTGCGCGAACCTGGCCATTGGCAAAGTTCCTTCGGACTTGATAGATTACAAGGTCTGGCTTTACCTGATTGCGCCAGCGATCTCGCGTCCAGAGGAGTCATCCCTGCCCGGAGAGAATCTTCGCAAGCTGGTGGAACTGATGGCGCGGCTGCGCGGTCCGGGCGGCTGCCCGTGGGATCGCGCCCAGGACTACGACTCCGTGAAGGGCCTGATGCTGGAGGAGGCTTATGAGGTTGTGGACGCGGTGACCGCGCGCGATTTTGACGCCCTCGAAGACGAACTCGGAGACTTGCTTTTTCAGGTTGTTTTCTATTCTCAGATGGCGCAGGAGGAGAGCCGCTTCACGATTGACGACGTTGTGGAACGGGTTCACGCCAAGCTCGTGCGGCGCCACCCGCACGTGTTTGGCGATGTTCAGGCCCACACTCCTGAGGAGGCGCTGAAGAGTTGGAACGCCGTGAAGACAAGCGAGCGGGAGGCCAGTCTTAAGAATAGTTCTTGCCCCGTGTCGCTCTTGGACGGAATTTCGCCGGTTCTTCCTGCCACCCTCGCCGCTTATGAACTGGGCGGTCGAGTGGCCGAGGTCGGTTTCGACTGGGCACGGGTGGAAGACTTGCTGGACAAGGTGGAAGAGGAAGTTCGCGAGCTTCGCAAAGAGCTAAAGGTTGCAGCGCCGACTGTGACGTCAGAACCTGCCGGTCCCGCGAAGGGCGGGATCGGCGCCGCGGATCGCGGTCTCAAGGTTGAAGAAGAAATCGGCGACTTGATGTTTTCTGTCGCCAACCTGGCGCGCTATGTTCATCGCGATCCGGAAACTTGCTTGCGCCGTGCCAATCAGAAATTCGAGCGGCGTTTCCGGGCCCTGGAACAGGAGGCGCTGGCGCGCGGGAAGAAAGTGCACGAGTGCTCGCCCGAGGAATTGGAGGGATTCTGGGAAGCGGTCAAGACGCGGGAGCGCCAGTAAAATATTTGGTGCGGCCCTGCGAGACCCTTGAGGAGCTCGCGGCCTGCATTGATCTTCAGAAGCAAATCTGGGGATATCCCGAGGCCGAGGTATACCCGTTGAGGCTTTTCGTTAATCTCACGAAGATCGGCGGCAACGTTTTGGGTGCGTTTGCGCCGGAAGGGCGACAGGTGGGTTTTGTGGCCTCGATGCCGGCTTGGCGCGGCCGACGGCGGTACTACCACTCGCTCTCGCTCGGCGTTGCCGCGGAGCACGAGAATCGTGGCGTGGGCAAGAGTTTGAAACTCGCGCAGCGGGACGAGGCGATTCGTCGCGGATTGAGCCGCATCGAGTGGACTTTCGATCCGCTTAAGGCCAAGAACGCTTTTTTCAATATCGAGCGGCTCGGCGCCATCGTCCGCCGCTATCTGCCGGACTATTACGGTCCGGTAGAGAGCCGCTTGCAACAGGGATTGCCGAGCGATCGGCTGGTCGCCGAGTGGTGGCTACAGTCGCCGCGCGTGATCCGAGCCCTTAATGGCGAGCGGCCGCGGGTTGAAGGCAAGGAACCGGCGGCCCAAGTCCCGTGGACCAGTGACATCGGCGAACTGGCTGAAACGAATCCCGAGCGCGCGCGGGACGTCCAGCTTGCCCTGCGCCAGCGGCTCCAAGATTGCTTTCGCGATAAGCTGGCCATCACGGGCTTCATTCGTGGTGAGAGCGAAAACCGGTATTGGCTGGATCCCGAGACCGAGGCGGAACTGCCGGAGGAATAATCGTGGCACGGGACGGAGACCCCTTTGGGGCTCGCCCGTGGAGGGGCGTGGGCAAGATGCCCATACTACATACACACCATGAGGATTGAACGAATCGAAATTCGCGAAATTCGCTTACCACTCGTACATTTTTTTGAGACCAGCTTTGGCCGAACCACCGAGCGCAAGATTGTTCTGGTCCGCGTCGAGGCTGACGGCCTCATCGGTTGGGGCGAAGTCACGGCCGGCGAGGAGCCGTTCTACAGTCACGAAACGTATGAGACGGCCTGGCACGTGTCGCGTGACTTTCTCATCCCGTGGACGGTCGGCCGGGAATGGGCCAAGGCCTCAGCCGTTGCCGGGCGCTTTCGTCCCATCCGCGGGCACAACATGGCGAAGGCCGCGCTGGAGAACGCGCTGTGGGACATCGAGGCGCAACAGCAGGGAGTCTCGTTGGCCCGGCTCGTTGGCGGAACGCTCGAGGAGATTCCTTGTGGCGTTTCTATCGGCATCCAGAATTCGATTGAAGAGTTGCTGGATAAAATCCAGCGCGAGCTCGATTCCGGCTATCAGCGCATTAAGGTCAAGATCAAGCCAGGCTGGGACGTCGAAGTCCTCGACCGCATTCGCAACGAATTTCCTGCGATCGCCCTGATGGCGGATGCTAACTCTGCCTATTCGTTGAAGGACCTGAATCATCTCAAGCTGTTCGACCGCTTTTTCTTGATGATGATCGAGCAGCCCCTGGGCTGGGAGGACATTGTGGACCACGCCCAGCTCCAACACGAGCTGGCGACGCCGATCTGTCTCGACGAATCCATCCACAGTGCCGAGGACGCGCGGAAAGCCATCGAGCTCGGTGCCTGCAAGATCATCAACATCAAGTTGGGCCGCGTTGGCGGCTACACCTCGGCTCGCGCCGTGCACGACGTTTGCCGCGCGCACCGCATTCCGGTCTGGTGCGGCGGCATGCTGGAGTCGGGCGTCGGTCGCGCGCACAATATCGCCATGTCGTCGCTTCCGGGATTCACCCTTCCGGGCGATGTCTCGGCGAGCCGCCGGTATTGGCACGAGGACATCATCGACCCGGAAGTCACTGTGAGCGCGCAGGGAACGATTCGAGTCCCACAGTCGCCCGGCCTCGGCTTCACACCCAACCTCGAGCGCATCGAGAAAGCCACGGTGCGAAAGGAATCCTTTGCCGAGTAACGCCCTCCGTGGCACGGGCGTCCCGGCCGTGGAGACGCATGGGCAGGATGCCCATGCCACCAGGCATGGCCGAATGCATCTGTTGATGCTGGTCACTACCTTTTGCTGGGCCTCGAACATCATTGCCGGCAAGGAGGCGCTGCGCGGGTTTTCGCCGCTCGCCTTGGCGCAACTGCGGTTGGGGGGAGCGGCGCTCACTTTCGGAATAGTCTTCCTGTTTTGGCCACGGCGCGCGCGGATCCATCTGAGCGCCCGCGAGTGGCTCTTCCTGGTGTGGGTAGCGTTGTTCGGAACTACTCTGAATCAACTCTTGTTCATCGGCGGGCTTTCTCGCACTTCGGCGGCACACACGGGTTTGATTGTGGCGCTCGGGCCGGTGATGGTGCTCGCGCTGTCTTGCTTGATGCGGCTAGAGGCTCTCACCGCGTTGAAGTTTGCCGGCATGGCGGTTTCATTTTTCGGCGTTGGGGTGTTGACGTTGGGCAAGGCAGGGCAGGGAAGCGGCGCTACGCTCGCAGGAGACTCTATCCAGCTCGCGGGTAGCGCCGTCTTTGCCTACTTCACGGTGTTGGTGAAAGAAATCGCGGACCGGTACGACACGCTCACTCTGAACACTCTGGTCTTCGCGATGGGCGCGCTGATGATGGTGCCTTTCTCGCTGCGGTCGATTCTCGAAGTCCGCTGGGGCGCCATGCCCCCGGTCGCCTGGGGCGGTTTGGCGTTTATGGTTTTCTTTGGCTCGGTGGCCGCTTATTCAATTTACGCCTTCGCGTTGACTGAACTCACTGCGGTTCGCGTCGCTGCATTCGCCTATCTTCAGCCCGCTATCGCCACGGCTTTAGGGATTTGGCTGTTGGGCGAAATTCTGACGGTGCGTGTTGTGCTGGGCGGTGCTTCGATCTTGCTCGGCGTCTACCTGACAGAACGCGAGCGCGGCGAAGAACCGAAGGGTCGGAGAGCAGCGAACGGCGTGGCTTAGTAGGCTGACGAAAACATTTGGATTCCCGCTTGCGCGAGAATGACTAGGGACGTCACCCCCGCGAAAGCGGGGGTCCAACATCGCACACTGAGAACTACCATGGCGAACCAACGGATTGCGTTCATTCCGGGCGATGGCATCGGCATTGAAGTCACCGCAGAGGCCATCAAAGTTCTCGAGACACTAATTCAGACGCGGAAACTGCCCATCGAGCATGTCGTCTTCGACTGGGGCGCGGAAAAATACCTGCGCGAGGGAGTTTCACTGCCTGAAGGCGCGCTGGACATGCTCCGGCGCGAGTTCCACGCGATCTTCATTGGAGCGCTGGGCGACCCGCGCGTTCCCTCGAACTAGCACGCGGCTGACATTCTCTTAGGCATTCGCTTCGGACTGGACCTATATGTCAACCAGCGCCCGGTGAAATTGCTGGACGCTAGCCTTTGCCCGCTGAAGAATCGCTGCGAGCAGGATGTGGATTTCGTGATTTTCCGCGAGAACACGGAGGGGCTTTACGTGGGCGTAGGCGGAAACTTCAAGCGAGATACGCCTGACGAAGTGGCAGTGCAGGAAGACGTGAACACCCGTAAGGGCGTCGAACGCATCAATGTTTACGCGTTCGAATTCGCGCGTCGGACCGGCCGGAAGAAAGTCTGCATGAGCGACAAAGCCAATGCACTGCCTTTTGGCCACGGACTCTGGCAACGGACTTTTGCCGACGTACGGCACCGATACCCGGAAATCGAATCGCGTCACCTTTACGTCGACACGCTGGCGATGGAAATGGTGCGAGACCCTTCGCAGTTCCAGGTGATCGTCACCTGCAACATGTTTGGCGACATCCTGAGCGACCTCGGCGCGCAGTTCCAAGGCGGGTTGGGTGTCGCGCCGTCAGCCAACATCCATCCTGGACAACTTTCGATGTTCGAGACGGTCCACGGCTCGGCGCCGGCGCTGGCGGGTCGAAATGTGGCGAATCCCATGGCGGCCGTTCTCACTCTGGGGATGATGCTGGATTATCTCGGATTTCCGCCGGAACTGCCGATGAGCATTGAATCGGCGGTCAGCCGCGCGATTCGCGAGGGCGTCACCACGCCGGATCTCGGCGGGTCGTCCACTACGCGCGAAGTTGGCGATTGGATCTGCCGCGACGTGGTACGGGCGTCCCGCCCGTGAAAGGCCAAGGGCAAGATGCCCATGGCCACGGTACATGCAGCCTATCAACCTGGGGGCAGCACATAAACCCTCGGCCGGCGCGGTCTGAAGGCGAGTGCCAGCGCCATTCCCGCTACGAAGCCCCCGACGTGTGCCCACCACGCCACGCCACCTTGCGTGCCCGCCTGCATGTTGAGGGTCTCAAAGCCGGTGAGAAACTGGATCAGGAACCAGTATCCGAGGATGAAGACCGCAGGAATTTCAACTCTCCAGAAGAAAAAGAAAATTGGAATTAGAGTCGTGATTCGGGCGCCGGGAAAACACACGAAATAAGCGCCCAGAATTCCGGCAATGGCGCCGCTGGCGCCGATGGTCGGCGCGGTGGAGCCCGCGTTGAAGTAGATGTGCGTGACGGCGGCTGCCAGTCCGCTGAGAAAGTAGATGACCAGGAATTTGAAATGCCCGTAACGGTCTTCGATGCTCCGGCCGAAAACAAACAGAAAAAGCATGTTGCCGATCAAGTGCAGTGGCCCTTCGTGAAGAAACATCGAGGCAAAAACGGGGATGACGAAACCCTCCAGATTCGGTGCGGCATGAGGATTGGTGTACCGCGCCGGAATGATGGAAAAATAAAAAATAAAGCGGCTGATTTGGCGCCCCAGCGAGAGTTCAAACATGAACGCCAGCACGTTGGCGATGATCAGCAACAAGGTTGCAGCCCAAAAAATCCGTCGCCGGATATGGTCGTTGATCGGAATCATGCAACGAACATTGTACCCTGAGCCGCTTGGCCGGCCCGCGGAAAACCTAGCCAAGCCGTCCTACACGTGTCCCCGCCGGTCGAGACCGAAAGTAGAATCCGACCTCCACGTCCGAACCCTCTTGTTGAAAAGGAACAAAGGCGCGGCAGGTACGCCGGCGCCGCGGCCAGAAGTTGCGGCAGGGGAGGGTCGCGAGGCGCGCCAGACCGGAGGAGATCGGGCTCGTCGTTTTGTTCCCCTGCCCAAGTCAGACAAGGTTGCCGCGTAAGCGATAGGTTGTCAGTATGTCAGTCCTTCAGTTCCTCAGTGATTGACGAACTGAGGTGCTGGCGCACTGATCAAGTAGTCAAAGTCACGCGCGCTAGGAACCCTGCGCGGATTCGCCAAACGTCAGGACTTTGTTCATGCCCGCAAACCGGATTTCTACAATGCTTCGCGAGCCGTCTGGATTATCCGAATAGACGACCGAATCGCTTTCATAGCGGTTTGGCCGCTCCATCCACTTGCCCTCGGCGGTAGCGGCGACTTTCTTTCGCTGCGCGAATGTGACAGTCGCCTCGGGGCTGTGCGAGACCCAACTCACTTCGTAATCCCCCGGGGACAGTTGAGTTCCATTGACAGTGGCGGCATGGTCCAGCTTCAGACGCCTTGAATCCTTCGCCATGCCCAGGATGCTTGCGAACAGGAATAGAACCAATGCTAACGAGAAAATTCCCACCTGCTTCTGCACCTTCATGACCTCCTCCTTGTTTTGTTAAGGTACTTGCCAGTCGGCCGATCAATTTCGCGGCAATTTGGCCATGCCAATCTGCCGGTTGTGCTCCGTCGATTTGAGCTTGCATTTCGGAGCCAAGGGTGCATAAAATCAGGCGGGGTTAAACGAAAAGCGGCGAGCCCGCTTGGGCTGCATGCTTCTCCTCGGGATCTTCGTCGCCCCGGCCGCCAAACCGTTTGCGACGATTATCCGTTTAACCCCGTCTTCACCACGCTTACCTACTCAGCCGTTAGACGAACCCGACGCCACTTCCGTTAGCTGCATCGCTCTCAATACTTTTCTCGAACTGCGACCGAACAAGGATCGTTCTGTTTGATATACGAATCTTGCCAGTTGGTTGTTTCATGACATTTCTATTTTCGTCGCGCTGGCCTCAACGTCTCAAACTCTTCGCCACGGCACCACTTGCAATCGCCGTGCCATGCTTACGGAAAGCGTTAACGAGTTGAAACGCTTGGCCGTAATCAGATGGGTCCTGCCTCGGTCGATAATTTCAGTGCGCGTATTCGGGACTATCGTGTCCGAAACCGAACACGCGCGACGGTCCGTTAATATCGAGCTTGGGATTCCGCCCACCTGCGATCGGGCGGTAGCCTAGTTGCATGAGTTGCCCCCTATAATGTTTACGGAATCCGCGGCCGTATCGTTTCAACATTGTGTTGAAATGCCGCGGTGCTCGGTGGCTCAGCTCAGCCAAGGTGCATTTCGATCACCGTCCGGGGAGGCGCGACGCGGGCCAACTGCGAACAACGCGGTCGGAAAGAAATGCGCAACGTGGCCGGAACACGGAGCTAGAATAGAGGAGCGCAACCCTTATGTTCCGACCGGTTGAAACTCACAGGACATGAAGCCCACGCGATTTCAACGCGAGCTTATTAAGATCCTCGGACCTGACGGCGTCCTTTGGCTCCCCGAGGATTTGATGCTGTATGAGTACGATGCGCTGTCATCGCAGCGGGTGCCTGACGTGGTAGTGTTGCCCACTTCCACCGAACAGGTCGCTCAAATCGTCAGGCTGGCCTCGAGAGAGAATGTGCCGGTGGTGGCGCGCGGCGCCGGCACGGGTCTGAGTGGTGGTGCGGTGGCGACGGCGGGCGGCGTGGTCGTTTGCTTCGCACGAATGAAAAGAATCATCGAGATCGACATTGAAGATCAGCGGGCGCGAGTGCAGCCGGGTGTGGTGAATTTCGATCTGTCGCTGGCGGGCATGGACCGCGGCTATTATTTTGCCCCCGACCCTTCCAGCCAAAAAGCCTGCACGATCGGCGGCAACGTGGCGGAAAACTCCGGCGGACCGCACACCCTGGCCTATGGGGTGACCACGAATCACGTGCTGGGACTCGAGGTCGTGCTTCCCAGCGGCGAAGTGATCTCGACCGGCGCAGGATTTTGGGACCGCCCGGGATACGATCTCACAGGATTGCTGGTCGGTTCCGAAGGTACTCTCGGCATCGTCACGGAAATCACGGTGCGTTTGATGCGCAAGCCGGAAGCCGTCAAGACTCTGCTGGCGGTTTACGACCGCGTGCTCGACGCCACTCGCACCGTCGCCGCCATCACGGGGCGCGGCATCACGCCGGCCGCTCTCGAGATGATGGATGGGTTTACACTTCGCGCCGTGGAGGCGGCCACGCACGCAGGCTATCCGCTGGACTCCGCTGCGGTGCTCTTGATCGAGATCGAAGGATTGCTCGAAGCCGTGGAAGAGCAGACCGAGCAGATCGAGGAAGTCTGCCGGGAGTGCCACGCGCGCGAGGTGCGGCGAGCGACGACCGAGGCTGAACGGGATTTGTTGTGGCGGGGACGCAAGAACGCCTTCGGGGCGTTGGGGCGCATCAGCCCGAACTTCTACGTTCAGGACGGCGTCATCCCGCGCACTCGTTTACCGGAGGTACTCGAGTACATCGACGACGTGGCCCGCCGCTATGATCTTCGCATCGGAAATATTTTCCACGCCGGCGACGGAAACCTGCACCCCATTCTGATGTTCGACGCTCGCAATCAAGAGCAGGCACGGCAAGTGGTGAAGGCGGCGAGAGAAATCATTTCGAAATGCGTCGAGATGGGCGGGTCGATTACGGGTGAGCACGGCGTCGGAGTCGAGAAGAACGAATTGATGCCGCTCATCTTTTCCGAAGACGATTTGGAAATGATGGCTCGCGTCAAGAATGTATTCAATCCGGAAGGCGCGTTCAATCCGGGCAAGGTTCTTCCTTCCGGCAAAATGTGCGGAGAATTGCGTGTGCAAGTGAGCGCCAGCAACTGACATGATGACCGCTCTCGAATCCGTGCCAACCGAATTAGCTGGCATCGTCGGCTCGACTCACGTGGTCACTGAGGAGGCGACCTGCCGAAGCGCGGCTGTCGATGGGCTTCAGCCAAAGGCTATGGTGTATCCTCAGTCGGCCGAGCAAGTCGCGGCGGTGCTGAAGTGCGCGGCCGACCATGACCTTGCCGTGATTCCGCACCGCAATGGGACGAAGATCGAGGTTGGAAATCGTCCGCGCCGCTACGATATCGCGCTTTCGCTCAAAGATCTAAACAGCATTTGGCAATACGAGCCCGAGGATTTGACGGCGAGCGTCGAGCCGGGCATCAAGTTGGGAGATCTCCAGCGCATGCTCCGACGACATCGTTTGTGGTTGCCTCTCGATCCAGCGGGCGGGGCGCGCGCGAGCTTGGGCGGAATCCTGGCCACGAATGCGTCAGGTCCCCTGCGGCTTTTCTATGGAGCGCCGCGAGACCTGGTCGTCGGAATGAAGATCGCCACCACCGAGGGCAAGATCATCTCCACCGGCGGACGAGTAGTAAAGAACGTGGCGGGATATGACCTCTCGAAGCTCCTCATCGGCTCGCATGGCACGCTGGGCGTGATCGTCGAAGCCAACCTGAAACTCTTTCCGCTGCCGGCTGAGCGGGAAACTTTTGCCTTCGCTGTTGCATCGCTCGATGCAGCCCGCGAGCTACGAAGGCAGATTCTTCATTCCGCCTTGACTCCGATTCGCATGGTCTACATGGATGGCGAGTTCAGGCGCCTGGTGTTGGAGCCTGCTGGCGACGCCCGGGCCGCGGGCGAATCGGCGCTATGGGTTGAGGCCGCCGGCAGCAAGCGAGTTATCGGACGCTACTCGCGCACGCTCGCGGACCTCGGCAGGTCGGTGAGCACGGCCGTCGCTTCTCTTGGTGCTGAGGAAGCGGCGCGGGGATGGCAACGGATCGCGGACTTTCGCGCGCTCATTGCACAGTCGTTTCCAGATTCTGTGATTCTGAAAGTCATGCTGCCCATTTCGGCGACGGAAGACTTTCTGGCGGCAGCAAGACAGGAGTGTGAAAGAGCAAAGGCCCGGCTCGGAATTCTGGCCCAGCCCGGATCAGGTGTGGCGCACCTCTGTCTTCCCGAGGTTGCCGCCAGAGCAAACGCTGTGGGTCTGATCGAAAACCTTCGCCGTGCGGCGGCCGCCCTGCGCGGGGCACTGGTGGTGGAACGTTGCTCGCCGGAAGTGAAAACCCAAATCGATGTGTGGGGGCCCACGGGCAGCGATTTCCAAATCATGCGCAAACTCAAGCAGGCTTGGGACCCGAAAGGAATTCTCTCCCCCGGCCGCTTCGTGGGCTCGCTCTGATTTACCGTGAAGGCCGAGGTAACTCGTGAGCAAACTGCAAATCATCGGGGCCAAATCAAAGAGCCTTCCCGAGAAGAGCTGGCGCAACTCCGAGAGTGGCTCGCCAGATTCGACGCTGAGGTTTGGGACCGTCAGTTTGAAGCTGACGTCAAGGCTGGGAAACTCGACGCTCGGGCAGAGAATGCGTCACGGGGCTGCCATGCGGGACGGTCAACGAAGCTGTGAACCATCACGCTGCGCCTGCCTTCTCAGTTGACATCTCATTACAATGTAAGTACATTGAAAGAGGGTGGCCGTGATTCGCTTTGAGTGGGACGACCGCAAGAACGCGCAAAACAGGCGAAAGCACGGGATATCGTTCGAAGAGGCGCAGACCGTCTTTTTCGACGAGCGGGCGCTTCTCATCGCCGACCCCGACCACTCCGAGCACGAGGAGCGATTCATCCTCCTTGGACTGAGCAGCGCGCTGCGCACACTGGTGGTGTGCCATTGCTATCGGCGAGAGGGGGACGTGATTCGGCTTTATTCAGCGCGCCGAGCTGACCGGCAGGAGCGAGAGGAGTACGAGCACAGGTGGACACAATGAGGAAGCATTACGACTTCTCCAAAGCCAAACGCAATCCCTATGCCCGACGTTTGAAGCAGCAAGTCACCATTCGGCTTGACCGGGACACGGTTCAGCACTTCAAGCGCCTGGCAGAGGAAACAGGCATTCGCTATCAAACGCTGATCAACCTGTACCTTCGGGAATGCGCGTCGAGCGGGAAGAAACCCTCCAACATCTGGGCGACTTCTAGCCGAGGCGCAGCCTGAACAGAATTGAGGCAACTGGGGATTTCGAAAGGGCGCAAGGCCGAGGAGTCAAGCATCAACAGCATGACCCCGAGTGGTACATGACGGACCCGCGAGCCCGGAAATGGCGGGTTCAGTGTGGAAGTTGTCAGCGCATCGGCTATCGCGCCGACGCTCCGCAACGATTCTTTGGGTGCTCTCTCTTGCTTGCCCACTTTGATCCAATCGAACTAGACGCATCAGGTATCTGTGTCCAGTGCCAGCACGCCGCGTGGCTCAATGATTTGCGCACCGACAATGCTGGTAGCTAATGTGTTGTCGCCGCCCGCGGCTTTTTCTTAGGCCGGCTATCCGGCGGGCTTGAGTGCGATAACGCGAATTGAGCCGTCGGTCTTCCACGTGCCGCCAGTGGCGGTCATGCCGACGCTCAGGGGGTTGGGAGGGGTGATGAGTTGCTCCGCCCTGACCTTCCCCGCGGCCATGAGGTCCGCACCCGCTTTGTCGCGCTCGAGATCCTCTTGTCCCTGATAGAATTGACCCATCTCGAGGTTCACGCGTTGCTCACTCCGCGGCTTGAAGTAGGGCCTCTGAGTCCTTTTTGGCAGAAAGACTCAACCTGGCGCGGGGTGGGGCCGCCACTAAATCGAATTCTCCGCGGCCTCTGTGCTGAGTCTTTGCAGACGTGGAGGACGCGGAGAGTCAGAACCTGTCGATTGCCAGGCTAACGGATGCGCGCTTCGCTTTTGTTGACAACAATCGACGCGCTGATATAGATTGTTTTGCTTAAAAGGCAGCCCAGAAAGGTTTCCTTCGCACCCAATCAATGATGTCTGACGAACCCAAGCGCCCTGCCCAGCCCAACGAGCCCGGCGAGCCCTCCGTCAAGAGACCTGTGGCCGAAGGCGCGGAGCCACCTAAGCATCCGGCGGCTGCCGAGAAGGCGGCCGAGGCTGCTCCGCCCAAGCCCGCGGCTGCCGTGCAAGAAAGTGCCGTCGCCAAATCTCCGGAAACGGCCAAACCCGCCGAAGCGGCGAAACCCACACCGAGTGTTCCTCCAGGCGCGGCTCCGGCCAAACCTGCTCCGCCAGCCAAATTAGCGGCGGCGGGCGCGGCGAAAGCTCCGCCTCCGCCGCCTAAGCCGCCGGTGAAACCGGAGCCGTGGTCGAGCCCCCTGGTGGATGAGATTCGCAAGCGATTTCCGGACGCGGTTAGGGAGGCCGTGATTTTCCGCAATCAGCCGTGTGTCATCCTGGCGAAAGATTCACTGATTAACGTCTGCGAATTCCTGAAGAGCAACGAAGGTGGAGCTTACGCCTTTCTTACGGATGAAACCGCCGTGGACTATCCCAAGCGTGAGAAACGGTTTGAAGTGATCTACCAACTCTATTCGTTCACCGGTAACAATCGCTTGCGCTTGAAGGTGCTGGTGGGCGAAGGCGAGAAAGTTCCGTCCGTGGTGAGCGTCTGGCCGACCGCCGACTGGCTGGAGCGCGAGGTCTACGATATGTTTGGAGTGCTTTACGAAGGTCATCCCGATTTGAAGCGCATTCTGCTGCCGGATGGTTGGGTTGGTCATCCCCTGCGCAAGGATTACGACATCCTTCGCCAGGACCAGGAGTGGGTGAAAGCGAACCTTGGGATCGAGAGTGGACAGTAGAAGCCATTGAGCGATTTCGTGATTGAGTGATTGAGCGACTTTTCAAGATCTCCCAATCACCCGATCACCCAATCACCCAATATCTGAAAGCGGGGCCAGGCCAGTTAGAAACGAGCAGCATGGGTACATTCAGCACCGACAACCGACCGATCACCACCACTTATCTTGACGCCGATGAGCTGGTGCTGAATATGGGGCCGCAGCACCCGGCCACGCACGGCGTGCTGCGCGTCAAGCTAAAGCTGGATGGCGAGCGCGTGCTGGGCACCGAATGCATCATCGGCTACCTGCATCGTGGTGTCGAGAAAATCGCGGAGAACCGCACTTACGCGCAGTTTGCGCCTTACGTCGACCGCATGGACTACGTTGCCGCGGTCACCAATGGCATGGGCTATTGCGAGGCGGTGGAGAAACTGCTGGCGGTCGAGGTGCCGCCGCGCGCGCAGTACACGCGCATGATCCTGGCGGAGCTTCAGCGGATCGCCAGCCATCTTCTCTGGCTGGGAACGCACGCGCTCGATCTGGGCGCCATGACGCCGGTCTTTTACACCTTTCGCGAGCGGGAAGAGATCCTGAAGATCTTCGAAAACTACTGCGGCGCGCGGCTTACCACTCACGCGTTTCGCATCGGCGGGCTGCAATACGACCTTTACCCCGGCTTCGAATCCGAGGTCACTAAGTTTTGCGATTATTTGCTGCCCAAGATCGATGAATACGAACAGTTGTTGACGACGAATCGCATCTGGATGAAGCGGACGAAGAAGGTGGGCGTGCTCTCGGCCGAAGATGCCATCGCATTGGGCGTGACCGGGCCAGTGCTGCGCGGCTCGGGCGTGAAGTGGGACGTGCGCAAGGTGCAGCCCTACGAGGCTTACGATAAAGTTGAGTTCGAAGTTCCCACCGGCCCGAACGGCGATACGTACGACCGGTACCTTGTCCGCGTCGCCGAGATGCGCCAGTCGGTGCGCATCGTGAGACAGTGCGTGGAGCGCATTGCGCCCGGACCGATTTTGGGAAAAGTGGGCAAGGTGATCAAGCCGCCCGCCGGAGAGGTTTATCACTCCATCGAGGCGCCCAAGGGAGAGCTGGGATATCTCGTGGTCAGCGACGGGAGCACTCACCCTTATCGCGTGCGCGTGCGGCCGCCTTCGTTTGTGAATTTACAGGCGCTCGATATTATGTCGCGCGGGCACCTGGTGGCCGACATTGTGGCCATCATCGGCACGATCGACATTGTTCTCGGCGAAGTGGACCGGTGAGAATTATGAATTATGAATGAAAACCCGGTGAGAATTATGAAGTATGAATTATGAATGGAAACCTGAGGCAAACCAGATTGGGAGCAAAGCGGCACTCGCCATTCATACTTCATACTTTATAATTCATAATTCATAATTCTATGAACTTTGTTCTCCAATTCCTTGACGCGCACCCGCTGATCACGGCCACGATCAAAATCTTGATCGTGTTCACGGTGATGGCGGGCGTGTTGATGTACATCGTCTACCTTGAGCGCAAAGTGCTCGCTTTCATGCAAGCGCGACTCGGGCCGATGCGCGTCGGCCCGTGGGGTCTTCTTCAAGCCATCGCTGACCCGATTAAACTGATTCTCAAAGAGGACATCATCCCGGCTGGAGCCGACAAAGCCGTGTTCGTGCTCGCTCCGGTCATCAGTGTGGCCGCCGCGTTTACGGCTTTCTCCGCTGTGCCTTTCACGCAAACCTTCATCATCAGCAATATCAACATCGGAATCCTCTTCATCGTCGGCGTTTCTTCGCTCGGAATCTATGGGATCATCTTGGGTGGGTGGGCATCGAACAGCCACTATCCTCTTCTCGGCTCGTTACGCTCGGCGGCGCAACTGGTGAGTTACGAAGTGGCAGCGGGCATGGCCATCGTCGGCGTGCTGCTCATTTCAAGTTCGTTGAGCTTGGTGGACATTGTCCAGCGCCAGGAGGGGCTGTGGCACGTGGGTGGCCATGCGTTGCCTTTACCCCATTGGAATGTTTTCGTCCAGCCTTTAGCCTTTTTTGTATATTTAGTCGCCATCGTGGCCGAAACTAACCGCAGCCCGTTCGACCTTCCCGAGGCCGAGTCGGAATTGACGGCGGGCTTTCACACGGAATATAGCGGCTTCCGGTTTTCGCTGTTTTTCATGGCCGAGTACACTTCCATGATCCTGGTCTCCTGCGTTGCTGTCATCTTGTTTTGGGGGGGCTGGCTGCGTCCGTTTGAGGGTGTCGCCTGGCTGGAGTTCCTGAAATATACGCCCGTGGTGGTCTTTCTCGCCGCGGCGATTTCTATTTTTCTGGGCGCTCGCAATAATCCGGTGGATGGAGAAAAACTAGTGCTGCTCGCGATTGCCGCCGGCTGCGTGTTGCTGGCCGGCGCGTTGGCGGTTCCTCCCGTGACCAATTCCATTCAGGGCATCTTCTGGTTTGGGGCCAAGGTTTTTGTGTTCCTGTACGCGTTCATATGGTATCGCGGGACATTCCCGCGCTATCGCTACGACCAGCTCATGAACGTCGGTTGGCGCGTCATGATCCCGCTGGGGCTGGCCAACATTATTGTGACTGCCGCCGCGCTTTACTGGTTGAGGCCGCACCCCGCCGCAGTGGTGGGCATGTTGGGCCGCTAGTGGAAGGAATATGGAGCACACGACAATTGCCGAAGTCGCTTTTTTCGCCCTGTCGGCGGTGGCCATGAGTTCCGCCATCCTGGTGATCACGCGGCGCAATCCTGTGCACAGCGCCATCTGTCTGATCGTCACGCTCCTTTCGGTGGCCGGGATTTTCCTGATGCAGCACGCTGAATTTCTGTTTGCTGTTCAGATTATTCTCTATGTCGGCGGCATCATGGTGCTCTACCTTTTTGTGATCATGCTCGTGAATTTGGACGTGGCCGCGAAGCAGGCGCAATTCACCCGGCAGTGGTTTGTAGCGGCGTTTACGGCGATTGTGCTGACGGCGGAGCTTGGTTACGGACTCTATCGAGGCCGGGCGGCATTCTCGCTCGCGCCGCCTGTCACCAATCCGCCCGCCGTGAACAACACTCAGGCTGTTGCCATGAGCCTCTACCAAAACTATATGTTGCCGGTCGAAATCGCCTCCGTGATGCTGCTGGTGGCGATTGTGGGGGCGGTCGTCATGGCCAAGAGGAAATTTGAATGATTCCTGTCCACTGGTACTTGTTTCTGGGCACGGGGCTGTTTACGGTCGGCGTCATCGGCGTCCTGACGCGGCGCAACGTGATCGTCATCCTCATGTCTATCGAGCTGATCCTGAACGCGGTGAACATTAACCTCGTTGCGTTCTCACAATACTTTCATTCGGTGGACGGGCAGGTGTTCGCCATTTTCGTGATCACCGACGCCGCGGCCGAGGCCGCCGTCGGGCTGGGCTTGCTCATCGCACTGTTCAGAAACAAAGAAACAGTTAACGCGGATGAAATCGACATCCTGAAGTGGTGAGAAAAATACGTCCGTGGTCCGTAGTCCGTCGCAACTGACAACCGACCACGGACAACGGACGGGCACAAGAGAAACGAGACACTCGGGCAAATGAGTTTCCTTGACCACATTTGGCTGATTCCATTGCTGCCGGCGGCAGGCGCGCTGATTCAGCTTCTTTTCGGCCGGAAGCTGAAGAACTCGGCGGTTTCGCTGATCTCCGTCGGCCTGCCGGGGCTTGCGTTTGTATGGGCGGTCGGCTGCTTCGTACAGCTTCTGGGTCAGCCGCAGCACACTTTTTCGACCGTCATTTATACCTGGCTGCCCGCCGGACCGTTTCATCTTTCGAACGGCGCGCTTGGCAATCTCAGCGTGGATGTCGGCTTTCTGCTTGATCCGCTCTCCGTCGTGATGTTGCTCGTCGTCACCGGCGTCGGGTTTTTGATCCACGTTTATTCCATCGGCTACATGGGACACGAAGGCGGCTATTACCGGTTCTTCGGGTACATGAACCTCTTCATGTTCTCGATGCTGGTTCTGGTGCTGGCGAACAATTATCTGATGATGTTCGTGGGCTGGGAAGGCGTGGGACTCTGCTCCTATTTGCTTATTGGTTTTTATTTCCAGCGCAAGTCGGCTGCGGACGCCGGCAAGAAGGCGTTTGTGGTGAACCGCATCGGCGACGCCGGATTTCTGCTGGGCGTGATGCTGATGACGGTCACGTTCGGCACGTTGAATTTCCACGAGATCACGGAAGCGGCGCGCAGCGGCCATTTTGAGGTTGGGAGCGGAGTGATCACTGCGGTCTGTATTCTCCTCTTTGTCGGCGCCACGGGGAAGTCTGCGCAAATTCCACTTTATGTCTGGCTGCCGGACGCCATGGAGGGCCCGACGCCCGTCAGCGCCTTGATCCACGCCGCCACCATGGTGACGGCCGGAGTCTACATGGTAGCGCGCTCGAATGCGCTCTATGTGCTCGCACCAGCCGCGCTCACGCTGGTTGCCGTGATTGGCGCCGCGACCGCCATTTGGGCGGCTTCCATCGGCCTCGTGCAGAACGACATCAAGCGCGTGCTCGCTTACTCCACAGTTAGCCAGCTTGGCTACATGTTTCTCGCCTGCGGTGTGGGCGCGTTTGCCGCCGGAATATTTCATCTGATGACGCACGCCTTCTTCAAGGCGCTTCTCTTCCTTGCCTCGGGCAGCGTGATCCACGCCATGTCGGGCGAGCAGGACATGCGCAAAATGGGTGACCTCCGCGGGAAGATTCCGACGACTTTTTACACCATGTTCATCGCGGCCCTGGCCATTTCTGGCGTGCCGCCCCTGGCTGGCTTTTTCAGCAAAGACGAGATTCTCTGGAACGCTTTTGCCGGACCGTACGCGCAAAAGGCGCTGTGGGCCATCGGTTTGCTGACCGCGGGCATGACGGCGTTCTACATGTTTCGGCTGATCTTCATGACGTTCTGGGCTCCGTCGCGCGTGGCGCATGAAGTGGAACATCACATCCATGAGTCGCCGCGTTCAATGCTTGGCCCGCTCGTCGTCCTGGCTGGACTTTCGGTGGTCGGCGGCTGGATTGGCATCGGCGGAGCGGAGAGTCCTTTTGCCAGCTTTCTCGAACCGGTGTTCAAGAATCCCGCTGCGTTCCCGGCGGTGGAGGCATCATCGGGATTGGAGTATGGACTGATGGCGCTGTCGGTGCTGGTCGCGTTGGCTGGCATCGGCATTGCTATTCTGTATTTTGTGAAGCGGCCTGTTACGACTGAGCGGCTGGCCACGCCACCCAGCGCGGCCGAAACAGTTCTACTGAACAAGTATTACGTGGACGAGATCTACGACGCGCTCTTCGTCAATCGCACCAAGAATCTCGGCAATGCTTGTGCGGCATTCGATCTGGGCGTTGTGGACGGCGGCGTGAACGCCACAGGCTGGTTCACGCGGATGTCGGGGGAATTGTCGCGCCTTTGGGACCTCTGGGTGATCGACGGTTTGGTGAACGTGGGAGCGTTCGCGGTGAAACTCTTGAGTTACCCGGCTCGAATTCTGCAAACCGGCTTGGTGCAATCGTACGCGTTGTTCATCGTGCTGGGGGTTTTGATTTTCATGGCGTACTATCTTGCCCATTTTGGATTTTAGATTTTAGATTTTGGATTGAAGAAGGGCTGATTCATTTCTCGCTGGGTTTGATGTCGGTCGAGTTCAGGATTTTGGGTTGAAGACTTCCGATTGATTGTGTTTTCGAGGGTAATTGAGTGACAGAATCCAAAATCCAAAGTCGAAAATCCAAAATCGTCTGAGGCTACGATGCAATTCTTTCACGACCACATTCTGACGATCATCCTCTTTGCTCCGCTGGTGGGCATGGTCCCACTGTTCTTCATGTCCCGCGAAAACAAGGCCGCCATTCGGTGGTGGAGCAACATCGTGCTGTTTGTCGATTTCCTCCTCTCGCTGCCGCTGGTTTTCTGGTTTACGTCGGAGCCCGCCCAAGAAGGTCTATTTAAGTTCGTGGAGAGGCACGCATGGATTCCCTCGATCGGCGCTGAATACCACCTGGGCATCGATGGCATCAGCTTCCTGCTGATCATGCTGACCACGGTCCTGGGATTTCTTTCGGTGCTGTCTTCCTGGACCGCCATCGAAGAGCGAACTAAAGAGTATTACGCCATGTTCATGCTGCTTCAGGTGGGCATGTTGGGCGTATTCATGTCGATTGATTTCTTTTTGTTTTACGTTTTCTGGGAAGTGATGCTGGTGCCAATGTATTTCATCATTGGCGTGTGGGGCGGCCCACGCAAACTCTACGCGGCGATCAAGTTCTTCCTGTACACATTGGCGGGCTCGGTGCTGATGCTGCTCGGAATTCTGGTGCTCTATTTCCAGTATCACACGGACACGGGCACGTACACCTTCGCTCTCACCGAGCTGATGCAGCACGCGCACTCGTGGCCGCCGCAGATGGCGCTGTGGGTCTTCTGGGCGTTCATGATCGGCTTTGCCATCAAGGTTCCGATGTTCCCGTTCCACACCTGGCTGCCGGACGCGCACGTGGAGGCGCCGACTGCCGGCTCCGTGATCCTGGCCGGCGTTTTGCTGAAGATGGGGACATACGGATTCATCCGGTTTTCGTTGCCGCTCTTGCCGCAGGCCAGCTCGAATCCGCGAGTCGTTAAGTGGATGGTGTACCTCTCGATCATCGCCATCGTTTACGGCGCGCTGGTCTCGCTGATGCAGCGCGACATGAAGAAACTCATCGCCTATTCGTCGGTCAGCCACCTGGGATTCTGCACGCTGGGCATCTTCGCCTTGAATCCGCACGGCCTCTCGGGAAGCATCATCCAGCAGATCAATCACGGCATTTCGACGGGCGCGTTGTTCTTGATTGTCGGCCTGATTTACGAGCGCCGCCACACGCGCGAGATCAAGGAACTGGGCGGGCTCTCCAATGTGATGCCCGTTTATGCGACGCTATTCATGATTGTGATGCTCTCCAGCATCGGGCTGCCGCTGCTCAACGGTTTTATCGGGGAATTCACCATCTTGCAGGGCGCGTTTGAAGCGAACTGGCACTGGGCGGCCTGGGCGGTTTCGGGGATCGTCCTGGGCGCGGCGTATCTACTCTGGCTTTACCAGCGCACCATGTTTGGCGCCTGCGATAATCCTAAGAACCAAGTGCTGAAGGACCTGAATTTCCGCGAAATCATGACCCTCGTTCCGCTGATTCTCTGGGCCTTCTGGATCGGGCTTTATCCCAAGCCGTATTTCAAGGTGCTGGACGAACCGGTGAAGGCGATTGTGCAGAGTGTGAATCCGGATTTCTATAAAGGGGTGCCAGTGAGTGCGGCAGTGCCGAAATTGCAGCAGTCGGGAGCAAGGATTCAGAGCGCGGATATCAAGATTCAAAATTCAAAATTCAAAAGCGCAGGTCCATATTTCAAAGCTCGAGATCAGGAACACAAGATTCAACGTTCTGAGTTCCAGAAACACGCCTCAGGAGCCGCTCGCTGATGTGGAATGCGTTTTTCCAGCCCGCTGACTACGACTCGATCAAGCCGGAGATCCTCCTGACGATTTTCGGCTCGGCCATCCTGATTTTGGATCCCATTTTGTTTCGCGACAAACGCGACAAGTTCTGGAACGCTCTTTTCGCGCTGCTCGGCCTGAGTTTCGCCATCGTTCAACTCTTCATCTTCTGGAGAGTGCCTTTGGCCGGGGCGTCGTACCTCGGATTTGATGGGCGGTTCACGCTCGACGCTTTCGCGATCATCCTGAAGGTGATCATCGCCTCCGCCACTTTTCTGGTGGTGTTGATTTCGGTCCGGTACCTGGAAATCGAGGAATCGCACTTCGGCGAATATTACGCGCTGCTCCTGTTTTCCGCCGTGGGCATGATGTTGCTGGCCTCGGGCACGGACCTGATTGTTCTGTTTTTGGCTCTGGAAGTGATGGCGCTTTGCGAATACGTGCTCACCGGATTTCTGCGCGGCAATCGGCGGTCGAACGAAGCGGCGATGAAATTCTTTTTGCTGGGCGCGTTTTCCTCCGGGCTGCTGCTCTACGGAATGTCGTTGCTCTACGGCATTTCCGGCTCAACCCGCCTGAGCGAGATCGCGACGAGTTTATCTCAGCGCCCGGTTACCGATCCGGTTTCTTGGGTGGCGATGATCACGCTGCTGGCCGGCCTGTTCTTCAAAATCGCGGCGGTGCCGTTCCACCAGTGGACCCCCGACGCTTACGAGGGCGCGCCCACTTCCATCACCGCATTTATTTCCGTGGCGCCAAAGGTGGCTTCGTTTGCGATTCTGCTTCGGTTACTTTTCGTGGCCATCCGGCCGCTGGAAAGTGAATGGAAACTGCTAATGATCGGTGTGGCCATTGCAACGATGACGCTGGGGAATCTCGCGGCAATCACTCAAGACAACATCAAACGCTTCTTTGGTTATTCAACCATCTCGCACGTGGGCTATTTGCTGCTCGGCGTGATTGCGGCAGCCGACGGCAATCCTTTCGGGCTCACTGCGGTTGTGATCTATCTCCTGGTTTACGCGTTCATGAACCTGGGCGCTTTCGCCGTTATAATCATGATGCGCCGCAAGGATCTGGTGGGCGACCAGATTGACGACCTCTCAGGACTGATGTTTCGCGCGCCGGGCGCGGCCATCCTTATGCTGATCTTTTTGCTTTCGCTGGCGGGCATTCCTCCCACCGCGGGCTTCATCGGGAAATACTACATTTTTCTTTCTCTCATTCAGACCGGCCATTATTACCTCGCGGTTTTGGGTGTGGCCTACGCGGTGGTGGCGTTGTACTATTACTTCCGCATCGTCGTCGCCATGTTTATGAAGAAAGCTGCGGACACCGAGCCGCTGGCCACCAGCCTGGGGATCTCGGTGGCGCTGGGCGTGACGCTGGGCTTCACGTTGCTGATTGGGATTTATCCGGAGCCGTTCATTAACATCGCGACTGAGGCCGTCCGCCCATTTTTTTCGTAACGGGAGAAACCCGTCGTGCGGCGCGGGGAGAAACAATCCGACCTGTGGGCGCAGATCGGGTTCTACACGAGTCTGGGATTCATCATCCCGGGCGGCGTCGTTGCCGGCTATATCCTGGGCTGGTTTCTGGAGCGCTGGCTGCACACGGGACGCGTTATAACGCTTCTTTTTGCGTTCCTGGGTGCGGCGGGCGGGGTGGTGGAAGTCTTGCAGATTTTGCTTCGGGCTGAGAAACGTGCAGACAGAAATAATTCGGACGCCGGAACCAAGCCTTGATGCGGGCCTAGACTTGGCTCGCGCCCAGGCGCGATTGCCACGTTGGATGATCGGAATCGCTGGCGCGGTGACGCTCGGCTTGCTGGTGATCGGCCAGGTTCGCTTTGCGGCAGGGTTTGCCTTTGGCGCGGCGTTGTCGGTGCTGAACTTTCGCTGGCTCCATCAAGCGATTGCGAATCTCTTTGCTGAAGGCCAGACCCGTGTGCCGAGGCGCGTAGTGGCCAAATTGGCGCTTCGCTATCCGCTGGCTTTTGCGACCTTGTATCTATTTTATAAAACGGAGTGGCTGCCGTTGACCGCGATGATTGCCGGGCTGTTTGTGCCAGTAGGCGGGATTTTGATCGAGGCAGTGGTGCAAATTCGCGACGGTCTGAGGACGTAGGGCCGGGCCTTGGCCCGGCCTGAGGCCGACCCAAGAGTCGGCCCTACGGATTATGGAACATCAACTCTGGTTCACTGCGGTCCTGAATAAACTGCTCGGCGGCGTGATGAGCGCGCTTTTGGCGAAACTCGCGACGGTGCGCGGGCTCGAGTGGGTACGCCCCGCGGACGCTGCCCATCCCATCCCTAATTACGTCGCGATGGAGATCCTGGTGCTGCTTATCCTGATTGTCTCCGGACTGCTCCTGAAGGTCCAACTGTCCGTCGAAAAGCCCGGCAAGTTTCAGCACCTGATGGAAGTGGTCGTGCAATTCGTCCAGAGCACTGCCGACGAGATCATCGGCCATGGCGGCCGCCAATACGTTCCGATGCTGGGCACGCTGTTTCTTTTTATCGCCGTTTGTAACTTGTCGGGCTTGATCCCAACACTCCAGACGCCCACTGCGCAAATTCAGGTGACGCTGGGGAGCGCGATAGCGGTATTCTTGTATTACAACCTTCAAGGTTTACGACACCGCGGCGCGTTTGGCTACCTCAAGCACCTATGGGGACCGATCTGGTGGGTGGGTATCCTGATGTTTCCCATCGAGGTCGTCAGCAACTTTGGGCGGCTGCTCTCGTTGAGCGTCCGTCTCTACGCCAACATGCTGGTGGGCGGCATCCTTGAAAAGGTTTTTGGTGGAATGATTCCGATTCTCGTGCCGGTCATTTTCATGGCGCTGCACATTTTTGTTTCGCTCCTCCAGGCGTACATTTTCATGCTGCTGCCGGCGATCTATATCAGCATGGCGGTGTCGGAGGAACATTGAGTTCAAATTAGAAATCAGAGATCAGAAATCAGAAATGAAAAACCAAAGACAGGAGCGGGCCGTTGCAGATTCTGATTTCTACTTTCTGATTTCTAATTTTCGAAAGACCCGTCTGCGTGAGTCCCGCCTGCACGAGGGGTGGCGGGAAACCACCTCCTGACGGAATTCAACAGGCGCACCTCCGCGAACGAGGTGCGGCCGAAGGAGGTCGTTCGTGAAACGTTACATTCTGATGATTTCGACCGCCGTCGTCGGCTTGTTGCTGGCGGCGCCGGCTTTCGCACAAGGTGAGCCCGCAGCGGGGGGTGGAGCAAATCACATGTGGATCTGGATCACATCCGGATTTGCCATGGCGATTGCTTCGGGAGCCTGCGGCTATGCCCAATCCAAAGCAACCGCCGCGGCCTGCGAGGGCCTGGCGCGCAACCCTGGAGCCCGGCCGGGAATTCAGTTCGCGCTCATCCTGGCATTGGTTCTGATTGAATCGATGGCGCTCTACACTTTCGCCATCATCTACCTGAAAGTCGCTTAAACCCTGCGCCAGTTCGGATAGCTTGGTAGGGGAGGGCTCTGCCCTCCCCTTTTTGTTCAGCGCGCAATTCGGAGGGGTGCGATGCTCGGGTTTCGGGCTTTGGGATTGGGGGTTTGCAGACCATGAGTCAAAACTCACTCTGCGAATCCCGAAACCCGAAATCCGAAACCCGAGATCTTCGAACCTCGAATCCCAAACCGCGAAACGCGGGTCTTACGGCAGCAAACGTCCTGCCGCCTGATTGGCAAAAGCGAGATAAGAGTTGGGGAGTAGACCAAGATAGAAAATTCCAACCACGCTGAGCGCGATAGCGGCGCCCAAAGGCCAAGGCATATCGGCGGTTGAGGCTTCGGCCTTGCCTTCGCGCATGTACATCACCACCACGGGCCGCAGGTAGTAATAAACGGAGACCACACTGTTCAGCACCGCGATCACAGTCAGCCCAATCAGATTGGCGTGAACGGCAGCACGGAATACATAAAACTTGGCGAGAAAGCCGGCCATGGTGGGCAGGCCCGCGAGTGCCAGCATAAAGATTGCGAGGCAAGCGGCTGCGCCGGGACGCTCGTAGCCAAAGCCGGTGAAGTCATCGATATTAGTCCAACGCTCGTTGGGTCCCGAGAGATGCGCCACCAGCAGGAAAACGCCGGCATTCATCAAGGCGTACGCGGTCAGATAGAAAAGCACCGGCGAGGTGGACTCGGTGCTGCCGGGCGCGACGGCCGCCGCAATCCCCACTAAGACGTAGCCCGCGTGCGCGATTGATGAGTAGGCAAGGAGGCGCTTGATATTGGATTGCCACAGCGCCGCGAGGTTGCCCAAGCTCATGGTCAGGATCGCCGACAACCAGATCAGCCAGAAAGTGAGGGAGCTCGAGCTGCCGAAGCCCCCGATAAACACGCGCAGCACCACCGCAAAGGCTGCGGCTTTCGGCCCCACGCTGAGCAGCGCCGTGACTGGCGCCGGCGCGCCCTGATAGACGTCCGGCGTCCAAATCTGGAAGGGAACCGCGGAGACTTTGAAGGCCAAGCCGACGAACATCAGGATGAGAGCCACGGAGATCAGCATGGACCAATCCCCGCCGCGGGTGTCGAGGCTCGCCCTCAGATCCAGAAGATTCGTTGTGCCGGTGATGCCGTAGACAAAGGCTATGCCATACAGGAAGAAAGCCGTCGCGAAGGAACCCAGCAGAAAGTACTTCGCCGATGATTCGTTCGATTGCGGGTTCTGCCGCTTGAAGCCGGCCAGAATGTAAGTGGAGATCGAAGAAATTTCGAGGCCGAGGAAAATCAGAATGAGTTCAGTCGATGAGGCCATGAAGCACATGCCTACGGTGGCCAGCAGCACCAGCGCGTAGAATTCGGCGTGGTTGATTCCATCGCGCTCGAGGTAACGGAGTGAGCCGAGCACCGTCAGCGCAGCGACGAGAAGAAATAGGAGAATGAAGTACTGGCTGAAATTGTCGGCGGCAACCGTGCGGCTGAATGCCGGACCAGTCTCAAAAGGAGTCCAGATAAGGGAAACCGCGGCGGCGACCACCCCGACCAAAGCCAACCAACCGAGCGCCGATTTGCGCCTGGCGCTGACGAATGGATCGAGAACCATCACGAGGATCGCGAACACCAAGAGAACGATTTCCGGGAGAATGCGAATTATGTCCGAGGTTTGGACAGAGGTCATCGGCTCTGACCTCCCTCCTGTGCCCGTTCGTTCGCGCTTCTGCTATTCACCACAGAGACCATGGAGGACGCAGAGTCCTTCTTTCTCCGTGTTCTCAGTGACCTTTGTGGTGGGAGTTCCGCTGGTGCCCTCCCAGCCATTTGCGTGCCCGTCGATTCCACGCGCTCGATGGTGGCAAGAGTGCTCCGGTCGAGTCTTCTCAAGAAAGGATTGGGATAAATGCCCATCCAGAGCATCACGAGCACGAGGCTCACGAGAATCAGTTTTTCACGCGCATCGCAGTCCGGCAAATCGCGGTTTTTCGGATTCGTTACTTCGCCGAAAAACACGCGCTGGTACATCCAGAGCAAATAGACTGCGGCAAGAACGACCCCGATGGCCGCCAGCGCGCCATAGACCGCGCGCGCATGGAACGCCCCAACGATGATCAGAAACTCGCCGACGAAACCGTTGAGCATGGGCAGGCCGAGGGAAGAGAGCGCGACGATCATGAAGAACGTGCTGTAAACGGGCAGGGAAGTGGCGAGGCCGCCGAACTCCGAGATGAGCCGCGTGTGCCGGCGTTCGTACAACATGCCGACCAACAAGAACAGCGCGCCCGTCGAGACCCCGTGATTACACATTTGATAGATCGCGCCCTCGAGGCCGTTCATGTTGAAAGCAAAAATGCCAAGCACCACAAAACCCATGTGCGCAACGGAAGAATAAGCGACCAGCTTCTTCATGTCCGGTTGCACCATGGCCACCAGCGCGCCATAGAGGATGCCGATTATCGCGACCACGCAGACGATTGGCGCCAGGTCCTTCGAAGCCTGCGGAAACAGCGGCAAGCAGAAACGCAACATGCCGTAAGTCCCCATCTTCAGGAGCACACCGGCCAGGATGACCGAGCCGGCGGTGGGCGCTTCCACGTGGGCGTCGGGAAGCCAGGTGTGGAACGGAAACATCGGAACTTTGATGGCAAAGGCGATGAAGAACGCCAGGAAGAGCCACGTTTGTGCCGGCAGAAGCCAGGTTGGTAGCGATGCCCACTTGCCCGGCAGGTCGCGCAGAATCGTCTGAAAATCAAACGAGCCGGTGACGCTGTAGAGATAAAGGATGCCCACCAGCATCAGTGCTGAGCCGACCATCGTGTACAAAATGAACTTCACCGCCGCGTAAATGCGTCGCTCGTGCCCCCACACGCCGATGAGGAAATACATGGGGATGAGCATCACTTCCCAGAACACGAAGAACAGGAAAAGATCCAGCGAAACGAAGACGCCAATCATTCCCGTTTCGAGCGCCAGCAGGAAAAGATGAAATTCTTTCACACGGATCGTGATGCCTTTCCAGGAAGCGAGGACCGAAAGCGGCGTCAGGAACGCGGTGAGGAGCACCAGCAGCAAACTCAGCCCGTCCATGCCCATCGTGTAGTTGATGGGCGGCGAAGCGATCCAGGGATGACTCTCTGAAAACTGAAAGCCAGATGTATCAGGATCGAACTGGACAAAAGCGAGTATGGCGAGCACAAGCGTGAGGAGAGAGAAAACCAGCGCCACCCAGCGAATGCGCAAAGCGGAATCTCGCCCGATGAAACGAACGACAAGTGCACCCACGAGCGGCAGGAACGTTAGCACCGTCAGAAAATGAGGAAAAGGTTCAAGCATTTTCGAAATCTGTTAACCGGTTCTGTGCAACATTGATTCCGGGATTGGGGGTTTGGGTTTCGGGGTTCGCAAAGAAGCTTGCAAGCGAAGCGTTCTACGAATCCCGAACCCCGAATTCCGAACCCCAGTCGGTCCTTTGTCTTACCGAACAAACAGCACGTACCCCAGCCACACGACTGCACCCAGCAACACCCAAGCGGCATAGCTTCGCAGGTTGCCGGACTGAATTCTGCGCAGCACTCCGCCGACGGTCATAGTTTCACCGGCCGAACCATTCACGAGGACGCCGTCGATGGCTCCTTCATCCACGTCGTGCCACAGAATTTTCTCCGATCCCACGCGCAACGGCTGCACGAAAACAGCGTTATAGATTTCATCCACGTAATATTTGCGGACCAGCAGTTGATACAGCGGGCGCAAGGCAGCCGCAATCCGCTCGGGAGTCTCCGGCGATTTCACATAGAGCCACCAGGCCAGCAAAATGCCAATGGCAGCAGCGGCCAAAGAGAATCCCATCAGAGCGGTCTCACCGAATGCGCCGGCCGCCTCAGCCGGAGACGCGGAGCGCAGGAGCGCATCGGACTGGCCGAAGACCGGCTCAAGGAAATGGCTCAGGCCCTGCAAGGGATGAGGCCAGCCAATGTATCCGGCAATCACCGAAAAAACGGCCAGCACGATCAACGGAATGGTCATCTTCGAAGAGCTTTCGTGGACGTGATGCGCGACTTGCTCCTCAACGCGCGACTTGCCCCAGAACGTCATGAAGAGCCCTCGGAACATATAAAAAGCAGTCATGCCCGCGGTGAGCGTGGCCAGCCAATAGATCCAGGGCTGGCCCAACGGTCCAAGATAGGCGCCGGCCAGGATTTGGTCCTTGCTGAAGAATCCGGAAAGAAGCGGCACGCCGCTGATGGCGAGCGTGGCGACAAGGAATGTCCAATGCGTCGTGGGCATTTTGTGGCGCAGGCCGCCCATCTTGCGCATGTCCAGTTCGCCGCTCAAGCCGTGCATGACGCTGCCCGCCGCCAGGAAGAGCAGAGCTTTGAAGCAGGCGTGCGTCATCAAGTGAAAAATGCCGGCGGCAAAGACGCCCACGCCACAGCCCACGAACATGTATCCGAGCTGGCTGATGGTGGAATAGGCCAGCATGCGTTTCAGATCGTTTTGGCAAAGGGCAATAGTGGCAGCGAAAAATGCAGTGAGACACCCGATCGCGCTCACCCACTCCAAGGCCAGCGGGGCGTGAGCGTAAAGTGCGTTTGAGCGCGCCACCATATAGACGCCGGCGGTCACCATGGTGGCGGCGTGGATTAGCGCGCTGACCGGCGTGGGACCTTCCATCGCGTCGGGCAACCAGACGTAGAGGGGAAGTTGCGCGGATTTTCCCACTGCGCCCAGGAACAACAGCAAGCATATGGCGGTGAGCACGGCGCTCTTCTCGCCTGGGCCAAGGGCCGCAGCGGCTCCGAAGACGCTCTGAAAATCCACCGCGCCGAAGGTCCAAAAGATGAGAGCGATACCTAGCGTAAAACCCACGTCGCCAATCCGGGTCACGACGAACGCTTTCTTGCCCGCGTCCGAAGCGCTGCGCTTGCGGAAGTAAAAACCGATGAGCAAATAAGAACACAGCCCCACGCCTTCCCAGCCGACGAACATCAACGGATAGCTTGAAGCCGTCACGAGCGTGAGCATCATGAAGAGGAACAGATTGAGATAGGCGAAGAAGCGGTAGTAACCACCCTCGTGCTCCATGTAGCCGCGGGAGTACATATGGATGATGAATGCGACGACGGTCACCGTCACCGTCATGACCAAGGTCAGGCGGTCGTAATAAAGGGCGAAGTCGGCGCGGAAGCTAGGAGTGCCTGCTGCGCCGGGAACGAGAATCCAGGAGAAATAACTGTGCGCGAAGATGCCGGATGATGGAGGGTTCTGGAAAAATGTCACCAGCGCAAGCATCGCAAAAACCATCGACAATCCTGCCGCACCACACGCCACGGCGGAGACGACGCTCTGCGAAAACCGCCGGCCGAAGATGCCGTTGATCGCCGCCCCCGCCAGGGGAGAAAGGAGCATGAGCAGCAGGAGAATTTCCATAATAGTTGCTGTTCGCAAATTATGAATTATGAATGATGAATTATGAATTGCAGGAGCCGGGTGGCATTCATAATTTAGAATTCATAATTCATAATTCGTTGCAGCCTACATCTTCATCGAATCGAGATCATCGATGTTCAGCGACTCTCGCGTTCGATAAAGCGCAATGATGATGCCCAGGCCGACCGCGGCCTCGGCCGCGGCCACGACGATGATGAAGAAGACGTAAATCTGGCCATCCAGTTGGCCAAGCTGTCGCGCAAAGCCCACAAACGCCAGGTTGACGGCGTTGAGCATCAATTCGATGCACATGAAAATGGTGATGATATTGCGGCGGAAAATGAATCCCGCAACGCCCAGCACAAAAAGGATCGTGCTCAAAGCCAAGACGTGCGACAACGGCACCATTCTCAGGACCTCACAACCGTTTCTTCGCCAAGACTACCGCACCCAGAATCGCAACCAGAATCAGAACGGAGGTCAGTTCGAAGGGCAGCACGTAATTCTTGAAAAGCAGCCCTCCGATGGCCGCGGGGCCGCTATCCGGCGCTTGCGGTGCGAGCGCGCTCGGGGGCAGGTAGCGCCACACGGCAAAGAGCATTTCAATCAGAAACGCCGCGAGCAGAGGCATGCCCAGCCAGCGCGCCAGCCGGCTGCGCGAGCTCGGGACTTCGTGGCCGGCATTCAACAGCATGATCACGAGAACGAACAGGACCATGATGGCGCCGGCATAGACGATTACCTGGATGACCGCGATGAATTCCGCGTTCAACAGAAGATACTCGACGGCAATCGCGCACAGAACCACGATCAGCGAAAGCGCGCTGTACACCGGAGTGCGTTGCAGCACCACGCTGAGGGCTGCGACGATCGCGACCGCGGCAAAAACATAGAATAGAATCGCCATGAACTTTACGCCCTCGGAGTTCGGAATTGGGGGTTCGGGGTTCGCGGACACGGAACTCGAAGCCTTTTCTGCAAACCCCGAAACCCAATTCCCGCTCTTTTCTGCGAACCCCTAACCGCGAACCCCGAATCCCGTTATCAAATGAACCCCCAATGCCGGACCCAAAGCCTACCCCTGCCGCCAGGCGATGATGAGACTCGTCACCAGAATATTCAAGAGTCCGAGCGGCAGCAGCACTTTCCACCCGAAAGACATCAATTGGTCGTACCGGAAGCGCGGGAGCGTGCCGCGCATCCAGATATAGAAAAACAGAAAACAAAACACCTTCAGGCAAAACCAAAATACCGGCAGAAGAACTTGCAGCCACGCCGGCCCGAAGACCGGACCCAACCAGCCGCCGAAAAACAAAATCGTGGCGATGCACGAGACCGTGACCATATTCGTATATTCCGCCATAAAAAACATGGCGAATTTCAAGCTGCTGTACTCGGTGTGAAATCCGCCCACCAACTCGGTTTCGCCTTCCGGCAGATCGAAGGGAATGCGGTTTGTTTCCGCAATGGCGGCGATGAAATAGACCAGGAATCCGAGGGGCTGAGCGAAAATGTTCCAATGCGGCAGAAACGTGCTCATGCCGCCCAGCCTCCAGATGCCCTGCTGGTGCTCTACGATCCCGCGGAGGCTAAGCGTGCTCGACAGCATGATCACTCCGATGACGGCAAGGCCGAGGGAGAGCTCGTAGCTGATCATCTGGGCGGAGGAGCGAAGGCTTCCAAACAGCGGGTATTTGCTGTTCGACGACCACCCGGCTAGCGCGATGCTGTAAACGCCCAGCGACGTGACCGCGAAGATGAACAACAAGCCGACGTCGAGGTCCGTGATCTGAAGCCAGACCTTGCGCCCCAAAAGTTCGAACGACGTACCAAAAGGAATCACCGCAATGGAAAGAAACGCGAGTGAGAAGGCCAGGAACGGAGCAAGCAGATAAATAAACCGATCGGCGTCGAGCGGCACGATGTCCTCTTTAAAGAGAAACTTGATGCCGTCGGCCACAGGTTGGAGCAGGCCATGCGGCCCGACCCGGTAAGGCCCCCAACGCGATTGCATGTGCGCGATCACTTTGCGCTCGAGCCAAGAAAGATACGCCACGACCGTCAACAAGGCTACGAGGACGACGGCAATCTTCACCAGCGTCGTGACCACGAGAAAGGCTGTGTCAGAGAATGTAGTCATGAGGCTTCTTGGCTTCGTCCACCGAATTCAGCGCCCAGCTATACCGGCTGACCGTTCCGGAAGTGAAAAGCGTATCGCGCGAAGAAAAAATCAAATCGGGACGCTCCAGGGGCGGCGGGTTGCCTTCCGGCTTGGTTGCGATCGCTCCACCCAGGAGCAAAGTTGGAAGCGAGATCGAATAACCGCGCACGCCGGCGCTGATTTCACGCAACACGTCGTCCGGCGAATTATACGGCCACTTGTGACCGAACTGGCGCGCCAGGGCCACCAGGATTTCCAGGTCGCTTCGCGTGCCCGGCTTGCGCATGGTCCGCTTGAGGGCTTGCACCTGGCCGCAAGTGTTCGTCACCGTGCCGCCCTTTTCCGCAAAGCTGGTGGCGGGGAGCACAACGTCCGCGAGTTCGGCTGTCTCGGTGGGAAAGAGATCCACGGCGAGCAGGAACTCGAGTTTGGCGAGTGTGGCCCGATCAGCCTTAAACGTCTGTACGGGGTTTGAACCGAAAACCAGAAGGGCTTTGATTTCGCCCGTCTCGATTCCGGCGAGAACACCGCGCAGATCGCGTCCGGGCTTCGAAGGAATGTTCGCTCCCCAAACCGACTCGAAATGTTGCCGCGCCGTCGGCTCCGCGAGCGCGCCGTAACCCGGCAGGTTTCCGGGAAGCAATCCCATATCGGCGGCACCACGGGAATTGGCGTAGTCGCCCATGGCGATGAACCGCGTGCGTCCCGGAAGTGTGAGACCCCAGCGAACTAGAGAGCCGACATCCTCGCCGCGAATCTCGTCACCGAAAATGATGATGGTGTCCGATTCTGCCTTGAGCGTCTCGGCCAAAGATTGGAGCGATGGCGAGTCCTCGGCGATCAAGCCGGCGGACGCCGGCTGGATGCCGGCCAGCGCGCGGACCGCTTGCGCTTCGCCTCCAGCTTTGACGTTTACATAAAGCTTGGCTTGGCGGCGCAGTTTGATTTCGGCAGAGTTCACAATGTGCAGCCGCGCCCGTCGCGTGGCCACCGCGTGTCGAATTTGATAAGCGACGAGAGGATGCTGATAAGTGGGGTTGTTGCCGATCACCAGCAGGCTGGAAGCTGCGGCCACGTCTTGCATGGTGGCGTAGCGGTCAGTCGCATGAGCCTCGGACAGGGCTCGGACGAGCGAGGAGTAGTCGGCAGTCCGATGATGGTCGAGATTGTTAGTGCCCAAAATCGTGCGCGCGAACCGGGAGAGAAGGTAGTTCTCTTCGTTGGTGGTTCGATTCGAACCGATCACGGCGATGGCATCGCCGCTAGCGCGCGCGCGCAAATCGTTGAGGCGCGCCACGGTGGCGTTGAGAGCCTCTTCCCAAGAGGTGTCTTCTTGTTTTCCGTTGCGGCGGATTCGGGGCGCGGTCAAACGCTGATGGCTATTTACAAAATCCCACCCGAACCGGCCTTTCGCGCACAAGAACTCGCCATTGAAGCCGGAGTGATCGCGGTTGTTGGCCCGAATGATCTCGTTATTTCGGATGGAGAGCGTGGTCTTGCATCCGTCGCCGCAGTGGTTGCAAATCGTGCCGGTATAGGTCATCTCCCAGGGCCGCGTTTTGTAGCGATAAGTGCCGCTGGTAAGGGCGCCGACCGGACAAATATCGATGCACATCCCGCACTGTTCGCATTCCAGCTTCTCGCCGTGATTGGGAATGATCTCGCTGTGGCTGCCGCGAAATCCGATACCGTAGGCATTCACGTCCATGCCTTCGTCGCAGACGCGGATGCACCGATAGCAGAGGATGCAGCGCGGGCGGTCGTAATAGACGAGGCTGGAGAACTTCTTTTCTTCCTCGTGTTGTTTGACCTCCAGGAACCGCGTTTCCGCCGCGCCGTAACGGAAGACGGCGTCCTGAAGTTCGCACTCGCCGCCCTTATCGCAGACGGGGCAATCCAGCGGGTGGTTGGTGAGAAGAAACTCGAGCATCGCTTTGCGCGCGTTCTTCACTTCTTCATTCGCCGTCTGGACCACCATGCCGGCAGCGACCGTCGTCGTGCATGCCGTCTGGAGCTTCGGCATCTTCTCAATCGCGACCAGGCACATGCGGCATGCGCCTTGCAAGGAGAGGCCGGGATAGTAGCAATAAGAAGGAATCTCGATTCCGACCTGCTTGGCGGCTTCGATGAGCAAGGTGCCCTTCGGCACGGTGACGGCTTTTCCGTCAATTGTCAGATTGACGGGCTCAGCGGTCGGAGCGGGCGCGGCGGAGGTGAGGCTTGGGCTCCGCGTGTAAGGAACCTGAGCCTGCGAGAGATCGCCCTTGGGCGGGAGGTCCAGCAGTTCGAGTTTTGAGTTGGTGCTCATTGGACCTCGGGTTTCGGGGTTCGGGTTTCGGGGTTTGCAGAAGGGATGCGACGGTACCGCGGCGCCCGGATCAACCGATTGAGCGCTTGTCCATTGCCTTCCACCTTCTGTCGAGACTTGCAATCTCTCGTGTTGGCCACTCTTTTTCTGCGAACCCCGAACCCCGAATCCCGTCGTTATGCCACGGCCACCGCTTTCTTGTCGTAAGGGCAAGCACCAAGTTTCAAATGTTCTTCGAATTCATGCCGAAACTTTCTCAGAATGCTGATCATCGGCATGGCGGCGGCATCGCCCAGCGGGCAAAGGGTTTTGCCGAGGATGTTGAACGAAACATCGAGAGCTGTGTCCGGGTCCTCAGGCACACCCGCGCCGCTATGAAATCGATCGAGCAAATTCTTGACCCACGCTGTGCCTTCGCGGCAGGGAACGCACCACCCGCACGATTCGTGGGCGTAAAACTTCATGATGCGCAGGGCCACTTTCACCATGCACGTATCTTCGTCCATGATCACCACGCCGCCCGAGCCCAGCATGGAGCCGATCTTGGCGACGGAATCATAATCCATCGCCACGTCAATCTGGTCAGGGGTCAGGACCGGGCAGGATGATCCTCCCGGGATCACGGCTTTTAGTTTTTTGCCGCCCAGCACGCCGCCCCCAACTTCCTCGATCATGCGCCGCAGCGGATAGCCCATGGGCAATTCGTAGACGCCGGGGCGAGTGATGTGGCCGCTCAAGCAGAAGAGTCGCGTGCCGCCGTTTTTCGGACTGCCCAGTTTCGCGTACCAATCGGCGCCGTTGAGCAGAATTGCGGGCACGTTGGACAGAGTCTCGACGTTGTTAATCACCGTGGGCCCGCCATAGAGTCCGACCACCGCCGGGAAGGGGGGCTTGACTCGGGGATAGCCGCGCAGGCCTTCGAGTGAGTTCAGTAGTGCAGTCTCTTCGCCGCATTCGTAGGCGCCGGCGCCGGTGTGCGTTGAGAGATCAAAATCGAAACCCGAGCCCTGAATGTTCTTGCCCAAATAACCGCGATCGTAAGCTTCCTGTAAGGCGCGGTCGACGATTTCCATCAGGTATCGATACTCGCCGCGGATGTAGATGTAGCCCTGGTGGGAGTCGATCGCGTAGCCGGCGATTACAATGCCTTCAATCAACTGATGCGGGTCATACTCCATCAGCGGACGGTCCTTGCAGGTGCCCGGTTCGCTCTCGTCGGCGTTGCAGACTACGTATTTCGGCTTGGAGGACTGCTTGGGCACAAAGCTCCACTTCATGCCGGTATTGAATCCCGCGCCGCCCCGGCCGCGCAAACCGGAGTTTTTCACTTCGTTGATCACGTCGTCGCGCGTCATGCCCAGCGCCTTGGTGAGCGCCCTGTAACCGTCGTGCTGAAGGAAGACGTCAATCGAGGTGGAGTTTGGGATCACAAACCTCCGGCTGATGACCTTCACCTCGAGCGGAGAGCCCTTCGCGTAATTTTCGTAATCACTCATGCGTTTGTTTGTCGGGGTTCGGTGTTAGGGTTTCGGGGTTCGCAGACCTATCGGGATTCGGGGTTTGGGGTTCGGGGTTCGCAGAAGAACCTCGGCGAAACTGCAAGGCCTGGATCAAACGATTCAACATTTGCCCGATGCTCTCAACCTGCTGCTGGGACTTTTCTAGTTGGTCTGGCTTCAAATACGACAAGTCGCTCGCGATGATCAAGTGTGTTTCCAGTTCCATGAGAGACCCGCGTGCGACAGTAAGAAACTGAATATACTCTTTGGTTGAGCCCCGGCCCCAACCTTCCGCGATATTGGGAGGCACAGAAGTAGCTGACCGTCGAATTTGCGATGTTAAGCCAAACTGTTCAGCTCGCGGAAGATTCTCTGTCGCGCGGTAGAGCGCAACGGCGAAGTTCTTAGCCCTCTGCCAGACCACAAGCTCCTTATAATTCTCCATGTTCATTTCTCTCTTCTCGAACCCCGAACCCCGAACCCCGTGGTTCTTCTGCGAACCCCAAACCCCGAACCCCGAAACCCGGTTTCAGTCCTTCCGCAACCTTTCAATCAACGCATCAATCTTCTCCGGTGTCAGGTTCTCGTAGAAATCGTAATTCACCTGCATGGCCGGGGCGCCGCAGCAGGCGCCGAGGCACTCGACTTCCTCGAGAGAAAACTTCCCGTCCGGCGTCGTTTGTTTGTGGCCGATTCCAAGTTTCTTTGAGCAATGTTCGAGGATTTCCTCGCCGCCGCGCAGAAGACACGAGATGTTCGTGCAGACCTGGAGATTATATTTTCCGATGGGCCGGCGATGCAGCATCGAGTAGTAACCAATGTCCTCGATTACCTCAATGGGCCGCACGTCCACGGCGCGCGCGATTTCCTCGATGAGTTCGTCGCTGACGTATCCGATTTCGTCCTGGCCGAACATCAGCAAAGGCACGATGGCGGAGCGCTTCAGCGGGTAACGGGAGATTACCTTATCGAACTTCGCTTTCAACGCTTCGGATAACATTTTTCAGTCGTCCCTTGTCCCTGGTCATTTGTCATTAGTCCTTTGTCCGTCGTCCGTGGCTTTTGGTGAGAAGCCTCGCGACTGAGGGCGAATGACAAAGGGCAAATGACAAATGACGAAGGACCAACGACGTTCTTATCGATCGACCTCTCCCAGCACAATATCAATAGTTCCGATGCACGCCACCACGTCGGCGATCAGGCGTCCTTCGATCATCTTTGAAAGCGCTTGCAGATTGGCAAACGAAGGCGCGCGCACGTGGCAGCGAAACGGCCTGGGTGAGCCGTCACTGACAATGTAGAAGCCCAACTCGCCGCGCGGCGATTCAATCGTCTGGTAAACCTCGCCGATCGGAGGATGAAAACCCTCAGTCACGATCTTGAAATGATAGATCAGCGACTCGATGCTGGTCTTCATGGCCTCGCGATCGGGCATCACGATGTGCGGAGCATTGGCTTTCACAGGCCCTTCCGGCAGGCCGTCCATTGCTTGCCGCACGATTTTGAGCGACTCGCGCATTTCGTCCAGCCTCACCTGATATCGCGCAAACACGTCGCCTTCCGGCCGGGTCGGGATGTTGAATTCGAATTTCTCGTAACTCGAATACGGATGGCTTTTACGGATGTCCCACTTCACGCCGGAGCCGCGCAGCGACGGTCCTGACACGCTCAAAGCGATGGCATCTTCTTTCGAGATGACGCCTATGCCCTTGGTGCGTCGCAGCCAGATGGGATTGCGTGTCAGCAAGCCTTCGTATTCGTCGATGCGGCTGGGAAACTTTTTCAATACATTCTCGACTTTCTTCAGCCACCCGATCGGCGGTTCCAGCGCCAGCCCGCCGATGCGGAAATAGCTGGTCATCATCCGCTGGCCGGAGACCATCTCGAAGATGTGCAGCAGGTCTTCGCGCTCCCGGAAGCAATAGAGAAAGACGGTCATCGCGCCGATGTCAATGGCGTGGGTTCCGAGCCAAACCAGGTGGCTGCCGATACGCGTGAGCTCGGTCAACAGCACGCGAATCCATTGGGCGCGCGGCGGAATTTCGAGGCCCAGCAGCTTCTCCACGGCCAGGCAATATCCCAGATTGTTGGAGAGCGGCGCCAGGTAATCCATCCGGTCGGTGAGGGTGATGCCCTGCGAGTAGGTTTTATCTTCGAACGATTTCTCGAAACCGGTGTGCAGATAGCCGATGTCGTAGATGGCTCGGACCACCGTCTCGCCGTCCAGCTCCAGGACCAGCCGCAACACCCCGTGCGTAGACGGGTGCTGCGGCCCCATGCTGAGGATGACCCTTTCTTCCTGCCCCGGAATTTTCTCCAGTGTTACGGCCATCGAGTGATGCTTCCTTGGACGGGATAGTCTTTGCGCAAGGGATGTCCTTCCCAATCCTCGGGCAACAGAAGGCGGCGCAAGTCGGGGTGACCGTGGAAGTGAATGCCCATCAGATCGTACACTTCGCATTCGAAAGCCTGAGCGCCGGGCCAGATGGGAACCACGGAGTCCACCCGCGGACTCTCGCCTAGCAGTCTCACCTTCAGCCGCAGCCGCGCGCCGCTCTCGAGCGAAGCCAGATGATAAACGGTCTCAAACCGCGGCTCGTTGGGGTAATGGTCCACGGCGGTGACGTCGGAGAGATACTTGAATGAGAGATCCGGCTCGTCGCGCAGGAATTCACAAACGCGGCGCAGACGATCGGATCGAATAAACAACGTCGTCTCGCCTCGAAACACCTGAACGCTCTCTACGGCGTCGGAATCGAAGGATTTGAGCCGCTCGACCGCGGGATTGGACTCGGATTCACTTGGCATAGGCGTAGTGAGTAGGCAAGAAGGGATTGGAAAAGGGCGGAAACTGGAAACTGAAAAATAGAAACTCGGCAGCATCGCTTCTAATTTCCAGTTTCCAATTTCCAGTTTCCAGCATTAGCGGCTCCAGTCCAGCGCTCCCTTCTTCCACAGATAGACGTAGCCGGCCAGCAAGATGGCGATGTACAGAAACATTTCTAAGAAGCCGGCCCACTTCAGGCTCTTGTAGACCACGGCCCACGGATACAGGAAAACAGCCTCTACATCGAACAAAATGAACAGCATGGCGACCAGATAGTAGCTCACGGAAAATCGTTCGCGGGCATCTCCGACAGGCTGAATGCCGCATTCGTAAGGAGAGAGTTTTTCCCGCGAAGGCCGCTTGACGCCGATCCAAGCCGAAAGGCCCAACATCGCCAACGCCATCAATACGACGATCCCGGTGTGAATCAAGATAGGGAGGTAAGCTGTAAGCATCTCAGTGGGCTACGAAAACACTCTCGAAGGCTTTTCTAAACGCATCACTATAGAAGTCGGCTCGCGGTGGTGTCAAGGAAAATTAGAAATCAGAAAGCAGAAATCAGAACGAAGAGAGATTCAAGATTTGAAATTTGAGATTTCAGATTTCAAGGCCGAAGGCAGAAAGCCGAAGGCAGAAGGCAGAAAGCAGAAAGCAGAAGGCAGAAAGCAGAAAGCAGAAGGCAGAAGGCAGAAGGCAGAAAGCAGAAAGCAGAAGGCAGAAAGCAGAAAGCAGAAAGCAGAAGGCAGAAGGCAGAAGGCAGAAAGCAGAAAGCAGAAGGCAGAAAGCAGAAAGCAGAAAGCAGAAAGCAGAAGGCAGAAGGCAGAAGGCGGAACCTCGATCGCTGCTTCTTTGATTCTGATTTCTGATGTCCCGCTGGCCGTTCCGCCGACGGCCTTAGATTTCCCGTTGCTTGCCCCCGAGCACACAAAATTATAAGCACTGCTTGACAAGTGGCAGTTCTGTAGACACAATCCGGGCGTACCGCTTACTAAACTTCAAATTCTTGAGGTAATGCGATGAGCCGATTCAAAGTTGGAGCTCTAGGTTTAGGAGTGTTTTTGTTGTTGGCAGTGAGTATAAAGGGGCGGGCGCAGACGCCGGCCACGCCCGATTCTCCGGCCATCCCGCAGGGCGGGACGCTGGCCGCCAGCCCGCAGGCCGTGGTGCCGCGCCTGATGAAATTTAACGGTGTCCTGCGTGATGTGACCGGGAAGCCGGTGACGGGCCCGGTCGACGTCACGTTCGCACTCTACTCGACGGACGCCGGCGGCGACCCGTTGTGGTTTGAGACGCAGAGCGTCGAAGCCGACGAGCAAGGCCGCTACTCGGCGCTGATCGGCGTGATGCATTCCGAGGGCTTGCCCATGGACCTGTTCACCACCGGCGAAGCGCGCTGGCTGGGCGTGCAGGTGGCGAATGAGGTGGAACAGAAGCCGCGCGTGCTGCTCTTGAGCGTGCCGTACGCTTTGAAGGCGTCGGACGCCGAAACGCTGGGCGGCTTGCCGGCTTCAGCCTATATGCTTTCACCTTCGGCCAGCAGTTCGGCTGGTTCGGCGGGCCAAACAACCTCTACCGCGAGCGTGCCAGCTGCCTCAACTGGGAACGAAGGGACGAGTGCGAAGAAGGGTGTCAGCCGCAAAAACACCGCCTGCTCCAGCCTGACCGCGGATGGGAACGCCTCCGCCAACCAGATCGCTTTTTACTCGGCCCCCTGCGCGCTGAGCGAGGATGCCAACCTGGTGGACGTGGGGGGAAAGGTAGGCATCGGCACGGCTGATCCTACCGAGGGAGGCCAAGTCGGCTCCCGGTTCACCCTCAGCACCGCGACCGACGCCGCAACCGGGTTTTCGATTTTCACCGGC
>Ga0208036_1000126_pt1 | contig 60628 bp, 42 predicted proteins | sample June2015DPH_11_1_2_FD_184706 | JGI IMG/M metagenome (GOLD analysis project Ga0208036, IMG submission 184706) | Peatland microbial communities from SPRUCE experiment site at the Marcell Experimental Forest, Minnesota, USA - June2015DPH_11_100... | ecosystem: Environmental > Terrestrial > Soil >...
TGCACAACCGATACTTTCCTATACTGGAGGAGGTCGTCGCTGTCGTCGAGACGCAGTTTGAAAACTGGCGTGGCGGAAACGAAACCCTACGCCGTCTATGCGCAATCACTTAAGACGCTATGTTTAGAATGGATGGGCTTTAGCCCCTGAAGAAAGGCTTTTCGGTGTTTTTCCGCGGCCTGTTCAGCCGTGCCGAAAAAGCCAAAACATTCAGGGGTTTTAACCCCTGAGGTCGGCGGCGCGGACTGTCGCAAAATCAATAATATAGACCCTAATTTTTCTTGGCGGACGGGTCTTCAAATTGCCTGGCAAGGATTGGCCAGTAACCTGTCGGACGCAGCCGCTGCAAAATCTCCACGAAATAGGCGTCCGGACCGATGAGCACCCGCGGGCGGCGTTGTTCCACGGCCCGCAGGATCTTGGCCGCCGCCACCTCCGGACTCGTTCGCGTGATGCGATGGAAGCGGTTCAGGCTCTGTTGACGCAGGCCCTCGCCCGCGTTCTGCCCCAGCCGCGCCTGATTCGCAATCGAGGTCCGCACGAAGCCCGGATGCACCGTCGTAACGCAAATGTTCGTGCCGGCCAGTTCGTGCTGCAGCGATTCCGTAAATCCCCGCACCGCGAACTTGCTCGCGCAGTACGCGCTCTGCCCGATCGCGCCCACAAATCCTAGCAGGCTGGAAGTGTTCACGATGTGCGCCCGCTTCTCCTTCTTCAGCAGCGGCAGGAAAAAATGCACGCCATGGATCACGCCCCAGAAATTCACGTCCATCAGCCAGCGGAAGTCCTCCAGCGAAAGCTCCTCGAAGTTCCCCAGCAGCGCCACGCCTGCATTGTTGAACACCACTGACGCCCGTCCGTGCTGTGCTTCCACTTCTTCCGCGAACGCCTTCACGCTTGCCGCGTCTCCCACGTCCACGCGGCGCTGCGTCACCTTTCCGCGTGCGCCACCCAGCAACGCGACCGTTTCCGCCAGCCCTTTTTCGTTCACATCTGATAGCGCCAGTGACGCTCCCATGGCCGCCAGTTGTTGCGCCAGGCAGCGTCCCATCCCCGACCCCGCGCCTGTGATCACCGCCACGCTTTCGCTCAAAAATGACATCAGCGCACCTGCGTCTTTGGATTCACCTTAAATTTTCAGAAGAGTCTTTCATCGAAGGAGAGGCCCCACAGCGCTCTCATACCACATTTCGCGCGCGCCCAGCCAGCGCCCGCGTCACACGCGCTCGGCTGCACCCGCCTTTGCTTTTTGTGTTATCGCGCTCTCGCTGTGCTGGGAGGTCTTGCTTTTTTCGGAGGTGCGAGGCAAGGAAAGTCTGTCAGCCAACTTTTACGTCTATCGGAAGCTCCACCCGCACCTGATTCCGCCCGGCGCGTTTTGCTTCGTACAGCATCTGGTCCGCCTTGCGCACCAGCGCCGAAAACTCCTGCACATCCTTGCCCTGAAATCCCGCCACGCCAAAACTCGCCGTCACGCCCACGCTCTGTCCCGCCAGCGGAAACGACAGCGCCGCAAACTGTTCGCGGAAGCGGTTCACCGTCGCTTCCACGTGTTCCGTATCCACGTGCGTGACCACCAGCAGAAACTCGTCGCCGCCCAGCCGCCCGCAAATGTCCGAAGCCCGCGTGTTCTTCTTCAATCCTTCCGCGAACGTTTTCAGCACCGCATCGCCCGCGTCGTGCCCGAATGTGTCGTTGATGTTCTTGAAGCAGTCAATGTCTCCCAGCACCACCCACAGCGAGTAGCCGTGCCGCGCCGCGCCGCGCAACTGCTTTGACGCCCAGTCCTCGATCGCGCGCCGGTTCGGCAACCCTGTCAGGGGATCCGTGCGCGCCGCCTCTTCCAGCTTCTGGTTCTTCGCCGCCAGCTCGCGGTTCAGGTCCACGATCCGTCTTCCCACGCCGATCCGCGCCAGCATTTCCCCCGGATCGAACGGCTTCGTCAGGTAATCGTCCGCGCCCGCCTGCAGCCCTTTCACCACGTTGCCCTTTTCCGTGTTGCTGGTCATCAGGATCACATACGTGTACGGCTGCGTCTTATCCGCCCGTATGCGCTGGCACAATTCCGGCCCGGAAATATCGGGCATCATCCAGTCCGTAATCACAATGCAGGGTGCGTGCTCCTCGAACATGCGCAGCGCTTCCTCGCCGTTCGGCGCAAACAGCAGCGAATACGGTTCGTCGCACAGCATCTGCTCGACGAGTTTCCGGTACACCGGCGAATCGTCAACCACCAGCACTTCGTATTTTGGGGCAGAGGCGCTCATGCATTTTTCGCCGCGAGGAGCTCTGTCCGCGCGAGTTCACCTGACTTCTCTTGAGCGTGCTTCCTTTCAATTTAGCAGGGGGCATTCAATAGGCGGGTGACGGCCCACGCGTTTTGCGCCAAAGAAGCAATAACGAGTGCGATTTTTTCGGCCGAACGCCAAAGGAGGTTACGTTTTCCTTCCGTAAACCAGCAGCGCCCCTTCGGTCTTGAAGGCTTTCAGTTGCGCGGCGTCGCGGAACCACCGGCCTGTATACGTTTCAGGTGACGGAGAAGGATCGGCAACGCGCTCGTGCGCAATCTCCGCAAAACCCGCTTCGTCAAACAGCCCGCTCCACTCCTCCGCGGAGAGCAGCTTCGTCGCCACCGCCAGCAAGGGGCCCCACTGGTGGCAATGCGGGTTATCGCGGTAGTAGTTGATCAGAATCCACGCCGTGCCCCCCGGCCGCAGCACGCGAAACATCTCCTTCACGCCCTTGCCGGGCTCGGGCCAGTAATACGCGGACTCCACCGAAATCGCATGTGTGAAAAAGTTCGGCTCCCAGGGAATCTCGCCCACTTCGCCGGTCACGTAGAGCACGTGGTCGTGCTCCACGCTGCCGCGCCGCGCCACGCGGATCATCTCATCGGAAATATCCATTCCCACGACGCGCCCTTCCGGCACCATCCGCGCAATCCGCCGCGAGAGCCAGCCTGCGCCGCAGCCTACGTCGAGCACGTTGTCCGTTGGCTCCAGCCGCATCTTCTCGAGCACCGGCAGCGTGATCGGCAGGTGGTCCTCCTCCATCCCCGCGCCGCGTCCCGCCTCCGCCCAGCGGTTGAATTCTTCCCGCAAGTTTCCTTTGTCGCTCGTCGTCATCGTATTCCTGGAGAGAGCTGTACGATTTCCTGCTCTTCGTTCCAATCTTAGAAGCAAGCCGCAATGGGATCAACCGGCGATGCCCGAACCAAAATTAAACCGTAGTCCGACCGGGCACCCGCCTCGCAGTGATGTTTGCCTCCGCGAGGCAGCCGCGTTGCGTCTGTGATAGAGTGTGTTGTTGATTATCTCCGTGCGTAGGTATATTCCTGCTTGGCTACAGCTACGGAGGTCCCTGGCGGTCACGCATACACCGTGAGTCTCGAAACACACTTCGACCCTGTTTTCGCAGCAAAACTCTCCTTGCGCGAAAAACAAATCCAACAGAACTACCGCCCAATCATCGGCATTCACAAGTGGTTTGCTCGAAGACCAGGGACGCTTTTTCGCAATCTTCTCCTCGCAGAGTACAACGGTGCGGAGCCAATCGAGAGAAGCTTCTGGCATTCACACAGACTCCAAGGTCTGATTGCTGATCCGTTTATGGGAGGCGGAACGCCTGTCTTCGAAGCAAACCGTCTTGGCTTTGGCGTCGTGGCGACTGACGTCAACCCGATGGCGTATTGGGTTGTGAGGCAGTCTCTGAGTCCCCTAGACATCTCAGCCTTTGTTGCAACCGCCGAGAAAGTGGCGTCTCACGTCGAGGTGACCATTGGTAAGTTTTATCAAACTGAATGCGTCCGATGTGGTTCTCTGGCTCCCATCAAGTACTTTCTTTGGGTCAAGACTGAGAAGTGCTCCGGCTGCGGTACGGATGTGGATCTTTTTCCTGGCTACCTCTTGGCAGAGGCAGTGCGTCATCCCAAGCACGTCGTGGCATGTGCAAGCTGTGGCAATCTGAATGAACTCAAGACACAGCCAACTCTATCGAAGCCTGCCAAATGCACTGGCTGTGGAAACAATCTCCACGTCGAAGGCCCGGCCAGGAAGCAGTTCGTTTCGTGTCCGAAGTGTTCAACTCGCATCCGTTTTATCAATGGAGAGCGAAGGACAGCCCCTCCCGAGCATCGCATGTGGGCAATCGAGTACCACTGTCCGACATGTCGGCCAAAACATATCGGGCGGTTTTTCAAGAAGCCTGATCATAAGGACCTGTCCCTGTTTTCAGAAGCCAGTGACCTTTTATCACGCACGCAGAGATTGCCAATTCCGGAAGACCCGATTCCGAAAGGAGACGAAACAGACCGACTGCATCGCTGGGGTTATCGATGCTATCGCGATATGTTCAACCAGCGTCAACTCCTCGGACTCGGAGTCCTGCTTCGCACAATCCAGCGAGTCTCAAATACTGAAATTCGATATGCACTTCTAACAGTCTTCTCAGATTTTATGAGATATCAGAACATGCTATGCCGCTATGACACCTACGCTCTGAAATGCCAAGATGTGTTCAGTGTGCATGGGTTCCCCGTTGGTCTGGTTCAATGTGAGAACAGCATCCTCGGAATTCCGCGCATAGGATCCGGGGCTTTCCGGCACTTTGTAGAAAAGTATCGCCGGGCGAAGGAGTACTGCGAGAAACCATTTGAGACCCAACATAACCGAACGGTGGTTTCCATTCCTGGAGAACGGATTTGCGCCGAATTCGTGGATACCCTGACCGAGGCGGGCGAACGCCAAGCGATGCTTTCGGCAGCACCCGCCACTCAAATCTTACTAAGACCGAATAGCCTTGACGGTGTGTTTACCGACCCCCCTTACTTTGCCAACGTCCAATATGCAGAGCTCATGGACTTCTGCTATGTATGGTTGCGGAAGGGGCTAAGTGAGAACTGGCCAGCATTTCGTGCCGAGTCAACGAGGAGCAAATGGGAGCTCACCGGGAACGTGACCTTGGGACGGGACCTTGCGAATTTCACCGAAGGGCTAAGCCAGATTTTCCAACATTACAGCGCGGCCTTGAAAACTGATGCGCCGTTCGTCTTCACATATCACCATAATGACCCAGAAGCATACATTCCGGTGGTCGTGGCGATCCTTGATGCTTGCCTGGATTGTTCTGCGACCCTACCCGCTGTGGCAGAGATGTCGGCGTCGATTCATATCCTGGGAACTGGCTCCTCTGTCTTGGACACTGTCTTCGTTTGTAGGCACACCCTCAAGCAAAAACAGGGAAAGGACATCGAGGGGCTTCTATCAAAGGACGCTGAAATGATGAGATGCGCATCCGTCCGCCTGACAAGAGGGGACCTGCGATGCCTTCTAGCTGGCCATTTGGCTCGCCTTACTATCAACAGCCTAAGATCAAACTGGGACAGCGCGTTGCCGATTGCTGCAAAGATGGCAGCCGCCAGGCAAGCAGTAATGCAGATTCAAAGGGATTATCGAAACGAGTCACTAATTACGAAACTGTTGGAACCCGGCGCAAGCGCCAGAAAACCCGAGAAAACCGTCCTTGCCGCGACCGTTTGAAGTCAGTGCGGATTATCTTCGCGACCACATGGAGGAGATGGTCTCTGCCATCTTTGCTGACTTGCAATCGCAGTTCCTCGTCCTACCCAAAGGTCCTAATTTTGTGGAGTATCCAGACTTCCAGGCAGCCTACGAAGCCTTGAAGCGCGAAACGAGTAGCTTTGAGAATTTCACTGAGGCGACAGTCTGGACCGCCCTCAGGGCAGATGCCATGTCATTCCTGGTTCTCAGGAGCATCCTTGGATTTTCTCCTCCAGAATGGGCCGATCTCGCCCAATCCGACCTCGGAGTCGATGTACCTCAGAATTCTGCACGGGACTTGGACAGCCGAGTGCGAAAAGAGCGCGACTACTTCTCAAGACTTGATTCGTCTCGCAATGGAAAAACGAAAGAACGAGTGAGCGCGTTAGTGTACGTTGCCATTCGATATCTCAGTCGGCCTATCGATAAGGTCCCAGAGGATATGGTGCATCGCCTCGCAAAATTCGACACGCTCGCTGGACTCGACTCTCTGCGTCACGCCGCATCGCATCATGTGCCCTATGCAATGTTGTTATACGAAAGGTATATTGGCCGTCCCTTTGCTAGCCATCGGGACTCAGTTTCTGAGCTAGTCGGAGACGTTATGGAAAGCGCGATTGAAGAGCGTCTCTCGCATTCGCAAATAACATTCCGTAAGACAAGGAGAGCCGAACACATCCCTGGTTTCGAACAAGCACCAGACTTCATTATCCCTGACGAGATAAACCCAGTTGTCGTCATTGAAGCGAAAATCACAGGGGATGACGGTACGGCGCGTGACAAGGTAACCAGAATCGAGCGGCTCGCCACCATGCGCGACGAAAGGAAACGAGCGGGACAGGCGGGATTTCAGGTGCTGGCGTGCATCGATGGACGAGGATTCGGCGTTCGCCGCGAAGACATGCGGCACATGCTCCTACGAACAGAGGGGAAGATCTTCACGCTGGCGACTCTGGACCAGATGATTCAACACACGCAACTTCGAGAGTTTCTTCCCAAAAAGCACACACAATAAACATTTCACAGTAGGCGGGTGGCACAGCCTTAACTTCGGAAACGACCTTGGGTGCCGCGCACTTGTGCTTTTCTAAGGTGCAGATTTTGACTTTTTTTCTACTGCCGCCAGTCTCCTCGTACCAGTTTCGGACCTAGTACCTCACAATATCTATTTATAGTTGGTAAATAGTGTGGTACAATGCGTTGTGAATAGTCGGCACAAGCCCGCCCGCGCTGGGGAGAGAGAATCTGGGATGTTTTTGTTTTGGGGCGCTTGTATGTCGGACATGAATGTCCGACCCCCTAAAGAGGAAGAGAACCCTCCGGCGCATCCATATCAAAACATTGTCAGCGACCAGTGATCAGCGACCAGCGATCAGGAGGCAACAGCAATGGCGAGTAGCGTGCGGGGAAAGAGAGAGATTGGGAGTTTTTGTTTTGGGGCGGCTCTGCGCCGGGACTGAAGTCCCGGCCTCCTAAAGAGGAAGAGGGAGTTTTGGAGGTTTTTGTTTTGGGGGTGCTTGTATGTCGGAGCTGAAGCTCCGACCCCCTAAAAAGAAAGACAGAGTTTGAGGAGTTTCGTTTTTTCGGGTGCTTATAAGGTCGGACATGAATGTCCGACCCCCTAAAGATGGCCACCTGAAGGCGGCCGCTACAAGGGAAGGCGAAAAGCAGATCCCTCGCGTTGCTCGGGATGACAATGGAGAAGGTGTGGGCGGAGGAGCAACGCAGCCTTCAATCAATGGGAGAGGGGCGTGGTGGAGGCGGGGCGGGAGCGCTTCATGAGGAACATCAGGGGAATCATGGCCAGGCAGACCATCCCGAGAATCCAGTACACGTCAATGAAGGCCAGCATGGCGGACTGGCGCTGCAATTCGCCATACAGGATCCCTTGGGCCTGCTGCGCGGCCATGGCCATGCTGGACCCTCGGATGTGCAACATGGCAGTGAGGCCGTGCAGCGCTGCGCGATAGCGGGGATCGAGCGGCGTCATGTGACTGACGAGTGTGGTCTGGTGGCGCTGCGTGAGGCGCGCCTGCAGCGTGGTGACCAGCGAAATACCCACGCTGCCGCCAAGGTTGCGCGCCAGATTGATCAAGCCGGTGGCGCTGTTCATGCGCTCCTTGGGCACGAAGGAAAAGGCCATGACGTTGATGGGCACGAACATAAAAGCCATGCCGCCGCGCGAAATCATCCATACAAACACAAACGTCCAGAAGCTGGTGTACAGATTGAGCTTTGAGAGCTGGAACATGCCCACGGACAGAATCGCCAGTCCCACAACCACCAGCCAACGCGGATCGCGCCGCATCATCAGCCGCCCGACGAGCGGCAGAGTGATCAGCGTAATGATGGCACCGGGAGAAAGCACCAGCCCGCTGAGTTGCGCGGTGTACCCACTGAGCGTTTGCAGCATGACGGGGAGAAGCACGGTGGTGCCGTACAAGACAATGCCGAGCGCGAACATAAAGAACGTGGCGGTGGCGTAGTTGCGATCGCGAAAGAGATGCAGCTCGATGACGGGATCCTTGTGGTGAAGCTCCCAGAAGATTGTGCCGATCAGGCCGATGGCGCAAATCACCGAGCACCAAACGATGAAGTGGGATTCAAGCCAGTCGTCGCGCTGCCCCTTATCGAGCACTACCTGGAGGAAGCCGAGGCCGACGCTGAGGAGACCCAAGCCGATGTAATCAATCTTGATGCGCTGGCCATTGTTTTTCCCGGAGACATGCGGCGGATCGAAGATCAGCGCAGTGGTCAGAAAGATAGAGAGAAGCCCGACCGGAATATTGATGAAGAAGATCCAGCGCCAGGAATAGTTATCGGTGAGCCAGCCGCCCAGCGTGGGCCCGATGATCGGCGCAACGACCACGCCCATGCCATAGATGGCCATGGCCATGCCTTGTTTTTCGCGCGGAAAGCTTTCGACCAGGATGGCTTGGGAGACGGGTTGCAAGCCGCCGCCGCCCGCTCCTTGCAACACGCGGAAGAACACCAGCAAGGGCAGGCTGGGAGCAAAGCCGCAGAGCAGCGAGCTGACGATGAAAATGACCACGCAGCTCATGTAGAAGCGTTTGCGGCCGAAGATGCGCGAGAACCATCCGGTCAGCGGAAGAACGATGGCGTTGGAAACCAGGTAGGAGGTAAGCACCCAGGTGCTTTCGTCAATGCCGGCGGAAAGGCTGCCGGCGATGTGCGGAAGAGCGACGTTGGCGATGCTGGTGTCCAGCACCTCCATGAACGTGGCGAGCATCACCGTGAAGGCGATCCACCACGGATTGATGGTGGGCCGCCAGCCTTCATGCATAAGTTCGGCTTGGGCGAGGTCGCTCATACGCAAGGCCCTGCGCTTTCGGGCGCAGGAGGGCAAAGGTGGCCGGTCTCCGCGGCGCGCTGAAGGCGGCAGGAGCGAGCGTGGAAAAGAAGAAATGCCCGCGCAGAGGTCACACAAACAGTATACGGCAGCCAGGAAAAGCGGGGTGTGGCGCAGGTCACAAACGCAGAGAAGCTGCTGAATCACAAGGAAATGGGCGGGAATGGCGAAAAGGATGGCTATTGCGGGGGATTCCCGAAATGGGCATTTGCACAGGAATTGTTGTGCTTGTGGATAACTACACAGTGAATTAGCTAAAATGGGCTTGACAGAAGGCGAATATAAAGCGAATATGGGCAGGCGCTAAGATTGCTTCCCCGCAACGGAAGCAGGCACTTGGGAGACGGCCATGAGCGGTGCAGACGGCGAACGGAAGCAGTCGCGAGACGGAGACAAGTTTTTCGAGGCGCTGAAACAGTATTGGGGCCACGACGGATTCCGGCCGAGACAGGAAGAAGTGGTGCGCAGCCTGGCGGCAGGGCGGGATGTGTGCGTGGTGATGCCGACAGGCGGCGGCAAGTCCCTGTGCTACCAATTGCCGGCGGTGCTGGAAGAGAAAAGGACGGCGGTAGTGATATCGCCGCTGATCGCGTTGATGCAGGACCAGGTCGCGCAGCTTCGCCAGATGGGCATTCCCGCGGTGTTCCTGAACAGCGCCGTCGTGGAAGCTGACCGCGGCGAAATCAAGCGCAAAGCGACTGCCGGGGAGTATCGCCTGATGTACATCTCGCCGGAGCGCGCCGTGATGGAGGGCACGGGCGCATGGCTTGGGAAAGCTCCCGTGTCGTTCTTCGCCATTGATGAGGCACATTGCATCTCCGAATGGGGACACGACTTCCGGCCGGAGTACCGCCAGCTCAGCAAGCTGCGAAAACTCTTCCCCGACCGGCCGATCGCCGCGTTCACGGCGACCGCCACACAACAGGTGCGCCACGACATCGTGGAACAATTGGGCCTGCGCGACCCGCTGAAGTCCGTCTCCAGCTTCCGCCGCGAGAATCTGCGCTACGTCGTCCAGCAATGCAAAGGGGGCATGCAGGACGATTGCGTGGTGGAAGCAGTGAAGCGGGTGAAGGAAGGCAACGTAATCGTCTATGCCCCAACCGTGGCCCGCGTCGGCGAAATTATCGACCTGCTGGAAGAAAGCGGCATCGCCGCGGTCGGATACCACGGGCAGATGGACAGCACGGCACGCCGAGAGAATCAGGAAAAGTGGATGAGCGAAGAGGCGCGCGTGCTGGTGGGCACGATTGCGTTTGGACTGGGGATCAATAAGCCGAACGTGCGAGCCGTGGTGAGGTTGGGATTGCCGGACAGCATCGAGCAGCTCTATCAGGAGACGGGCCGCGCGGGGCGCGATGGATTACCGGCGGATTGCTACCTCTTTTGGGAAAAGAAAGACAATGGACTGCGGGCTTTCTTCATCAATCAGATTCAAGATCCCACAGAAAAAGAGCATGCCTGGCAGCGGTATCACCAGATGCAGCAGTTCGTAGCTGCGGGAAAATGCAGGCAAAAGGAAATTTGCGCTCATTTTGGGGAGGCGACCAAGTGGGAGCGTTGCGGGATCTGCGATATATGCGCCGGGTTGCCGAACTGGCTGGCGGAGAGAGAGCACACACGGCGGCGAAGTACGCGCAGCAGCCAAAATCACAATAGGGCTCTGGAAGAAGCACGATTTGAGATGAATCCAACCGTGCGGGTGAATGAAGAGTTGCGGGAATTCCTGCGGGAGTGGCGGAGGAATGTGGCCCGTCAAAAGATGACGGCAGCCTTTGTGGTCATGCACGATACGACGCTTGATGCTCTTTGCGAGGCGCGACCGAAGACCCTGACCGAATTGCGGCGGATTTCAGGCATGGGAGAGAAGAAGTGCGAAATATACGGAGAAGAGATTCTGGAGGTTTTCCGGCGATTTGGGCGTGGGGAGCGGGCCAGCAAAGAATGGCACGCGCGGCCGTCGACACCATCGCTGGAAACGCTGGAGCTGCTGGACAAGGGGCATAGCTTTGAAGAGATTGCGCAGATTCGCGGGAGGAAAGTGACGTCCGTGGTTGCGCTGGTTGCCGATTTGATCGCAAAAGGCGAAATGAAACTCAAACCGCAGTGGGTTGATCCCGCGAAGTGCGAGCAGATCCGGGAAGCGAGCAAGCAGGTAGGAACGGAATGGTTGAAACCCATCAAAGATGCCTTGCCGGAAGAGATCAGCTACGAGGAGATTCGGTTGGTGGTCGCGGAGCTGCGACACAAGAAGAAACAAGAGGGAAAGGCGGGGTAATACTTAGGCTCAAATCACCTTTAGAGCGGTGTAAGGGGTCCGCACCGTCCGAAAAGCAGATCCCTCGCTCCGCTCGGGATGACAATTAAGAGCGGTTCCCCTCGAAACTAAGTGCAAGCGTGATGACAAAAGTGTTTACGCATCGCCAAGATGGGGTGGAAGGGTAATGGGAACCTGGGAGGAGACGGAAAAACAGGAGCCCTGACGATTTGATGTTGCGGACATGGGGTCGAGCAGTGCTCGACCCCTACAAAGGCAACTGTGGCTGATCCGTGGAGGATGCAATCAGCCACTGCGCTGCGTAATACGGAGCGAGGATCAGCAGGGGAGCAAGTCGAAGTGGTGCATGGAAGCGATTGAAGGCCAGCAGGCCGTCGGAAAGGACAAACAACAGGGCTCCGATGGCCGCCAATCGCGCGGCGGACGAGCGCAGAAGAAAAGAACGCCCCAAGGCCTGCGCGGCCATGGACACGAGGAATATGGAATAGACCGCAACCGGGAGGCGGAGCCCCGCCGGGAGCCGCGAAAACAGCAGGAAATTGCAGCAGGCGGCAAACAGGAGATAGAGAATCCACACGCCGAGGCGCGCGGGGAAATGGGTGCCGCGGGTAAACGCAAAGAGGTAGGCGATGTGCGTAAGCAAGAAAGCCAAAAGGCCCAGCGTGAAGAAACGATCCGGACCCAGCAGCAGAACATCCCCTACGAGGGAGAACAACAGCCCGACGGTAATCCACAGCGAATAGCGGTCGTTGCGGGCGCGCCAGTTCGCAAACGCGATGGCGAGAATCAGAAGCGTCGCGAGTGGCGCGAGAGTCCATAGGAGGAGGGGGTGCGGGAGGAAATGAACTGCGATCGCGGCAACGATGCTGGCAGCGGCGGCGAGTTGCAACGCACGCTTGGAAGGCTGCGCCATGATGGGAAGAGTTTACTCCCGGGCAGCACGATGGGTACACGCTCGGGGTGGCAATTTTGGGCGTGCGAGAAGAACAAGGAAAATCGCCAGTCTGAAGACTGGCCACTTCACAAGCCGCGGAAAAAGAGCCCGCCTCAGTTCTTCGCATTGCTCAGGGTAAAAATGCGGCCGCTACATCCTTCGGAGAAAGATAGTTTCGCGGGGGTGCTGACGGCGTAAAAGCGGCGGCGAGCCGCCGCACTCCAAAATAGCCGGCCGCGATTGGCGAATGAGCGCGATGTAATCGACACGCCAAAAAAAAGAGGGCGGGATTTGGATTCCCGCCCTCGCGTTCACTTGCAATGGAATAGTTACTGGAGCGGGGCTTTGCCGTTGAAGCGCGCGGCGGGGCCGAGTTCCTCTTCGATGCGGAGGAGTTGGTTGTATTTGGAGATGCGGTCCGTGCGGGAAGCGGAGCCGGTCTTGATCTGGCCGGCGGCGGTGGCGACGGCAAAGTCGGCGATGAAGGTGTCCTCGGTCTCGCCGGAGCGGTGAGAGATGACGGACTTGTAGCCGGCCTTGCGCGCGAGTTCGACGGCTTGGATCGTTTCGGTGACGGTGCCAATCTGGTTGAGCTTGATGAGGATGGCGTTGGCGATGCCTTCGTTGATGCCACGGGAGAGGCGCTCGGTGTTGGTCACGAAGATGTCGTCGCCGACAAGCTGAATCCTCTTCTTGGAGGTTTTGCTGCCCAGCACCTGGGTGTGTTCCTTCCAACCCGACCAGTCATCCTCGGCGAGCCCATCTTCCAGGGAGACGATGGGATATTTTTCCACCCACTTCTCATAGTAGGCCGTCATTTCCGAAGAGGTGTGCGCGGACTTGTCGGACTTCTTGAAAATGTATTTGCCGGAAGCCTTGTCATAGAACTCGCTGGCCGCGGGATCGAGAGCGATGGCCACCTGTTCGCCAGGTTTGTAGCCGGCGGCGGAGATGGCTTCGAGAATGATCTGAATGGCTTCCTCGTTGGACTTGCAGCTTGGCGCGAAACCGCCTTCATCGCCAACGGAGGTGGAATAGCCGTGCTTTTTGAGGGCCGCCTTCAGCGCGTGCAAGACTTCGACTCCCCAGCGGAGAGCTTCGCTGAACGTGGGAGCGCCAATGGGCATGGCCATGAATTCCTGGAAATCAACGGAGCTGTCGGCATGGGCGCCACCATTGAGGATGTTCATCATGGGGACGGGGAGAAGATTGCCGGAAGTATCCGCGGAGTAGCGAGAGAGGTATTTGTAAAGCGGCTGTTTGAGGGCAACGGCAGCGGCGCGCGCGGCGGCCATGGAGACGGCGAGGATGGCGTTGGCACCGAGACGGGATTTGGTGGGCGTGCCATCGAGGTTGATCAAATTGTGGTCTAGAGCGCGCTGGTCAACCGCGTCCGTGCCGGTGACCGCTTTGGCGATCTCGGAATTGACGTTGGCGACGGCTTTGAGGACGCCCTTGCCGAGGTATTTGGACTTATCGCCGTCGCGAAGTTCGAGGGCTTCGTGTTCGCCGGTGGACGCGCCCGAAGGAACAATGGCGCGGCCAAAAGCGCCGGATTCGAGCAGGACATCGGCTTCGACGGTGGGATTGCCGCGCGAGTCAAGGACCTGGCGGGCGTGAACGCGGGTGATTTTAGTGGACATGATGGTGGTGTCTCCTGAGAGATTTGCAACAGAAGATTGTAGCAGAGGGAGGGCGGATGGCGAGTGACGGAAGACACGTTGTCGTGACTCGTGATTCGTGACTCGTAGGGGGCGCCCAGCGAACAGGGGGCGGAGATGCGTATCAGTGAAAGTAGCGGTCGGCAAGCCAAACAATGCCGCGCAATGAAAGGACTGCAATCGCAATATATCTAAGCATCCGCCTGACATAATCACGGCAGTCATCAAAGTTTTGGTTCTTGCGAGGTATGGCTCCCCACCCGAGCAAGACGAGGACTGACACGCCGGCGAGAAAATTCAAAATATCCCGGAGTACCCAAGCCATAGTTTGCGCCTCACTGGGCTTCGGGCTCTTCGATGAGGGACTCCTGGCGAACGACGACGACGATGCCGGAGGGGGTGAGATGGAAGCGGCGGCGGTCGGCTTCGAGGTCGTAACCAATTTCGGTATGTTCGGGGAGGCTGACGTGGCGGTCAATGATGGCGCGGCGAATGCGGGAGTGGCGGCCGACATTGACGTGATTGTACAAGATGGATTCGGAGATTTCGCAATAGCTATTGACGCGAACATCGTAGCCGACGACGCAATTCTGCACGCGGCCGCCAGAGAGGATGGAGCCGCCGGCGACGATAGAATCAATGGCCACGCCCATGCGGTCGGCGTCGGCAAATACGAATTTCGCGGGGGGATATTGGTGTTGCCAGCCGCGGAGAGGCCAATGCTTGTCGTAGAGGTTGAAGACGGGCGACACGCTGACGAGGTCCATGTTGGCTTCGTAGTAGGCGTCGAGGGTGCCGACGTCGCGCCAATAGAGAGTTTCCTGGCTGTTTTCGTCGACGAAGTTGTAGGCGAAGACGCGGTGCTTGGAGATGATGCGGGGGAGAATGTCTTTGCCGAAATCGTGAGAAGACTTGGGATCTTCGGAATCGGCAAGGAGGATGGGGATGAGGAGCTGGGTATTGAAGATGTATATGCCCATGGAGGCGTTGCAGTGGGCCGCCTTGTGAGGCGATTGCTTGGGCTTGGCGGGCTTTTCCTCAAAGCCGACGATTCGCCAGCCCTTATCGGTTTCGAGGACACCGAACTGCTTGGCGGCCTCAGCGGCGGGGATTTCAATGGTGGCGACGGTGACATCAGCGGCGGAGTCGATGTGCTGCTGGAGCATTCTGGCGTAGTTCATTTTGTAGATTTGGTCGCCGGAAAGGATGAAGACGAACTTGGAGCGCTCGCTGCCGATGGAGTAAATATTCTGATAAACGGCGTCGGCAGTGCCCTGGTACCACTGCTGAGAGACACGCATCTGCGGGGGAAGCACTTCGATGAATTCGCCGAGGCCCATCAGCGGAGACCAGCCGGCGCGAATGTGACGATTAAGACTGAGGGCTTTGTACTGGGTGAGGACAAAAACGCGGTGGAGCGAAGAGTTGATGCAATTCGAGAGAGTGACATCGATGATGCGGTAAAGAGCGCCGAAAGGGACGGCGGGCTTGGCGCGGTCTCTGGTGAGCGGCCAGAGACGTTCACCCTGTCCACCCGCGAGGAGAACTCCAAGGGCATCGCGCATATCAGGCATGAGGATCAGCTCCCGAGGCAGGACTCTGAAGCAGCTTAGTGTAACAGCAGAGGCAAGGGGGACGCACGACGAGAATAAGAAGGGGCCGGAAAATTGGCGCGGGAGTAAAGAGTAACTGGCGAGGTAGCCTGCGGGGGAAAGAGGGCGAAGAACTGGAAAGAAGGCTTGACTTGGAGGGCTGGAATTGACTACAAGAAGCCAGCACCCTCGTGAGATAATCTACCAAGGGCAGCGCCTCAGGTCATTGGCGGGCGCTGCAAGTGACCAATCCGAACCGGAATTGGGGTGAAGACCATTGGCTGAAGTAGTGATTCAAGAGAGCGAGTCTCTTGAGAATGCCCTGCGGCGGTTTAAGCGCAAGGTGCAGCAGGAAGACATCATTAAGGAAATCAAGAAGCACAGCTTCTACATGAAGCCCGGTGAGAAGCGCCGGGCCAAAGAAGCGCTTTCGCGGAAGCGACTGCGCAAGAAGCAGCGTCGCGAGCAGGACTAAGAACCTGAACGAGACGCGGCTCGGCGCCGCACTTCCGGGATCAGGCCCCTATCAGGCAGAGACGTTTTGGGTGTTCGTACATTGACTGCGCCCACAGGCCCAAGGGATCCGTGCCCGGCGTTCCCGGACTACAGGTCTAGATTCACAAACAAGCCCTGGTGCAAAATGAGCCCGTCCCCGCTGCCCGCTTGGGGTCCAAGGGGAGCGGCTCATGGAATACCACGATCGGGTCCTGAAGTGCTCGGAGTGTGGTGCCGAGTTTGTGTTTACCGCCGGTGAACAGATGTTTTTCGCCGACAAGGGATTCAAGAACGAACCGAAACGCTGTAAGGCGTGCAAGGCCAAACGAGCGGAGGGAGGCGGAGGAGGCGGGGCGACGCAAGCGCGGGCAGAAACCAAGACCACATGCTCGCAATGCGGAAAAGAGACCACGGTTCCTTTCCGACCGACGCAGGGGCGCCCGGTGTTTTGCCGGGAATGCTTCCAAGCAAGGCGGTCCATGGGCGCAGCGTAAACCAAACCTAAGAATTTAAGACTGAGGGAGAGGGCTATCGAAGGTGATAGCCCTTTTTTATTTTTGAGAGGTGCCGCGAGAGGCGGGCCGAGAAGAAGTTTGGCTAAATCGGTGATCCAGAGTGCGGGAAAATGCTCAACAACACCTCCTCAGGGGCTAAAGCCCATTGAGGACCGAGCGCTTAATGTCGGAGCTGAAGCTCCGACGCCCTAACGAGCGGAGTTCTTAAGGAAGCTGGTGGCCGCCCACATCAGGGAAAGGTGGCGAGCCAGGATTCGAGGTGGGCGAGGGATTCGGGCATATTACGACGACCATAGCCGAAGCGGATGTGGCGGGGCTCGTCGTAGACGGTGCCAGGCAGGAGAAGGACACCGGCTTCGCGAACGAGGCGTTCACAGAAGGATTGGACGTCCTGCGCGGGCTTGAAGCGAACGAAGCCGATGGTGCTTGCGTTGGGAGGAGTCCATTCGAAAAGATCCGCGTGACGCGAAAAGAAGGCGCTCAGTTGGGGAAGATTGCGAAGAACGATCTGGAGGCTGCGGCCGATGAATTTCTGGCGGTGGCGGAAGGCGACGGCGGTGAGGAATTCGCTGGGGGCGCTGGCGCAGATAGTGGTGTAGTGCTTGAAGGAGATGATTTTTTGAAGGATGGAAGCGTCGCGGCAAGCGAGCCAGCCGAGGCGGAGCCCGGGGAGGCCGTAGGTCTTGCTGACGGAGCCGAGGCTGAGGGCGCGCTCATAGAGATCACAAGCGGCGGGAAGCCGGGTGGTGGGATCGTGCTCGAGCTCGCGGTAGACCTCGTCGGAGAAGACGTAAATGCCATGGCGAGCGGCGAGATCCAGGACGCGGCGGAAAATGTCCGGAGGCATGAGCAGTCCGGTCGGATTATGAGGCGAGTTGATGTAAATAGCGCGCGTGGTAGGGCGGACAAGCGATTCGAGGGCGGAGAAATCGTGGGCCCAGGCGTTTGCGGCGTTGCGGCGCCATTCGGATACAGCGGCGCCTGTGCTTTTGGGGACGGTGAGAGCACTTTCGTAGCAGGGCGTTTCGACAATGGCGTGGTCCTGGGGCGTGAGCAGAGCGTGATAGAAGACGAAGATGGCTTCTTCGGCGGCGGAAAGCACGACGAGTTGATCGGGAGAGATTTGCGAGTACATGGTGGCCAGGACATCGCGAAGCCAGGGAGCGCCGGGGGATTCGGTGTAACCGCACCAATGGTTCAGGAAGGCATCATGGGCGCCAGGTTCGAGAGCGAGTATTTCTTGAATGGTTTGGGATTCGGCGTCGGAGGATGAGAGCAGGTACCTGGCGGCAAATTCGTACTTGCCCATGTACTCCTCGATGCGGAAGGGAGAGATCTGCATGAGGGTGAGTGTGCCAAGGGGAGAGGCGGGGCGTCTAGGACCAAATTGAGCGGAGGAAGGCCGGGTCCCTAGCGATGGGTGCAAATGGGAGGAGGGAGAGGGTATGATACTGGCTCCGAAGTGCCCATTGAGACCAAGCGATCCGGAGGGCCAAAATATGGCTCACCGCTTCACCATCGGTGTCGAAGAAGAATTCCAGATTATTGATCCTGCTACGTTAGAGCTGCGCTCGCACGTGGTGCAATTGCTTTCCGCGGCAGCACATGGATTGGGCGACCAGGTCAAGGGCGAGATGCACCAGTCCATCGTCGAGACCGGGACGAAGATCTGCGAGAACGTGAGCGAGTTGCGGCTGGAGATTCACCGGACGCGGAACGAACTGGTGTCCGCGGCCGAAAGCACGGGGCTGCAGGTGGCGGCGGCGGGAACGCACCCGTTTTCGAACTGGATCGATCAGGTGATTTCGCCGGGAGAGCGTTACCAGCACATCGTGGAAGAGATGGGGCAACTGGCCAGGTCGCTGCTGATCTTTGGGATGCACATCCACGTGGCCATGCCGGACAAGCAGTCGACCATCGACATGATGAACATGGTGCGGTATTTCCTGCCGCATCTGCTGGCGCTTTCGACAAGCTCGCCCTTCTGGATGGGAAGGAACACGGGGCTGAAATCGTTCCGGACGACGGTGTTCCGGCGATTTCCCCGGACGGGCGTGCCAGAAACGTTTGAGTCGTGGAGCGCGTACGAGAATTTCGTGAATCTGCTGGTGAAGCTGAACAGCATCGACAACGGGAAGAAGATCTGGTGGGATGTGCGGCCGCACCCGACGTTTGGGACCCTGGAGTTCCGGATGTGCGATGTGGCCACGAAGGTAGAAGAAGCGGTGGCGATTGCGGCGCTGACGCAGGCGATTGTGGTGAAGATCCACCGGCTGTACAAAGGGAATATGGGCTGGCGGCTGTACCGGCGGGCGCTGATTGAAGAAAACAAGTGGCGCGCGGCGCGGTACGGAATCGAGGGAAAGCTGATTGATTTTGGGAAGGAAGAGGAAGTGCCGATGAGGCAACTGATCCCCGAGCTATTGGAATTTGTGGATGACGTGGTGGACGATCTGGGTAGCCGGAGCGCCGTGGAGTATGTGCACACGATCATGAATGAGGGCACGAGCGCGGAACGGCAACTGCGCGTTTTCCAGCAGACCGCGGACCTGAAGGATGTGGTGCGGCATTTGGTGAGGGAAACGCGGGGAAGCGCGGAGGATGGGAAGTCGGCGACGGCGGGAGTGATCAACTAGTGTTGTGTCCCGAAGATAATGTGAAGATGTCCAGAGTCTTCAGGAGCTAAAGCCCAATTCATTTTGCAGACTTTATATCAGGGCTGAAGCCCTGACCCCCTAAAGAGCAGTGCAAGGAACTTGTGGGACACAACACTAGCGGCAAGCACTGCGTAGGACAATGGGGCCGGGATTCTTCACAGGGCTAGCCGAAACAGAGGGAACGGGAGGTGCGCGATGGTGAAGGTGGGGTTGTTGTGCGGGCGGGAATACAGTTTTCCTCCCGCGTTTCTGGCGCGGATAAACGAACTGGGGAGAAAGGATGGGGTGAGCGCGGAAATTGTGAAGTTGGGCGGGACGCGGATGGGCGAGCCGGCGGAATACCGGGTGATTGTGGACCGGATCTCGCATGAGGTGGATTACTACCGCGGCTACCTGAAACAGGCAGTGCTGCAAGGAACGTACGTCATCAACAATCCGTTCTGGTGGACGGCGGACGACAAGTTTTTCAACTACAGCGTTGCCGCAAAACTGGGCATTGCGATTCCCAAGACGATTTTGCTGCCGCAAAAGGGCTATCCCTACGATGTGGACATCACCTCGGAGTCGCTGCGCAACCTGAAATATCCAATGGACTGGGTGGGGCTGCTGGACTCGGTGGGGCGGCCGGCGATACTGAAACCGTTTTCGGGCGGCGGTTGGAAGCACGTTTACAAGGTGCATAACGAGGAGCAACTGCTGGAGGCGTACGACAAGACTTCGCCGTATTGCATGACGCTGCAGGAGTTCATCGATTTCGAGCAATACGTGAGGTGCTTCACGTTTGGCAAGTCGGACATTTTGCCGGTGGCGTATGACCCGAAGGAACGGAAGTACCTGGTGGAGCACAAATATTTGTCGGATGAGCTGGGTGCGCGGGTGGTGAAAGACGCGCAGACAATCAATCTGGCATTGGGCTACGAAATGAACACGATCGAGTTTGCGGTGAAGGATGGCGTGCCGTACGCGATCGATTTCCTGAATCCCGCGCCGGATTTCGAGAAGGACCGGATCACGGAATTTTACTTCAAGCATGTGGTGGAGAAGATGGCGCGGTTGGTGATCGATCGCGCGCTGCATGGAAACGTGGCGAATACCTGGCCGCGCTGGGAAGAGATGCTGAGCATTGGGGCGGCGGCAGGGTTTACGGGAGCGCCGCGCACAGCGCAGGCGGCGCAGTCTGCTCCCTTGGGAACGACGGAGCGATGAAGTCCAGAAAGCCGGCGGGGAAACATCGCGATGCAGCCGAGCAGTGGCACGAACTGCTGCGGCCATTGGTGAAGAAGTCGCCGGCACTTGCCAAGAAATTCCTGGCGGATGTACGCGCGGCGAAACTGACGTTTGGGCGGCGAGTGCACTGCCCGTTTTTGCGGCCCTATTTTCTGTCGCCTGCCGATGAGCGGCGCGTGCGGCACGTTGCCGAAGCCATCGCAGCGGTGGCGGAGCGGGTTACGACCGCGGCGCTGAATGACAAAACCCTTTTCGCACAATTCCATTTGCGGCCAGAGGAAGAGCGGCTGGCGCGGCTGGCTGCGGGACCGGGACCGGCGAGTACGGCGTCGAGACTGGACGCGTTTCTCCTGCCGGACTCGCTGAAGTTCACGGAATACAACGGGGAATCGCCAGCGGGCGCGGGCTATTCGGAAACTCTTTCGGATATATTCCGGAAATTGCCGGTGATGGAGGAATTTGCAAGGCGGTACGAGGTGCACAGTTACCCGCTGAGCGCGAAGCTGCTGGATGCGCTGATGACGACTTATGCGGAATGGGGCGGAAAGGCGAATCGGCCACAAATGGCGATTGTGGATTGGAAGGAAGTGCCAACGTGGAGCGAGTTTGAGATTCTGCAGGCAAGATTCGAGGCGATGGGAATCCAGGTGGTTCTGGCGGACCCGAGGGAATTGGAGTTTGACGGGAAGCATCTGGCAGCGAAGGGGAAGAAGATCGATCTGGTGTACCGGCGCGTGTTGATCAATGACATTGTGGCGAAACCCGCGGAATGCGCGGCGCTGGTGAAGGCATACGAGGCGGGAGCGGTGTGCGTGGCGAATAATTTTCGCTGCAAGATTACCCACGTGAAGGCGTTTTTTGCGGTGCTGACGGACGCGAGGAATGCGGCGCTGTTTTCCCCGGAGGAACGCGAACTGATCTGGCGGCACGTGCCTTGGACGCGAGTTGTGCAGGACGTCAAAAGCAATTACGGCGGAAAGCCGATTGAGCTGCTGAAGTACATACGGAAACGCCGGAAGGACCTGGTGTTGAAGCCCAGCGACGAGTATGGAGGAATGGGCGTGACACTGGGTTGGGAGACGGACGCAAAGCACTGGGAGCGCGCCATCGAGGAGGCATTGCCCGGAGGAAAGAAGGCCAAGGCGCATGGCTGCTGGATCGTGCAGGAGCGCATCCCGGTCAGCCGGGACGTGTTTCCGCATATCGGTGCGGGCGGCAAAGTGGATTTCCGGAAGATGCTGGTGGATTTCGCGCCGTATTTATTCCGCGGAAGGCTGGCAGGATTTTTGACGCGTTTGAGCGCAACAGGACTGGCGAATGTGACTAGCGGCGGAGGGCAGATTCCGTCGTTCCGTGTGGAGCGAAGGAAAGCGGGGCCGGGCAATCAGCAGGGAAGAAAGAGGATGAGGGACAGCGGGTCAGTTTCCGTTTAGGACATTATACGGCAAGTGAACTGACAGTTTACTCCCAAACTTCCTCGAACCCCGTTTCCAGCCAGCTTCCGGATCGCCGACCATGCGGGAAGAGTTGCGCTCAAACCGGCCTGATCGCGCGAGAGCGACACTTTTTGGGGGGTAGCGCTTTTCACAACAGTCTGCGGGCACGCCACGCGAGTTTCGGCTGGATTCAGGACTATCTGAGCGTAAAAGCAGCTTTGTCGTGGACGGCAGTTCCGGCCCTACTTGGAATTGACCACCTCAGGCAGTGAAATGCGCCGATTCACATAACTGTCTAGGATCTGATCGAGTTCCTGCGGCCGGATGGGTTTCGTCAGGTAACCATCCATTCCCGCGGCCAGGCATCGATCGCGGTCGCCGGTCATGGCATGGGCGGTCAAGGCAATGATTGGTTGGTGCTTACCGGTCTTTTCTTCTTTCTTCCGGATGATCCCAGTGGCCTCAAGTCCGTCCGTCTCTGGCATCTGTACGTCCATGAAAACGAGGTCAAAGCTTCCCTGGTCAAGTGCCTCGATGGCCTGCCTACCATCGGCCGCCAACACGACGCGATGTCCTCTTTTCTCGAGCAAACGTATCACCAACCGTTGGTTTACGGCGTTGTCTTCCGCGACCAATATTCGCAGGACCATCATGGGGTCGCGCGCGTCTTGCAAGGAGTACCGCGTGACCAGCGGAATCGCGCCGGTCTGTTCGCGCGCGCCCAGGACTTGGGCAACGGCTTCGCGCAATTCCGATTGCCGGATGGGTTTCAGCAGGTAAGCAGCCACACCCAACTCTCTGCACCTATCCGCATCTCCTCGATGACCCGCGGAGGTCAGCATCATGATGGTTGCCGTGGCCAGCTCCGGCCTCTGCCGGATTCGCTCCACCAAGGAAAAACCATCCATTTTCGGCATGTGCATGTCCGTCAGAATCAGCCCGTAGGGCGCCCCGACTTCCCGTGCAGCAGACAATTCCGCGAGCGCTTCTTCTCCCCCTTCGACCAGAGTCGGCCTCATCTCCCAACGCTTCAGCATCCCATCCAGAATTCGCCGGTTCGTGAGATTGTCATCTACGACCAGGACCTTTACCCCGCGCAGGATCTCCGGCGGAGCGATGCTCCCAACCACGCTTGGCATTTCTGAACTCTTCACCTGCACCGTAAAGAAGAAGTTAGTTCCTCGCCCTACTTCACTTTCTAGCCAAATCCTCCCGCCCATCAGCTCTACAAGGCGGGCCGAAATCGTCAAACCCAATCCAGTTCCGCCATACTTCCGTGTCGTCGAGGTATCCGCCTGGGAAAACGGATTAAAGACTAAAGCTTGCTTCTCCCGGAGAATCCCAATCCCTGTGTCAGACACAGTGAATTGCAGTGTGCGGTTGTCGTCGGCTTGCGACTTCACCTCAACTTTCATCGCCACTTCACCTTCATTCGTAAACTTAATGGCGTTTCCTACCAAGTTAGTCACAATTTGGCGAAGCCGGCTGGAATCTCCCCGCACAACTTCCGGAGCTTCCGGAGCTATCTCGCACAGTAGTTCCAGCCCTTTTTGATCTGCGCGGAAGGCAAGTATCTTCAATGTAGATTCCAAGCAATCGCGGAGATTGAAGTCGACTAGTTCAAGATCGACTTTCCCCGCTTCGATCTTGGAAAAGTCGAGGATGTCGTTAATGACAACCAGCAGTGAATCTGCTGACTGTTTGACCGTATCCAAATATTCGTGCTGTTCCGTGGTAATTTCTGTTCCAAGCGCCAAGTCCGTCATGCCCATGATGCCGTTCAGGGGCGTCCGGATCTCATGGCTCATGTTGGCCAGGAATTCACTCTTTACGCGGCTGGCTTCTTCGGCGGCGTCCTTTGCCCTTCGCATCTCTTCTGTTCTCTTCAGGACACGAGTTTCCAGTTCTTCATTCGCACTCTGCAGGGCGGCATCTCGCTGCTGGATGCCCTCCAACATTTGGTTGAAGGAACCGACGAGCGAGCCAACTTCGTCATTCCCTTCCTTTGTGGCTCTGAGTGAGTAGTCCTCTTGAGCGGATACCCTGCTGGCAACAGCCGCGAGGTGCACGATGGGCGAAGTGATCAGTCGGAGCAACTGCGAAGAAAGGAGGAAGGCCAGAAGAATGGACACGACTAATACAAGGGCAGAAATCTTCGCATACTGCCGAAATTGTGCATGCAGCACACTGAGGTCAGAGACTATGACGATGGAACCGACGTTTACATGGTCGAAGGACACCTTCCGAAAGAGGGTGAGATTTTCCTGGTCGAATCTGGCGCCCTCCTCGACCCATGCCGGCGCCTGGAAAGACTCTGGAACTCCCGTGCGACGATATTCAACAAAGGGCTTACGTTGGTGGTCGTACAGGTAGGCAGCGACAATGTGATTCTCGCCCCCCAACGCTCCTAATATGTCATGTGCCGACTTGCGATCATTGAACATCACTGCCGCCGCTGCGTTCGCTCCCAGCGTATCTGCCAGAACGGAGAGTTCAGCGGTCATCATCGCCCGGTAGCTGGCGCGCTCGTACAGCCCGAAGCCCACGCTCGCTAGAACTAACGCCAGACAGCTGGTCGTCAGAATCACTGCTGCCAGCTTCTGTCGGATCGAGGAACTTAGGAACAATCTCATTCTTATCGGCTCCCGGGTCGCTGATCACTCTCTTTGGCGGAGGCTGCGGCCTGCGCTGATTCTTGCTCGAGATCTCTGTCGCCGGACGGGACGTACGAGACGGCCACCTTGAAAGGTTGCGATGGGATCGTGGAGTCTCCGCTTTTCTCATTGCCGCCCTGATCTTTGACAATGCGCGCGAGCACGAGCAGTCTTGAGCTAATTTTGAGCCCTGCCCGCGAGGCCGCATCCAGATTGATATCGAAGCGCACCTGTTGGTCTTCCAAGAAGAATTGAATCATGCCGCCATGCGCGGCAAACTGCGTCATTTCTCCGACTGTAAGGACACTTGAGCCTTTCAGAGTTGAGAAGATCTGAACGGTGGCTTTCCTCTCAGAAGAGCTGATGTAGAGGAGGTGGCAAGCCCGGATTCCCTTATCATTTTGACAGTGGCGAATCAGCACCGGCCTGCCGTTAACGGTTTGTTTGAGGACAATGGATGTCAAAGAGCTTCCGAATGGATCTCGCCCGAGGATGCACAGCTGGATCGGAGCTTGCGGTTCGGGGTAGGCCGCGGGCGGCCATTCGACGAAGCGCGTCAGGTTATAGAGCATCGCTGCTTTCAATTCGTACTCACCCGCGGCGTCCCCGTGCCCGGCGGCAATACTGGGTATCATGGCGTATGCCAGGCAGAATACTAGCGGCACGCGGAGCAGTCCACGGATCGGACGGGCTGTAAGTTTGCCCACTGGCCGGAAGTTCGCCTTGTGCACTGAGCAGCTTTGCTGCTGCATATTGATCACGGGGCTGATATTTTTCCACACCTACTTTGCACTCAAATGAGGCCGATAGGTCAGTTTTATCCGAAAGCTTCGCCCGTCTTGCGGAATCGAGGCTTCCACATGTTCGATGCTGGCCGGGTCGGCGTAGCGCTTATCGAAAAGATTGTAGAGACCGCCGGAAAAGTCGAACTTCTCCGTCATTTTGCGGCTGAAAACGGTCAGGTTCATGACGAAGAAGCCGCCCAATTCTGTTTGCGCGATTGTTCTTCTCTCGCTCACATATTGGGCATCGGCGCTTGCAAAGAGCTTCTTCTGCAGCAGAGGAACACTGAGATTCGCCTGGGCCAATTGTTTTGGAGAATTGGTCAGCACGTCTCCGGTGACAACGTTCCTGGAGTCTTGTAAGGTATACGCTATCGCGCCTTCCAGGCCGCCCAGCCATTTTGCTCTCAGCTCGACTTCGATCCCCTTCGTTTGCACTGGGGCTGAATTCGTATAGAAAGGGTGGCCCGTGAGAGGGTCAATATTCTGCTCGATCAGATCGTCAATCCGATTCAAAAAACCGGCGCCTGATACGGAATACGTCTTCCCGAAACGATGCTCCAGGTCCAATTCCCAGCTGCGAATCTTCTCCGGCTTCAAGGAAGGATTTGCTGTATTGGTCTTGTTGCCGGCATAGAAGCTTTCATAGCTGTTGGGTGCACGAAACGCCCAGCTGTAGCTCGCCTTGATGTCCGTGTTCGGCTTCGGAGTAAAGAGGATACCTAGTCGTGGACTCAGCATGTTTCCATATTTTTCATGCCAGTCGCTGCGCAGGCCCGCCACAAAGGCCAGGTTCTTGCGAATGGAATACTCGTCCTGAAAATACAATGCCCCAACCCGCGCAGTGCGGTGGTCGTCATCGTAGAGGTAATAAGGCTGGATATCGTAGTTCACTTGCTGTTGCTGTATATCCTGGCGGAATTCTGTGCCGAGGGTGACCCGGTGTCGTTTGAAAAAGATTCGGGAAGCATCGCACTGAAGGTCCCACCAGCTTCCGTTGGCAGCGTCGTAGTTCTCCGTGTACGGCGGGATGCCTCTGCCCGCATAGTCGTAAGTGTAGATCCCGTGATAGTTGTACCAATCGTATGAGGTCCGTACGAGCGTCTCCCAGGATCCGAACATGTGGTGGTACTGGAGATCGACATAACTACGGGCATCGGTGGTTCGGGTCCGTGGATCGTCGAAGACAGTACCGAATGAAGCGGTCGGAATGTGCTTGGTACGAGAGGCGTCGACGACATGGATGTTGAAATCCCGGTAGATGATGTCGGCAAACACGTTGTAGGCCTGATCTCCGTCGGCGTTTTCAGCAATCCCGTTGTTGGTGGCAGGATTGTCAAACTCCGGATAGAAGAGCCGTGTATGCCCCTGGCTGTTGTAGAAAGAGCCGGAGAGGAGTGTTTCAAGGCCGCTGTCAAAACGGCCGCCGTAGCTCACTCGTCCTTTGTAGGAATTCCAACTTCCGGCTTCGGCGGAGAGTTCGGTGGCGCTCAAATCGCGGCCCCGCTTGGTGATCACGTTGATGACCGCGACAAATGCTCCTGTGCCGTAGACCGAGGAGTTAGGTCCCCGAATGATCTCAATGCGGTCAATCAGATCGACATCGACCGGGAATTCGGTACCCACATACGCTCCGTCGAAAATGTTGTCGTTTACGCGGTGCCCATCAAGCAGAAAGAGAATGCGCGCGTTGTAATCCCCTGGCATTGACAATCCCCGCACTCCGACGTAGCTGTAATTGCGGTCGTAGGTCACGTAGAAGCCGGGGACGCTTCGAAGTACATCCGCCAGGGTTCGATACCCGTGTTTTTGGATCTCCTCGGCCGTGACCACGGTTACCGAGGCGGGTGCATCCGCAGCCTTCTGGAGAAACTTTGAAGCACCGTAAACCGACTCGACTTTCAATTTCGAAAGATCTTCGATGCTGAGTCCGCCCAGGTCAGGCTTCTGTGATTCCTGGCCCCGGGTTGATATAACACACAAGATTGAGGCGCAAAGAACCCATCCAGCGGCTCTGCGGAGCCTGCACACTTCCACCTTCATCTCAGAGCTCTCCCGTCCAGGCGGAACATCCCCTGGGCCCTAGGGCGAGCACACGAAAGGCCAGTAACCCAGCGCTGGCCGGCCAGCTTGGCATACAGAATCAACAAGATAGCGGGCGTTATTGGTTGCCCAACTCGCTTTTCCGCACGGGCTGTGCCAGATGGGACTCATCGTGCCGATCTGGAAGAGCTACCCCCTAAAGAGCCAATTCCCCTGGTCATTTTGGCGATTGTGCTTGGATCACGGCGCATCCGGAAACTACCAGTTTGGGGCGAGCATGAACGCGCCTTCCGCCGACGCCCAGGTGTGACAGGCGATGTTGGCCAGAAGTCCCGATGCGGGAAGTTGCGGTGGGCGTGACTTTCTTCACTATGATGGATAATCGGAATCAGGCCTACTTCTGATCAGAGGGAATTGGCAGGGGGAGCAGTTCGGGTAAAATAGTAAGAATGTCTTTTGGGACCGCACCGAATGAGCTGATGCCGGGCGCGAAGAACGCCGTGGAAGTTTGCCTGAGCGTGCGCGCGAACGAGCGCGTGACGCTGATCGCGGATGAGGTGAGCCGGGAGGTGGCGGCGAGCCTGGAAAAGGCGCTGCAAGAGCGTGGGGCGGAGATCACGGGACTGTTGCTGGAGGATTTTGGGCCGCGGCCGATGATTAGCGCGCCAGAGCCGGTGCTGGAAGCGTTGGAGAAGGCCGACGTCGGGATCTTGTGCATGACGCCGCAGCCGGGCGAGCTGACCGCGCGAATGGCGATCGTCAGGGTGGTGGAACGGAGGCAGATCCGCTACGCGCACATGATTGGGGTGACGCCGGAAATCATGCAGCAGGGGATGCGCGCGGACTACCGGCTGGTGGATCGCTTGAGCGAGCGGCTGCGCGAGCGGATGTTGAGGGCGGAAAAGCTGACGGTAAAGACAGAGGCGGGGACTGCGATCAGCGCGCACTTTGACCGTGGGCTGGATTGGGTGAAGACGAGCGGGCTGATCAGCCCGAGATACTGGTCGAACCTGCCGGCGGGGGAAGTGTTCACGACGCCGGCGACGGTGGACGGCACGTTTGTGTGCGACGCGACGGCGGGAGATTATTTCAACGGGAAATACGGGGATTTGCAGGCGACGCCGCTGGTGCTGAAGATTGCGGGAGGAAGACTGAAGAAGGCGGAGTGCGGGCGGAAGGATCTGGAAGAGGAGTTCTGGGCGTATTGCCACACGGACGAGAACAGCGACCGGGTGGGGGAACTGGCGTTTGGAACGAACCTGGGGTTGTCGCGGATGATCGGCGTGCTGCTGCAGGACGAGAAATTTCCGGGAGTGCACATCGCATTTGGCGATCCGTACGGGAACCAGACACATGCGAATTGGAAGTCGCGGACGCATGTGGACGTGCTGACGCGGAATTGCGACGTGTGGATCGATGAGGATCAGGTGATCGAGAAGGGGCGCTACCACCTGGATCATCTGGGGCTGGCCTAACAGGTTCCCGAAAAATCGCGGAAAAGAGTTTCCTCAGGGGCTAAAGCCCAATGATACCCAAGCACTTAATGTCGGAGCTAAAGCTCCGACCCCCTGAACTGCGAAGTTTTCCGCAACCTGTGAAGCCATGCCCTGACGAAAAATGGACGTATTCAAACAGACTCTGAAGCCCCGGCCTTCCAAAAAAAACTGCTTGCGGCGGCTCAGAACGGGAGACGCACGGTGAAGATGCCGTTGTGGTTGGTGGTGTAGAAGTGCGTGGTGGCGATTTGAAAGCCACCACCGACGGAGAGCGCCAACCGTTTCCAGAGGTGGAACCTGCCAAGCACGATACCCGGCGTCAGGTAGACCTGAGTTTTGCCGTCGTCCGGGCCGTCCTGGAAATAGGTGTAGTTGATTTCGAGTTCGGGCCAGAACTTGCGGCAGAGATGATATTGAAACGCATTATTCCAGGGGTAGGTGCGGCCAATTTTGGCTTCATTGCCGGTTGGAAGAGAGGCGCCGAACGTGCCTTGAATATCGAAGTGGCCGAAGCCTTTGCCGTAGGCGATGGTGGGAGTGATGATGGCGTCGGTGGCGCCGTTCTTGTATTGCCCGGTCGGGAGGGTGGTCTGGAAGAAAGCGGTGAGGATGTAATTGCCGTGCTCCTCGTTGGCGGAGAGGATGCGGTACTTCACGAGAAAGCCCCAGTCGCCGAAGCCATTTTGAACCGTGGGGGAGTTGTGGACGATGTAGGCAGGCGGCGCGACGAGGATCACTTCGACGTGGCTCTGCGGGATCAACTCGAGGCCCTTGGCACCGCCGTAGTTTTCGCGGGTGACGTCCGCGCTATTTGTCTGCCAGAAAATGTCATAGCGGAACTCCTGTTCGAGGCGAGGCGTGGTGGTAGCAACGGGAGTCATCCAATGGGGCTGTGCGGCCTGCGTTGCGGAGACCATGCTGAACCAGTCGCGGAAGAAATCTCCGCCGGAGTTCGCGGGAGTAGGTTGCGCGGAAGAGGGTTGCGAAGGAGTGTCGCCGGCGGTTTGCGCTTGCGTGCAAGAAATCGAACCCGCGAAAAACAGCAGAAACAGAAAACTGCGTAGACGGATCATCCAGCCCCCCATGTGCGCCTGCCTTGGCGGGGCAGGCAAGAAATCGCTTGGGCTCAGCCGAGTGAATGACTTTATACGACTCTAAACGAAAATACAAAGCGATTTTAGGCGTTTACCTACGACAGACGTATGCGCTCTCGCGACGGCGGCGGAACGCAAAGTGACCGTTAGAAGCTGGCCGAGCAGCTAGAACAGGCGGGAGACGTATTCGCGCATCTGGCGCTTCCAGAAGGGCCAGTCGTGGCCGCCTTCGGGACCCCAGTTGTCCACGGAGTGGCGAATCCCTTTGCTGGACAACACTTCGGACAGGCGATAGGTGGGGCGCTATTTTCCCAGGGACCGGTGCCGGTGATGAGGTGGATGTCGCAGGAATTGTACTGCTCGAAATACCAGCCATCGGAGAGATTGGCGAGGTAATCGACGGGATTGTTGAAGTAGAAATTGTTGTCGTACATCCCGTCCATGAAATTTCGCAGATCGTAGACACCGGACATAGCAAAGCAACGCTTGAAGACGTCGGGATGCTTGAACAGGGTGTTGGCGGCGTGATAGGCGCCGAAGGAAGCGCCCATGGTGGAAATGGCGATTTGCGATTGGCAGTGATCCCAGATGAAGGGAACGACCTCTTCGCGGAGGTAGGAATCGAAAACGGATTGGACATAGCTGCGGTGAAACGGGTGAGCGCCTTTGTTGTAAAAGCTGAGGCCGTTGATGGAGTTGACGGAATAGAGCTTGATGCGGCCAGCATCGATGAAATCGGCGAGGGCGCCGACCATGCCCTGGCCTTCGAGTTCCCATTCGTCGCCAGCACTGGTGGGAAAACCCAGGAGCGGCGGGCCCCAATGGCCGTAGGCAACGACACCGAGATCGAGGCCGAGGCGCGGAGACAACCAGCGATGGTATTCACGTTTCATCAAAAAGGCCTTTCTTTGTGCGGGAGAGAAGTATGGCAGCGGAAGGAAAGATGAGCAAGGCGAGGCGGAGATTTGGGCGGGAGCAGGGAGGCGGCGGCCCGGCAGGAATGGCGTGATGGTGAGAATTGCGATCAGTAGGGTTTTTTGGAAGAGGAAGAGAGCCAGGCTTGGAAGGGACGCAGCGCTTCCGGATGGAGCAATTGCGTGATGGAGAGACGGCGGTCGCTGGGCGGGCAACGGAGTTCTTCGTAGATAAAGGCGTCGTCGAAGCCAGCGGCGGCAGCATCGGCGGCGCTGGCAGCGTAGAGGACACGGTCCGGGCGAGCCCAATAGATCGCGCCGAAGCACATGGGGCAAGGTTCGCAGGAAGCGTAGAGATCGCAACCGGACAACTGGAAGTTGCCGAGGACGCGACAGGCCTGGCGAATGGCTTCGATTTCGGCGTGGGCGGTCGGGTCACTGGCAGAGGTGACGCGGTTGGCGCCTTCGGCGATGATCTTGCCGTCCTTGACGATCAGAGCGGCGAAGGGGCCACCCTGGCCGGAGTTCACATTTTCGATGGCGAGGGCGATGGCGCGTTGCAGGAATGGCTCGTACATGGAAGAGAATCCCCTGCCCTCCAGAGTGCCGCGGAAGAGAAAGATTCACAATGCGGATGAGAAGGGGAGGAGGGGAATTGTGCACTAGAAGGGATGGAGTTGAAGAGATGCGGAGTTGGTTAAACGAAGGATCCTGCCTAGATGGGGTCCAGCGGTGCTGGACCCTAGCGAGTAGACGCCGGGGGAGCCGGGTTGGGGTTGCAAGGAACAGGAATGCGGGTAGGATAGAAGGCGGTCGTCGACGGATTTTCCGTGATTTTCGTCGAGAAAAGACCGGGTGAGGACATGATTCAAATCGAAAACGTCAGCCGTCGCGGATTCTTGCGGGGGATGCTGGGAACAGGCGCGCTGGTTTTGAGCGTGCAGATTCTGCCGGAGAAGTTGCTGGGCGCAACGGTGAGCGCGGGCGAAGATCCGATGGCGAACGCGGCGTTGCGGCCGAATGTGTACCTGGCGATTGCCACGGACGGAATGGTGTACATCGTGGCGCACCGGGCGGAAATGGGCAGCGGGAACCGCACGGGGCTTCCACGAATCGTCGCCGATGAACTGGATGCCGACTGGACCAAAGTGAAAGTGGAGTCAGCCACGGGGGACGAAAAGTATGGCGACCAGGACACGGACGGGTCGCATTCCGTGAAGAGTTTCTTCGAGACGCTACGGCAGGCAGGCGCGAGTGCACGGCTGATGCTGGTGCGCGCGGCGGCTCAGACATGGGGCGTGCCGGAAAAGGAATGTGCCACGGAACTGAGCACGGTGGTGCACAAACCGAGCGGGAAGAAACTCAGTTACGGCGAACTGGCGTCCGCGGCGGCGAAGCTGCCTGTGCCGAAGAAGGAGGAGTTGCAACTGAAGCCGCGGAGCGAATGGCGGTATATCGGCAAGGCGGCCTCGGGGTATGACTTGAAGGACATGACCACGGGCAAGGCGGTGTACGGCCAGGACGTGCAGATGGAGGGGATGGTGTATGCGTCGGTGGCGCATCCACCAGTGTTCGGGAGTGCGGTGAAAAGCGTGGATGATTCCGCGGCGCTGAAGATTGCGGGCGTAAAGCAGACGGCGACGATCGACGCGTTCAAGCCACCGGTGACCATGCAGGCGCTGGGCGGCGTGGCGGTGATTGCAGACAACACCTGGGCGGCGTTCCAAGGCAAGAAGAAATTGAAGATCGAGTGGGGTCAGAGCGAGCATAGCGTGTGGAACTCCGACGCGTACCGGAAGGAACTGGAAGCCACGGCGCGAAAGCCCTGCAAGGTGGTGCGGGAAAATGGGAATGTGGATCGGGAGTTCGCGAAGGGCGGAAAGATTGTAGAGGCGGAATACTACGCGCCGATGCTGGCGCACGCCCCCATGGAACCGCCGGCGGCGCTGGCGGTGTACCGCAACGGGAAAGTAGAGGCGTGGGCGCCCACGCAGAATCCGCAGGGAGCGCAGGAGGCGGTGGCGGCAGCAGTGGGATTGAAGAAGGAAGATGTGACGGTGCACATGACGCTGCTGGGCGGCGCGTTTGGAAGAAAGTCTTTCCCAGATTTCATCGTGGAAGCGGCGGTGCTTTCAAAAAAGACCGGGAAACCGGTGAAGGTGGTATGGAGCCGGGAGGACGACATCAAGTTCGACGCTTTTCATTCGGTGGCGGCGATGTATTTCAAGGCGTCGCTGGGAGCGGACGGAAAGCCGACGGCGTGGCTGCAACGAAGCGTGTTCCCGCCGATTGCGTCGACGTTTGATCCGAAGGGGCTGTATGCGGATGCCGGAGAGATTGGATTGGGGTTCAGCGATATTCCATTCGCGATCCCGAACCACCGGGCGGAAAACGGACCGGCGAAGGCGCACACGCGGATTGGATGGCTGCGCTCGGTGGCGAATATTTATCACGCCTTCGGGGTGCACTCGTTCGTGGGAGAGCTGGCGCACGCTGCCGGGAAGGATCAGTTGGAGTACGTGCTGGCGCTGCTGGGACCGGATCGCATCATGCCGAGAGAGGAGTTGCCGAAGGATTACACGAACTACGACGGGGAGTACGCGGATTACCCGATCGATATCGCGAGATTCCGGCGAGTGGTGCAACTTGCGGCGGAAAAATCCGGCTGGGGGAAACAGAAGCTGGGGAACGGATTTGGGATGGGATTGGCAGTGCACCGCAGCTTCTTGACGTATGTGGCGACGGTGGTGCAGGCGGAAGTGAAGGACGGGCAGGTTAATATCCGCCGGGTAGACACGGCGCTGGACGCGGGAACGATCGTGAATCCGACGACGGTAAGGCAGCAGTTTGAAGGCGCGGCGGTGATGGGCACGAGCATCGCGTTTTACGGGGAGATCACAGCGACAGATGGCGTGATCGACCAGTCCAACTTCGACAGCTTCCAAATTGCCGGGATGAACGTGGCGCCGCGGGAGACGAATGTGCACATTGTGGAGAGCGATGCGCCGCCGGCAGGAGTTGGCGAGCCGGGATTGCCGCCCGTGGCGCCGGCGATTTATAACGCGGTGTTTACGGCAACCGGAAAGCGAATTAGGGAGATGCCGCTGACGAAGGCGGGGCTGGCGTGAGGGAATTATCAGTTTTAAGTTTTAAGTAAAGAAAGACTTTCGACCGAGGTGACCGGGGCGCAGCGATGCTGCGCCCCTACGCGTTTTGGCATAGTATGCGGGTGAGCGGAGGTTGAGTTGAAACGAGTACTGGGATTTGTTTGTTTGCTAGTGACGGGAATCGCCCTTCCGGCGAGCGCACAACGGCGGCCGGTGCTGCCACAGATTGATGAGCCGCATCCTTATTATTACCGCGAACTGTATTTGCCGCAGTTGACGAGCGGACCGAGCAGCCTGACTTGGGGACCGGATTCGGAAGAGCTGATTTACTCGATGGCGGGATCGCTCTGGCGGCAAACCCTGGGAACGAGAGACGCTACGCAATTGACGGACGGACCGGGATACGACTACCAGCCGGATTGGTCGCCGGATGGGAAGAGCGTGGTGTACGTGTCGTATCAGAAGGACGCGATGGAGTTGTGGCTGCTGGATTTGGCGCGTGGGAAGACGAAGCAGTTGACGAGTGGTGGAGCGGTGAATGTGGAGCCGCGGTGGTCGCGGGATGGGAAAAAGATTGTTTGGGTTTCGACGCAGTACAACAAGCATTTCCACGTGTTCATGGCAGATGTGAAAGATGGAGCGCTGGAAAATGTGGTGCGGCTGACGGGGGAAACCAAGAGTTCCCTGCCCCGGTACTACTACAGCGAATACGACATGGAGATCAATCCGGTGTGGACGCGAGACGGGAAAGAGATTTTGTTCGTTTCAAACCGCGGGCACATTCACGGGACCGGCGGCTTCTGGCGGATGAAAGCGGAGCCGGGAGCGGAGGCGCGCGAAATTCATTACGAGGAGACGAGTTGGAAAGCGCGGCCGGACTTTTCGCCGGATGGCTCGCGAATGGTGTACAGCTCGTATCTGGGAAGGCAGTGGCACAACTTGTGGGTGCTGCCGGCAGACGGAGGAGATGCATTCCCGGTGACGTATGACAATTGGGACGAGACAAATGTGAGGTGGTCGCCGGATGGAAATGTCCTCGCTTTCGTCTCAAATAAAACGGGGTCCACGGTGATCCACTGGCAGGAGCTTCAGGGAGGAGCTGGAGGGAAGCTGGAGGCGGCGAATCGAAATTATTTGCATCCTCATGGCATACTCGAGATCAACGCCGAAGGCCCGAGCATTTCCTCCAATGTCCGAATTGCTATCACCGATGAAGCTGGCCGCTCGTTTGCTCCCAGGGATGCGTGGATTCAAGCTGACGACGGATATGACCGGAACGAGCGCGCGCTGGAAAGACATTATTTCCACACGGGAGAGGGCGTGGACGCGAAGGTTGAGGTTCCTGCTGGAAAACTCACCATCGAAGTATCGCAAGGACTGGAGGCTAGACCATTTCGAACGATTGTAGGGGTGAAAGCCGAGAAAGTCTCCGGGGTCGACGCGACATTAGAGCCTCTGGATTTCAATGGCGGACGAGAGGACCATTGGGTCGCATCGGACCTTCATGTACACATGAATTATGGAGGAACATACCGGAACAACCCAGAGCACCTGGTCGAGCAGGGAGAAAGCGAAGGACTCGAAGTGATTCATGAGCTGACCGTAAATAAGGAGCAAAGATTTCCCGATATTCAATTCTTGCATTTTGTTCCTAAGAATGGTGTGGAGGAAAAGGGTTTACACGATCCGGACGTGCTCCTGGTGCAGGGACAGGAATTCCACACGAGTTACTGGGGGCACCGCGGGGTATTGAGGTTAAAAGATCATTTGTTGCTACCGGGATATGCGGGGTATCCGAATACGGCGGCGGCGAGTTTATATCCGATGAATGCGGATGTGTATGACATGGCGCATGCGCAGGGGGCTCTGGTGGGAGCGGTGCATCCGTTTGATGAGGTGCCGGACCCGTTTGCGAAGCCGGCGCAGAAGATTACGGATGAATTGCCGGTGGATGTGGCGCTGGGGAAGCTGGACTACATGGAAATTGTGGGGTTCAGCGACCACAAATCCACGGCGGTGGTGTGGTACAAGCTGCTGAACCTGGGCTTTCGCTTGCCAGCGGGCGGAGGAACGGATGCGACGGCGGATTATGCGGCGCCAATCCGCGGGCAGGTGGGATTCGACCGCGTGTACGTGTGGACGCCCGGTTGGCCGGCAAATATAGAAACGTGGATGGATGGATTGAAGAATGGGCGGACGTTTGCGACGAATGGGCCGCTGATCGAGTTCAAGATGGGCGGGGAGATGGTGGGAAGCGAACTGAAATTTGATGCGGCGCAAAGCGCAGTTCCCTTCACCGCGAAATTGCGGTCGATCGTGCCGGTGGATCATCTGCAGGTGGTGTGCAACGGGAGTGTGGCGCGAGAACTGAAGCTGGAAGGAGCGCGCGACACGGCAGATGTGGCAGGGACGATTCCACTCAATGAGAGCGGATGGTGCGTGTTGCGGGCCTGGAGCGAGAAGGCGGAGTATCCCGTGCTGGATAACTATGCGTATGCGACGACAAGTCCCGTGTATGTGACCATCGGCGGAAAACGAGCGTATTCGCAGGAGGGCGCGGAGTATTTCAAGGCATGGATTGACCGGACAATCGAGGTGACCGAGAAATATCCGGATTGGAATTCGGCGGCGGAGAAGGACCTGGTGATGAAAAGATTGCGGGAAGCGCGGGCCGTGTATGAAGGGATGAAGTAGTAGGGGAGCTCTTATCCTGGGCAAGAATTGCGAAGCGATCGTGAGGGGCGCAGTAGAGGGGATGCGCGCTTGTCACTCGAAGGTTGTTGGAGATAGAATTCGGCGGTCAAAACAAGAAAGTGGGGATGGCGCGGCAGATGCGAGTAGCATGGCTGCGTTCCGCCTGTTGGAAGAGGGGCATTCGCTCCACCCTCGACTCCGGACGAGCATCCACGAATGGACCAGGCTGCCGCTGGCAGTTCGGTAGAAGACTGTGGGTGCGTGCTTGCCTCGCGGATTAGCCTGGAATTAGAAGTTGCAGAGGGATTCCTCCGCTACGGGACGGCCAAGAGCGCCGCTCCTCCGGTCGGAATGACAAATTACTTGAGTTTCTTAGGGCCGAATGCGGGAGAGTAAATTGAAGTTGAAGGAACTGCGGAGAAGGAAGGAGGGTACATGATCGTTGGTGTGCCCCGAGAAGGTTATCCAGGAGAGCGGCGCGTGGCACTGGTGCCGGCGATGCTCCCGAATCTGAAGAAGGCCGGGTTGGATGTGTTGATCGAAGCGGGCGCGGGCCAGGCAGCCGGCTACCTGGACGCGGAGTATGTGGAAAAGGGCGCGAAGATGGCCGCGAACCGCAAAGAGGTGTTTGCGACCGCGGACATTATCGTGCAGTTCTTATGCCACGGAGCGAATGACAAGACGGGAAGCGCGGACCTGCCGCTGTTGCGCAAGGGTCAGGCGCTGGTGGGATTCTTGCGGCCGCTAGGAACAGTGAAGACGGTTCAGGAGATCGCGGAGCGCGGGGTGACGTCGTTTTCGGTGGAGCTGATGCCGCGCATCACGCGGGCGCAGAGCATGGACGCGCTGTCTTCGATGGCGACGATCTGCGGGTACAAAGCGGTGTTGCTGGCCGCCAACACGCTGCCGAGAATGTGCCCGATGTTGACGACGGCGGCGGGAACGATAACACCGGCACGCGTGCTGATCATCGGCGCGGGCGTGGCGGGACTGCAGGCGATCGCCACGGCGCGGCGGTTGGGGGCGGTGGCCTCGGCGTACGACATGCGCCCGGCGGCAAAAGAACAGGTGCAGAGCCTGGGAGGGCGATTCGTGGAGCTGGCCATTGAAGCAAAGGACGCGCAGGACGCGAGCGGGTACGCCAAAGCGCAGGACGAAAGCTTCTATCAGAAGCAGCGGGAACTGCTCGGCAAGGTGGTGGCAGAAAGCGACGTGGTGATCACGGCGGCGGTGATCCCGGGAAAGAAATCGCCGGTGCTGGTGACGAAGGACATGGTCGAGCGGATGTCGCCGGGATCCGTGATCGTGGACCTGGCCGCGGAGCGCGGCGGCAATTGCGAGCTGACCAAGCCGGACGAGACGGCGGTAATTCACGGGGTGACGATTATTGGCGAGTACAACCTGGCAGCGATGGTGCCGTATCACGCGAGCCAGATGTATGCGCGCAACGTGACGTCGTTTCTGCTGCACCTGACAAAAGAAGGCAAACTGCAACTGAATTTACAGGATGAAATCATGCGGGAAACGCTGGTGACGCATGAGGGAGAAATCGTGAACGCGCGGGTACGAGAATTTTTCGCGTTGCCGGCTTTGCAGACAACGCCGGGAGGAGGGGAAAGCCGATGAAACTGGATCTGATGACCGGCTTGTACGTCTTCATGCTGGCGGCGTTTATCGGATTTGAAGTAATCCGGCGAGTGTCACCGCTGCTGCACACGCCGCTGATGTCGCTGACGAACGCCCTGGACGCGATCGCGGTGGTGGGGGCGATCATCCTGGTGGGCGAAGGAAAGAGCGCGCTGGCAAAGATCCTGGGAACGATCGCCATCGTGGCGGCGACGAGCAACATCGTGGGCGGCTTCATGATCACGGACCGCATGCTGAAGATGTTCAAGGCCAGCGGGCCAAGGAAGCCGTGACGCACATGATCGCGACAGAACACCTGATCGAAGTGACGTATCTAATCGCGACGGCGCTGTTCGTGCTTTCGCTGAAATGGCTGAGTTCCCCGGTGACCGCGCGGCACGGCGTGTGGGCCGGCGAGGCAGGGATGTTGCTGGCCGTGGCGGGGACGCTGCTGCATCAGGGCATCGTTGATTACAAGTTGATCGCGATCGGGCTGGTGCTGGGAACGATTATCGGCGTGCCGCTGGGAAGAGTGGCGATGACCGCGGTGCCGCAGCGGACGGCGTTGAGCCATGCGTTTGGAGCGTTGTGCGTGACGCTGGTAGGAACGTCGGAGTTTTACTTGCGGGCGCCGAATGTACCGGGACTCATGATGGGCGTGCTGTCCCTGGAGGTCATCCTGGGAGCGCTGACGTTTACGGGCAGCTTGATGGCGGCGGGGAAGCTGCAGGAAGTGCTGCGGCAGCGGCCGATTACCTATAAAGGCCAGAATTTCGTGAACCTGGGACTGCTGGCGATTGCCATCGGCATTGCGGCGATCCTGGTGCTGCATCCGGAAAAAATGTATTTGTTTCCGTTCATGATCGGGATTCCGCTGGTGTTCGGCGTGATGATGATTATTCCGATTGGCGGAGCGGACATGCCCACGGTGATTTCGCTGTTGAATTCCTATGCGGGATTGTCGGCGGCGGCAATGGGATTTGTGCTGCAGAGCAAACTGCTGATTATCGCGGGAGCGCTGGACGGAGCATCCGGCTTCATCCTTTCGGTGAACATGTCGAAGGCGATGAACCGCTCTTTCACGAACGTGCTGTTTGGCGCGTTTGGACAGGAACAGGCCACGGTGGCGGGAGCGAAGGAAGCGCGGCCGGTGCGCAGCGCGTCGCCGGAGGAAGCGGCAGGCATCTTGACGGCAGCGAGCAAAGTGGTGATCGTGCCGGGGTACGGGATGGCGGTGGCGCAGGCGCAGCACAAGGTGCGCGAATTGTACGATGCGCTGACCAAGCGCGGCGTGGACGTAAAATTCGGCATCCATCCGGTGGCAGGACGCATGCCGGGCCACATGAACGTGCTATTGGCGGAGGCGGACATTCCGTACGACAAACTGTTGGCGATGGATGAAATCAATGGGGATTTTCCGCAAACGGACGTGGCGCTGGTCATCGGGGCAAATGACGTGACCAATCCGGCGGCAAGAGAGGATACGAGCAGCCCGATTTACGGAATGCCGATTCTGGACGTGGACAAGGCGCACACCGTGATGGTGATCAAGCGAAGCATGGGCGCGGGATTCGCGGGGATTGAAAACCCGCTGTATTACCTGGATAAGACGCTGATGCTGTTCGGAGATGCGAAGAATTTTGTGGGGGCGATTGTGCGAGAGATCTCCGGCGGACACAATTGATGGCGGGATAGGCAAGAGCACTGGCAAGAACAGCGCGCCCTGGGAAAACTGTGGGGCCTCGTGACAAAAAGAAAGATTCATCCTGGAATCCGAAGTCGAAGAGGGATTTCTCCACTCCGGGACGGCAAAAAACGCCGTCCCTCCGGTCGAAATGACAGATTTTGAGTGGTGGATGCCGAGATGGTGTCGAGCAGTGCTCGACACCTACAAAGATAAATCAGAGAAGTGCGGGGGAACTGGTGGCTACGGGCGATTGGGGCTTTCGAGTGCCCTGTCGATGCCCCACACGGTGGCTATTCCGACAACGCCGACGGCGACATACAAGAAACGGCTCTGGCCCGGAGCGATGGGAAGCTTCCCTTTCACCATCTCGACCGGCGCGCAAGGGCGATGCTCGTGGTAGTCGTGGTAATCACTGGCATCGGGAGAAAGATACTTGCGGTAACTGATTTCGTTCTCCGCACGGACGCGGTAGGCCTTGGCTTCTTCGATCAGATGGGACTCCGAACCAACCTGCACATTGACCTGGCCGCGCTGGCTGTAGACCGTGATATCGCAGGGATCGACCATCGAGACGCGGCCCAGGTCGGCGAGGGAGAGCACGGGCGTGACCCGCACGTCGGAAGCAACGATGACAATATTCTCGTGACCACCGGGCGTAGTGTAAACCACGGTGCCATGATTCAGTTCAACGACCGCGCCGTAGGGAGCGCGATAGATGTGCACGGCCGAGGAGCCCTGGAGTTCAAGGGAAAGTGGGCCGACGCGAACGAGCATGGAGCCAGCGTCCTCCGTCGAAAGATAGTCACCGGAATAGACGGTGGCGCCTTCAGGGGCAGCGGCATCGCCGATGTGACCGGAGACGGATTTGGCGACAAGCCCCAGAGAAGGATTCGCGGGTGGCGTTTGCGCCAGCGCAGGCACAGAGACGCAAGAAAAAACGAAAAATCCGGCCCTGGAAAAGAAGCGAGCGATTCTCATTGGCGTTGTTTCTCCTTCGAACAGACAGCTACAGGAAGACAGGGGCGATTGCTTACGGGAATAGTGACGGGCTGAGACTTTGGCGCAGTAGTTTGCGCAGGAATGGCTGCGGGCACGAACTGGAGTTTCATCGCGGGATCGCCAAAAAGAATCCAGGTACGACGGACATCGTTGTCAGTGGTGCCGGCCTTCGCCTGAAGCACGAGGCGGCCGAGGGATTGATTTGGATTGCCGGCGAAAAAGTGCAGAAATGCCTGATTCAACGTGGACTGCGGCGATTGCTGGGTGAAACCGGAAGAGGCCCAGACGGCGACTGCGCCTCCGTTGGGAGCGAGCAGAAGAGACTCGGCAAGGCTCTCGGCGTAAACATCCTGGAAGAATCCATTGAGGCAATCCATCAAGAGATAGACGGGGAGGCGTCCTCCGTTGGAGAGTGCAGCGGCGTCGGTGGTGTCGAAGAGATCGGCGAAAGACCACTGCTGCTCGGCGCCGTGGCCGTTGTAATCGACCAAGAGCGCACCGTTATTGAGAGCGGCGAGAATCTGGGAGCGGGCGGTAGCGGTATCGAGCGAGTCGGCAAAGATCTCTGAGACCTGCAGCGTGGCCGGAAGGGTGGCCGCGGCAGAAGTTGCAGCAGCGGTGAAGTTGGAATCGACATTCTGATCGGCGATCAGCAAAGCCTGCGAATTCCAGGAGCCGGCAGAGCTGCCGTGCTCGTAGCCCGTGATTTTGGAAACGACGAGATCGGCGTCGGCGGAGGTGCGCACGGGCAATCGGCCAGTAGGAATTGTGGCGAAACCATTCTGAGCAAAGTCGGTGAACCAATCGTCGGATGCGGTCTTGAAAGCCGCGGTTTCGATGATGCGCGTGGGCACAAAATCGAAATCGCCGAGACCCAAATAATCGCGTGGATCGAAGGAGGCATCGCCAACGAACAGGATGGACTGGGGCTTGTTCTTCCAAACGGAGGCGGCTTCCTGGAGAAAGCTGCGGATGGCAAAGGGGCTGCGCTCGCCGTAATTGTACTCGTCGAAGAGCTGGTCGGTGGTAACGAGAGAGACGTGATGGCCCTGTGATTCGCGCAGGCGCACAAGCGGCGCAAGGCTGGTGACAAAATCGGGATGCGTGATGATGACAACGTCGGCGCCAGTACGATTGTCTTCGAGGAACGTGGGAACATGCGGCGCGAGAGAAACCGGGGCGGAAATGGCGTCGTTGGCGAAAGCGAGAATGGTGCGAACAGCAAGCCCGTGGGCGGAGAGTGCCAAAGCAGCACCGTAAGCGCCCGATTCGGGTGAGATCTTGGCGGCGAGTTCCGAGATGTTGAGCGGATCGGTGATGTCAAACACGCGGATCTGCGGGTTAGTGAACCCGGTGAGGTGGAGTTCCGAACCGGCAGAAGCGGTGGCGCGGAGCCAGTCCGCGTCCGCGGCATAGGTGTGCGCGTAATGGAGCGCGATGGATTGCACGAGGCTGACGTCGTTGTCGCCATTCAAAGCCGTGAGGGTGACGGTGTTGCTGCCGTTCTGGAGCAACGAGGATTCGACCGGGAAAGATTGCTGCGCGAGCGCCAGACCGAGGAAGTCCATTTCGCCGAGAGTGGCGCCATTGAACTGCACAGTAACGCCATGTTGCTGCGCGTCGGTGACGCCCTGGAGAGCGACGTCCACGGAGATCGGCAGCGCTGAGGAAGGATCAATGTGTGCGACGGAGAGATCCTGATCGGTCGCTTCCGAGCTTATGATGGCGCCGAAGAAATTGTCGTTGTTTTCGCCATTCAGCAGAGCGGCGAAGTAGATGGTGCGATCCTCGCGAAGAACGGTGAAGGGGAAACTCGCTGGGGCGGTGCTGCCGGAAATAGGCGTCGCCACCGGAAGGATGCGCTTGGGCGATTGGTAATCGCTGATCAACCAATAGACGCGATCCGCGGAGAAGGGCGTATCGATGCCCGTGCCGTAGAATTCGATGGCGTCAGAAGTAGATGGAGGACCGCTGGCGCGACCTGTCAGGAGAAGCGGCTGTTCGACTCCTTCGGCGTAAAGATGAAGCGTGCGTGAGTCGGTGTAGCGATCGAGACCCGCGGCAAAAAGCTGGGCAAAGGAGACGTGATACCAGCCTTCCTGAGCGACTGAAATTTTGACGGCCTGATGATCGGCAATGCTGAGAGGCGGAAGGCCTGGCGGTGGGATAGGGAGACCGGGTCGCGGAACCGCCAGAGCAGGGGATGGATTGGCGGCAGAGGGCGAGACGGATGAGGCGCGCTGGCTGCTTAGCAAGGCCGAGGAACGCGCGGAGGCAAGCGCGGCGGCGACTTCGGCGGAAGGCGACTCGACGTAAGCGGGGCCATGAGTGCCGCGCGTGCCATTGATATCCAGGTCTTCAATCCAGTACGCGGCATCGCGAACGGGATGCGGATCAATCCAGCGATAGATCTTGGCGGCATGCTGAGGCCGGGAACCACGCAGCAGCAAAGCGGAGCCGGCAATAAGAGAAGGATCGATGCGAGTGCGGCCGGAGGCATCCTCGCGATAGACATGGAAGCCGAGGTTGCGGGACTCTTCATGGGTGCGCCATTCGAGGATGACGGAGCCATCGGGCTGGGAGAAGGCCTGGAAGGAGGAGATGTCCACGGCGGTTGAGGCCTGAATGGTGGACACGAAGCTGGGGTAGAGCGGGTAATTGGGGACGTTGGAAGTGAGAGCGGCAGTCGAGCTTGTGACGGTGGCGGTGTTGGTGGAGAGGGTAGAGGCGCTGAAAGTGGTGGCGGTGACGTTGATGGTGATGACGGCGGTGCTGCCGACGGCAAGGTTGCCGAGGGTGCAATTCACGGTGGTCGTGCCAGAGCAGAGGCCGATGGTTGTGGAATAAGAGTTAGGGATATAGGTGACCTCGGCAGGGAGCGGGTCCGACACCGTGACATTCTGAGCGACAGCGGGGCCCGAGTTGGTGACGGTCAAGACGTAGGTGAGGGTGGAGCCCAGATTGACGGGATCAGGAGCGGCGGTTTTGGTCGCAGTGACACTGGACTGGGTGGGCGAAGCGACGATGGTGGAAACGGTGACGGAGTTGTTGCCGAGATTGGGATCGCCGACGGTGCTAGAGACAGTGGCTGTAGCGGAGATGGTAGTGCCGGCAGCAACGCCGGAATTCACTTTGACCACAAGCGGGAAACTTACGTTTGCGCCAGCGGCGAGAGTGCCAGTGAGATTGCAGGTGACAGTACCCGTGGCGCCGATGGCAGGAGTGGTGCAGGACCAGCCGGAGGGGACAGGGGCAAGTGAGTAGAAAGTGGTGTTGGCAGGGATGGTGACGGTGAAAGTGGCATTGGTTTCCGTGGCGGGGCCGTTGTTGGCAACGGTTTCCGTGAAGGTAACGTTGTTGCCCTGAGTGACCGGGTTGGGGGAGGCGGAGGCCGTGACGGCCAGATCGGCCTGACCAGCAGTGGCAACGGTGAACGTGGTTGAGGCGGAGTTGTTCGAGTAGTTGGGATCGGGAGTGGCGGAATTAACGTTATCGGTGGCGGTAATTACTGTGCCGGCCGTGGTGGCGAGGGGAACGTTAACGACGACGGAGAAAGTGGCGGGGGAATTAACCCCGAGGGGAGAATTGTCAACACATTCGGCGATGGTCGTGCCGTTATACACGAAGGAAGAGCAGCTCCAGCCCGGGGGACCGGAAACGGATACAAAAGTAGTGTTAGTGGGTATGTTCTCGGTGAAAACGGGGCCGGCGGCGGCGGAGGGTCCTTGATTGGTGATGACGCCCGTGAGTGTGACGTTCGAGCCTGCAACGACGGTGGGGGAGGAAGCGGTGTTGGTAATGGCAAGATCGGCAGTTCCTACGACGCCCACGGTGGTGCTGGCAATAGCAGTGTTGTTTGCGAGATTAGGGTCGGTGGTGCCGGAGGTGATGTTGGCGACATCCACGATCTGCGTGCCGCTGGAGGTGCCGGCAGCAACTGTAACGACGATGGTGAAGGTGACGCCCGGGGTGTTGACGGGGAAAATGCCAGTGGTGGTGGTGCAAGAGATGGCGCCTGCTGAGTTGACGCAGGTCCAGCCGGCGGGTGGGGTGATGGAGGAGACAGTGGTGTTGGCGGGGACGCTTTGGGTGAAGACGGCGTTGACGGCATCAAGAGGGCCGTTATTGGCGACGGTCTGGGTATAAGTGATTGTGCCACCGGGTAAGACCACGAAAGGAGTAGCGGAATTGGTGACGGAAAGATCGGCGGAAGCGCAGTAGGCGCCGGACTGCGTGCCGGGAGTTTCGGTGATGACATCGGTGGTCACGACAAGGCCGGCCTGACCGGGAGTGGCGCCGTAAGAATCCTCAACCGTGTCGGTATAGCCGTTGGAGCCGCCGGCGACACTAGAACTGGCGTGCGAATCTGAAAGGAAAATGACGCCGCCACCGCCGCCGCCACCGGGGCCATGTCGCTCACCAGGAAAGCCACCGGGGGCCTTAGCGGGCCAGGCGTTGCCGCCAGTGCCGCCATTGGCGTTGACGGTGAGGCCACCCAAGCCACCATTGTTGGCGAAAAGCAGAATAGAGCCGCCTGCTCCGCCACCGCCCGTGCTGTCGTTCTCCGTGCTCAGAGTGGATTGGCCATTGGAAGTAATGGTTCCAGTGCCCACGACAGTACCAGCGTGGATGATGGCTATGGCACCACCCGCACCGCCGCTGCTGTAGATCCCGGTGCAGGTTGCGCCGCAATCGGCAGCGCCGGGGCCGCTGGGGAGGATGTAGTACGAGCCGTCGTTGGTGGTGCCAGCGCCGCCGCCACCGCCCATCACAAGAGCACTCGTGGAAGCGGGGAATGCCACGCCGCCGAATCCGCCGTCGGTGGAGTTAGTGGCGGTCATGCTGTCCCAACCATAACCACCCTGTCCCCCGGTCCCACCATTGCCGCCCGCGCCGCCGCCGGAATTCTCATTATTGGCGGCAGGATTGCCGTCGGTACCGCCGCCACCGGCGTTCCCCGGAGCACCACGCGCATAGCTGCCGCCTGGGAGAGTATCCGCAGGAGTGCCGCCGGTGGTGTCCGTGGCCGTGGTGGTGTCTGTGATGGTGGCCGGGGCCACATAGCGGGGAGTACCCGCTATGCCCTCGCCCTTGGAGCCATTGGTGGCATCCGTGGCGAGGGTGATGTAATCCGTGAGCGCGCCGGTGCCCCCGGTAAGGATCCGGCCACCGCCACCACGAAAGCCGAGAGCGTCGAGAGCCACCGTGCCGCCGAGCGTAAGTTGGGAGGAGACATCGATTGCGAGGACACCGCCGACAGAACCAGTCCAGGCCAATGGGACAAGGCCGGAGGTAAGAGTCGCGGAAGTGTACTGGGGCACGCGAATGACTTGATAGGTTTGCTGAGGCTGCGTGGTGGTGGCAACGACGTAAGAATAGCTGTTGAGCAAGCCGCCGGAGCCGGTGCCGGTGAATGTGAGAGTGCCACCGGTGACGGGGACCGCACTGGAGGCAGTCACGAATTCAAAGAGGCCGGAGCTGCCCAGGCTGGTGGAACCGGAGCCCGGATCACCGGGGAGGCCATCGCCATAAGAACTCGATTGCGTACTGTTGATGGTCGCGTCCTGCATCTGGATGATGAGCAGGAGATCACCGACGGCGATAGCTTTCTGAGCGCCCAGCGGGGCGGCCGCACCCAGCGCAACGGAAGTGGAACCGGAGGCGAGGGTGCCGGTAGTAGAAGGAGGGAAGTAGGCGTTGACAATGCCGGTGAGAGTGCCGCCGGCGCCGTCGCGGCCGGGGGTAGCGCAGACGAGGGGCTGAACAACCGTGTAGGCGGTAGCGTTGTCGTTGGTGTTATTGGGATCGCCGGTGAGGGTAAGCGCGGCACTGGCGGTGAGAGTGGAAGGCGTGGAAGGTGCAGTGGCAGAGATTGTAATCGTGTCGGTGGAGCCCGAAGCCAGGGAGCCAGGGAGAGTGCACTTAATAGGTATGGTGATCGCGCAACTCCAGTCGGCAGGAGCCGAGAGGGACATGGAGGTGAGCCCAGAGGGCAAGCTGATGGTTAGAGTAGTTGCGGCGGAAGAGGCTGCGGCTTGGCCGAGATTCTGGACTTTAATGGCGTAAGTCATGCTGGAGGAGACAAAAACGGGAGTGGGGGAGACGGACATGGAGACGCCGAGATCAGCGGAGGTGGTGGGTTCGACAACGATGGAGGTGATGCTGGTGTTATTCGCCGGAATGTTATCCACGTAGGTGGAATTCGTGACAGTGGCGGAACTAAGGATGGTGGTGCCAGATGCGGTGCCAGTGTTGACTAGGAAGGTGACGGTGAGCTGAGTGGCGGTTGCGCCACTGGCCAGCGCAAGACCATAGCTGCAAACAACGGGGCCGACGTTGTTGGCACCGGGATTCGTGCAAGTCCAATCGTTGGTGCCACTGTTGGTTTGGTAGCTGTAATAGCTTTGATAGGTCGTGTTGGGCGGGGTTTGCATATAGACGGTGATCGTTCCGGCTGTAACCGTGGCGCTCGAAGTGTTGTTCTTGACGACCTCGGTGTAGGTGTAAGTGGAACCCGCAGCAACGGCGGAGGCGGAAGCGGTCTGCGTGAGTTGCAGGTCGGCGGTCTGGGCGTGAACAGCGGGGGCGAGGAACGTCGCGCACAAGAGAGACAGGGCGAAAACCCCGGAGAGAAGCAGGGCAGCACGTCGCAGGCGTAGCATGGCTGCGGCGCGTATCCGGCGGAACATGATGCGCAGAGGATGAACGAGGCGAGTCTGCAGGGGAGTGAGCGATTCTTCACGGGAGTTTCGCCGCAGAACAATAACCTTTCCAAACATGCGCGAAGCGGATGGGTCGGAAGCGAGGCCCGTATCGCTGCGCGTGACAACGGCGCCCGAGGAAGCGCCGCAAGAGGCCACGCGGTGGACCCGCAAGCCATCCTGATTTTGAACCAGCGCGATATCACCCTGACAAAGCTCGCGATCAGCCGCAGGGGCAACGAGGACCGCATCACCATCGAGAATATTGGGGCGCATGCTTTCTCCTTGCACCCGAAACTGAACACTGTGGCCTTCACGGAGAAGCGCCAGGCAAAGTTGAGCGAAGAGATGCGAATCCTTGCGGTGCTGGATCTCACGCGTGGGCATGGCGGATGGCCTCCACAGCGTCCTGGGTCGGAACAAAACAGAAATTCGAAGAGGGGATGGAGCGAGTGAGATCATCCAAAAAACTCAAGGCGAAATGAATGCCGTGCTTCAAATAGTGGGGAACAAAGGCACGGGCAAAGAGTTCGGCGGCCGCCTGCGACGCGGGGAGCGGCGAGAACTTGATCGAGGGAGCCTGTTCGAGAAGAAAAACAGAAGTGAGCGGCGCACGCGCAGGAGAGGCAACGCCGGCATCGCCATGCCAGGGCGTGCCGTACATCCAAAATTGGCCGTCGAGCTTGCGGAGAATGATGCGATCGTCGCTGAGGAACTGCACGCCGGGGTTGGACATCCAGAGGCGCGCAGTTGTGCTCTTGCCGGCGCCCGAGTGGCCGAGGAAGAGGTAGCCGCTGCCGTCTTCGTCGACTAAACCTAACGCGTGAACTTCCAAGCCTTCTCCCAGGGACAAACGGTGCATCATGACGAGCTCATCGGTGGGGTATTCCAGCGGGTAAACCGGCTGGCCCGCGGGATAACTGGCACGATTGAGAACAATGTGGCCGCGCGAAAAGGTTGGATCAAACCAGGCAGCCTTGTAGGGAGCAGGACCCAATGTTGGGGTGGTGAAATAAAACTGCGTTCCCGTGGAGTGCGTGAAGGCGGACCAGAGCCCGCCGGAAACAAATGCCGGGGAAGCGTCAGGCACGTCGAGTTGCGAGGCCCAGGCAATGTCCAATTCAATCTCGCAAGGATGCGAACTGGCGTGGGGAATGGCGAAGGGCTCGTGTTCGGGATCGAGAGAGACCGGCATACCGCGCTCGCACCACATGCCGAAGGAGAGGCCACCGATCGCCAGAGCCAGACGGGTGGCGCTGCGGGTGGGGAGCTTGGAGTCTGTGAGAGGCGTGGGCACGTAAGTTTCTCCGATTGAGCGGGTCTTAAGATCCCTGGGTCCGGCAAAAAAGGGCGCGGCAGGAAAGGTTTCCAGGCCCCGCCGAGCCCGAGATCTTGCAATGACCCAATACCGCTTCTTCCGGCCGCAAGCTGACGCGGACCACCGTCGGCGGCTGATAGGGCGCCTTGGTGGGCTTATCGGACTTGAGTGAGTCATTCATGGTCGAGCTTTGCCTTTTCATTGACCTTAACGAAGGTGCGCCCCACAGGAGGAGCAGCCTCCGGCACTACATCCGCCGCCGGACTGAAGAACAGGAAGTGGAGAATTTGGACGTGGCAGCGGAATAATCTTTTCGATATTGGAGGAGCTTTTTTGCAGGCGCTCTGCCGATTCCTGAAGATGCGAAAAATGAACGCCTGAAGAACAGCAGGGACAATCGCCATGCTCGGGCACGGAGACCCCGAGGGTGTAGGCGCGCAGATGAGCGACCTGGCAGAGGAATTCCACGGGCGTTTCGGCGTCACCGCTTTCGAGTTCACCGTTGGCAGGGCACATGCTGCAGAGATTCTGAATCTGACAACGAGAGCAAATGGTTTGCCGCGTACGGGGCGACTCGCGAATTTCGCGAAGACGCCCATGCCATCCTTCCGCGAAACTGGCGTCACGCAGGTTGTAGCCGTCTTGATGGGAGATCACACAGATGGTCATGCGGCCGGTGGGGTCGATGGCACAGCCGTTCTGCCCGCCGCCGCAGGTGTATTTCCTGGGGCCCTGGGGGCCGTGTTGGGAAGCAAGTTCGTCTTCCGCAAGCTTGCGGTATTCGGCCTTACGGACGGGATCGCGGAATTCGAGATCCACGGCTTGTTCGGGCGAAAGCCGCACGGCAAGAGGACTCTGGGAGCAATCGGTGCGCGGATTGACGAGCGGGTCGAACTTGAATTCGACGCCGATTTCTTCCTCCGCGAAACGCTTCATTTCGTAAACTTCGTGGACGTTGATGGTGGTTGGGACGGTCTTTAATTTGAGAGGCAGACCGCGCTCCTTCAGCAAACGAATGCCCCTCATGCAGCGGTCAAAGGAGCCCGGGATGCGTGTAAGGGCTTCGTAGGTCTCCCGAGTGGCGCCGTACATGGTGATTTCGATGGCAAAGGGGCGGTATTCCGCAAGGTGATCGGCGATCCGCGGAGTGATCAGGGTTCCATTGGTGAAGAGGGTGATAAGAAAGCCGCGCTTTTTCGCTTCGGTATAAATATCGAGGAAATCTTTGCGGGCGAAAATTTCCCCTCCGGTATACAAAATCCAGAGGCAACCAAGACCAGCAAGTTCGTCGAGAAGGCGGACGTGTTCGGCGAACGTCATTTCCTGCCGGCGGGCATGGGAATCGTTCATGGGGAGATTGTTGTAGCAGTGCTGGCACTCGAGGGGGCAGCGGTGGGTCACCTCGATCGACACATCCGCGGGAACGCGGCGCCCTTGCTGGCGCTGGTGAATCAAGGTTGAGAATTCTCCGTAAGTGGCCGTCTGCAACACGTATCTACCTTTTCGAGTAAAGCTAAAACGGACTGTGCATTTGGCATGGCGGACAGTCCTTGGCGGAATGCCCGCGCAGCCTTAGGCAACAAGCTGAACTAGCTTTTCCTCCAGCAACGAATCAAGAAACTCACGAATGTCGTCATGTGCCTGCGCCGTGGTGACCTCAAACTCTTCGCAGACGCGATTCATCATCTCCGGGACGGTGTGTTCTTCCTGCATGAAATCCCAGAGAACCAAACCAACCTGATTCAGGGTATAGAGGGAATTCAGGTCGCCGACGCCGTGGCGTATGGGCACGATGATGAGTTCGCCTTCGATCTGACGCGAGACCACCTCGCGATTGCGGATCAACCGGACGTTATCGGGAAGCATGGAAATTTGGCAGACCTCCGCCGGGGCGTATGTTCAAAACTGGAATGCCCTTTTTAAAAGTGTCCAGTACTGGGACAGGGGTGTCATGGGTTGAAACACGAGGTGTAACGTAAGAGTACTTAGTAATAGTTAGAGCATCTTTACCAGGAGTAACGATGTGAAAATACGATATTTAAGGAGCTTGCTGGCGGGCGCGGAGGGGAAGGCTGGGAGGGTGCGTATATGCAAATATTTTGCAACTAAGGACTTGCTGTGCCGCGCTACGTAGGAGCCGAAGAAATTGCGCGAGAACCGGAAGGGAATCCCATACAATCAGGGGCGTACGCGGCCACCGCCAGGTGTAGTTTAGTGTGGCGAGGGCCGGTGAACGCGGAGCGCGAGTCCGCGTCACTGAAGAAAGTCTCAGGAAAATCACGTGAAACTCAATTCCTATATTCTGCGAAGCACAATTGTGGCGGCTTTGGGCGGTTTGTTGTTCGGCTTTGACACTACCGATTTGGCCGCTGAGGTCACACTTTCAGATTGCTCTACACACCTATGAATACTCGCGTCTTTTTCTGGTCGCTCACGTCCGCACTCGCCGGGTTTCTCTTCGGTTTTGACACGGTTGTCATTTCCGGGGCCGAGAAAACCATTCAATCGCTTTGGGGGCTGAGCCCCGGTCTTCACGGGATTGCTATGGCTTCCGCTCTTTACGGCACCGTTGTCGGTTCGCTGATCGGCGGGTGGCCCGCCGACCGCTTCGGGCGCAAAGCCACGCTGCTCTGGGTCGGCGTCTTTTACTTCGTCGGCGCGGTCGGGTCGGGGTTGGCGACCAATGTTTCGTTATTCATCGCGGCGCGCGTCATTGGCGGTCTGGGCATTGGTATCTCCACCGTGGCGGCTCCACTGTTCATCTCGGAAATAGCGCCGCCCAAGCACCGAGGACGGCTTGCCGGCATGTTTCAGTTCAACATTGTCTTTGGCATCCTGGTCGCCTTTGTATCCAACGCGCTGCTTGCCGGCATCGGCGTCAATGCCTGGCGCTGGATGCTGGGCGTGGCCGCGTTCCCGTCGCTTCTCTACGCTCTGCTGTGCTTTGGTCTTCCTGAGAGCCCGCGCTGGCTTCTGGCAAGGAAGGGCGACCGCGAGGGCGGTTTGAAAGTCCTGCAACGCATCGAACCGGAAGCCTCGCGCGAGGAGATCGAAGCTCAGGCGAACGAGATTGCCGCCGCGTCCTCGGCGAAGGGGTCGTCGGCGCACTTCTGGACGCTTCGTCTTCGCAAACCGATCTTGCTTGCCATTCTCATTGCCTTCTTCAACCAACTCTCCGGCATCAATGCGGTGCTCTACTTTGCTCCGCGCATTTTTGAACTTACGGGGTTGGGAGCGAAAGCCGCGCTGCTCCAATCCGTCGGCATCGGCGTCACCAATCTCATTTTCACTTTCGTCGGCCTTTGGCTCATTGACCGGCTGGGCCGCCGCACTCTTCTCTTTATTGGCTCGTTCGGCTACATCGGTTCGCTCGGTCTGGTTGCCTGGGCTTTCTTCACGCAGCATTACGCGATCGTGCCGGTTTGTATCTTCTCCTTCATCGCCGCGCACGCCGTCGGCCAAGGGGCGGTCATCTGGGTTTTCATCTCCGAGGTATTCCCCAACCGTCAGCGCGCCGAAGGACAGGCGCTCGGCAGCTTCACGCACTGGATCTTCGCCGCCCTGCTCACAACTTTTTTCCCCAAGATGGTCTCCGCCTTTCCACCCGGATACGTGTTCTCGTTCTTCGCCTGCATGATGGTTCTGCAACTCATTTGGGTGAAGACGATGGTTCCGGAAACGAAGGGCGTTCCGCTGGAGCAGATCCAGAAGCAATTGGGCATAGCGTAAAGAGGGCTTGGCCGGCTCATTTGCCTGTGGAACCGAGTGCGGGCCGGAATGCCCCAGGGACCGCACCGCTGGCAAAAGACGAGTCAACAAAAGTTCATCAGAAGAACCAATTAGGGTCAGCCAAGACCAGGCAGCCCGTGATAAGGCAATCCGAAGTCGCGACGGCGATCGAAACTTACATGCGCTGCGAGTCGAGCTGCTGGCGTCGGCTTTGCGGGCATTCGTCCGCCAAAGGGGACTTGGTGCGGGAAGTGAGAGGCGACCGCCGACATTTTCGCTAGAACTTGTATCGAATTCCCTTTAGTGCTGGATACAGCTTGCGGTACTCCGCGTATTGCAGGTTCATCAACGACGCCGTTTTCGGATCGGGCCGCACGGTTTTGGAGACGCGGACGACGGTCTCGCAGGCCGTTTCGACAGAGGGCCATGCGCCAACTCCAACACCCGCAAGCAGGGCGGCTCCGTAGGCGCCGCCTTCTTCCGCTTCAATCAATTCCACGGACATGCCGTAGATATCGGATTGGATCTTTTGCCAGAGAGGGGATCGCGCGCCTCCGCCACCCAGGCGAATGGATTCGATCGGCACGCCAATTTCTTTGAAGAGCGTCAAGGAATCGCGAAGGCTGAAAGCCACACCTTCCAGAATGGCGCGAATCACGTGGGCGCGCGAATGTTGCGCGGTGATTCCGACGAGCGCGCCGCGCGCATCAGGATCGAGATGTGGAGTGCGTTCACCCATTAAATAAGGCGCCCAGAGGAGGCCTTCCGCACCCGGCGGAGTTTTCGCCGCTTCATCCATGAGGCGGTCGTAGGGATCGCGGCCATCGTCCTTCCCGGCGCCAAATTGATCGCGGAACCATCGCAGCGAGAGCCCTGCGCCCTGGGTCACTCCCATCACGTGCCAGCGGTTGGGAATGGCGTGACAAAAGGTGTGAATGCGCCCCCCTGGCTCCAGCACCGGCTTGCTTGTCGCCGCGAAAACCACGCCGGACGTGCCGATGGTCGCACTGACCGCGCCGGCCTTGACGATGCCCATGCCGACCGCACCAGCCGCCTGATCACCGGCGCCCGCAACGACGGGTATGCCAGCGCGGAGTCCGGTGGCGCCAGCACCCTCTTCGGAAGTCCGCCCGGTGATTTCGGGCGATTCGTAAACTTTCGGAAGCAACTGCTCGTCCAACTGTGAAATCTTGAGGATTGGCTGGGACCAGCGGCGGTTGACGACGTCGAGCATGAGAGTTCCAGAAGCATCGGCGACATCAATTGCGCGCGAACCGGTCAAACGAAACCGCACGTAGTCCTTGGGCAAAAGGATCGAGCGAACGCGCGCCCAGATTTGCGGTTCATGCCGGCGCACCCACCAGATCTTCGGAAGAGTGAAACCCGTCAGCGCCGGATTAGCAGTGAGCTCAATCAGCCGGCGGGCGCCGACCTGCTCCGTGATTTCGCGGCATTCTTCGCCGGTGCGCTGATCGCACCAGATGATCGATGGGCGCAGCACGTTGTCCTGCTCATCCAGAAGCACGAGGCCATGCATCTGCCCCGTCAGGCCGATCGCGTCAATCTCGCCGGGCTGCACACCACCTTTCGCGAGGCATTCGGCGATGGCGCGGCATGCCGCCCTCCACCAGTCCTGCGGGTCTTGCTCCGCCCAGCCAATTTGCGGAGAGCTCATGGGAGCGTGCTCTGCAGTTGCGCTGCAGAGGACGCGCCCGGATTGATCGATCAACACCGCACGGGTCCCGCCCGTCCCGACATCGATCCCTAGAAGTTTCATTTCCTTTGCGCCTGCCATTCGGTTTGGATTGCTTTCGCGAGGATGGTCATATCCACGTGGCTATCATCTTATGACCCTGGTGAAGCACAGACAACCCTACAAAAATGATTTTGCAGGCACTTTCTCTGGTGCGTTTCCTGTCAACGCAGGAGGAAATTCCTGCTGCCTGCGGGAGTATACTGGGAGATTAAATTCCACGTCGAAGAAACGCTATGAACTTTACGGATTGCCTTCGCGGAACGTTGACGCTGGCCGATGGCGCCTGGGGTACAGAGCTGCAGAAACTCGGCGCACCCCTGGGTGCCTGCCTGGACGAATGGAATCTCCTAAAACCTGATCTAGTGCGTCAGGTGGCGGAAAGCTATATCCAGGCAGGGAGCGAGGTGATTCTGACCAACACCTTTCGCGCCAATCCGATCAGTCTTGCGCCACATGGGCTGGACGGCCAATGCGCGGCGATCAATCGCGCGGGAGTTAAGATCTCGCGGGAAGCGGCGAGACGCGCGGCGCTGGTCTTTGCTTCGATTGGCCCAAGTGGGAAAATGCTTGTAACGAAAGACGTTACGCCTGAACAACTCCATGGCGCATTTTCCACGCAGGCCCGCGCGCTGGCAGAAGAAAGTCCCGACGCCCTCCTGCTCGAAACGATGATTGATGTGACGGAAGCCAAGATTGCGGCGGCGGCGGCTCTGGAGACAAGCTTGCCCGTGATTGTTTCGTTTGTCTATGATTCCGGCAAGAATCGCGACCGGACGATCATGGGCGCGACGCCCGAACAAGTGGCCAGCGCTCTTGTGAGCGAAGGTGTCCACGGCATCGGAGCTAATTGCGGGGTCGGCGCGCGGGAGTACGTGGCGATCTGCAAGCGCCTGGTGGCGGTGTGCCGCCTGCCGATATGGATCAAGCCGAATGCGGGATTGCCTGAAATTGTGGGCGGCGTGGTGAAATACAAGACGACGCCGGAGGAATTCGCCGAGACGGCAAAGGAACTTGCGAACGCAGGGGCGACCTTCGTTGGAGGTTGCTGCGGAACAAGCCCGGACTTTATCCGTGTGCTGGCGCGAGATCCGGCGTTTCGAGCGCGAAGCGATCTAGCTTGATCCTCAGAAAAATAGATTCTGCGCGAATTTATCCTGAAAATGAGGGTGACTGGCCAGTTCGACATATTCGATCTGTTTGGCGAGAGACTCGCCCAGGCGGCGCTGGGAGCCGGATATAAGCATTTGCCTTGCGCCAATCCCCGCGGCATTGCCAACTTGGCGGAAATTGCCAAGGGGAATTTGCGGAAACAGCCCGATGCGCAGCGCGCTCTGCACATCCAGATAGCTGCCAAAAGCGCCGGCAATGATGAATTCTTTCAGAGCCGACGCGTCCACTCCGCCCGCTTCGAGAAGAACCTCAATGCCTGCGCGAATCGCGGCCTTGGCAAACTGAATCTCGCTGATGTCCTGCCGCGTCAATACGATTTCGCCTCTGCTGCCGGAGTTCTCCGCACTGACCAGAAGAAACTCGCCGCCGCCGCTGTTTTGCCGCACGCGCTCCGCACTTTTGCAGAAATTTCCGCGTGACTCCAGAACACCGGCATCGAGCAGGGCGGCGATAGCATCGAGAATTCCGGAGCCGCAGATGCCGATGGGGAGACGTCTTTCGATTGTATAGATCTGAATAGCGCCGCGCTCGAAAAGAACGCGTTCAATGGCGCCCGGAGCGGCGCGCATGCCGTGCCGAATGTGCGCTCCTTCAAAAGCGGGTCCCGACGCACACGAGCATGTCAAAAAGCGGCCGTGCACGCGCAGAGTGATTTCAGTGTTGGTGCCGATGTCGATCGCCAGAAACGGAGGACCCGATTTGCGAGAGCCGGCGCCGATGCCAATAAGCATGGCCACGTGATCTCCGCCCACATAACCGGCGATGTTTGGCGGAGTATAAATAGCGGCACCGGGGGCAATCTCCATGCCGAGATCGCGCGCGGCTAGGTGAAGTGGCTCAGTCGTCGCAGGCAGATAGGGTGCCATGCCCAACTGCTGAACGGGCAGACCCGCAAAGAAATGATGCATCGCCGTATTTCCGGCGACGACCATCTCCACGATTTGCACGGGTGAGATGGCGAGATCGTTGCAAAATTCCCGCACCATCTGGTTCAGCGTCTCGATGACGCTGCGTTGCAGCCGCTGCGCGGCCCCGCCAGAATGACTGGCATAAGAAATGCGGCTGATGACGTCCTCGCCGTGGGCAATCTGCGGATTCATCAATCCGCGTTGGGCGACCGTTTTCCCCGTTTCCAAATCCACGAGGTACGATGCGAGTTTCGTCGTTCCAAGATCAATCGCAAGACCGAAGATGCGGGCCTGCTCCGGGAGAATGCCGACAATTGTGAAAGGTAAAGATTCCTTACTGACCGCAACTCGCACGTGTCCCGCGAACTGCTTCGCGGTTTCCGCCAAATGCTCGAAGCTCCCTGCGGCCGGCTGTACATCCTGGCCCGCGGCCTCATTGATTGTTTCCTGGATTTTGCCAGGGAGCGACGCGTCCACTGCGAGATCAAAGGGCACGACCAGCGGGTCTAACGAAACGCCGAGCTCAAGGCCATCGAGTTGAACGCGCTGGGAGGAAGTAAGAGACTCCGGCGGAATCTCCAGAGTGACGTCGTTTGCCGGCAGGGCCTGACAGGCAAGACGGTAGCCGCAAGCCAGAAGCTCCGGACCGAGTTTCTCCTTTTCTTGCGAAGTGGGCGCGGAGAGCGACCCTGAGGTGAGGCGCACCTTGCATTGGCCGCAGGTTCCCACCCCACCGCAAACCGCCTGTAATTCCACGCCGACGGATTGCGCAGCCGACAGCAGAGTTTGTCCCGCAGAGATTTCCGCGCGGCGTCCAATGGGTTGCAGTTCGACGATAAAGTTTTGTCCGCGGTTGGCCATGGAGCAATTCAGTGGTCATCCGGTTTGTGGCGGCATTTCGCGGATACACTGCATTCGTCGCAAAGATGGCCAGCAGGCTGCGCGTGGGTGCCAAACCCCACGGCCAGGGAAAGCGATTTGCGCGGCACCATCAGGAATGAGGGATTGAGAGCAACTCCAATCGAATGCGCATCCACTAGAGAGAAGATCTGCGTCTGGCCCTCAGCGAGAGGCCATCCGCGCATGCCGGGATAAAACTGACTTGTGGCGCGCAGGCCATCCTTTGCCGCCAGTGCCGCAAAAAAACGGCAAGCCGCGTTGGAGAGAGCACCAATCGCGGCGGTGCCAAAACCGTCCAGAGCAAATTGCCAGGGCAAATCGGATTGCGACGCCTTGTCCATTTCCTCTTCCAGCTTTTTCCCGAGTGAAGCCACGGCGAGAAAAACTCCCTGACATCCGGCGAGCTTCCGCGCAATTCCGAACCCATTTAACTCGCTGCCACCTCTCAGCGTCACGCAAGACAGAGAGACTCCACAAATGTCCACGCGGCGAAAAGCCACCTGCGGATGAATCAAACCATTGCCTTCGGCGATCGCTCGTTCAGCCAGGGAAATGAGTTGAGGCTGGCGGGCGCGAATTTTCTGCGGCTCCGCTCCTTGGCCGCGCAATACCATATCCACGGTGGTGACAAGTTGCCAATCGCTGAGGATCCGCGTGGGTTCGCTCGAGATGAGATTCTGTGTCATGGGACCCGCACTCGATTCATGTCTTCGTCATCAGATTCCCGGCAGATGCGCCATGCCTGCGCGTTTCGCGTGTTCGGCCACGATGGCGCGCAAATCGTTTTCCACCTGCGGCGAAATTACAGGCCGTTTGTAGGCCGCCAGGATCTCTTTCACGCGATCGCGGGCGCGCGCAAAGGCATCTCTTTTCCCTGATTGCTCCCAGGAATGAAGCGAACCGCGGTCAATCACTTTTGAGGGGAGATGCTGCTCCATCCGAAAATACTTCCGCGTTTCCGGAATTTTCAGGAAATCGCCTTGCGCACCAGCTTTGGCAAACATCTCCAAGGCGAGCGATTCTGTTCGTGCCTGGACAGCCTGCAAAAGGCGCTGCGCCATGGCAATGCACTCCGCATCCAGTACAAGTTTTTCCGCACTGTGGCATGCCAGCGAATCCAGCATGCCTGCCCCAGAGATCATATTAATCCCGCCGAGCGCGCCCAAGATCGCTGCGACGCCACTTTCCTGGCCCGCTTGCGCATCCAGGCATTTTGCGTCGCTGCCGATCAAGTAGCCGTGCGTGGGCAGACCGAAGGTCTTCGCCACTTGCGCGGAAGCGATATTCAACATAGCGGTTTCGACCGCGCCCATCGGGGTGATGCCACTGCGCATGTCAAAGATGGCGGGTGCACCGCCCCAGACTACGGGCGCGCCGGGTTGCGCTAACTGATGAATGGTGATGCCGCTGATGCATTCGGCGGCATGTTGGACGACCGTGCCAGCCAATGTAGCGGGGGCAGCCGCGCCCGAAAGCGGCATCGCGACGATCTCCGCGGGAACCCAGGCACGCGCGAGATCGATCAGATTCTGGGCCGCGAATTCCGACATGTGCAGCGGCGGCGAAGGACACACATCAAAAATCGCGCGTGGTTTCTGCTGGAGAGCGGCAAGGCTGCCGCTGTCCGCCACAAGCAGGTTGATCATGGCAGGCGCGGTATGCGGAGAAAATGCTCCGGTCACGATGGGCTTGTTGGAATACCAGAGCACCAGGAACAACCGGTACAAGTCGCCAATTTCTTTGGCGGCATCGTTGCAAACCACGGCGGTGGATTGCGCGGCGTACTGCGGCAACATCTCCGCAACCTGCACCAAGCGCACCAAATCGGCGGACTGGGTCAGGCGGTGTTCGAGAGTTTCCGGGTCCAGGATGTGCACGCAAGAGGAGCCCGGGTCGAACTGCACGTTATCGCCGCCGTATTTCACGACGGGTTCGCCCGCGCGATTGTGCAGGTGGAATTCTCGCGGAACGCTCTCGATGCTCCTGCGGGCCAACGATTCCGGAATGTGGGCTACCCCGTTTTCCACCCGCGCTCCCGCGGAGGCAAGCAGTTCGCTCGCCTCGGGACCCTGTACGGTCACGCCGCGTTGAAAGATAAGAGCGAGGGCTTCTGACAGGATTCGCTCGAGAAGTTCCGCATCCAGTAATCGTAGGTTTGGCTGCATTTGCAATCGGCCCGTTTGATTCTTAACTGACAGGTGATTTCCCCTGCTTTTTGAGCAGGCTCTTGGCCAGCGCCACTGACGCGAACGCATCTTTTCCGAAACCATCCGCGCCGATCTCGTCGGCCCAACTCTGTGTGACCGGAGCGCCGCCCACAATGATCTTTACGCGCGGGCGAAGACCGTGCCGCTGCAAAGCCTCGACGACGTCCTTCTGCCCCGTCATCGTTGTGGTCAGCAGGGCAGAGACGCCGATGAGGTCGGCGTTCAGCTCCTTGGCTTTGAGGGCAAACGATTCCACCGGAACGTCGACGCCAAGATCGAACACTTCAAATCCATTCGCCGAAAGCATCGTTCCGACGAGGGTTTTCCCAATTTCGTGAATATCTCCCTTCACCGTTCCCAATACAACTTTCCCAAGCGATTCGCGCGCCGCGCCCGCCTTCTGAATCTCCGGCTCCAGGGCGGAGGTCGCCGCTTTCATGGCTTCTCCGGCGAGCACCAGGTCAGGGAGAAACATCTCTCCTGCTTCGAACTGCTGGCCCACAACGTTCAATCCGGGAAGGAAGCCATGATGAATGGCATCGAGTGGAGGGACGCCCTGGACGATTGCCTGCAGGCTGAGTTCCCGGGCACGGTCAGGATCGCCATCGATGATGGCCTGCTTCATTTCCCGGAAGAGTTCATCCTGCATGAGGTCCTCGTGTCGTCGGGGAATGAGCCACGGCGGCTGGCAAATTCCAGACGGGTTCATCACAGACTTGGGCTGTGGTTGAAGTGCGGTGGAAGAGAGCTCTGTCTCTCCTCCCCATTCGGGCCGCGCGGTGCGTGGAAACAAGAGACCCGGGAGCGTGTGTCAATAATATGTGCGCGGCAGGTTTGTGTCCACACACCAAGACAGGCGGAGGCGACCCGCGTGTCTATCATGGATTCCTTCTGATGGCTCGACGGCGTGAATTATTTGCAACCCTTTCGTGGCGTGCTCACGGTAAACTGAGCGGAGCTTGGGGCGCTCAACATGTTCGCGCCGGTTTGCCGTGGGAGACACTGGCCGAAGAGGCAGAGGGGAATGTGTATGAGAAAGGGATTGCTGGGAGTGCTGGTGCTGTTGATGGCGGCGTGGGCCGTTGGGGCGCAGGAAGCGAGCTTGGGGGTAGCTGCGGCC
>Ga0208036_1000127_pt1 | contig 60458 bp, 49 predicted proteins | sample June2015DPH_11_1_2_FD_184706 | JGI IMG/M metagenome (GOLD analysis project Ga0208036, IMG submission 184706) | Peatland microbial communities from SPRUCE experiment site at the Marcell Experimental Forest, Minnesota, USA - June2015DPH_11_100... | ecosystem: Environmental > Terrestrial > Soil >...
TGGTGCAAAATTCATGGCTGGTGGTGGGTTAACGTTTTTATTATTCAGTGTTTAGTGCCTATGACTTTTGTATTTATTAATTCGGTTATGAGCATGAACTCGTTTCGTTCAAAGCAACTTGCGGGTTGTCAGCGCCGCAGCTTAGCGCCGGTCCGTTAGGGCGCAACAAAACAGTTCATCATGTAAACTTCCATTTGAAAGCAATGAGGTTGATATGAATTCACAATTATTACTGTCTTTGCGAATCTTAATGTTCTTTTCAGCATCTGCAATCGCTTTTTCACAGAACGATTGGACCACACAAAACTCAACTACAACGTCATGGTTGACTTGTGTAAAAACAGTTAATCAAGAAATAGCATGGGCTGGAGGAGATAGCGGCATCGTAATTCGTACAACTAACGGAGGGAATTCCTGGATACGTGTTGGCAAAGGAACTTTAGGAACAAGTGAGAGATTAAACACAATTGACGCAATTGACTCAACCACGGCATTCGTTGTTACACCGTTCTATTCTTCGTCTGAGACATCAATTTATCGGACGAGTGATGGGGGCAATACTTGGACAAAAGTGTTCTCTCAAACCGGAGGATATATTCATAATCTACATATGCTGACTTCAATCAAAGGCATCGCGTACGGCGAACCGGTCGGTGGTAAGTGGACAATATTGCAAACGCTCAATGGAGGAATTTCTTGGGATAGGATCGGTACAGAACCAATTCCTGACTCCTTGGAATATGGAAGTTCTTATAACTCATTGAATGTTCTTGATACGAATACTTACATGTTCTTAAGCAATACTAAAGTTTATCGAACTACAGATGCAGGGATAACGTGGACGACTCATAATACACCTTTAACTTTTTTAGATATGTGGATTAATAGCAATGGCGCAGGAGTTGCAACAACAAATGTGGCAGGTAAAGTGGCGCAAACTACAGATAATGGGGAGACCTGGACAATTGGTACTATCCAGACAATAGGTGATCAAGTGGGAGGAGCAGGAACCAAAGATTTTTGGATAGTGGGAGATTACACAGGACAGGGATACGGACTTTTCAGAAGCACCGATGGCGGATTTTCCTGGAACCTAGAATATACATCGTACGGCCAATACCTTTATGCATTGGATTTTATAACTCTTGAAAATAACACTGTTGGATTTGTGACTGGGGTATTCGGCGCCATAAGTCGGTATTCCGGAACGATCACTTCAATAAACTCCGAAACATTAAATAGACCTTTACGATTTGATCTTTCACAAAACTATCCGAACCCGTTTAATCCAACGACAACCATCTCATTCACTCTTCCATCACAGTCACTCGTATCATTGAAAGTCTTTGATATGTTAGGAAGAGAAGTGTCAACGGTTGTCGTAGGAGAATTGCAGGCAGGAAGTTACACGCGGCAATGGAATGCGGCAACATTTGTGAGTGGTGTATACTTTTATCGTTTGCAGGCAGGAACTTATAGCGAGACGAAGAAACTTTTGCTTCTCAAATGATTGTGCAGTTGCGCCCTAAAACAAAAAAACCTCACTGATTTTCATTGATGAGGATTCTTCTTTAGACTTTGTAGCGGGGGCCCCGATAAGAAACATCGAGGTAAACAGGATCCCGCCTACGTCGGGATTTCGTTTGTGATATTCAAACATCACTCGCTCAACTTGAAAATTAATTCCTTCTCGTCCCATAAAAACGAAGATGCCCCGGACAAGCCGAGGCACTTCGTTCTTGCGCGTTTTGTGCGTCCCGCTGTTTTTGAGCGGGATAGCGGGGGCCACGCCTGCGCTGTACTCCGGCGGGCAGGCAGGATGCCGCAAAACAACTGCGGCACGTCACATAAAACGTTCCGCTTGAACTTCAATCATCCAATTACTATAAAAACAAAAGAACCCGGATAAGCCGGGATTTTTTGTTTTTTGTAGCGGGGGCCCACCATTTCGTTCAGTCACAACTTTACCTCTTCTAAAAACCTTTGAAATGGTCTTGGAGTAAGATAATGATCACTCCAAGATACCATATTTACCTTATTTTGCTTCTTTTTTTAATTTTATATGGATTCCCTAAGGCAATCTCACAAGAAAAGAGTCAATTCACCGATACCATCACTATCCATCATAAGTATTACACAACCACCTTCAGTAAGTCAAGACGTTTTCCGGTGGTGGTTAAATATTGGCTGACCAAGAAAATGCTCGATTGTGAGCAGAGAATTAAGCGCTCTAAAAGGTTCAAGCTTGATCCATTGTTTCCTGAATTCACCAATTTGAATAAAGACTATAAACATTCGGGATACGATCAAGGTCATCAAATGGATGCTTTTGATTGTGGCTGCGATTCAATCAAATGGCATTCTGCAAGCGAATGGTTATTGTCTGGATCAGCAAAGACATAATTATCGCCTTTGTCCGTGATTTGTCCTCTACATAAAAAAGTATATATTCATAGATAAAAGTATATGATGGCATTCATTGATATGAATTTTGAGTGCATGGGGTCTATTCCCAGAAAAGAATAAAGTAACCTTTTAATTCCCTGCACTTTCATTTACACAAATATAAATAGGGTTGAAAAAACAATATAATGATTATGAGAACAATATTATTTGTCTTTATTCTGTTTGGGACCATTAGTAAAGGAAATGCACAAAGCGACAGCCTTTTAAGTCTTTGGTACAAGCAACCCGCCAAACAGTGGGTTGAAGCACTGCCGATAGGAAATGGCCGTTTAGGCGCTATGGTATTTGGAAATCCTTCGCAAGAAGAAATTCAACTCAATGAAATTACTGTCTGGGCAGGACAGCCAAACCGGAATGACAATCCTGATGCCAAAGAAGTATTACCAAAAGTTAGACAATTGATTTTTGATGGTAAGTACAAGGAAGCTCAAGATCTGGTGAACCAAAAATTTATCAGCCGGAATTCACAAGGTATGCCATATCAAACCGTTGGCAATCTTAATCTTTTGTTCCCAGGGCATGAAAATTTTACAAATTATTATCGTGAACTGAATATTGAAACAGCTGTGACCACAACTCATTATGATGTTGATGGAGTAACATATAAACGTGTGGTATATGCTTCATTTCCTGATCAGGTTATTATCGTCCGCGTTACGGCAAGCAAACCCGGTAAAATTAGTTTCACTGCTTCAATGAATCGTCCTGCTCAGGTAGATATTTCAACTGAAGATAATGATAAATTAATTATGTCTGGAATAACAGGCGATTGTGATTCTATAAAAGGCGCGCTTAAATTCCAAGCACAGATTAAAATAGCAACTGAAGGCGGCTCGTTATCAGCAAACAATAATAGTATTGTTGTGAACAATGCAGATTTTGCAACTATATATATTTCTATTGCAACAAGCTTTGTGAATTATAATGATATAAGTGCAGATGCCGGTGCCAGAGCAAATGCATATCTGCAGACTGCTCTGAAAAAAAAATATGAACAAGCTTTAAACGATCATATTGCTGACTATCAGCGATATTTTAATAGAGTAAGCATTGATCTGGGAGTAACTGATTCTGTAAAAAATCCCACCGACGTTCGTATTGAACAATTTGCAAAAGATAATGATCCGCAATTGGTATCATTATATTTTCAGTTTGGTCGGTATCTGCTGATTTCTTCATCACGACCCGGCGGGCAGCCAGCCACTCTCCAGGGAATTTGGAACGATCAGCTTATGCCGCCGTGGGATAGTAAATATACAGTAAATATAAACACAGAGATGAACTATTGGCCATCAGAAAGCACAAACCTAAGCGAAATGAATGAGCCGTTGATTCAGATGATACGTGAACTTTCTCAGACCGGTAAACAAACAGCAAAAGATATGTATGGCGCACAAGGATGGGTACTTCATCACAATACTGACCTTTGGCGAATGAACGGACCTATCGACGGATCATTTTGGGGAATGTGGCCGATGGGCGGTGCATGGCTTTGTCAGCATTTGTTTGAAAAGTATGAATATAATGGCGATAAAGAATTTCTTAAATCAGTGTATCCGGTAATGAAAGGTGCTGTTGAGTTTTATCTTAGCTTCCTTGTCAAATATCCAGGACATGATTGGCTTGTTGTCTGTCCTTCCGTATCTCCGGAAAACGCTCCTTCATGTCATTCCGAATCTTCTATTTCTGCCGGGACAACAATGGATAATCAACTTCTGTTCGATCTTTTTACTAAGACAATAAAAGCGGAAAAAATTTTGAATATCGATAAAGAATTCATTCCTAAAATTAATGCAGCTCTGAAAAGATTACCTCCTATGCAGATTGGACAATATAGCCAACTGCAGGAGTGGATAGAAGATTGGGATAATCCTGAAGATCACCACAGACATGTTTCTCATTTATATGGAGTTTATCCTTCTAGTCAAATTTCCCCATTCCATACACCGGAACTCTTCGATGCTGCGCGCACCTCGCTTCTCTATAGGGGAGATCCTTCGACAGGCTGGTCGATGAATTGGAAAATAAATTTGTGGGCTCGTTTTCTTGATGGCAACCATGCATATAAGTTAATAACGAACCAGATACGGCTAGTTGATAAATCGGAGTTTGAAAAAGGCGGTACGTATCCGAATATGTTCGATGCTCATCCTCCTTTTCAAATTGATGGGAATTTTGGTTTTACTGCCGGCATTGCTGAAATGCTTTTGCAAAGCGATGATGGTGCAATATTCGTGCTTCCCGCTTTACCAGATGTTTGGAAACACGGAAGTATAAAAGGTCTCCGTGCACGCGGAGGGTTCGAAATTGAATCCATGGAATGGAAAAACGGAAAAATCTCAAATTTGGTTATTAAATCAAATCTAGGTGGAAATTGTCGTATTCGATCTTACTCTCCGTTAAAAGTTGAAGGTAGTACAATACTCCTTCAAGCTAAAGGAGAGAATAGGAATCCATTTTATCAAGTGCTACAAATAAAGAAGCCTCTAGTTTCATCTAAGGCAAAACTAAAAACAGTTGAGTTAAAGAATACTTACATATACGATATCGAAACCAAACCAGGCGGAATATATATAATCTCGGAGAAAATATGAAATAATTATCATAATCTTATCACCTGTTACTGGCAGACACAATGTCTATTTACGATTTAAAGGTAGCGATGCGGAAAAACTTTTCTTACTCAAGTCATTCGTATTTGTAAATTATGAGAAGACGAAAAGCGCAAAATAATAGTATGTGCCTGGATCAGTTATTTTCTATGCTGATATAATCCTTTTACTTATGTTTTTTACTTCAGATAACATGATCATCTAACAATTTAGAGGAGAGCCATGAAAAAACTACTTTGTTTTATTTCTGTTTTATTTGTGTTTACTGGATTTACGATTGCGCAGAATATTGTAAACCATGCCCCGCAGGGTTTTGACTCCCTTCGAATCAGTATAGCACATGGAATACTGGATACAATTTATTACCAATCAAAAACAGTTGGTACAAAACGTAAAGCTCTTATTTATACTCCTCCTGGCTTTTCAAAAGATAAAAAGTATCCGGTGCTTTATCTTTTACATGGTATTGGCGGCGATGAAAAGGAATGGTTAAACGGTGGGCAGCCCCAAGTGATCCTGGATAATCTGTATGCTGAAAAGAAAATTGAACCTATAATTGTTGTTATGCCAAATGGCAGAGCGATGAAGGATGACCGTGCAGTTGGAAATATTTTTGACAGCGTTAAAGTGCAGGCATTCTCAACTTTCGAGAGAGATTTGCTCGATGATTTAATTCCCTTCATAGAAAAAAATTACCCTGTTTATGAAGATCGCGATAACCGTGCAATTGCCGGGTTATCCATGGGTGGCGGACAATCATTGAATTTCGGATTGGGTAATCTAGATACATTTGCCTGGATTGGAAGTTTCTCGGCTGCCCCCAATACTAAACCGCCGCAGTTGTTGCTTCCTAATCCTGACGAAACGAAAAAGAAATTAAAATTGCTTTGGATTTCCTGCGGCGATAATGATAACCTGATTACATTCAGTCAACGTACACATGAATATTTGGAAGAAAACAATGTCCCCCATATTTATTATATCGAGTCGGGGGTTCATGATTTTAAGATTTGGAAGAACTCATTATACATGTTCTCACAACTGCTGTTTAAGCCGGTAGACGTTTCAAAATTTACGAAGTATAGTATGTTAGGTACTCCTGCTTCAACCAATGTACGGAGAGCAAAATATCCTCAGATTCTGCCGGACCATCGTGTGATGTTTCAGATTAAGGCACCTTATGCAAAAAAAGTTCAAATCGATTTAGTGAAAAAATACGACATGGTAAAAGATACTTCGGGAGTTTGGGAGGTAACGACCGATCCTCTAAGCGAAGGGTTCCATTACTATTCCTTATTGATAGATGGAGTAGCTGTTGCAGATCCGGCGAGTGAAACATTTTATGGAATGGGACGGATGGCGAGCGGTATTGAAGTACCACATAAAGGAGATGAGTATTACGCTGAAAAAGATGTTCCTCACGGCGACATTAGAATAAAACGTTATTATTCGACTATCTTTAATCAATGGCGCCAATTTTACATTTATACTCCTGCCGGTTATGATGCCGATATAAATGAAAAGTACCCTGTACTATATATATTGCACGGCGGTGGTGAAGATGAAAGAGGTTGGGCTACCCAGGGTAAAACAGATTTAATTCTTGATAATCTTATTGCTGAAAAGAAGGCAAAACCAATGCTTATTGTAATGCCGGATGGAAATACCAATACTGATTTTGCTGGTTTTGGCGAAAGGACTTTAAAAATGTTTGAAGGGGAATTGAAACAGTGCATTATTCCGTTTACCCAAAAATATTATCGCGTGAAAACCGACTCAAAGAACCGTGCACTTGCAGGTTTATCAATGGGTGGAATACAAACTCTTTATGTAGGAATAAATAACACTGATCTGTTTTCATATCTGGGAGTATTTAGTTCCGGATGGATATTACCAATGCAGAGCAAAATTGCTGATGCACAATATGATTTTATGCAAAAAAATATTGATATGATCAAAAACAACTTAAGACTTTTATGGATTGGTATTGGAGGCAGGGAAGATATAGCTTATAATAACTGTCAGACTTTGCTTTCTAAACTTGATGAGATGAAGATGAAGTACGAATATGATGACTATCCCGGAGGACATACATGGCCCGTGTGGAGACATGATCTATACAAAATTGCACCGTTGTTGTTTAAATAGCATTTAATCCATGTTTCAACTCCCGGCAGATACATAGGAGAGTAATTGTATAATGGAAAAATCATTATATCTGATTCTTCTCATTTCGACCATTTCCTATGGTCAGGTGAGACTGCCAAAACTTATAAGTGATGGTATGGTTTTACAGCGGGATGCAAATGTAAGGATTTGGGGCTGGGCTTCCGATGGCGAAAAAATAACTATTCATTTTATTGATTCAACATGCTATACAACTACGAATAAGAATGGTGAATGGGAAGTTATACTTTCGAAACTGAAAGCTGGCGGACCGTATGTTATGCAAATTGATGCGAGTAATTCCATTACAATTAATGATATTGTAGTCGGTGATGTATGGGTATGTTCCGGGCAATCAAACATGGGATTGACATTAGGAGTGTTGAGTAATATTTATAAAGATGAAATTGATCACATGGATAATCCATTTATAAGACAGTTTTTACTTTCCCGGGAACAAATTTTAAAGAACGGGAAAAAGATTTTAAATTCGGCAGATGGCAGCATGCAGATTCCAATAATGTAAGCAACTTAACGGCTGTGGGTTACTTTTTTGCAAAAAAACTATATGAAGTATATAAAGTGCCGATAGGACTGATTAACGTTTCATTAGGGGGTTCTTCAACCGAAGCATGGATTAGCGAAGAATCAATCAAATCATTCCCCATATACTATGAGGAACTCCAGAGATTTAAGGATCCGGGATTACTTGAAAAAACTATCAAACAGGATGATGAAAGAGTTAGAAACTGGAATAAACTGTTAAGACAAAATGATAAAGGTTATAAAGATCCGCAGCAAACATGGTTTGATCCGGAACTTAACACTTCAAACTGGGAAACGACACATGTTCCCGGTTATTGGGCTGATACGAAACTTGGTCCTGTAAATGGAGTAGTATGGTTTAGAAGAGAAATCACAATCTCTTCAGACATGGTTGGAAAACCGGCAATTTTGAAATTAGGGAGAATTGTCGATTGCGATTCCGTTTTTATTAACGGAAAGTTTGTTGGCTCTATCGGTTTTCAATACGCGCCAAGAATGTATAAAATACCAGCGAATTTATTGAAAGAGGGTGCAAATACAATAGTTATTCGTGTAATAAACTATATACGTCACGGCGGATTTGTGCCTGGAAAAGAATATGAAATATCGGCAGGAGACAACAAAATAAATCTTGATGGTGAATGGAAATTCAAACTTGGAGCTCTTGCCGAACCCTTGGAAGACCGTTTGTTTGCTGGAAAAATTCCAACTGGATTATTTAACAGCGCAATTGCACCTCTGCTCAATTATAGAATCAAAGGTGTTGTTTGGTATCAGGGTGAATCAAATATGAGCAGAGCTTTTGAGCATTACGAGCTTTATAAATTACTTATTAAAGATTGGAGATATAACTGGCAACAAGGATATTTCCCCTTTTTGTATGTTCAACTTCCGAACTTTGTTGAAGTGAATGTCGAGAACACAAAATATGATTGGGCTTACTTTCGTGAGAGCCAACTGAAAGCTTTATCAATACCAAACACGGGAATGGCTGTTACGATTGATATAGGTGAATGAAATGATATTCATCCGGTGAATAAAAAAGATGTGGGTTATCGACTGGCGCTTGCTGCGGAAAAAGTTGCTTATGGTGAAAAACACATTGTGTATTCTGGCCCGATTTGTAAGTCAATGAAAGTAGAGGGTAACAAGGTCATTGTAACGTTTACAAATATTGGAAAAGGGTTGATTTCTCAAAGTGGACGGAAATTGAAGTGTTTTGAAATATGTGGAAAGGATGGTGAATATTTTCCGGCTGAAGCTCAAATAAAAAATAATTCCGTAATCGTTCGGAGTAATGAGGTACATTCGCCGATTGCCGTGAGATATGCATGGGCTAATAATCCCAGTGGTGCTAATTTATATAATAAAGAAGGATTGCCGGCGTCTCCATTTCGGACTAGCGAACTTTACTAAATGGAAAATAATATTCATAGTCATATGATAGTATAAGTTGTTTGGGGAGCTCACTATGAAAAATATTACAATAATATTATCTCTCATTTCTTGTGGCGTATTGCTGTTCAGCACTATCCATGCGCAGGATAAAATATATTCAAACACCTTCCCCCTGGGAGATGTAAAATTATTAGATGGACCATTTAAACATGCGAGGGATCTGAATATTCAAGTCCTTCTAAAATATAATGTGGATCGTTTATTGGCTCCTTACAGAAAAGAAGCTGGACTGACACCGCGTGATTCAAGTTATATAAATTGGATAGGATTGGATGGACATGTCGGAGGACATTGCTTATCAGCAATGGCGATGAATTATGCTGCAACCAAAAATATGGATTGTAAAAATCGGATGGATTATATGATATCGGAACTAAAAATCTGCCAGGATTCAAATGCAATAAATAATCCGGATTGGGGGGTGGGCTATGCAGGCGGAATGCCGAACAGCAAAGCAATCTGGTCGAAACTTAAAAAAGGAGATTTTTCAGTATACCTTTCAAGCTGGGCACCGTGGTATAATCTTCATAAAATGTTTGCAGGTCTACGGGACGCATGGTTATATGGCGGCAGCGAAGAAGCAAAGAATATATTTCTAAAATATTGCGACTGGGGCATTGGCATCACATCCGGTTTAACAGACGATCAAATGCAGACGATGCTTGGTGCAGAGCACGGCGGTATGGATGAAATATTTGCCGACGCATATCAAATAACAGGCGACGAAAAATATTTAATTACGGCCAAACGATTTTCGCATAGAATGTTACTTGATGCTATGGCTGCAGGGCAGGATAATCTTGACAATAAACATGCGAATACTCAGATTCCTAAAGTTGTCGGCTTCCAAAGAATTTCAGAGCTTACTCATGATGAAAAATATGTTAAGGCTGCTAGTTACTTCTGGGAAACAGTTACAAATAATCGCAGTCTGGCATTTGGAGGGAACAGCAGAAAGGAACATTTCCCAAGCGCAAAAGCCTGCAGCGATTTTGTCAACGATGTCGAAGGTCCAGAATCATGCAATTCATATAACATGCTTAAATTAACGGAGGATTTATTCAGAGCTCACCCGTTGGGGAAATATATCGATTATTACGAGCGAACATTATACAATCATATTTTATCAACACAGCACCCGGTCCATGGCGGTTATGTTTATTTTACCCCGGCTCGTCCGCGTCATTATAGGGTCTATTCCGCTGCGGACGAAGCGATGTGGTGTTGTGTCGGTACGGGTATGGAAAATCATGGAAAATATAACCAGATTATCTTTACTCATCAAAATGATTCCTTGTTTCTAAATCTGTTCATCGCTTCTGAATTGAATTGGAAAGCAAAAGGGATTAAGATAAAACAAGAAACAAATTTTCCATATGAAGAACAGACTAAAGTTGTGGTTCTTGAAGGATCTTCACAGTTTAAATTAATGATTCGATATCCATCATGGGTAAAGGATGGGGCATTAAAAATTCTTGTTGATGGTGAAACTATATCTTACGCATCTCACCCATCATCGTATGTTGCCGTTGATCGCACCTGGAGGAAAGGTGACATTGTTCAAGTTTTATTGCCCATGCACAATACGATAGAACATTTACTCAATGTGCCGACCTATTTAGCGTTTTTGCATGGACCAATCCTGCTTGGTGCAAAAACGGGCACTGAAGATTTAGCTGGTTTAATTGCACATAATGGCCGATGGGAGCATATTGCCGACGGAAAGAAACTCTCCATCGATAAGGCTCCGATACTTATTGAAAACGATCTTTCCAAAATCACGGATGAATTAGTGCCGGTAAAAGACAAACCGCTGACTTTTACAGTTCCGAAACTAAAAATGATCAATCCTGTAAAAGTTCTGCTGGAACCTTTCTATAAAATCCATGATGCAAGATACATGATGTATTGGATGGCTTTAACAAGTACTCAATACTGTTCGTACCTTGATTCGATTGCCGCGGATGAAAAAACGAAACTTGCATTAGAAAATCACACGGTTGATTTTGTAGCGCCCGGCGAACGGCAGCCGGAAGCTGATCACGCAATGCAAAGTTCAAATTCGAATTCAGGAACTAATCTAGATGAATTCTGGCGCGATGCAAGTAACGGAGGGTATTTCAGCTATAACCTCGCAACGAAAAACGAAACCGATTTGACTTTGTTGGTGCGTTATTGGGGATATGAATGGGGCAGCAGGATGTTTGATATTTATATAGATAATGAAAAATTGATCTCGGAGAATAACACAGAAAGATGGTATCAATCGCAATTTCAGAATGTAGAGTATATAATTCCGCACTCGATGCTTGAAGGCAAAGATCACATCAGACTGAAATTCCAAGCGCTGCAAGGCAGTACGGCGGGGGCGGTGTATGATATCCGGTTGCTTCGAAAATTTAATTGAATGCTTGATTCAATCGTCTTTTGTAAATAATATATGAGAAATGATAATCAATGAAAAAAAGGAGTGAGTGAAATGAAAAAAATAATTCTTGTACTGCTCTTAGGGATTTTGCCGTTTGTCCTAACTGCTCAAAACAAAATTACATTGAATGCCAACCGGGCAGAGACACAGATCAATAGAAACATCTATGGACACTTTGCCGAGGATCTGGGAAGATGCATTTATGGAGGATTTTATGTAGGCAAGGATAACACCAAGATTCCGAATACGGACGGTGTACGCAACGACGTGATCAAAGCGCTCAAGGAATTACAAATACCCAACCTTCGTTGGCCCGGCGGATGTTTTGCCGACACTTATCATTGGAAAGATGCCGTAGGACCACAAAATGAAAGGAAGCCTCTTGAAAACCTGGCATGGGGTAATGTGCGGGAAGACAATAGTTTTGGTACAACTGAGTTTTTAAATTTTTGTGAATTGCTTGGTGCTGAGCCATATTTGGCTACAAATATGAATTCTGGCACTGTGCAAGAAGCTGTCGAATGGGTACAATATACAAATCATCCAAATGGTACGAGCTATCTGACCGACATTCGGGGAAAAAGCGGCCGTGAAAAACCCTGGAATGTAAAGTTTTGGGGAATAGGGAATGAATCATGGGACTGCGGCGGCAATATGTCGGTAGACCATTATATAGATCTATATAAACAGTTTGCTACTGCAATGACGAGCTATAGCAATACTGAAAAACTATTTAGAGTAGCCGTAGGTCCAGGAACTCCGGACTATAAGTGGACTGAAGAGATTATGAAAAATATACCTGCAAGACGATTTGAAGGTATATCAATCCATCACTATTCGGTTATTAACTGGGCTAACAAAGGCTCATCGACAGATTTTACAAACGAAGAGTATTTTAAAACCATGCAACAAGCATGGGATATGGAGGATGTAGTCCGTGCGAACAGTGAAATAATGGATAAATACGATCCAATGAAAAGGGTTGCACTCATCGTTGATGAATGGGGAGGATGGTACGAAACAGATCGGGAAGGAAATGGACAATTGTATCAGCAAAATACAATACGCGATGCCATGATTGCGGGATTGACGCTTAACATCTTTAACAACCATGCAGATCGCGTGAGAATGGCTAACCTAGCGCAAATGGTAAATGTTCTCCAGTCAGTCATCCTTACTAAAGAAGAAAAAATAATTCTTACGCCGACCTATTACATAATGGAAATGTACAAAGTCCATCAGGATGCACTTTTGGTGCCCGTACAAATAATATCGAATGACTTTATTATGGGAAACAATCGTATTCAGGCTGTCTCTGCTTCGGCATCAAAAGACCAGTCGGGTAAGATTCACATTTCTCTTACAAATATCGATAACACAAAAGGTCAGGAAGTGGAAATCGTTTTAAAAGGTATGAACGCTAAACAGGTAACAGGTAGGATTTTAACATCATCAAAGGTTCAAGATTATAATACCTTCGATAATCCTACAAACGTAGTACCCAAAACCTTTAATGATGCATCAATCTCAAAAGGTATTTTAAAGGTATCTATGCCGCCCAACTCAGTGATTGTTTTGGAATTGGGTTCGTAGGTCTAATACATAGGATGCATCATCGCCAGTATGCTCTGGGTTCTCGATTGCACGCGGTATTGATTGCGGTATGAATTGCTGGAGTGCGCTTGAATATGAACACTATTCGAGATGATACAGGAACTAGTCTAATGAAATAATATCAAACGAATTATGGTTCCGATATAACTCGAGGAGAGATTTATTTTGTATGTTAAATAATTTAACAACTCCTTCAATAATGTAGGGAAATAAGAGTCATGAAATATTTCAAAATATTAGTCATCCTATTAGCGATGACCATCCAGAGTGAAGCTATTTGTATGGAGAGCTTTACGTTGAAAAGTCCGGATGCCAAGATCTCTGTTGACTTTCGGCTTACATCGAGCGGAGAAGCTTTTTATTCCATCTCTCATTTGGGATCAACAATTCTGAAGCAGTCAAAATTAGGAATTATTAGAAGCGATGATGATTTTTCAACCAATCTTACTCTTGATTCGGTTTCTGATATGAAAGTCATTTCCGATAATTATACACTTCTGCATGGTAAGCGATTGAAATGTAATTACACTGGTAACAACCGAGTATTTTATCTAAAGAATGCAAATTCAAAAATAATAGAGATGATTTTTCAGGCATCGAACGACGGTGTTGCATTCAGATATTATTTCCCAGGGAAATCGGATACAACTTCAAGAATTTTCAAAGAAGTAACAACTTATCACTTTGATATTTCTGCAAAAGCGTTTCTGCAGCCCTGTCCGGATGCGCGAATGGGATGGTGTTTTTCTTCTCCATCCTATGAAGAATATTACAATATGAATATACCTGTCGGGACAAATTCTCCCTATCAGGCTGGATGGGTAATGCCGGCACTTTTTAATATTGGAAATTACTGGGTGAGTATTACAGAAACTGCCGTTGATACTAATTATTGCGGAACACGTTTAAGCCAGTTTTCTCCTGATGGAGAATATTCAGTACAATTTCCCGAGCCGCAGGAATGCAGATCGAACGAACCTGTTTTACCGGAATCTGTTTTGCCGTGGTATACTCCCTGGCGCGTCATTGCAATAGCTGATAACCTTGCAGGTCTCGTTGAATCAACTTTGGAAACTGATTTAGCCACTCCAAAAAAATATGATATTTCTTCGTGGCTTCAACCGGGTATTGCATCCTGGAGCTGGGTAATTTTAAAAGATGATTCAACTGTTTACGGTACTCAGCAACGGTTCATAGATTTTGCAGCTTCCATGAATTGGAAGTATTGTCTCATCGATGCTTTTTGGGATAAACAAATCGGATATGAAAAAATTAAACAACTAGCGGATTATGCTAAAACCAAAAATGTAAAAATTCTATTATGGTATAATTCGGCAGGCGATTGGAATACAACTACACTGACACCGCGGGATAAAATGCTTTCAAAGGAATCCAGATGTGCTGAGTTTCAGAAGTTGAGAGATATGGACATTGGAGGTATTAAGGTAGATTTTTTTGGTGGCGATGGACAGTCGATGATGAAATATTTCATAGACATTTTAAAAGATGCCGCGAAGTACAATCTCGCTGTGAATTTTCATGGTGCAACTTTTCCGAGAGGGTGGTATAGAACCTATCCTAACTTAGTGAGTATGGAAGCAATTAGGGGAGAAGAATATGTAACTTTTGGACAGTTCTTTGCAGATCATCAGCCTTCTCATTGTACCGTTATTCCGTTTACACGAAACCTTTTTGATCCGATGGATTTCACTCCCGTAAACTTTTCCGGCATACCGCACATTACACGCAGAACTACCGGCGGTTTTGAAATAGCTTTATCTGTTATTTTTACTTCGGGTATACAACATATTGCAGAAACACCGAACGGAATGGCATCTCAAAAAGATTTTATCAGGGAATATATGAGCTCTTTGCCCGAAAACTGGGACGATGTGAAATTTATCGACGGTTTCCCCGGAAAATTTGTTGTCTTGGCAAGACAAAAAGGGAAGAGATGGTATATAGCAGGTATTAACGGAGAAAATTCTGAAAGCACTATAACTCTGAATGTTCCATTCATTAGTGATAAATCCAAAGGCATTCTCATCACCGATGCGGCTGGCGCAAAAGATTTTATAAAAAGTGATGTTGATTTTTCGGCTCCAATCAAGATCACAATGTATCCTTATGGCGGGTTTGTCATTAAAACTGTATTACCGCAGGATAAATCGGGTACAAAAAATAAATTACTTCAATGAACAAATTAAATAGGTCGTAATATGAAAAAAGAATTATTCGTTATTTTATCTCTTTTGTTTTCAAACAACTTGTCAGGGCAGACTATGCCCTTTCAAAATCCTAAACTGAGTTCAGAAGAGAGAGCGAAGGATTTAATATCGCGTTTAACATTGAGCGAAAAAGCATCCTTGATGTGCGATGAATCGGATGCTATACCGCGCTTGGGTATTAAAAAATTCAATTGGTGGAGCGAAGCTTTGCATGGCCTCGCCAATAACGGTAATGTTACTGTTTTTCCCGAACCGGTCGGTATGGCAGCCTCATTCGACGACCAATTGGTATACCGTATTTTTAGTGCTACTTCGGACGAAACTCGAGCCAAGTATAATGAAGCGAAAGCAAAAGGTTTAGAAAATCGGCGCTTCTTGGGCCTTTCGGTTTGGACACCTAACGTTAACATTTTCCGCGACCCGCGTTGGGGACGTGGACAGGAAACTTATGGTGAAGATCCTTATTTAACGTCACGCATGGGAATATCAGTCGTAAAAGGATTGCAAGGACCTTCCGATTCAAGCTATAAAAAGCTTTTAGCATGTGCCAAACATTTTGCCGTTCATTCGGGTCCCGAATGGAGCCGCCATACCATCAACCTTAACAACATCGACCCACGTGATTTATGGGAGACATATCTTCCTGCATTCAAATCGTTGGTTCAACAAGCTGATGTCCGCGAGGTAATGTGTGCCTATCAGAGATTAAACGATGAGCCATGTTGCGGTAATGGCCGATTGCTTCAGGATATTCTGCGCGATGATTGGGGTTTTAAATACTTGGTTGTTTCCGATTGCGGTGCTATAGCCGATTTTTATACAAGCCATAAAGTTTCATCTGATGCAACCCATGCTGCAGCCAAAGGAGTTTTAGCCGGAACTGATGTTGAGTGCGGGTATAATTATGCTTTTAAAAAATTGCCTGAAGCTGTAGAGAAGGGTTTAGTTACCGAAGAAGAGATAAACATGCATTTGATGCGTGTGCTGATCGGTCGTTTCGATCTGGGAGAAATGGACGACGATGCATTAGTCCCCTGGTCAAAAATTCCCATGTCAGTGGTCAATTCCGATGAACATAAGAAATTAGCTTTGGAAATGGCGCGGGAATCGATGACCCTCTTGCAAAACAAAAACAATATTTTGCCTTTATCCGAATCCGGTAAAAAAATTGCAGTAATTGGGCCTAACGCTGACGATAAACCTCTTATGTGGGGTAATTATAATGGAACACCTTTTAACACTATTACCGTTCTGGATGGTATTAAAGCGAAACTCCATGCCAATAACGTAGTATATGACAAGGGGTGCGACTTAGCGGAGAATATGGTTACTGAAACCGTTTTCGGTGAATGTTCCATCGACGGTAAAACAGGTATTAAAGCCACATATTGGAACAACCGTGAGTTTAAAGGTGAAATTGTAGCCACCGAACAAATCATTAATCCGATCCAACTCACTACTTTCGGACAGCACGAATTCAGCACAGGTGTTCACCTGGAGAATTTCTCCGCCAAATATGAAACAGTTTACAGGCCCTCGCAATCGGGCGAAATTGCATTTAAAATGGATGCATGTGGAGCGTGCCAACTTATTGTAAATGGCGATACACTCTCGAGAATATTTATGTGGAGACCACTTCCCAACCGCGTTCTATATAAGGTTGAAAAAGGAAAAGAATATAAAATCGAAGTACACTTTAAGCAGATTGAAAACTGGACAGCCAGCCTGAGCTTAAATTTTGGCAAAGAAGTACCGGTTAAGTACGACGCCTTAATAGAAAAATTGAAAGGTATTGATGTAGTTGTTTTCGCAGGCGGTATTTCTGCCCAATTGGAAGGTGAACAGATGCCTATCCAGTTGCCCGGCTTCAAGGAAGGCGACCGTACAGACATTGAATTACCGATAGTCCAGCGTAATTGCTTAAAAGCATTGAAGCAAGCAGGTAAGAAGGTAATCTTTGTGAATTGTTCCGGCTCGGCTATAGGTTTAGTACCTGAAACCGAAAGCTGCGATGCGATACTTCAGTCCTGGTATGGTGGCGAATCAGGCGGTCAAGCTGTTGCCGATGTGCTCTTTGGCGATTATAACCCGGCTGGTAAACTACCAATCACTTTTTACAAGAACATTCAACAATTGCCTGATTTTGACGATTACTCAATGAAAGGCCGTACCTACCGTTTCATGTCCGATCCTCTTTTCCCGTTTGGTTTTGGATTGAGTTATACGACCTTCTCTATTGGTGATGCAAAGTTGAACACCACAAAAATAAAAGCAAACGAATCTGTCGAACTTATCATCCCCGTGACAAATAGCGGAAAACGTGATGGAACAGAAATCGTTCAGGTGTATGTGCACAAGGTAAACGACACCGATGGCCCGTTTAAAACATTAAGGGGCTTTCAACGGGTTGACATTGCTGCCGGCAAAACACGTCAGGCAACCATCGACCTGCCCCGTGCAGGATTTGAGTTCTTTGACAGGGCAAAAGGTAAAATGTCTGTTACTGCTGGAGAATATGAATTATTGTACGGTACAAGTTCAGATAAAAAAGATCTGAAAACAATTAATCTTACAATTCAATAACGAATGAAAAATATGTAACTATGAATAATGCAAATAAAATTGAAAGTAAATATGATCAGGCATTTGCCAAGAGCAATCTGAACGATGATGAAAAGAACAACGGTTTTTTAACTTTCGTACTATATAGAAAAACAAAATTAATTGAAAATAAATTCTGGCATTCGGTATATGTAATCCATTGGACACCAGTCTTATGGGTTCCTTTTTTGACATTTATTATAAAGTAAGGAATCATTCCAAAATGAATTTTAAACAATTCCCAATCTTTTGTTTGATCATCGCATCACTCTTTACACCGTTGATCAGCCAATCTATCGATAGCAAAAAAACTAGAAAAATTCAATCGTTTGATTCGGACTGGCGGTTTTATGCCGGTGAAATCAAGGGTGCAGAAAATCAGGATTATAACGATTCTTTGTGGCTCAAAGTGGATGTACCTCATGACTGGAGTATTGAAGGACTTGCTCAGTCCGAAGTGAACGTCGAGGATGCTACGGAGTTACCTGTCGTCAGAGGAGAGTGGAAATTCAACAAAGGTGATGATACACTTTGGAAGAGTCCTGGTTTTAAAGACAGTGCGTGGCAGACCGTGAAGCTTCCTGCGCCGTGGGAGGAACATTCGAACTATACAGAGGACAACGTGTACGGCTGGTTCCGCCGTGAACTGACCATCCCTGCGGATTCACAAGGGAAGGACATTTTAATTAATGTCGGCAAAATCGACGACGCCGATGAAACTTTTTTCAACGGTGTGAAAGTTGGCGGCTTAGGTCATTTCCCGCCCGAGTATGTGTCTGCCTGGGACATCTCCCGGCATTACAAAGTCCCTCGTGAAATCATCCATTACGGCGGCAAAAACATTATTGCAGTTCGAGTGTTCGACGGCGTAGGCCAGGGCGGCATCTATGATGATGGAAAGAAAGTGATGGAGGGAATATTTGAATCGACTTCCCCGGGTGGAAGCGGTGCTGGATACATTAATGCCGGTACAGGTTGGTACAGGAAAGAATTCAAAGTGCCTAAAAGCACACAAGGAAAGCGTGTATTCATCGAATTCGACGGTGTGTATATGAACAGCGATGTCTGGCTTAATGGCGCGCATCTTGGCAACCGACCGTACGGCTATTCCAGCTTTCAATATGAATTGACCCCGCACTTGAAATTTGGTGATAAGAAAAATATTTTGGCAGTCCGGGCAGATGTACAGCAGCCGTGCTCGCGTTGGTATTCGGGCGCAGGTATATACCGGCACGTGCGTCTCACAATCACAGACCCAATTCATCTAACACAATGGGGAACGTATGTTACAACACCGCTAGTATCTGATAAGGAAGCAACGGTTCGTGTTGAAACGAAAATCCAGAATCAATCCAATTCAGTTCAACAGGTAATGCTTGAAACCGTCATTGTGGAAAATACCGGAACTAAAGTGACTAAGAGCAGGTCCATGCTAACAGTGAAGCCTGACAGCATATTCGTCTTCGAACAGTTTCTCAATGTTCCCAAACCAAAATTATGGTCGCCGGAAAATCCCTTCCAGTATCGCGTTGAGTCCAAAGTACGAGCAAACGGCCTAACAGTGGATAATAGCGTTACTCCCTTCGGTATCCGCACGTTTGAATTTACGTTAGACAAAGGATTTTTCTTAAACGGCAAACACGTTACTATTAAGGGCGTGTGCGAGCACCATGATCAGGGCAGTTTGGGAGCCGCAGTGCACAAACGGGCAATGGAGCGTCAATTGGAAATCTTGAAAAGCATGGGATGCAACGCACTGCGCACGAGCCATAATCCGCCTGATCCTGCACTGCTTGACTTGTGCGATAGCATGGGATTCTTAGTCATGGACGAATCGTTTGATGAATGGAAGCAATCAAAAACTATGTACGGGTACGGGCGGTTTTTTGACGAGTGGAGCGAAAAAGATCTTACAGATATGATTCATCGCGATAGAAACCATCCCAGCATTATTTTGTGGAGCATCGGCAACGAAATCCCAGAACAGGAAAATGCTAACGCCTACGAAATGTCTAAGCGGCTTGTGGATATCTGTCACAGGGAAGATCCGACGCGACCTGTCACCTCTGCGTGCAATTTAGCGGAATCAGCAGATAAAAACGGTTTTTCAAAACCGCTTGATGTATTCGGCATTAATTATCAGTTACCCTTCTATGGGACTTATAAAGGAAAAGCAAAATTGATCGGCTCTGAAACTGCATCGGCTGTCAGTACGCGCGGTGAATACAACCTGGTGCTGAATAACGGTGTTCTGAAAATTAAAAATCAACTCAACAACCAGTGCACTTCGTACGATGACAGCACGGCACAATCCTACCTCAAGGCAATGAAAAGCTCGCCTTGGTTTGCAGGCGAATTTGTATGGACAGGTTTTGATTACATCGGCGAACCTTCGCCGTTCCCCTGGCCTTCAGCAAGTTCCTATTTCGGTATTGTCGATTTGTGCGGCTTTCCAAAAGACCGTTACTACCTTTACCAGAGTCAGTGGATGGACAAACCTATGGTTCATATTCTTCCGCACTGGAACTGGCAGGGTTTTGAAGGTCAGGAAATTCCTGTCTGGTGTTACAGCAATTGCGAATCGGTGGAATTATTTTTGAACGGAAAATCACTTGGCGAAAAGAAATTCAGCGATACAAAAGATTTGCATGTTGTATGGAAGGTTCCATATGCTGCCGGAACGTTAAAAGCCGTTGCAAAATACAACGGAAGGACAATATGCACGGATGAAGTTCAAACAGCAGGCGCTCCTGCAAGAATAGTGCTAACGCCCGACCGGACCAGAATAAATGCAGATGGGGACGATCTATCGAATATCAAAATTGAGATTGTGGACAAGGATGGACATATCTGTCCCAATGCCGACAATCTGGTGAAATTTAAAATTGAAGGCACGGGCATTATAGTAGGCGTAGGGAATGGTAACCCCATCAGTCACGAATATTTCAAAGCTAACGAGCGAAAAGCATTCCATGGCCTGTGTCTTGCCGTGATTCAATCGAAAGGTGAACAAGGGACAATCCGTCTTTCAGCCGAATCGGAAGGGCTTCAGGCGGCTAAGGTTTTAATCAAGGTGAAATAGGAAATCCGTAGCGATGATTTGGAAGAGTACTGAAGAGGAATTTAACGGAAATCATATATACTGGAGATAATGAATGAAGACTCTATTTGGAGTTGCTTTATTAAGTATTCTTATAAGCGATTCTCACGCGTTCTGTCAGTCAGTTCAGAAGGAACCAGATGGAATCATAGTCACTGCCCCAGAAGAAGTAAACGGAATTAAAAAATTGAGACTAAAAGTATGGAATGATAATATCATTCAGGTTATATCATCGCCGGCGAACGAATTTTCCATCCGGGAAAGTTTAATTATGAATGGGGTAGAAAAACCATCAACTGAATGGAACGTATCCGGGACCGGGGACCAGCTGAATTTGTCGACAAACTCCATTACGGTGAAAGTTGATAAGAATAACTTGAGAGTAAGTTTTTTTGATAAACATGGACAGCAGATTTTGATCGAGAATAATAAAGAAGCTTATGCGGCAAAAGATTTTTCAACCGATTGTTTCCATATCAAACAATCGTTTCTCTACACAAATGGTGAAACCTTTTACGGCTTAGGAAGTTTTCAGGATGCAGATATTGCTTTGAACGGCAAGAAGATAGCTTTATATCAAAAAAATCGAGAAGACATTGTTCCTGTCATTATTTCTACCAATCACTACGGCTTGCTATGGGATAACTATTCCTATAGCGAATTTAACGACATACGAGGAAGTTATTATTTGTGGTCTGAGGTGGCTGATGAAATAAATTACTATTTCATTTATGGTGAAAAAATTGATAGCATCGTATCATCGTACCGTCAACTTACCGGTAAAGCACCGATGTATCCTAAAAATATTTTTGGTTACATCCAATCGAAGCAGAAATATAATACGCAAGATGAAATTGTCTCTATTGTAAAAGGTTTTCGTGATAGGAAGTTTCCATTAGATGTAATCGTTCAAGACTGGATGTACTGGCCGCAAGGGCAATGGGGTCAAAAATCCTTCGACCATAAAAATTATCCTGATCCTTCCCAGATGGTGAAGGACATTCATGACATGAATGCAAAAATAATTATTTCTATCTGGCCGAATATGACAAAAGGGACGCCGGATCAAATTGAACTTGCCAAAATCCATGGCCTGCTTCATGACGACGAGCATTTGAATGTCTTTATGCCTGAAGCGCGACAAAGGTATTGGCAACAAGTAAACGATAGTCTTTTCTCAACCGGCATAGACGGCTGGTGGGCTGATTGTTCGGAGGGGTATGATTCCGATTGGGACTCACCTTTTTTTAAATTATCGAATGCCAGGTTGATTGAAGCTAACATCGGAACTCAAAAGAAAATATTAGGCAGCGGTCGTTATATCAATGCTTATGCTTTGATGCATACAAAAGGATTATATGAAGGTCAGATTTCAACTCAATCAAGTAAACGGGTCTATATTCTTACCCGTTCATCGTTTGCCGGGATGCAGAGGTATGGTGCAAGCTATTGGACTGGGGATGTATCTGCAAATTGGGAAGAATTTCGAATGCAAATTCCTGCCGGACTCAACTTCTGTATGACAGGAGTTCCCTATTGGACAACCGATATAGCTGGTTATTTTATCCAACATCAACCGGGCTGGTGGTTTGCCAACGGAGTATTTGAAAAAGGTCAGGAAGACGAAGGCTTCAAAGAGCTTTACACACGATGGTTTCAGTTCGCTGCATTTTGTCCGCTGTTTCGTGCTCACGGCGCTGATTTCCCGCGTGAACCTTGGGCGTTCGGAACACCGGAATCGAGCACGTATAAAACGCTGCTCAAATTTACTAATCTGCGATATCGTTTAATGCCATATATCTATTCTTTGGCGTGGAAAGTCACAAGTGATAATTATACCATCATGCGCGCGTTGCCATTCGATTTTCTGAGTGATACTCCCACTCACAATATCAACGATCAATTCATGTTTGGCCCTTCGTTCATGGTATGCCCGGTAATTCGACCATTGTATTATCATCCCAATAATGTCAAAATCAATACAACGGACTATACTCGTGAAGTCTATTTGCCGAAGGGAGCGCAGTGGCTCGATTTCTGGACAGGGAAGAAGTATGAGGGCGGTTTGAACGTAAAAGCGGATGCTTCTTATGAAACCATGCCATTATTTGTCAAGGCAGGTTCAATCATTCCATTTGGACCTTTTATTCAATATGCTATAGAAAAAGAAGATCCGATAGAAGTTAGGATCTATCCGGGAGCCGATGGGGAGTTTACACTTTACGAAGATGAAAACGATAATTACAATTACGAGAAAGGGATTTGTTCTCTAATAAAATTTAATTGGGATGATGCGAAAAAAGTTTTGACCATCGACGACCGAAAAGGAGTATATCCTGGTATGCTCAGGGAGCACACTTTCAACATTCTGTTGGTGAACGAAAACAATGGAACTGGAGTTGAAGCTTCTTCAAGGATTGACAAGATAATCAAATACTCTGGTATGAAAACTGCTGTAGATTTTTAATACAAAAATAAATTATACTAACATTTGGAAACTATTCTTAGGTCAACCCTAATTTTGATATGCTCATTTTGTCAATTTATAAACGCTCAGGTAGATTAAAAAACAGCGTAACTACACTGACTAATATCGAAACTGATCCTGACGACACGCAATTTATGATTCTTCTTCCGCTATTTCTCCTGCACTGACCACTTTTTTGAGGGCAGGTCAGTTTGAATAAGGCGCGTACAATGATAGTTGTTTTAAAAGCGAACATCATTGGATTCACATTTAGTCGTTATATTGTTAAAAGCAAAAATGTTGATGCGCTTCAAAATCAACTTGACCGTGTTCCAAAAACTCATTTCGTGATAATTAATTAGAGAAGAAAAAAAGTGCCCCCAACGAGATTCGAACTCGTGTTCCGTGAAGATAGTTGAAGGAACGGAATGTCATTTGTTTTGATAAGTCTATTGTACTACCAAATTACCAAGTGCAAATGAAAACAATTCATAAGCACCATAGTTTGTGAGTTGTAGGGGGGGTATGAAAAAAAAGAGACCGAAACTTTTCAGAATCGGCCATTTTTGTAGCGGGGGCAGGACTTGAACCTGCAACCTTCGGGTTATGAGCCCGACGAGCTACCAATTGCTCCACCCCGCGATCTTTGGTATTCTAATATACGACCATTTTGATGCTCAGTCAAGATGCTTTTTTCTGCAATTAAATCTCAATTGAATAAAAAGCAAATTTAAATTTGCATGCCATTCTGTCCTAGTACCAGCGTTATGTGACACAACTTTACTCAAGTGCTATTGACTTGTAACTCTCTCTGTCACACCTTCTTGCATTTTCTGTGATTTCTGACTAAGTTTAATAAGTTGAGCACGTATTGAAATCGCATATCTTACATATAATTTCTTTGGAGGAACAAGTACAATGGCAGTAAAAGTTGGTATTAATGGTTTCGGCCGCATCGGCAGACAGATCATCAACGCTATGGCCGATAAAGGCATTCTCGGCAAAACATTGGATGTCGTTGCCGTCGTCGATGTGAGCACAGATGCAAAATATTTTGCCTATCAATTGAAATATGATTCGATTCATGGACATTTCCGCGGCACACTCGGCAGCGAAAAGAGCAGCCCCTCGGTTGAAGCAGATGATGTGTTGGTTGTAAACGGCCACAAAATCAAATGTGTCATGGCTCAGAAAGAACCATCACAATTACCCTGGAAAGAACTTGGTGTTGATATCGTAATCGAATCTACAGGTCTGTTCACGGATTCTGAAAAAGCAAAAGGTCACTTGGCTGCGGGCGCAAAGAAGGTCATCATCTCGGCACCGGGAAAAGGCGATGTCAAGACGCTTCTTATGGGTGTGAACGATAATGAATATGACCCTGCCAAACACAATATAGTCTCGAATGCATCCTGCACGACTAATTGTTTGGCTCCATTAGTTCATGTGATCATTAAGGAAGGTGTTGGCATTGAAACTGGATTGATGACAGCGATCCATTCGACTACTGCAACGCAAAAGACTGTCGATGGTCCGTCAAAGAAAGACTGGCGGGGCGGTCGTGCGGCTTCCATAAATATCATTCCCTCCACCACTGGCGCTGCAAAAGCTGTTGGAGAAGTTTTACCAGTGGTAAAAGGTAAATTGACAGGTATGTCGTTCCGGGTTCCGACTCTGGATGTATCTGTTGTCGATTTAACGTTCCGTTCAGCCCGTGATAGTTCCATTGAAGAAATCGATGGTTTGTTGAAGAAAGCATCCGAAACCTATCTGAAAGGCATTCTCGGGTACTGCAAGGAAGAAGTCGTCTCGACCGACTTTATTCATGATGATCGTTCGTCTATTTATGATTCTCTTGCAACAGTGCAAAACAACTTGAAGGGTGAAAAGAGATTCTTTAAAGTTGTGTCTTGGTATGATAACGAGTGGGGATATTCAGTCCGCACAGTTGATCTGACCACTTTGATTGCATCAAAATTATAAAAATTCAGAAGTGTTTCTTTCTGCCCGCTGTGACCAACTTCGGGCAGATTGTTATTTTTCATCGGGCTGACGACTGATCTTGTCGAAGCCCGTTTTTTATATATAGAAATTATACTTCAAAAAACTCCTATGATGGGGGTTGCAAACATCCATTTTTCTTTTCGGAGAAGACTATGAACAAAAAGACGGTAACCGATATAGATTTTAAAGGGAAGCGTGTGATTATGCGCGTGGACTTCAATGTACCGCTCAAGAACGGTGTCATTCAAGATGATGTACGCATGCGTGCAGCGTTGCCTACTATTAATTATATTCTCGAAAAAAAGCCAAAGTACCTTGTGCTGATGTCGCATCTCGGCGATCCGAAAAAGGATATACAAAAGGCGAAGGAGAAAGCCGAGAAAGACGGCAAATCGTTTGATGAAGCAAAATTCATCGAAGGCAAATTCAAGATGAAGCCGGTGGTTGAACATCTATCTCAACTTCTTGGCAAGCCTGTGAAACTTGCTCCAGCGGCAATTGGTGCCGAAACCAAAGCAATGGTTGACGGATTGAAAGATGGCGAAATATTGATGCTGGAAAACACGCGATTCCATAAAGAAGAAACAAGCAAGGTTGAAGCAGACCGCGAACGTATGGCAAAAGAACTTGCGTCGTATGGTGATGTATATGTCAACGATGCATTCGGAACCGCACACCGCGCACACGCCTCTACAGAAACAATTGCGCATTACTTGCCTGCGGTTGCAGGATTCTTGATGGAGAAAGAACTTGCCTATCTTGGCAAGGCAGTGGAGAATCCGGCGAAACCGTACGTTGCCATCATCGGTGGTGCTAAAATATCCGGAAAAATTGACGTTATCCAAAATTTGATGGGAAAAGTCGACGCACTCCTTATCGGCGGCGGTATGATGTTCACATTCTATAAAGCACAGGGAATGGAAATCGGGAAATCGTTGTTAGAACAAGATAAGGTTGATCTCGCAAAGAAAATATTAAATGAAGCTAAGGCAAAGAAGGTGAAGCTGCTCTTACCCATTGATTGTGTTGTCTCCGATAAGTTCGACAATACGGCTGCAACGAAAACAGTGAATATCAACGCAATACCGTCTGATTGGATGGGAATGGATATCGGTCCTGAGACGATCAAGTTGTTTGTAAACGAAATCTTGAAAGCGAAGACGGTCGTATGGAACGGTCCGATGGGTGTGTTCGAAATGTCGAATTTCGCAAAAGGAACCACGGCGGTTGCCCAAGCGTTAGCAGATGCAACGAAGAAAGGTGCCACCACGATTGTTGGCGGTGGAGATTCTGCATCAGCAATTGCGCAAGCCGGACTCGATAAAGCCGTATCGCATGTTTCCACAGGCGGCGGAGCTTCGCTGGAGTTTTTGGAAGGCAAAGTTCTTCCCGGTGTTGCGGCGTTGAATGATAAATGAGAAGTAACGAATGAAAAGTAAAAGGTAGAAGGTAAAAGGAGATGGCATGTTGATTAGAGGCTGAATGCTTATAGTTCTTTCTTTCAATCACAAAATCTCTAAATCATTAAATCTTAAAATCACTAAATCACAAAATCGAATATCAATAAAACATCAAATCAATAAATCGTAAATCTCATGTCTAATTACGGCAATCAAGGTAATTATTATCGTCCATCGATGTTCGGGGGATTTCAGTTCTTCCCGCCGGTGGTGAAAACGTTGTTACTCACCAATACCGCAGTATTTATTCTGATGTGGTTCTTCGGATCCTTTCATGTCGGAGAAATTGGTTTCAGAAGAATATTTGATGAATTTTTTGGACTCATGCCTTTGGGCACATTGGACGCACCTTTTAAAAATGGATTTTTTCCTTGGCAGCTTATTACATACCAGTTTGTGCATGCAGATTTCTGGCATCTCTTCTTTAATATGGTGTTTGGGCTGTGGATGTTTGGAATGGAGGTTGAGCATGTATGGGGTTCAAAAAAATTCCTGATCTATTATTTATCCTGTGGAGTGGTGGCAGGAATTTCACAGTTAGTCCTCTCACCAATATTCGAACCTGCACTCGGCCCAACAGTTGGGGCATCCGGTGCGATTTATGGAGTGCTTATTGCCTTCGCAGCAATATTCCCGGATCGATACATTTATCTTTACTTCTTGATTCCCTTAAAAGTGAAATACTTCGTTATGATACTTATCGTTTTCGGTGTTATATCGGTTGGCGGACAAGGAAATGTTGCAAATCTTGCCCATCTCGGCGGTGCGCTTGCAGGGTATCTTTACATTTTGTATGATCGACGGCGTCTCAGAAGCGAGAGGAGAAGTACGGGGACTTTTCAGTCGAGCATGGCATCTGCACCATGGAGCAAACCAAGCAGTACCACCGGTGATGTGGTCAATGCAAAGGTATTCGATATCAATGAATCGAAATCATTTGAATCAAAAGAAAAACAAAATGATCCGCAGAAACGTATTGACGATATTCTCGACAAGATCAGTCGGAGCGGTTATCAGAGTTTGTCGGAAGAGGAAAAGAAGATTCTCTTTGAAACCAGTAAACGAATGAATTAATCTATAGGGGCACGATATATCGTGCCCTTTATTTTAAGGAAGATACACAATCGATGAGTCAACAACACAGCACATATAAAGTAAATACTCGACGTAAGACCCGGCAGGTGAATGTCGGTGGTGTCAAAGTTGGCGGCGATGCGCCGATCTCCGTCCAGACGATGACAAAGACGAAGACCGATGACATCGTAGGAACTGTCGCACAAATTAAGACTGCTGTGGAGGCGGGTGTCGATATTGTTCGGGTAACAGTAAACGACAAAGAAGCGGCAGCCGCGATGCCGGAGATCGTAAAGCAGTCGCCAGTACCAATCGTAGCGGATATTCATTTCAATCATGTTTTTGCATTGAAGGCAATAGAAGCCGGCGTCGCAAAAGTCCGCCTCAATCCAGGCAATATTGGTTCGAGGGATCGCATTCAGCAAGTGCTGACAGCCGCAAAAGAACGAGGCATCCCGATTCGCATCGGTGTCAATTCCGGTTCTCTGGAAGAAGATATTCTTCAAAAACACGGGTATCCGACGGCAGAAGCGTTGTTCGAAAGCGCAATGCGGCATGTGCAGATTTGTGATGAGCATAATTTTAAAGATGTTGTTATTTCTGTAAAGTCAACAGACGTTAAATTGATGATTGAAGCGTACAGGTTAGTTGCAGAGCGAACGGACATTCCACTTCATCTGGGAGTGACGGAAGCCGGACCAACACGAAGCGGAACCATCAAATCGTCAGTAGGTATCGGTGCGTTGCTGGCACAAGGGATTGGCGATACGATTCGTGTTTCGCTGACTGATGATCCGGTGAAAGAGGTCGAGGTCGGAAAAGAAATTCTGCGTTCGCTCAGCCTTGCGTCTCGCAATATCGAGCTGATCGCCTGCCCGACGTGCGGCCGGCTCGATGTGGATCTTTTTAAAATAATGGGCGAGCTGGAAGAAAAACTTGCAGGCATGAAAAAATCTGTTTCGATTGCAGTGCTCGGCTGTGTCGTCAATGGCCCCGGTGAAGCAAGTGCAGCGGATATCGGCATTGCAGCAGGCAAGGGAGTGGGAATCCTCTATCGTAAAGGCGAGATGATCAAGCGTGTCAAGGAAAGCGAGATTGTTTCGGCTATTTTAGAAGAAGTAGAAAAGTTTCAGCCAAAGAGTTGAATGGGACATACATTACCTTGAAGTTGCTCTTATTCCGCTGTTGTACTAGGGTCGGGCGCCGGTTTTACTGACACTCCGCTTACCACTTGATATTTTGCCGGCTTTTATTGTTGTAACCCTGTTTCATACCCGCCTTATATGAATTAAATATAATGTATACCTGCAAACCTTTTGCTCTCTACCGCGTCTAACTTACATAATCCACAGTGAGAGAATGTTCACATTACTAAAAGGAAAAACATACTATGAAGAAACTCGGAGTATTCGTCGCAGTCGTACTTGTCATGGTGAGTACTAGTCTGTACAGCCAACCGGCAGAGCGTAAAGGGCCCCGTAAAATCATTGAACAATTGAAGCTGACTGTAGAGCAAAAAAAGGATTTTGATAAGATCCATGTTGATATGGAGAAACAAGAAATTGCCCAGAAAGCAAAAAATGAAACAGCACGAGTTGAGCTTCGACAATTATTCAAGGCAGATAATCCTGATAAGTCAGCCATTGAGAAAAAAATGAATGAGATTGCGGATCTTGAAGTGCAATTGCATATGATCAAAATCAACTCATGGTTCGATGTTAATAATCTGCTGACCCCGGAACAACAAAAAACCTGGAAAAAGGCGCTTGAGTTCGCTTCTGAAATGCACCACAGGAAGATGGAAATGGATCGTCATGACGGACATTCTATGCCGCCTCATCATGAAGAGCCGATGCCAAAAAAATAATCGAAATTGAACAACTCTATATCTGAATGAGAGAAGTGGGCCGGGAGATAATCTCGGCCCACTTCCCTGTACACCCATAACCCTCTGAATCCTTTCGTGGAACTCCGCATCACATTTTAGAGTTACTATAAGAAAGGTTATGAGTATGCCCGTTTATGATTATCGTTGTACCGATTGCGACAGAACGTATGATGTGTTCCATAAAGGCAGTGAAGTAGTCGAAGATGTTGTTTGCCCCTCCTGCGGTTCTGTACACCATAAGAAGCTGATGTCCGTTCCGGTTGTGTCGATGGGTTCACCTTCGGCCGGTTCAGATTACTCTACAGATTCCTCATGTGAAACAGGCGGATGCTGCGGCGGTTCCTGCGGTTTGAATTAACCATGCACAAGTTCTCACCGGAAAAAGCGTCTATTCTGGAAGAGGACGGACGATACGTTTTGCTCCAACCGGAAAAGACACTTCGTCAGTTCGGTCTTCGGGAAGGAATGACAGTCGTTGATATCGGTGCCGGAACAGGGTTCTTCTCACGCGCCGCATCGAATATTGTTGGTGAAAAAGGAACCGTGTATGCAGCCGACATTTCATCCGAGATGCTGGATGCATTCCGACGCTTGAGTGTTCCGAACAATGTTCAGCTTCTTCAATCCAATGAATATGAAGTTCCTGTTCCATCTGCGCAAGCAGACCTCGTTCTCTTTGCTTTCGTATTGCATGAGAGTGAGGATATTCCGCGATTTCTTAAAGAAGCAATGCGTTTGATGAAGCCGGATGGAAGTATTGCGATCATCGAGTGGAAGAAACAAGAGGAAGAATATGGTCCATCTATGGAGGAGCGCTTGAGTAAAAATGATCTGCTCTCTCAGTGCAAAGGATTTACTCTTCTTTCATCCGCATATTTGAATCCTTCCCATTATTCCTGCATCCTACAAGTAGATTAGTGTATCACTGAATCAATAAAGATGAAGAAAGGAATCAGATATGACGGCATCCCAGATTTTTCTGTATGTGATCGTTGCTCTGGTTATCCTCTTCCACATCCGGCGTTGGATGCAAAAGGCACATATGAAAGAATATTCAGCTTCAGAAGTATCGGAACGGATGAATGACGACTCTGTTGTTTTGTTAGATGTACGTACACATCAAGAGCGAAATCAGAAGCACATCAAAGGGTCGCTGCACATACCGGTGAATGAGTTGTCCCTGAAACTCAAGATGCTGGAAAAATATCGGCAAAAAGAAATTATATGCTATTGCCATTCCGGGAGCAGAAGTTTCATGACAACCATCCTTCTGACAAAGAATGGTTTTAAAGCAGCGAACATGAAAGGCGGTATGATCGAATGGAATTCTCTCAATCTCAAATCGTAGAGCGGTCAAAACGAATCCTCCCAGTGGTGATGACGAAGATAATAGGAAATTCTGCTCTCCTGCCGGTAGCACAAGAAATGGAAGCCCGATTTGAGCGGGTGATAGCAGCGGTGTAATAAATTTTTAAAGAACAATAACTCATTATTAAGATTAAGGAGACAGTCATGGCAGAGCAATTAACAAAAGATGCATTTCTGCAAAAAGTATTTAACTATGAACAAAATAAAGAATGGAAATACCAGGGTGATATTCCCGCTGTTATAGACTTTTGGGCGCCGTGGTGCGGACCATGTCGTATGGTAGGGCCGATCATTGACGAGCTCTCAAAGGAATATGCCGGCAAGGTGAACTTCTATAAAGTGAACGTGGATGATGAACAGGAACTCACGGGAATCTTTGGAATACGCAGTATTCCCTCGATGTTGTTCGTTCCGAGAGAGGGTAAGCCGAAGATGTCTGTCGGTGCGCTTCCCAAAGATGCGCTTGTTGAAGCGATTAAAACTGAACTCAGCGTTACAGTAAATTAACAATTGTCATTTGTGACGCACCATTAGAGTGCGTCGCAAATCATAAAGCCGCGATGAATGGATACAGCCTCGCACTAAACTGAGACACTGCGATAGAAGCTAAGCCAAAATCGGAAAAGCCCGATCTCAACACTCTGACCGGAATTACCATCCATCCTCTTTTATCTCCCTTTCATTTTCCTTCGTTCATAATCGGAGTATGTCGACAGTTCTTTGGTTCCTTGTAAACTCATTTTTATCCCCTATCTCTTTGTAGAATCTGCACGGACTAAAAGCACAATAACTGCCATTCCGCTCGAAAATCGATGATAAACCCAGCGGTACCCGCCTTGTGCCTCTATCTATATAGAGAGAATAAAGGAGTGAGACGAAAGTCTCTAGGAGGATACAATGGAATCAACAGCAATCAGTAGCAACATCATCCCATTTAGTCAGCCAGCAGGTATTACGGCAAGATCGACAGGAGGAGTAAAAAAGCAGGAATCTTCTGAGAATGGACTGCAAAACGCCGCAAAGGTGCTTTCTTTCATCTGGGATAATTCGAATGAAGGAATGAGGCTGACAGATGAAAAAGGGACAATTATCTCCGTCAATTCGTCATACTGCCGGCTTGTGGGAATGATGTTTGAAGAACTCATCGGCAAACACTTCACCTGTGTCTATGCCGAAATGGAAAACCGTGAGAAGATGACACGTGCGTATGAATCACGGTTCAAAGAACGAGCGGCTGAACCGCAGCATGAGAAAAGATTCGTGCTCTGGACCAACCAAATCCTCGATGTTGAAGTGTGCGATTCTTATGTCGAATCGGATGATGGGCATATGCTGATGCTATCTCAATTCCGAGACATTACTGCCGAGAAAATTACTCACACTGCTCTGACCGAAAGTGAATCGAAATATCGTGGTTTATTTGCAAACTCCGTGATGCCGATGTTTCAAAGCAGTCCGGAGGGAAAATTAATCAACGCTAATCGTGCAATGCTTAAGTTGCTCGGGTACAGCAACTTCTATGAACTCGCGGAACTTGACATTGCCCGCGATACGTACGCCGATCCCGAAGAGCGCAAGGCATTGACAGAAACGCTGCATCAAAAAGGGTACGTGGTCAATACGGAAATTAGCTTGAAGAGAAAGAACGGCAGAGTCATTACAGTTCTGGAAAATGCCCGCACGGTGGTGGATGAAGATGGAAAAGTGATCAGCTACGAAGGCGTGTTGGAAGATATTACCGCGCGCAAGGCAATGGAAAAGAAATTGCAGGAGTACGTCTGGGCGCTGGAGAAATCGAAGAATGCATTATCAGATTTGAACGCACAGAAAGATAAGCTCTTCTCGATCTTATCGCACGACCTTCGTTCTCCGTTCAGCAGCATCCTTGGATTCTGCGACATCTTGTTGAAAGAGAACGATCAGCTTACAGCCGAGGACCGCTTACAGTTTGTGGCATATATACAAGAAGCAGCGCAAGACCAACTTTCACTTGTGAATAAGTTGCTCGATTGGTCGCGTCTCGAATCAGGCCGTATCCGAATGGAACATGTGGAACTTGATCTGCACGATATTGTAAGGAAGAATTTGAATTCTCTGATGGGCCTTGCCCTTCAGAAACAAGTAAAACTGCAGACGAACTTGCCGCCCAAGGTGATGGTATATGGTGACAAACATATGCTGGGTCAAGTATTTGGAAATCTTCTGGGAAATTCGCTTAAGTTCACACCACCCAATGGTACAGTCACGGTAGAGCTCATCGAGGAACAAAGCAATCACTGGGTCATCGGCGTGCGCGATACGGGTATCGGTATTCCGGAAGATGATGTGCATAAGCTTTTCAAAATTGAAGAGAAGTACACACGCAAAGGATTGCAAGGCGAAAAAGGAACCGGCCTCGGTCTTCCAATCGTACATGAAATTATTCAGAAGCATCATGGCAGCATTTCAGTGAAGAGCGTATCTGGTACCGGAACACTCTTCCTCATTACGCTTCCGAAAAGCAAACCTGAAGCAGGTGAGAACATTCTTGTGGTCGATGACGAACATGGTGTACGCCTGCTGCATACCCGGTACATCAAGCGAGTATTACCGAATGCTAACGTGCTGCATGCGGCAGATGGCACAGAAGCATTCCAGCTTGCGCGCGAGTTTAATCCGCAAGCAATTATCTCCGATAATGATATGCCCGATCTCGATGGTTTGGAGCTGGTGCGCAATCTCAAAGCAGATCCGGCAACGAGTGACATCCCCATTATCATAGTCACCGGACAAGATTCAGATTCGAATCGCGAAGCGCTCAAGCAGTTCGGCGTAACCGCAATCTTGAATAAACCGGTAACGCCTGAACAGATTGCCAAAGTCCTAAGGAGTATTGACTTAGGTCAAACGACCGTAGCCGCGTAGCAATGGATATCTCCCTCCAGGCCTTTTTATGGAATGCCTCCTTGAGAGAAATCTCAAGCCATGGAAAGGCCTTTCCTTTTATCTAAAAAATGTATACAGAATTCAATCTTAATGACTCGAGCAAGACACTCGATACTCCGCTCAGACAGACCTATTAAAAGTATTTCACATCTCAAGCAGATATAATGTGCAAGTTTGCATGAAAAAATTTTACATCAACAGTGCAAGGTCAAGAGTAGGAAGAAGCAGCATGTAAAGCCCCCAAAGAGAAAACCCTACCGCGAGAGGAATCGAAAGATTGTCATCGATCCTGATCGGAAGCGCTTCGACAACAGCGCCTATTGCCGCAGCGATGATGCCGATAACGTACTCTGCAGGAAGACGGCTCACCTTTGGCGCAATAAGAATCACAATCGCGGCGGAGACAAAAAATGCAAGTGACCCTTCAAGACTTTTCGCAAGGAACCGATGCCTGCCAAACCGTCGCCCAACGAGTGCCGAGGTTGTATCCGAGATAATAAGAATGGTGAATGCATTGATTGCAATCACTTTAGGAAAGAGAAGAACGCATAAGCAAGCTGAGATGAGAACATTCGAAGCGCCGGTCAATTGCTTTCGATTTGTATCGGTTTCATGCCGCCGCAAAAGCCAGCCGAACCACCGGTAGAACCATCGCGAGACAGCCGGAATATAATATCGCGCCGTATCAATACCAATGAACGCCGCCGTGATCGGCAGAAGCAGGCAGAGAGCTAATTGTTGGGAGATAAAAAAATAGATCGTAGGGATGGAAAGAGAAAAAAGATGAATTCCCTTTCGTACGATCTCATACCGATAGTCTATCGTCGCGTTCTGTTGAAGATGCTTCAGGTCGCTACCGTGCGGCACAGATATTCTCCATGGTCAGCGTGAAGCACTACGATTTTTTCTCTTCGCTTGATGCCGATCGTTTAGGCACACTCGCCTTCGGCTGCAACGGGATCGCTGCCAGTGGTGTTTCTGATGATTCTGGCGTACCATTAGCACGTTTATCGACAGGTGGAAGATCTTCACCGCGAATGATCTTGTCGATTTCCTCGGAGTCTAATATCTCTCGCTCAAGCAAGGCATTCGACAACCTGTGCAGCACCTTGATATTATCCTTCAATATCTTGTCCGCACGCTTCATTGCACCGGTAACGATTAATCGTACTTCAGCATCGATAGCAACGGCAGTGTTCTCACTGAAGTTCCGAGTCTTGGTAATCTCACGACCGAGGAAGAGTTCTTCTTCTTTTGCGCCGTAAGACATCGGACCGAGTTTCTCACTCATGCCCCATTCGCACACCATTTTTCGTGCAAGTTCCGTAGCACGTTCAATATCGTTACCTGCACCGGTGGTGAATTGATTAAAAACCAACTTTTCCGCTGCACGTCCACCAAGCATATACGTGATCATTGCTTCGAGGTATTCACGCGAATAGGAATGTTTCTCGTCGATCGGTAAATACGTTGTCACACCGAGTGCACGCCCGCGCGGAATGATCGTTACTTTATGCACCGGATCGGCTTCTGGTAAAAATCTTGCCACGAGCACGTGGCCCGACTCATGATACGATGTTGTTTTCTTTTCACGGTCGGAGATGATCATGCTTTTTCGCTCTGTTCCCATCATCACCTTATCTTTTGCTTCTTCAAAGTGATGCATGGCAACCGCTTTGCTGTTCTGCCGGGCGGCAAGCAGTGCGGCTTCGTTTACAAGATTGGCAATATCCGCACCGGATAATCCCGGAGTTCCTTTTGCAAGTACATCGAGACGGACATCATCATTCAACGGAATGTTCTTTGTGTGCACGCGAAAGATTCCTTCGCGCCCTCTCACATCCGGTCGGTCAACCACTACTTGTCGATCAAATCGCCCTGGCCGAAGTAATGCCGGATCGAGAACATCTGGCCGGTTCGTCGCTGCAATAATGATGACACCGGTGTTTTGTTCAAAGCCATCCATCTCTACAAGCAATTGGTTGAGGGTCTGCTCTCGTTCGTCATGACCGCCGCCTATTCCGGCACCGCGGTGCCGTCCGACTGCATCAATTTCATCGATGAAAATGATGCATGGTGCGCTTCGTTTCCCTTGCTCGAATAAATCTCGAACGCGGCTTGCGCCAACACCGACAAACATCTCCACAAAGTCCGCACCGCTAATCGAGAAAAACGGAACACCTGCTTCTCCAGCAACTGCACGCGCCATCAAGGTCTTGCCGGTGCCCGGCGGTCCGAGCAATAAAACGCCCTTCGGGATTTTTCCACCCAACCGTTGGAACTTCCCCGGCTCTCGGAGAAACTCGATGACCTCCTGTAGCTCTACTTTCGCTTCGTCGGCGCCCGCAACATCGGCAAATGTTATTTGCATTAATCCTTCGGTGAGCAATTTCGCGCGACTTTTGCCAAACGAGAATAATCCCTTTGCTCCGCCGCCTGCGCCGCCGCTTTGCATCCGTCGGAAGATGAATAACCAAATCCCAAGGAGCAGAATCCATGGGAGAATACTGATCGCAGCATTCAACCATGTATTGTCTTCTTTCTCAACCCGAAATTTTAATCCTTTTGCCATCCATGCATTGACGAGCGATTCGTCCAGATTGGTATAGGGAAGCGTCAGTGTCACGCGTGTGGCGTTGCGGGCCGTCTTGCCATTGGCGGTCTGGATGTCCATCGGTTCTTTCAATTTCCCATGGAAATCGAAAATATTGTACCCATTGATCTTGACCGCTGCATCGCCGAACTTTTGATCATTCAATAACTGTTGAAAGGTCGTAAAACCGACCTCGTATTCCGTTTCCTCATTCGTGCGAAACGCCCACATAAAAAGGAACACCGCGAGAATAATAGCAATCCAACTCAAAATGACTTTGCCGAATTTTCCCCATGGCGAATCTTCTTCGCGGGGTTGTTTCATCGGTCGTTTGGGGAAGCGGGGGGGCGGTGTTGGACGTCTTTTTTGAGATGCATTCCGCTCCTTCTCATCCTTGTTTTCGTTTTGTGTATCACTACCCATTTCAAACTCCATTATCAATAACACACTTACTCTAGTTTAACAGTTCCTTGTAGAGTGAGCCTATAAATCGACTTCAAGTTACGAACTTTTTGCGCGTAGTCCAAGCCATAGCCGATAACGAAATCCGGCGGAATCTCAAATCCGATATAATCGACCGAAAAATCGAGCTTCGGAATACCTTTTTTCAATAACAATGAAACAAACTTCAGGGATTTTGGGTTCTCTTTCTCAATGATTTTCTTGATGAATGCGATAGACAACCCTGAGTCAACGATATCTTCAACGACAATGATATCACGTCCGAAGACCTGACAATTCAAATCTTTCAGCAACGTTACCTGCCCGGAAGAAATTTTTGCATCCCCATAACTGGACAATTTGAAAAAATCAATCTCACAATCAACGGTAACTTCACGGATGAGATCGGAAAGAAAGATGAACGATCCATTCAGCACACCGATAAAAATCGGTACTCGTCCGGCATAATCGGCATTGATGCGGGCAGCAAGTTCTTTGATTCGCTCTCGGATCTGTTCTTCCGTGATGAATAGTTCAAACATGTCGCCATTGATCCTCAAGAGTTCTGTCATGCTCTACTCAGGTTGATGATTGATACGTGAGCCGAATCGCCGTCCGCGTATGTTCGGTCAATCTGAATCGGTTGTCGAGCCGTTTGCCGCAAATCCACACAATAGTGCCGTCAGATTCCAGAACGGGAATTGATGCCTTTTTAAACCGCGGTACTTTTTGATCCGTGAAAAAATCGCTGAGCTTTTTTTTTGTCTTCATTCCAAGAGGAATGAACCAGTCGCCTGCACGCCACGGGCGCAAAACAAGATGTTGGCCTAATCGCTCGGCATCAATATATTCCACCTCTTGCGTATCTGATAAAACCGCTGGTACCGGTTCAGGATTGCTGATAGAAATACGGCACCCTTGGTATTCATAACTTCTGCCGAATTCTATATGCCGGATGTTCGATATCTCCTCGTTCGTTCTCTTAAAAACGATGTGCTGTCGATCTCTGCATGCTGAAAGCTCGCCGCTCAATTCTACGATCCGACCCGTAGGCATTGTGCAGAGTCTGTGCAGCGCGTCAACTCTCTTTTCAGTCGGCTCAATATGCATACGACGGAAAAGCTCCACAAATATTTCGTCCCACAAAAAGTCCGGCTCCATTTCAAGTTTCTTCACATCCAACATCAAGCGATCTTGAGAATCTTTATGGGCAAGAGAACGTAACGCCTCATCTACCATTGCGCGTAATTTCTCACTTATATCGCGCATGGTAGCAGCAACAATATTCAATGTTTCGACAATATGGGGAACACGTTTCACCAAAGGTGGAAGGATGCTGTGCCGCAGCAAGTTTCGTCGATACGCAAGTGACATATTCGATGAGTCATTCCGGTACTTGATGCCGTTTTCCATTGCGTACATCTCGATCTCTTTCCGAGTTGCAAAAAGGAGCGGACGAATGATGCAACCGATCTCGCGTTTTAGGGGAATTCCTGCCAATCCACGGATACCGGTTCCGCGTAGAATATTAAGGAGTACAGTCTCCGCATTATCATCCGCGTGGTGTGCGGTTGCAACAACATCGGCGTCAATCTTCAGCCGGATTCGCTCAAAGCACTTGTAGCGAAGCTGGCGCGCTGCGACTTGCTTTGAAAGTCCATGTTCATGGGCATATGACAGGACATCGATTCGTTCACTATAAAATGGGAGACCAGAGCCAGCTGATGCTTTTTGAACGAATTCTTCATCTTCTATCGATTCTTTGTCGCGTAATTGGTGATTAACATGAACAACCGACAAGCACAACTTCATTCGTTTCTGCAATCGCAAAAACAGGTGAAGCATTACCATCGAATCTACACCACCGCTCACGGCAAGAAGTATAGTTTGTTTCGTGGCGACAAGATGATGAAACCGGACAAATTCCTCGAGTTTTAGTTCAAATGGATTCATTGTGCAAGAAACGGATCGATTTCCATCGGCCACTCCTTAATATAAAAAAAAACTTGACCTGATCTCAAGTCAAGATGCTGCGACTCCTACGCAGAGAAAAGATACTGGATTTTGATTGGAAAGACAAGAACAGCAAATCGATAGGCGGGATATACTCATTGAATAGCACTGCGCCAGGCACTTCGCAGTACCCGGCGCAATCCATTTCACTTCTCATTGTTCACGATTTACTACTTCAAATGCCCCACTGCCTCTTCTAATGCTCCCACAAAATCGTTGGCGGCATTGTTGAATACTGTTATACTGCGTTTAGCAAACTTCTTCGGGTCTTCTTTCGAGGGTTGGCTCTCAGTAATAGAAACGTACCGTGTTTTGTTCTTCGCTTCTTTCACGTCTACAAAGTAGTTGATCTTCCCTGATTTCAGCGTCTTTGTGAACGCACCTTCGCCATTAATAACGGTGTTTGCTTCTTTCAATGCGCTGACAAATTCATCAGCAACACTGCTGAAAACGATCACGCTACGCTTGGCGAACTTTTTATCTCCTTCCTTTGCAGGTTGACTGGCTGTGACGGTGAGATATTTTTTGTTGTTTTTCGCCTCCTTCACATCCATGAAGTAGGTGGTTGATCCTGCTTTGAGCATTTTACTGAAAAGTGCATCCATGGGAGTACTCCCTCATTAGTAAATTGATATGTAGTGGATTATTGATGAATCGATACAGCGAAACGCACCGCATGCTTCACATCTGATAAATTTCTCAGATAAGCAAAACACCTTCTATCAACATTAAAAAAGGAACATAATCGAATAAGAGAGATTAAGAATGAATCTGGCGTTTTATCTCTTGTAAAATAATACAGTTTTTCAGAATGTTAGTCAAGAACAAAAAACGCCCCTCAGACCTTTCAGTCGAGGGGCGCTTAGAATGCTTTCGAAAAGTTCAGAATCATCAATCAGAATAGGGAGTTTCCAGCTTTATGCTGCTTCCTGTTCCTGACCGCGATTTCTGCTTTTTAATACATATCACCACCCATACCGCCGTGCGGCATAGGAGGCATGGCTTCCTTCTTCTCGGGCTTCTCCACGATGGTCGCTTCTGTGGTAAGCAAGAGACCGGCAACGCTCGCTGCATTTTCGATAGCAATACGTGCAACCTTCGTCGGGTCGATAACACCAGCCTTCACGAGGTTCTCGTACTTCTCTGTCTGTGCATTGAAGCCATAGTCGTCTTTGCCATTCTTCACTTCGTTCACAACGACAGCGCCGTCGTGACCAGCGTTTGCGGCAATTTGACGAAGAGGCTCTTCCAGCACACGGCGGATGATATCCACACCTGTCTTCTGGTCGAGATTCTCTGTCTTGATTTCTTCAAGCTTCTTCATACAACGAAGGAAAGCAACGCCGCCGCCAGGAACAATCCCTTCCTCAACAGCTGCACGCGTGGCATGAAGTGCATCTTCAACACGCGCTTTCTTTTCCTTCATCTCAACTTCCGTCGAGGCGCCGATCTTCACCACTGCAACACCACCGGCTAACTTTGCGAGACGCTCTTGCAGTTTCTCTTTGTCGTAATCCGATGTTGTCTTTTCAACCTGCTGCTTGATTTCGTTAATGCGCTTTTTGATCTCATCCTTCTTGCCGGCACCCTGCACGATTGTAGTATTATCTTTATCAATCGTAACGCGTTCGGCAGTTCCGAGATACGCAAGTGTCGCATTCTCGAGTTTGAAGCCCTTCTCTTCGGAGATCACTTGACCGCCCGTAAGAACCGCGATATCTTCAAGCATCGCCTTGCGCCGATCACCGAATCCCGGTGCTTTCACTGCGCAGACTCGAAGCGTTCCACGAAGTTTGTTCACCACAAGTGTGGCAAGCGCTTCGCCTTCAACTTCTTCCGAAATGATGAGCATGCTTTTCCCGGCTGAAGCAATCTTCTCCAGCACCGGCAGAAGATCCTTCATCGCACTGATTTTCTTGTCATGGATCAGGATGTAGGGATTCTCAAGAACGGTCTCCATCCGATCTGCATCCGTCACAAAATATGGCGAGAGGTATCCACGGTCGAACTGCATGCCTTCGACAACTTCCAACGTCGTCTCGGTTCCTTTTGCTTCTTCAACCGTGATGACGCCATCTTTACCGACTTTCTCCATCGCGTTTGCAATCAAATCGCCAATAGCACGGTCATTGTTTGCAGAGATTGATCCAACCTGTGCAATCTTTTCTTTATCGTCGCCGACCGTTTTGCTGATTTCCTTGAGACTGTCGACAACCTTCTTCACGGCAAGATCGATTCCGCGCTTGAGGTCCATCGGGTTTGCACCTGCGGTCACGTTCTTCAATCCTTCGCGTACAATCGCTTGTGCCAGGATTGTCGCTGTCGTGGTTCCATCGCCGGCCACATCGGATGTCTTCGATGCAACTTCTCGAACCATCTGCGCGCCCATGTTTTCAATAGGATCAGAAAGTTCAATTTCTTTCGCCACCGTTACACCATCTTTTGTTATTGTAGGTGCGCCAAATTTTTTGTCGATAACGACATTGCGCCCCTTGGGTCCCAGTGTCACTTTCACTGCATTCGCAAGTTGATCGACACCTTTCTTCAGAGCGGTTCGCGCATCAGTATCATAATTAATTAATTTTGCTGACATAGTTAATTCTCCTTTCCCTTACTTGGGCATTATCGCAAAGATGTCGCTTTCGCGCATAAGCAAAAGCTCTTCGCCTTCAATTGTGACTTCAGTCCCGGAATACTTTCCGTACAGAACCATATTGCCGACCTTTACTTCCATCGGGACAAGTTTTCCATCATCGGAAACCCTTCCCGGTCCAACAGCAATCACTTCACCCCATACCGGCTTTTCTTTTGCCGTATCGGGAACAATGATACCACCCTTGGTCTTTTCTTCAGCTTTGGACGGCCTCACAACAACGCGATCCGCCAATGGTTTGAGCATCATAAATACGCCCTCCTTTTATTGGTTATTTTGAATATGTTGATAAGGAATTGAATTAGCACTCTAATACTGTGAGTGCTAATATACTACATGAATACGGAAAAGTCAAGGTTGGTATAGAAATTACAGATTAAGCCTTTAGTTGACGAAAGAAATGACCAGCAATTCGATCAATAAATACAAACAGAACAATTGCAAGTAAAGCAAAGACGATAGTGTGCGTATGAGATGCATCTACGTTATGAATAGGAAATTTCGACGTTAGATAGTTACTAAGTTGCCGGCTAACCTCCTGGATAATTTTAAGAAATTCCAGCATCGGTTTAACTTTCGTAGGTTTATCATTTTGAAAAGCACTGGTTGCGGTGATTGAAAATATATACCCCAAGAAGGTAAGGACCGGTGCCATTGCAATAACATTGCCCATATTGTGAAGAAGCCATTCGACCACCTCTTCTTTTAAGAAGGAGTGTACCGTCCTGAAATAAGTTGACACGGAGAACACAATTAATTATATAAAAGCCCCTCAATCCTCTTTCACTGCTTTTTGGCAATTGTTGTGATCGTTATCAATATTTACATCGACTTCTATTGCTGATTTCACTTCATATTACGCTATTCTTCTTTTTTTATTATTTTTATCTTTTTCAGTCAATTTCCTATTGACCATGACTTTTGTTTTATCTATACTTCTGAGGTCATTCTGGACAGATACCAGAATTCACTACATCACATATCAACATAAAGGGTTCTCTTATGAAAAAAATTCTATTAGTTTCATTGGTGATGCTTCTTGCAGTATCTGTCGCCTTTTCTCAATTTGGGATTAAGGGAGGTATTAATCTCGGAACGTTTGGTGGAGATGATAAATCGTATGGTGGAGTTAATCCTACAACCAGACTCGGCTTTGCGGGTGGAATATCTTATAAGATTGGATTAATAGCGGGTCTTTCTATCCAGCCGGAAGTAATGTATGTCCAAAAAGGAGCTATCTATGATGCTGGTAGTGTGAGCGTTGGAAATTATTCTTATGATGAAAAATATACATTTAAGGGTGACTATATAGATATTCCGGTCCTCGTAAAATTTAATTTACCAATACCAGTATTGAGCCCTTATATTGAAGGCGGAGTATCATACGGTATATTACTTTCAGCAAAAGAAAAAGATGAAGTAACTTCAAATGTTTCATACATCCCATCAGGATCTAATGAAACTGATATTAAAGATCAAGTAACAAAGAACGACTTCTCTATTGTTGTCGGTGTTGGTTTTGAACTTTTAATTTTAGAGATCGATGCACGATATGTGATTGGTCAAACAAAGTTGTATAAAGATTCTGATGCTAAAGTTTTTAATCGAGGTATTATCTTAACTGCCGGTCTTAGATTCTAAATGCCATCCTCCATCTGCGACGCATCTCTAAGATGCGTCGCAGATAATTTGTACTCTTAATTTATTTTTTCAGGTTTCATACCCCACAGCCCCGCCCTCCATAAGCACGTTGTATGTGCGGCGGGCAGGTTGCTGCGTTTAATGGATGCCCGCCTATCCGCCTTTGGCGGAAACGAGATCTCGATCCACTTTGTGGATCTTTTTCGTCTATCGTATGGAAAGCTTTATCCCGAAGCTGTAGCATCGTTAGATGATGTCCTTCAAGAACTATTTACGTATATGCGGTTCCCAAAACAACATTGTCCAAGCATCAAATCAACAAATGTCATAGTGGTTCCCGTCTCCATTATTCTTAAGTAGGTGTGCACATGTTGATGCATATTGAAGGAGAGAGGAGCGAATGAGGCTATTCGTAAAAGTAGGTGGATATAGGGTCATTGTCTCCCTCGTATGTGTTCTTGAAGCTTTTGAGCCAATTGACTCGGTCAACAATAATAATACAAAGAGGTTGTAGAAAAAGGACAAAGGGACTTCTTTTCACTTTTTTATGATGTGGATTCGTTCTCTTCTTGTTCAACGAAAAAAAATCAGCTATCTTGTTTCGACTTAAATCTGAAATGACTGATCTCACATGACGACATATAAAGACTCCGGTGTTGATATCGAGGCAGGCGAAGACCTTGTCCGCCGCATTAAGAAACCTATTCGTTCCACATTCAATAGAAATGTTCTTGCCGATATCGGCATGTTTGGTGCGTTCTATCGTGCGAATTTTAAAGGCTACAAAAAACCGATTCTCGTTTCAAGCGTTGATGGTGTTGGCACAAAACTCAAAATCGCTATTGCAATGAATCGCCACGATACTGTCGGTCAGGACCTGGTGAATCATTGCGTGAACGATATCCTCGTATGCGGCGCAAAACCATTGTTTTTCCTCGATTACTATGCCACAGGAAAACTCTCACCGGTTGTCGCTGAACGAGTCATCCTTGGGTTTGTGAAGGCCTGCAAAGAAAATAGATGTGCGCTCATCGGCGGCGAGACAGCGGAAATGCCTGGAATGTACGGAACGAACGATTATGATATTGCCGGTACCATTGTCGGTGTTGTGGATGAAACGAAAGTGCTGAACGGCAAAAAAGTAGAGAAAAGCGATGTCCTTATTGGTTTGCCGTCGACTGGACTGCACACCAACGGATACTCGCTTGCTCGGCAAGCTTTATTGAATAAGTTTTTGTTGAGTACCTATATCGATGAATTGAATACGACAATCGGCGACGCGCTGCTTGCTGTCCATCGGTCCTATCAACCGTCTCTTCATCCACTGCTTCAGCAATCACTTGCGCGCAGCATTCATGGACTTGCCCATATTACCGGCGGCGGCATCGAAGGCAACACGATGCGTGTCGTGCCGAAAAAATTCAGACTCAGTGTGGATTGGGATTCATGGGATCGTCCGGCTATTTTTAATCTTATTCAGCATGTCGGCAATGTTCCGGAAAAAGATATGCGCCGCACATTCAATCTTGGGGTCGGGTTAGTTCTGATCGTCGATCGTAAAAATACCGATACAATCATGACCGCATTGAAAAAGAAGAACGAGAAACCGTTTATCATGGGTGAAGTTGTACGTAACAATCGCTAAGAACTCGAGAATCATAAATTTATGAATCCCAATCTTTCAGAGAATCTCTCCGTCATCCAAGTGATTCAATTGATTCTTGCCCCCGGGATTATGATTAATGCCTGCGGGTTGTTGTTGCTGAGTATCAGCAATAAATTTACTAGTGTACTCAATCGTATCCGTGCATTGACGGAAGAAAAACGCAAGCTCATGCTTAACGCATCACAACGAGAATTTTATCCCGTCGAAAATCAGCGGATCGAAAGCATCTCCCGGCAAGTTTCCGGACTTCTCAATCGTGCACGACTGATCCGGAATGCAGTCTTCTGCTACCTCATTGCTGTGGGTCTGTTTGTTACAACGTCGCTGTTTATTGGTATGGACTATTTTGTGTCGATACTTCAGTTTCGATATTTTATTCTTGGCGCATTTCTTTTGGGAATGGTTGTCGTGTTTATTGGTGTCATTTATGGAGTGCTCGATACAATGAAAGGTTACAATATCGTCAAGTTTGAGGTGCAGGCAGACGAATAACGTGTTCCTCTTATGAGAATTTCCATCCTCAACGCCGGTCAACAAACTGATTACCTCTACGGACTTGTCTCCGGCCTTGTTGAAATACCAACGCTGGAAATCGAAGTTATAGATTCTGATAGTTCGGTGGGAGTGTTTGAAGCTTTCCATCATGTGTCACTCTTCAATCTTCGCGGTGACAATATCTCGCCGCAATCAATTTTCATAAAAATGTGGCGGATCGGTAGGTACTATATTCGTCTTCTTTGCTATACAGCTTTCACGCGCTCTGATATTTTTCACATTCAATGGGAAAATAGCATTGCCTTGTTCGATCGCACGTTGTTGAATCTCTATTATAAGCTTCTCGGGAAAAAGCTTGTTTTCACCGCACATAATGTCTATCGAGAAGCGCGCGATAGCACAGCAACTCCCCTGCGGTGGTTGTCGCTCAAAGTGATGTATCATCTTGTCGATCGAATCATTGTTCATACACCGAAGATGAAAGAAGAACTCTGCTCGCTCTTTCACGTTTCACCGGAGAAAGTCATTATTATTCCACATGGCATTAATAACCGGGCGCAAAAGAAGGGTATAACACAGGAAGATGCACGCCAGAAACTTGGTATCGTACCGACAGCACACGTTGTTCTCTTTTTCGGTCAGATCGACGAATACAAGGGTATCGAGACATTAATTGATGCGGCGGCACTACTTGTCCAAAAGGATCCGTCGATCATACTGATTGTTGCAGGTAAACCGAAACGTCAATCTGACTACGTTTTGAAATTGAAAAAGCAAGTCGGGAAGAGTCTGCCCGAGAAAAACGTTATACTCCGGCTGCACTTCATTCCGGAGAATGATGTGGAAACGTATTTCTCTGCTGCCGATTGTGTCGTGCTTCCTTATAAACGAATCTTCCAGAGCGGCGTTCTCTTTCTTGCGTACCGGTTTGGTGTTCCGATTATTGCGACGGATGTCGGAAGTTTTGCCGAAGATGTCGTTGACAGAGTAACGGGATTCATCTGCAAGCCGAATGATGCCGAAGACATGGCAGCACAACTGCGGAAATATTTTAACAGCACGCTCTTCCATCGGCGTGAAGAAACGCGTGCATCTATCATTGAGCTTGCCGAAAAAAAATATTCATGGACGAATATCGGCAGGCAAACGTACGAAGTGTATACGGATCTGGCGAAACACCAGTGAAACGACTTTCTCAAAATCTTCTCTCACTCTTTACCGCGGACATGGTGCGTCGTCTGTTGGGTTTTATTTCTGTGGCTTACCTTGCGCGAGTACTGGGAAAGGAAGATTTCGGTGCCGTCAATCTTGGATTTGCGGTGCTGGCATATGGCATGGTTTTAAGTGCAGCTGGTTTTCCAACGATTGGGACAAAGAAAATTGCCCAGGGAGCGTCACTTGAAATGGTAGGAGAAGTGATTGCCAGCAGATTGATCTCTACAATTCTCGTGCTCGCAGTGATTGTTCTTACGGTGATGGCAGGAGTTCACAATAGTACAATTGCATGGCTGATCATTCTCTTTTTATTTTCGCTTCTTCCTCAAATCTTTTTCGTCGACTGGTTCTTCCAGGGAAAGGAGACGATGGGAGTTGTCAGTGCAGCGAGAATACTGCAATCGGTTGTCTATCTTGCCGTCGTTCTCATCTTTGTTCGAACAGCCAACAATGTTTTGTGGGTTGCGGTTGGAAGTGTATGCGGAGAATGTGCTGCATCGATGCTTCTGTTTACTCAATTCCGCAAAAAATTTCACGATGTTCACATTCGCTTTACACCATCGCTGCGCTTATTCAAGCAATCTGCTCCGCTCGCAATTGGAATAATCCTTGCAACGCTTATGATGAACTATCCGGTTCTCGCACTCGGAATCTTGAGAACATCCTCTGATGTCGGTGTCTATAGTGCGGCGGGCAAATTAGTGTACTTCCTCATGATGGGCGACCGTATCTTCGTTCTGCTGCTTCTTCCGGCATCTGCGCGTAAATTTCATGACTCACCCGGGAAGTTCCAAGAACTGCTGCGTGATTCATTGCGATGGATACTTCTTATCAGTCTGCCTGTTGCAGTCGGCGGAATGTTGATCGCAGATGACTTGATTCGGATTGTCTTTGGGGCAGAATACGGTGTGTCTGCACCTGTGTTGCAAGTGTTCGTCTGGTATTTTTTCTTAACGATGCTGCACACGGTATTCACTTCCGGATTAATCGGCGCAGGCGGTGAAAAGTCTTACGGGAAAATCATGATGATCACAGCGCTTGCATACTTCTTCTCTGTAAGTGCCGGAGCGTTTTGGTTTGGCCCTCTTGGCGCAGCGTTCGGTGTGGTAGCGGCAGAAGGATTCAGTGTTGTGCTGATCGGTCGCGCATTGCGTCTCTTGGTGCCGCTGTCTCCGCCAGAAAAAATATTGCGTGTGGTTCTTTCTGTTGTATTGATGGCTATCGGTGTTGCCTCTGTTGTGCAATATGGATTCCTCTGGGCGTTTCTTGTGGGAGTGGGGAGTTATTGTTTGTTCATAATTCTTCTCCGAGCGGTTGTGTGGAACGATGTAAAAACATTTATGGCGAGGTTCTAATGCATTTGAAAATCGGAATACTGGGCGAACAGGATGGATGGAAACTACTACTTGAGCAAATCGGCATTCCTCATCTCGTTGTCACGAACACTTTACTTCCGGATGAATTCAGTGCCGCAGTGGTGAGTGATGATATCAACGACCGCGAATCAGAAATGTTGCGTCAGTACCTCACACTGGGTGGAGCTGTGCTCTGCTCGGCCAAAGTGTACGCTCGAATTCGACAAACGACTGTTCAATCGATGAATGTCAACTATCTCTATCCGACGAATGATTCACCCTTTCGGTCGGTCGGTGTCATCGATGTTTATACACAATGTCAACTTGCATGGAATGCCAACGATTTAAGGACGAACCGGGGCAGTTTGGGGGCTCATGTCGGGACGCGTTCGAAAGACCTTGTTATTGCGCTTCCGTTTGATCCGGCTTCGTTAGTGTTTGATCGCCGCACAGCGCTTAAATCATTTTATTCACCGGAGCGCCGGCTCCCATTTGAAACAGTCTCGCTTGTTTCAAAAGGGGAAATCCGGGAGCTTGTTTCATGCTGTCTTGAATTCCTCCATTATCGCCGCGGGCTGCCCTATGTGCATCTATGGCATTTTCCCAATGGTGCGCGATCCGTCTTCTGTTTTCGTATTGATACAGACTATGGAACAGACGAGCAAATGGAAGAGCTGTCTTCTACGATCCATCGGAACGGTATTTCTGCAACTTGGTTTGTTGATGCAAAGAGTCAAGAAAAGTCGATGAAATTCTTTAAGGAAATACATAAACAAGAAATTGGTGTACATTGTTACGAGCACCAAACATTTTCGGATTATGAGCGGAATATTCAGAACATACAAAAAGCGCAAGCAGTGTTGCATCATGCTAAACTTGAAGCAAAAGGATTTGCGGCGCCGTTCGGTACGTGGAACGAAGAACTTGGCCGTGCAATTGTTGAGTGCGGCTTTGAATATTCGTCAGAGTTTTCGTATGATTATGATGATATGCCGGTTATGTCCCGGCTCGAGCATGGTCAAGGTGCACTTCAAGTTCCGATTCACCCAATTTGCATCGGTAGTTTGAAACGGCATGGCTATAACGATGCACGTATGATACACTATTTTGGAAGTGTGATTCAACGAAGACTGGCAACGCGAGAGCCGATGATATTTTATCATCATCCAAGAGATGGGCATCATACGGTGCTGGATTGGTTATTTCAGGAGATGCGCCAAAATCGTGTGCCGGTCAAGACGATGAATGAGTATGCGCGATGGTGGAAGATGCGGACGGCATCTATTCCCGAATTTCGATATACTAAAGGAAATGTATATCTGCGCGGAGTTCAACGAGATCGGTCGTTGTATGTGCGCATCACACAGCCGAACGGAACAGAAGCCATTATTCCAACATCGAAACAAATAGTGCTGGAGGCAATTCGCTGGAGCTCGAAACCGGCGCCATGGGTAATACCCGATGATTATTTGCGTGAGCGGCGATTGAATTATCGCGTCAAACTTGTGCGCGGGCTTGATGCAGTGACGAATCTCATTCGACGAAACAAAACGTAAAGGAATCGTATGCGCGTGTTATTTGCAACTCATCAAGCTATCGGGCTGCACCAAGGTGGAGTGCGGACTCAAATGCTGCAGACAAAAGCAGCGCTTGAGGAACATGGTGTGACGGTAACACTCTATGAAATGTGGAAGGATTTCGATCCGTCGCACTATGATCTTGTCCATATCTTTTCGGCGAACATGGCAACGTATCATTTTGCAAGGGCGTTGCGACTTCGGAATATGCCGTTTGTGGTATCGCCTGTGTTCTTTACCCGTCGATCGGACAGCGTTGTTCGTTCCGTTATTCGTATTGATACATTCCTCAATCAATTGATACGCGGGTTCTGGACAGACTACGGTCTCATTTCTGAAATGTGCGGATGGGCGAATGCCGTTCTGCCGAACACGCAGGCCGAAGCGCATCTTATGCAGTATGCAATGAATGTCCCATCGAAAAAAATCTTTATCGCTATTAATGGAGTGGAAGAACGATTTGCCAAAGCTTCTTCTGACTTGTTTGTGCGTCAGTATGACGTGAAGGATTTCATTCTCTATGTTGGGCAGATTGGTCCGCATCGGAAAAATGTGCATCAATTGCTGAAGGCACTGGAGCAGGTCAATCACGCCGCTGTCATCATTGGATCTTTTGATGACTCGCCATCAGGTCGCAGTTGTCTCGAACTGGCGAAACACAATCCGCGGCTGCTCGTTATCGACGAGCTTTCGCATGATTCTATGCTGCTGGCTTCTGCATACAGTGCGTGTGATGTGTTTGTCTTGCCGTCACAGTACGAAACACCGGGCATTTCCGCGTTGGAAGCGGCGCTTGCCGGTGCAAAGATCGTCATTACACCGTTTGGAGGAACACGAGATTACTTTGGAAATAATGCTATCTATGTTGATCCAACCTCTGTAGAAGATATCGTAAAAGGAATTCAAGCGGCGTTAGGAAAAGAGAAAGATACGGAGTTGCGTGAGCGTATCAGAAAAGAATTTATCTGGAACAAGGTGGGAGAGAAAACGAAGCAAGTGTATGAACATGTATTAGGACTGATTTGATCTGTTTTTCATCTACATACATTTTTTGTATATTGCACTGCAGATTGGACGAGCAGTACAAGAGAGAGAGAGGTTTTGGTGGCGAAATTGTTGAACATCTTCTTTGTCGGTGATATTAACGGCAAACCGGGGATGACACTCATCTCTTCATTGCTTAAACAGTATATCCAAAAGTACGAAATCGATTTCTGTATCGTCAACGGTGAGAATGTCACCGAAGGAAAAGGGATTGATGAGGCAGATGCGAAGACACTGTTTGGATTAGGAGTTCATGTCATTACCACAGGCAACCATTTGTGGGATCGATGGCAAGCTAAGGCACTGCTTTCAAAAGAGCGCAACATTCTGCGTCCGTTGAACTATCCGAAAGAAAATCCCGGTAGCGGTTTCGTCATCTACGATTTGAAAGAGAAGGGACGTGTAGGCGTCATCAATTTACAGGGGCGGACGTTTATGCAAACGATCGACGATCCGTTCAAGGCGGCAGATTGGGCATTGAGCAGGATGGCAAATGATACGAAAGTAACACTGATCGATATGCATGCCGAAGCGACAGCAGAGAAAATGGCACTTGCGTGGCATCTTGATGGACGTGTGAGTGCAATCATAGGCACACATACGCATATCCCGACATCCGATGCGCGGATTCTTCCGAAAGGCACTGCATACATTACCGATGTAGGAATGAGCGGACCGTACGACTCGGTCATCGGAATGAAGAAGGAAATTGCGATTCGTCGATTCATGTTCCAGACACCGTACAAATTCGAAATGGCCGAACATGATGTGCGAATGTGCGCGGTCTATATTCAGGTGGATGTTGAAACGGGGAAAGCAACAAAGATTGAACAAGTGATTTTTCCAAGTTTTCAATAGTGTATGTTCATGTGGAAGTAAAACACGCTCTATGAAACAAGTACAATGACACAGTATTTGCGAGCTCTATACAATCTTAACGATCCTGCATGTATATCCATCATTGATGATTTGTCTTTCTGGTCTGCTCCATTTGGTATAAAATTATTGGACATAGTGCGCTATAAGAAAAATATACGCGCTCTCGATATTGGTTTCGGATTGGGATTTCCTCTCATGGAACTTGCGATGCGTCTCGGTCCTACATCGAAAGTCTATGGCATAGATCCATGGAAAGCCGGAATGGAGCGGGCTCTACTCAAGCTCAAATACACTGGTGTGCGGAATGTTGAATTGATCGAAGGTGTTGCCGAAGCGATGCCGTTTGAAAACAATTTTTTTGATCTGATTGTTTCAAATAATGGTTTGAATAATGTACAGGATTTGACCAGAGTACTGGCAGAATGCAATCGTGTTTCCAAAATGACTGCTCAGTTGGTTTTTACCTTCAACACGAATCGCACATTTATAGAATTGTACGATGTGTTCCGTGAAGTGCTGAGGGAACACGGATTGCGGGAATGCGAAGAAAATATTGATGCTCATATATATTCCAAGCGCAAGCCGCTCTCTGAGTTCAAAGATGTGCTGGGTGCAGCAGGTTTTCTGATCCGAGCAATTCACGAAGATGAATTTACCTATCGTTTTTTGGATGGTACATCGATGTTCAATCATTTTTTTATGAAGTTATCATTTATGAAAGCGTGGAAGGAAATTGTGCCGGCAAGTCTTCAGGATGAGATATTTCAACAGATCGAAGACAAGATGAATCAGAGAGCGGAAAGAAACCAAGGATTCGCTGTGAGAGTGCCGTTTGTTACGATGGATTGTGAAAAAGCAAAACAGATACCATGAACATGGAATAATCTTTTAGTAAAGATGACGTGAGGAATCAACATGGCTGAAATTATTGACGGAAAGAAAATAGCCGAAGATATCAAGCGTGAAGTGAAACAAGAAGTTGTCCGTATGCGTGCAACGAAAGGGATCGTTCCGGGATTAGCGTTTATCCTTGTGGGTGAAAACCCCGCTTCACAATCATATGTCCGATCAAAAGGAAAAGCGTGCGAAGAAGCAGGCATCTATTCAGTTACTGAACGAATGCCGATGGATACACCGGAATATGTATTGCTGGCGAAGATTGCTGAATTCAATGACGATCCCAACATCCATGGACTTCTCGTCCAACTGCCGTTGCCGAAACATATCAGCGAGGAAGAAGTAATCCGAGCAATCGATCCGCGAAAAGATGTCGATGGGTTTCATCCGATGAACATTGGGAAGTTAGTGATCGGTCAGGATACCTTCAAATCATGTACACCGGCAGGAATACAGGAATTACTCGTTCGCAGCGGAAATGATCCTGCTGGAAAACATGTTGTTGTTGTCGGGCGGAGTAATATTGTGGGCAAACCGATAGCGAACATCCTTCTCCAGAAACAATCCGGTGCAAACGCGGTTGTCACCGTTGCACACACAGGTGCTTCTGATCTTACCCCCTACATCAAGTCCGCGGATATTCTGATAGCCGCAATTGGCAAACCGGAATTCATTACCGGTGCGATGTTGAAAGAAGGTGTTGTCGTGATCGATGTCGGCATCAATCGCGTAGAAGATTCTTCATCGCCGAAAGGGTATCGCATTGTTGGCGATGTGCATTTTGAATCTGCATCGAAAATTGCGAAAGCCATCACTCCTGTTCCCGGCGGTGTTGGTCTCATGACCATTGCAATGCTTCTGAGAAATACGGTGAAAGCAGCGAAGCAATTGTCATGAAACAAGGCACCATGCAAGAAAAGAAGCAAGAGGAAGTGAAAAGGATTCGAGAGAATGACAGAACATATTAAAAAAGAAAGCGGTCTACGCAGTTATATTCTTCAAGGTGCTTTGGTTACTCTTGCGATTGTGCTGCTCGTTTTATATGTCTATATGTTTTCTCGCATTCATCAGCAGATGGGTGAAACCGGAGGTATCATCATCTTGGTTCCGGTGGTTCTCTCAGCTTGGGCGTTGGGAGCGAGACGTGGAATGTTGGCAGGATTGATTGTCGGTTTCATAAACTTCTTTCTGCACGGATTTACTCTCCAACATGGTTCCATGGAATTCGTATTTATTGTTTTCGGTGGTATTATTGCTATGGTCATTGGGTGGGGAACGGGAAGATTCAGTGAGCTGAGAATAAGTTCGCTCCTCTTCGGTGTCGATTTCTCTGCCGATGCGAGCGGGCACAAAGTTGCCGAACTGGTACGAAAAAGAACGAAGGGAATGGACGCACGGGAACGGAATCTCCTCCGTACGCTGATCGATAATTTACCGGACAAGGTGTATGTCAAAGATTCTAAGAGTCGTTATGTTATCAATAATATCGTTCATTTACATTCGATAGGCTTATCAAGACAAGAAGACGCATTGGGCAAGACTTCGTTTGATTTTTTTCCAGAGCAGTTTGCAAAGAAATTCACTTCAGATGAACAGAATGTTCTTGAAACTGGTGAACCGCTTATTAACCGCGAAGAAGAGGTTTTAGATGCAGAGACGGGAAAGATTAACTGGCATCTCACGACGAAAGTTCCAATCAGAGATAACCACGGAAAGATTATCGGCATTGTCGGGGTAAGCAGGGATATCACCGAACGCAAGCTTGCGGAAACAACAGGAAAACAAGCTGAAGAAGCGATGCGTCAGAGCGAGGAACGTTTCCGTGCTGTTGTGGAACAATCTGCCGATGCGATTTATATTACTGATCCCGAGTCATTGCAGATCGTAAATTCAAATCACGCTTTTCAAAAAATGCTCGGATATTCTCCGGAAGAATCACATCTGCTCCCGGTAGAAAAAATAGTAGTTGCACCTTTTGAAGAAATTAGGAAAAGCATAACAACCATTATGACAACTCGTCAATCGTTCTCAGACGAGCGGCGATATCGAAGAAAGGATGGTTCCATAGTTGATGTCGTTATTTCAGCAAATACGGTGACGTTCGGCGGAAAGCAGTTGGTCTGCACATTCGCACGCGATATCACTGAATGGAAATTGTTGCAGCAAGAACGCGAAAAATTATTAGCCAATCTCAGCGAGAGCGAACATAAATTCCGTACCTTGTTCGAGAATTTGACAGAAGGTGTTGCATTGCATGAAATGATCTACGATGAGAACGGCAAGGCGGTTGATTATCGCATCCTCGATATTAATCCGTCTTATGAAAAGTATACAGGCCTTCTCCATAAGAAAGCAAAAGGATTATTAGCGAGCATTCTCTACGGCACAGAGACACCGCCATACTTTGAAGAATTCGAACGCGTAGCGCGCACGGGAGAACCGTATACCTTCGAAACATATTTTTTACCTCTGGAAAGACACTTTCGTATTGGTGTCATTTCGCCGAAGCAAGGCACTTTCGCAACGGTATTTGAAGACATTACTGAACGCAGGCAAAAGCAAAAGGAATTGCAGGATAAAAACGCAGAGTTAGAACGCTTTACCTACACGGTATCGCACGACTTGAAAAGTCCGCTGATTACAATTAAAGGATTTGCAGGCGCACTGCTGCATGATGCCATTGCTGGGCGATATCAACGATTAGAAAACGATTTGCGGAGGATTGCTGACGCTGCTGATAAAATGGGGGGACTCCTCGGAAATCTTCTGGAGCTTTCTCGCATTGGGCGCATCATGAACCCGCCATCGGATGTGAATCTGGCTGAGCTAGCACAAGAAGTTGTGGGACTGCTCGCCGGAACGATTACAGAACACAAAGTGGAAGTAGTCATTCAACCAGGTTTACCGATGGTCTATGGCGATCAACGGCGTCTGGCACAAGTGCTGCAGAATTTGATAGAAAATGCCGTCAAGTTTATGGGAAACCAGCCGAATCCACGTATTGAAATCGGCGCACGGAAAGATCGTGAAGAACAGGTGATCTATGTCCAAGACAACGGCATCGGTGTGGATCCGCACTATCACGAAACGGTGTTTGGATTATTTAACAAGCTTGATACCGGCACACAGGGCACCGGTATCGGATTGGCTCTCGTGCGCCGAATTGTAGAAATTCACGGCGGAAGAGTCTGGGTTGAATCACAAGGCAAAGGTTTTGGTGCAACGTTCTGCTTTACACTCTCCTCAAACCACATAACACGAAAGGAACATGAACAATGATTGGCAGACCAATGACGATATTACTGGTAGAAGATAACCCCGATCATGCGGAACTTGTCAAACGCAATCTGGCAGATTTTCAGGTTGCCAACCATATTTATCATGTCGAAGACGGTGAAGCTGCACTCGACTATGTATATAGACGGGGCACATATTCCGATCATAAGAAATTTCCGCGTCCGGATGTCATATTGTTGGACTTGCGTTTACCTCGGATCGACGGTCTGGAAGTACTCAAACAAATAAAACGCGATTTAACACTGCAAGCGATTCCGGTTGTCGTGCTTACGACATCCGATGCTGAAAAAGATTTGGCCCAAGCGTATGAATACCATGCAAATAGCTATGTGACCAAGCCGGTCAATTTTGAAAACTTCTCACGCCTCTTGCGTGATTTGGGCTATTACTGGTTGGCATGGAACAAACGCCCTTGGTGAAGAAAGAAAGGATGATGCGAATGTCCAAGAGTAATCTTGATCGACATATTTTACTTGTGGAAGACGAATCCGGTCACGCCGAGTTGATCTGTCGCGCCTTTGCCGATTCGGCAGAGGAATATTCTGTGATCGTCGCTCGAAATCTGAGTGAAGCCAGAACAGAAATCGAAAATCATCCGCCTAATTTAGCATTGGTCGATAATGGTTTACCGGATGGACAGGGTGTGGCTTTAGTGCCGATGTGCAAAGATCGTTTCCCCGTCGTCATACTCACATCGCATGGCGGCGAAGAATTAGCCGTTCAAGCGCTCAAATCGGGAGCGATGGATTACGTTGTGAAATCTCCTGAAGCATTTGACTCGATGCCTCATATCGTGGAGCGCACTTTACGTGAATGGCGTCTTATTCAAGAACGCAGACGGGCAGAAGGAGAACGGGAAAAACTAATTCGCGAACTCCAGGAAGCGCTCGCAAACGTAAAAAAACTCAGCGGTCTTATTCCGATCTGTTCATCCTGTAAAAAAATTCGAGATGACAAGGGATATTGGAATCAATTGGAAAAATATCTATTGGAACACTCCGATGCAACACTCAGTCATGGTCTTTGCCCGGATTGTGCGAAGAATTTGTACCCGGAGTGTTTTGACAAGAAAAATAGCGATGACCAAGAAGAACAGCCGACGTAAGTGGAATGCCGCTGCATCCTTTAGATCAAGCGTCACATCCTCTTTCACCAAAAACGCACCGCATGAAATGCCGTTCACAAAACAAAAGAAGATCGGCTGTATTATTGGGAAACATCACGCGCCGCCGATGGTTGATCATACACATACGGCGGCTATGTATAAAAGAATGTTTTACTGCGTCAAGTAGCATTCATTGACAGGCGCCATTTTCTTCCCTATTTTTAAATGCTTTGCTCTTCCTTCTTCTCAAAAAGCCTGGCAAACCCAGGGTATGCCGTCAACGGGATAATGTCAAATGTGATCAGACCTTCTTTGACTAACGGCAACGTTGCAAGCACCGATCGAGCTTCTTCAGCGTCCTTACATTCGAGCATGAGAACTGCTTCCTGACGATCGTGGCAGAAATATAATTCGCGGATCATTCCTGCCTGATGCAGTTCCCATGCCCGCGCAGCTTCCGTGCGGAGGATTTCAGGAGTGAACAGGTTATCGGTTATGCCGGGTACTTCTTTTTCAAGTGCTAGAATTTTCATACAAGAAAATATCCAGAATTTATTTTGCTGTTTTCTTGACCGGAGTGTTGGGCACCGGATTAAAGAGCCGAATCGTCTCGTCGTTCAAAAGAACCCAAATGCTATACACTCCGAGAATAGTGCCCAGCGGAATGCTGAGCAAACTGAAGAATGATACAATAAGCAAGGTAATCCGTCCCCATTCCTTTTTCCTGAGTACGCCGATGGCTCCGATGATTCCGATGACAGCGAAAATTAAAATGAGAATACCAATAATTGTGAGAACAATCTGCACAATGCTAAATACCTCCGGCGGGACTTCTTGGATCTCATTGTGGTTGAAATGCGAAATGAATTTCATAAGAAAACTGAATCCATACGCAAGGCAGAAGAGAACAATCGCTCCAATAATTGCCAGCGAGCGGTACACGATATTCAGAATTCCCACAAGTGTAACATGCTTTTCCATTTTTATTGTTCCTTATGTGGTTATGGGAAAAATTGATTTATGTAAAAACGATTTCTTATACAATATACTATAATGCAATGTTTCATGTTGATAGCTTTCAAAATATACTAAACCGTTGCGAGCCATGCTTAACGTACCCAGCTAGCAACCGTCAGCTAGCTTGTTGAGCGCTTTCTGCGAAATCCCGTTGTATTTTAGCGGGAAGCGCCTGGTTAGGGCGCAGACATAATTGGCTGACAATTACTTTTTAAAAATCGTTTTCAACGCTCCGGTTGGACAGCTCTCAACGCAACGCTGACAGAGGATGCAATCGCCTTTGCCAATGTTTGTGCCCATCCTCGCATGCTCAGCCACGGGAATGTCCATCGGACAAACGGCCGTGCACGCCTCGCATTCGTTGCACGCATCGGCCCGGGCAGAGACATGGAGGATCGCCGGGCGGCTCGTCCAACGCAGAATGAATCCGGTGGGACAAAGGTATTTGCAGAACGCTCGTTGGTCGTGCAGAGCCAGTGCCAGTGTAATAGATGCCGTATAGTAAACAGCAACACCGGAAGCGACGGGCCAGAAGCTGTTGCCGTGTATGTGTCCGTGAGCTCCTCCGGGCTGGGAGTCTGGTACCAACACGAACAGAATTGCGACCGCAAAACTGACGGCCACACCGACAAGCGGCATCCAAACCCAAACACCTTTGCGCCGGCCCGAGCCTTTGCCGACGGGAAGACGCTCGAGCACCATTGCACGCCAACACCCCCATCCACACAGAACTTGGCCAAAGATGAGTGGCCCGATGACAGTGGTTATCATCGTGTGACCGAAAGCCGGGGCTATTGTAACCAAGATCAGAACCTCGAAGAAGCCATCTATGTCGAGGTTGACGGCATCAACCAATGAGAACAAGAGAATTCCCAATCCACTGGCGGCCAGGACAAGCCACCGCCACCACTGTTTGTGGTCAGCGCGGGCAAAGGCGTAGCCAGTGAGAAATGGACCCTGGCCGATCCCCGAAGCGAAAAGAGAAATTGCGAGACCCAATGTGTTTCCCCGGAACAGTATTACTGCAGCCAACGGCCATAAGATGAGAATACTGATACCGCTGACGACGAGCAACGTACGACTGACTCTATGGGGAATTGCGTAGTCCACGTTCACGGAATCCTCTAAAAACGATTCTTTCAGTTTTGCTTGTATCTTTATATGGATGCGCCCTAACGGACCGGCGCTAAGCTGCGGCACTGCAAATTCTCAGCTTGCACCCAACGAAACAAGTTCATTGTACCAACTTTCAATTTAACACAAAACCTATGCTCGCCATGAATTTTGCAGTGAGCTCATTCCGTCAGCTATCTTGTTGAGCGCTTTATGCGAAATCCCGCTGTATTTTGGCGGGGAGCGCCTGGTTAGGCGGGCTTAATCAAAGGTTTGTGAAATATATTTTCCCAATCAAATTGTATTATTGGTTTAAGTGATTCATATTGCGTTGTACTCAAAAAAGTATTGTACTTACAGACAAGTTTATTATAATTATCAATTGATTTATTGAGATCATCCCAACTAAAGCCGCCCTTGTAAGGTCTTTTATCAAGATGCGATAGTGTTTTATCTGAAAAATTCTCTATTTCAGAGTTAATCATCTTTGTAGTTTGAATATCTGTCTCTAATATTGCAGGTGAAATGCTTTTCCCATCTGTGGACAATTCACCAAAAATATTTTTTTGCCATTCATGTATTCCATCTAATGGATAAATCGAAACATAAAAAGTATAAGTTATCTGGTTTGAACACATTTGCATTTGTCGAAGTAATTTCAACAATGACACATCATCGCCCTTTACTTTCACATGCCTTCTAATTGCCATTGTGGCACGTGCGACATATGATCTCACAACAAAATCGCAGAAAAATTCACCGTCATTTTGTGAAATCCATTCTTTATTTGCGACCAGGATATCACAAAATTTTTGGAATATCATCTGGTCGCGAACCAAAAGACCTAAATCTTCTCTAATTCTCTCGATCCAATCTTGCCAACGATTCCAATTCTCTTTAGTAAGTTTCATTCTTTTTAAGCCCGCCTAACGAATTCTATATTAGGAAAATATTAAGGCGGGGTATTCCTACAATGAGATCGGCGCTCCCGCGAACGGGATGAAGAAGCACAAAGGCTTAAGTCCTGACGCCCCGAGACGAACATCTCTTAC